>Ga0180063_1000090_pt1 | contig 21083 bp, 20 predicted proteins | sample EasRivT47_16_10D_FD_121776 | JGI IMG/M metagenome (GOLD analysis project Ga0180063, IMG submission 121776) | Soil microbial communities from meander-bound floodplain in the East River, Colorado, USA - East River metaG ERMLIBT47_16_10D | ecosystem: Environmental > Terrestrial > Soil > Floodplain ...
GCCCATCGGAACCGTCCTTTCGGTGCGGTGGGGTCAGGCGTGAGCCCGACCCGCATGGCCTAGTCTACACGCCTTCGGCGCGTGGATCACGGGCAGGGGTTCGTGTTCGTCCGCCCGTGCCCGAGGTCGCTCTCCTGACCCGAGGTCGTGGAGATCGGGCAAATCCCCGTCGGGCAGCGCGGGGTCGGTCAATCCGGGGTCTGACCCCAGTTCACACGTTCAGTCCAGGTGCTGGCGCAGGAAGGCGAGCATGGCCGGCCAGGCCTGGCGCGTCGCCTTCAGGTTCGCGCCCTCGCGGCCGTCCTGCTGGCGCAGGAAGCCATGGCCCGCCCCCTCGTAGACGTGTGTGTCGTAGGTCTTGCCGAGCTTCTTCATCTCCGCCGCGGTCTCGGCCACCGTCGCCGTGACCCGCGCGTCGTCGCCGCCGTAGAGCCCGAGCACGGGCGCCCCCACCTTCGCCAGCGCGTCCACGGGGGGCGGCGTGCCGTAGTAGACGACCGCGGCGTCGAGGGCGGGCTGCGCCGCGGCGTAGGCGAAGCTCGATGCGCCGCCCCAGCAGAAGCCGACCGTCGCGCTCTTCCCCGAGGCCGCGGGCAGCGCGAGCGCGTGGGCTCGCACGGCGTTCAAGCGCGCGACGACCTCCTCGGGCGCGAGCGCACGCACCGCGGCCGTGACCTCGTCGCGACCGGCCATCGATTCCGTGCCGCCGCCCCCGGGGCCGAGGCCCGACAGCAGATCCGGCGCGACGGCGACGAAGCCGTCCGCGGCCAGCCGATCGGCCACGCCACGAATCCACTCGGTCAGGCCGAGAATCTCGTGGATCACGATCACGACGGGCGCCTTGTCCTTGCGCTCGGGATAGACGATCCAGGTGCGGATCGGCTTTCCGCCCCCCGGGTGGGCCACGTCGGCGTACTCGCCGTGCCGCGGCGACGACTCGAGCGCGGCCTTCGCCGCCTCGGCCCCCGCGGGCAGCGCGGCGTCCGGCGCCTCCGCGGCGCGGGCGGCGGTGGGCACGAGCAACGGGAGCAGGAGCAGCGTGCGCAGCAAGCTCATTTCGATTCTCCTCGTCGTGGCGGGACGATGCCGGGGAGGTTCTCCGAGCTCATCAGAGCGAACGAGCGGATGCTCGCGGCGAGCGTCACGCGCGAGCCGTCCGGCGAGACCGCGAACGACTCGGGGAGCGTGCCGGGCGGGAGCCCGACGAGCGGTCGCCAGGTCGAGCGCGCCACGACCTCGGTCCCGGGCTCGAAGCGCTGCACGTAGATGCCGGGCCGATCGAGCCCGCCGTAGTTGAACGCGAGAGAGCCGTCGGGCAGCCAGCGCGTGCGTCCCCCGATCACCTCGCCCACGTTGAGCACGATGTGGAACGGCTCGATGTGGCCGTCGGCCACGCGTGCCACGCGGATCTCGACCTGGCCGCTTCCGGACACGCGAGCGAACGAGACATGGAGACCGTCGGGCGACACTTCCGGCCACAGGCAGGTGCCGGCCACGAGCCGCGTGGCCTCGGTCCCGTCGACGCGGATCTTCCACAGGCCGGACTTCTGCTCGTGCCCCGAGTTGTAGACCAGCCACTCCCCGTCGGGCGTGGCCGTCGCGTTCTCGGCGTCCGCGCCGTCGCGCGTGACCTGTCGCGCCGCGCTGCCGTCCCGATCCGCGATCCAGATCTCGAAGTTGCCGCTGCGACGCGAGGTCCAGATCAGGTGCGCGCCGTCCCGGGTGAAGGCCGGGTCCCAGTCGTCGGCCGGGTGATCGGTCAAGCGGCGCAGATCGTCCGTGCGCAGCGAGCGGGCCCAGATGTCGAGGTTGCCCGAGCGGTTCGACGAGAAGACGAGCCACTCGCCGTCGGGGGAGTAGACCGGCTGGCGATCGATGCTCGTGCCCGCGGCCAGCAGGCGACCCGACGTGGCGGGCGCGTCGCCCACGACGTACTCCTCGAGATTCTGCCGCCCCGACATCGAGTCGAAGACCAGATGTCCCGGACCCACCACCTCGACCTGTGCCGAGAGGCTGGGTGTCCACAGCAGGACCTCGGCCGCGCCGGACTCGACCTGCTGGCGGATCACTCGGCTCGCCCCCGCGTTCACGAGCGTGGCGGAGAGAACGACGGTCGAGATCGACTCGCCCTGCGCGTAGACGATCGCGTCGCCGTCTCCGAGCCAGGCGATGCCCGACACGTCGCCACCCTCGAGCGGCGGGAAGAGACGCTTCGATCCCGAGCCGTCGGTCCGGACGAGCAGGACGAACTTGCCCGCGGCCTCGGACGTGCCGTACTGGCTCGACGAGACGGCGATCGAGGCGCCGTCGGGGGACCAGCGCGGGCTGGCCATCGAGTATTGATCGACGCTGGCCAGGATCCGCTCCGCGCCACCACCGCTCTCGGCCAGGCCGATCTTGGTCACGGTCTTGCCGCCCTCGCTGCCGACGCGCAGGAACACGATGCGCTGGCCGTCGGGCGACCAGTCCCCGTCCCCGGCGTCGGGGATCACGCGGCGCGGCTCGCCGCCGAGGACCGGCACACGAAAGAGCGAGACGCGTCCCCCCTCGTCGCGGACGAACAGCACGCTCGTGCCGTCGGGCGAGAAGCGCGGGCGCGTGTCGCTGCCCGCGGTCAGAGGCGCCTCGGTGCCGTCGGTCAGCGACTTGAGCCAGATCCGCGAGATCCCGTCCCGCGTCGAGCGGAAGACCAGCGTCCGTCCGTCGGGTGAGGCCGACGCCAGCGAATCCTGGCCCGAGAAGGTCAGGGTGCGCAGCGTCGGCGGCACGTGCGGCGCCGGCGTGCTGGTGCCGAACCCCAGGCGCGCGGCGAGCAAGCCGACCGCGACCCCACAGAGGAGCAGGGCGACCGCTGCGCCAGCGCGCCAGCCGCTCGCCCGGGGCGCGGGCGCGGCGGACAGCTCGCCCGATACCGCGACCTCGGACAGCTCCTGTCGCACCCGGGCCAGGTCGCGCTGCAGGTCGAGCGTCGAGGCGTAGCGCTCGGCCGGGTCCTTGGCCAGGCAGCGCTCGACGATCCAGACCAGCGGACGCGGCACGCCGCTGCGCAGCCGCGCCACGGGCTCGGGCTCCTTCTCGATGATCGCGGACAGCGTCTGCACCGCGCTCTCGCCGCGAAACGGGCGCGCGCCGCTGACCAGCTCGTAGAGCACGGCGCCGAGCGCGAACTGGTCCGAGCGGAAATCGACCGTGCCGCCGCGCGCCTGCTCGGGCGACATGTAGCCGACCGTGCCGAGCACCATCCCGGGCGACGTACCGCCGGTCGCGGTCGCGATCTGCGAGCCCGCATCGACCCGTGCGCGCTCGAGCTTGGCCAGGCCGAAGTCGAGGATCTTGACCACGCCGTCGTCGCGGACCATCACGTTCTCGGGCTTGAGGTCCCGGTGCACGATTCCCGCGCCGTGGGCCGTCGCGAGTCCCGCCGCGATCTGCTCCGCGATCGACAGCGCGCGGCGCAGCGGTAGCTGCCCCTCGGCCAGCAGGTCGCGCACCGTGCGCCCGGCGACGAGCTCGAGCACCTGGTACGCCGACGAGCCGTGTCGTCCCAGATCGTGCAGGGTGACGATGTTGGGGTGGTTCAGCGCCGACGCCGCGCGCGCTTCCTGCTCGAAGCGTCCCATGCGGGCCGGGTCGCCGGCCACGTCCGCCGGCAGGACCTTGATCGCGACCTCGCGACCGAGCCGCAGGTCGCGGCCGCGGTAGACCTCGCCCATCCCACCGGCGCCGAGCGCGCCGAGGATCTCGTAGCACGCACCGAGCCGGGTTCCCGCGGAGAGCATGGTCAGAGACTAAAGGAGTCCGCGTTCGGGCGCCAAGGGGCCGCGCGTGGCGCGGCCGTGGTAGGCTCAGCCGCCACAGAAGGAGGAGCCATGTCGAGACGGTGGATCTACGGCGGGTGTTTGCTCGTCGCGCTCGCTTTCGCTCCGCTCGCCCCTGCGCAAGCGGCGGAAGAGCCGCGTTATACGTTCGTCGAAGCGGGGTGGGTGCGAGAGGACCCCGACGGCGGCAGCACCGATAACGGCTGGTTCGCCGGGGGCTCGTTCAGCACCCGGCGCTTCCACTTCTTCGCCGAGTACGCAGACCAGGGTCCTTTCGAGGTGTGGCAGACCGGCGGCGGATGGCACGGTCTGCTCGGACAGCGGGCGGACATCGTCGCGGAGGCGGCGTATGTCGATGCGGACTCGGACGAGGGCTACCGCGCCACGGCGGGTGTCCGCTGGTACGTCGCCGAGCGGCTCGAGATCGGCGGCTTCGCCAACCGCACCGATGTGGGGAGCTTCGAGAACAACTCGTTCTCCATCCAGGGAATCTGGGACTTCACGGGCCGCTTCTCCGTCGGCGCCAACCTCGCCTTCGGCGACGAGTCCGACACGTTGCGCGCCTTCGCCCGCTTCTATCTGGGCAAGAACCGGTAGAAACGGTACCGCTTCCCCAACCCGGGTTTCCGTACCGCTTCCCTAACCCCGGGTTAGGGAAGCGGTACGTTTACCGTTACTCGCAAGTCACGCCGGCCAGGTCTTGCGAGTAGTCGCAGCCCGGGGTGCCCGTGTGCTCGGGCCGCTCGGTCGGCGGTCCGCCGGGCGGGAGGTAGGTTCCGTACGAACCCTCCGCCACGCCGTTGTTGCCGACGACGAGGAAGAACGCTCGCTCGAGCCCGGGATCGAAGCTCGCGCTGCCCGAGCCCACCCCGCACAGCGCGCCCGAGTAGGCGTACGTCGAGACGCCGGCCAGGTCGCCCCAGTAGATCGTGTGCGCGGTCGAGTCGCACGACGGCGTGAAGGTGATCTCGACTCGTCCCGTCGTCGCGTTCCAGCTCGCGCGCATCTGCTCGGCCGGCAGGTCGGGCGCCGATGCCTCGCCGGGCACCCCGGCGATCGGGGCCAGCGCCAGGATCGTCGCAGTCAGCTCGAACGGCGCGGCCATGCCGGTGTTGAGCCAGGCGTCGAGCATGTGCAGGCCTTCGTTGGCCAGGAACGCGCTGGTCGGCGCGGGCGCGCTCGTCGGCTGCTTCCACAGGAACTGGATGTACTCCCAGCTCGTGGCCTGGTAGAGCAGCCGAACCTCGGCCCGCGTCGCGCTGGCCGGGATCGGGAACGGCACCACGTCGAAGTGGTTGTAGGCGCCGCCCGGACCGGGGTCGCCGAACTGCGTCGTGGGCACGGGCAACGCGTTGCGGGCCAGCGCCTCGTCGTAGCGGAAGCCGTAGGGCGGGATGCGGTTGTCCTGCTCCACGGCGTTGTTCAGCACGAAGTGGAACGTGTGACGCAGCGCGCCCGGCGCCTCGGCGCCGAGCTCCCCGAGCGTATGTGCGGGCGTGTTCGTCGTGCGGTCCCACTCGAGGACCATGCCGCCCGGATACCCGAGCGCGAGGAGCTGGGTCGCCCACTCCTGGGTCATCGCCGGCTTGGCCTCGTAGATCTTCGTCGAGTCGACGTCGAGGATCGACTGCACCTGCCAGGTCGTGCCGTCGCGATCCTGGACCTGGACCGGCGAGCCGTGCTCGTCGAGCAGCGGGCCGTAGGCTCCATTCTCGGCGACCAGCGCGTCCGCGGCATCGAACCAGCGCACATCGAGCCACATCCGCCGGCCCTCGGGGTAGCCGCTGATCAGCTTGTGGCCGGTCAGGTTGGTCACGCGTACCTCGAGCTGGCTCCCGTTCTGCGCAGCCGCGAGGCTCGCCGCCGCGCGCAGGTGGGCTTGCGAGCGGGCCTTCGCGTCCGTCATGCGCTGGTCGGGCCAGGTCAGGCCGCCGCCGAAGAGCAGCGTGCCCTGCTGGTCCTGCCATTGCACGAGGTCGTGCTGCCAGTAGCTCATGCCGGTCAGGTCGTGGGTCGGCAGATCGGGACGGATCTTCCCGCGCCACGGATCGCCGGGGTTGCCCCGGCCCTGGTTCGCGCCGTCGCCGCCCGTGGCCATCATGTGACAGGTCTGGCAGGTGAAGTAGCGCGGGGCGCCGGCGGCAGGAGGCGAGACCAGCGGCTGCTGGTAGTCGGCGGTGAGGATGGTGCAGGTCTGTCCCGCGGCGCAGTTCGCGCTTTCGTTGCACAGGTTCGTCGTGCCGCTGCACGTGCCCCAGGTCGAGGCGCGCCAGGCGCGCTCGAGCGAGCCGCCAGCGACCTTGAGATCCGCGGGCAGCGCGGCGAAGTCGTTCACGCGCCAGGTGTCGAGCGCGCTCGCCGTCCACTCGCTGAACGTGCGCTCGACGATCCCGTAGCTCGCCGGGGGGTTGTTCATTGCGGCCTTGGCCGCCACGGGGCCGTTGGGCACGCCGCTCGAGGTGCCGGGAAGCGGTCCCATGGAGCCGTGGTTGTGGGCCAGGTCGCCCACCGCCGGGTTGCTCACGTCGTGGCACGTCCCGCACATGCGTGCGTCGCGGAAGTACGGCGAGGGGATCGCAGCGTGCTTGGCGTTGCTGTCGCTGTACGGGCCAAGGCGCGTTCCGCCGCTGTTCAGCACGTATTCGGCGCCGCCGTAGTAGCCCGTGCCGCCCGTCGGATCGAAAGCCTCGAACGGCGCGTGCTGCTCCTCGACGTAGGTGCCCTCGGGTGGGTTGGGGATCGAGTTCGCCTGGTCCGGGTCCACCACCAGGTGACAGAACTCGCACATGATCCCCTCGCCGTCGGTCGTCGCCACGAGGCCCGAGCCGTCGGTCGGCGTGGAGCGCCCCTCGAGCCAGCCCTTCACGCTGTGGCAGTGCAGGCACAGGTCGCCCACACCGCCGCTTCCCGGAAGGAAGTCCTGCTCGGCGACGGCGACTGTGGACCAAAAGAGGGGATCGCGCCCGGCGTTGGCCATCATGCCGCCGGTCCAGCCATGGACCGGGACCGCTTCGGGCACGAGGTTGTTCGCGCTCGCGAAATCGTGGCAGCCGCAGTTCCCGACCGACGAGATGATCGGCGGGTTATCGACCGGCACGGGCTGCGTGCCCGGGATCTGGATGTCCGTGGGCACGGTATCGGATGCGATCGCTACCGCGATCGCCGAGAGCGCAACTGCGCCCAGTGTTGCGATACGACGATTCATACGCGACCCCCTCTGCGCGTTCCGGCGCATCGGCGCAGCGTGAGGGGGGCCGCAACGGCGGCGCGAAACGGGATCCTCCCCCCGTCGCCGCCTCATGCATGAAGAGCAAGAGTCGTACCGCAACGATGAGGCGGAGAAGCCGGGCGCTTGGCTCTCGAGAGCGCAACTCGGTGCGTCAGGGGTCACACGGCGCGCGGCCTGGCGCAAGGAAACGGGGGACACCGTCTCGACGATGCGCTGGGCAACGGGTACCCTTGCGGCATGGCCGACCTTGAGGCGGATGCGCACCGGTTGCGCGTCTTGCGTTCCATGCCCCCGGAAGCCCGGCTCCTGCAGGCATTCGAGCTTTCCGAGCGGACGCGCCGGTTGTTCGAACAGGGGCTGCGCCGTCGGTTCGGCCACCTCGGCGAGACCGAGTTCCGGGCCCTGCTCCGCGCCAGGCTGGACCTGTGTCACAACAGGAACTACTGATCGCGATCGTCCGCGCCCTCGACGACGCGCGGGTCCCGTACATGATGACGGGCTCGCTCGTCTCGAGCCTCTACGGCGAGCCCCGTGCGACGCACGACTTCGACGTGGTGGTCGCCCTGGACGAGGAACGGCTTCCGGCGCTCCACGCGGCGCTCGCGACGTTCGACGGCTACGTGGACCTCGAGGGCATGCGCCGCGCGCAGCGCGACACCTCGATGTTCAACTACATCGACCATGCCACGGGCTTGAAAGTCGATTTCTGGATGCGCGGCAGCGAGCCCTACGACGAAGCGTGCTTCGAGCGCCGGCGGAGCGAGAACCTGCTCGGTGCCATCGTCTGCGTCGCGTCGCCGGAGGACATCATTCTATCCAAGCTGCGCTGGGCGCAACGTTCGGGTGGGAGCACCAAGCAATTCATCGACGCGCTACGGGTCTTCGAGGTTCAGCAGCCGCAGCTCGACATGGTTTACCTCGATCGGTGGGCCGGAGACTTGGGTCTCCGGGACGCATGGGAGCGGCTGCGACGGGAAGCTCGCCCTATCTGAAGGAGGCTCACTTCTCGGCCGGCAGGATCAGCGTGAACGCCATGCGCAGCTTCCACTCGGGCCCACCCTGAGGGCGCTTCGAGGTAGTAGCCCAGGCCGCCGCCCACGCTGAACGGGAACGGGCCGAACCGCGTCACCTTGCTCAGCTGGACGATCACGGGCACCGTCCACTCTTCCCCGCTCGCCGCTTCCCAATTGGCGGTCGATTCGCTCGACAGGGTCAAGGTCATGCCAGGACCGAACCTGCGACCTGCAGCTTGCCGGTGCCTGGCGCTCTCCGTACACTGCCTGTATTCACAGGGAGGGCCGGGCGATGGGCCGCTGCTTCGCGCTGCGCTGCCTGCTCGTGCTCGGCGTGGCCAGCGCGCCGCTCCCGGTCGCCGCCGAGCGCTGGCTGTGGACCAGTCCGGATGGCGACACCGAGCTGCTCGATCAGGCGCAGACGACGATCGGACCCTACGCCGGGATGCAGAACGGTCACGGCGTGGGCCAGTCGTTCGTTCCGACGGCCGGCCTGCTCGAGCGGCTCGACCTGATGCTGTTCAACCGCCACGACCGGCGGCCGTTCACGATCCGCCTGTGGGAGTGGGTCGACGGCGACGGCGACGGCCTGGCCGAGGATTCCGAGTACGCGGCAACGGTGGTTCGCCCGCCGCTGTGGACCGACCGCCTGGCGCTGGCCGGCCCGCCCGAGCGCCAGCGCTTCGCCCTGTATCCGCATGTCGCGGTGCGGCCCGGCGTTCCGCACTACTTCGAGCTGTCGAACGACACCGGCGACGGCGAGTGGACGGCGTATACCGCGCAGAGCGCGAGCGTCGATCCGTACGGCCTGGGCGGGGCGCGATTGAACGGACGGTTCCAGTCGGTCCCGGCGACCGCGCTGTTCGTCGACCTGTGGTTCGAGACCCACGGGCCGCCGGTCGGGACGCCGGCGCCCTCGACCTGCGAGGATACGGGCGAGCCGGCGCCGTGCGCTTCGGCGGCCGCCACATGGGTCGAGCCGGCCCCCGCGGGCGCCCCGCTCGGCGCCGAGGACTACCTTCAGATCGTCCAGCGCTACGCCGACTACGGCCGCGCCTCGGTCCTGGCAGGGAACGGAAGCAACGCGCACGAGTACGCGTTCTTCGACGCCTTTCTCTACCGCGCCACGGGCGACGAATCGCACGCCGCGCAGGCGCTCGCGCTGCTCGACCGCGCGCTGACCTGGCGCGAGGCCAACCCGACCGCGAAGTACAGCCTGTTCTGGACCGAGTACGCGGGGTGGGCCTACCGCTGGATCGCGGGCAGCTCCACGCTCTCGCCGGCGAGCCACGCGCGGATCCGCCGCCTGCTCGTGCTCCAGGGGCTGGGCCTCGCGCCGGTGCTCGAAGCGGGCATGGACAACCACGCGCTGGGCTGCACGCTGAGCCTGAAGCTCATCACCGACCTGGTGCCCGCGGGCGACTTCCCGGCCCTGAGCGGCGGTGCCGCGTCCGCATCCACGCACGCCGCCTGGAAGTCGTTCGCCGATGCGCAGTGGAGCGAATACAAGACGCGCTTCGAGATCTGGGAGGACGCGAGCCAGTACCACTACTTCCAGCTGCGCCACATCCTCGAGCTGAGCGAGCTCTACGGCGACGAGAGCGCGCTCTGGTCGAGCCCGGCCTTTCGCGCGTTCGTCGACCGCGGCTTCGCCGCGCACACGCCGCTCGGCCCCCACGCGCTCCACGGCGACACGCTCGGCTGGAACGAATCCTGGGGCACGGCTGCCTGGGTCTTCGAGACTGCCGCGCGCCGGCTCGGCGATCCGCGCTACCGCTGGCTGGCCCAGCGCGTGTTCGACTATCAGCGGACGCACCTGCGCGCGACCCGTATCGACGGCACGCCGGTCGAGCCGTGGCAGGCGGTCTACAACGAGTACCCGGCGTTCGCGCACGCCTACTTCGCGCACGATCCCACGACGCCCGTCGCGGCGCCGACGAGCCTGGCTCCGCTCGTCGCGGCGCGGCAGGACGCGACGAGCGACACGCCTTGGCCCTGTGGCACGACGCCGCTCGCGCAGACGTTCGTCGCCGAGGCCACGCCGCTCGTGCGCATCGAGGTCCAGGCGCGGGACGGGGGCGCGCCGGTCGTCGGCGAGGTCCGGCTGTGGTCCTGGCTCGGCAGCCGCTCGGCGACCGTGGCCGCGACGCCGATCCACGCCGAGCGCTTCCCGTTCGCGACCGGCGGGGCCTGGCGCACGATCGCCTTCGAGCCGTTCGTCGACGTGACGGTGGGCCAGACGTACTTCCTCGAGATCCGCGCCGACGGAGCGTGCGATCTGGCGGGGAGCGCAATGAAGGCCATCGATCGCTATCCCGTGGGCGAGCTGTGGGCCGGCATCCACAGCAAGACCGGCGCCGACCTGTGGTTCAGGACCTGGACCCTCGGCGGGAGCGGATCGACGATCACCGATCGGCTCGAGGCGGTCTGGCGCCGGCCGACGCAGTGGGGCGCGCCCCTGCGACCGATGGACTTCACGGGTGCGCGCGTGCCCGACAAGCTCGTGCTGCGCAGCGGCTGGGAGCCCGAGTCGCTGCACCTCGTGGCGAACCTGATCGGCGGCGACTACTACCACGGGCAGGAGGAAACGGGCGCCGTGCTGTCGCTGACCAGCCACGGAGCGCGGCTGCTCGCCGACGGAACGTACTTCGATCGCCTCGATCAGCACCACGCGGTGCCGATCGTGCGCCGTCACACCGGTGCGCGGCGCGAGGTCGTCGCGCCGGTCAGCGTCGTGCATTTTCGCGACGCGGACCGCGCGGTCGTGGCCCAGGTCAGCTGGGGCGATCGCGACGGTTGGCCCGTGGACCACGAGCGGCGCTTCCTGATGGTGAAGGATCGCTTCGTCCTGGTGCGCGACCGCACGCGCTTCGCCGGGCCGCTCGAGGCCTCGACCGGCCCGCTGTGGACCAGCAACGACCTGCGACCCGAGCGCGGACCGAACTGGTTCGAGCTGTACGACCGCGAGCCGCGCGCGGTCAGCGGGCTCCGCTTCGCGAACCCGGAGCAGTACCTGCTGCTGTGGCTCGTGCCGCGACAGGGCGTGACGATCGAGGCCTGGCGCGAGCTGCGCACGGGGAATCCGCCGTCGCCGGCCTACCTCGCGGCCCAGCGCTGGACCGGCGACGCGGCGGCAGGGGACGAGCGCTGGTTCGACTCGCTGCTCGTACCGCACGGCCCCGAGATCGCCCCGGCCCAGGCGGCAGCCGCCGTGTCGGTCTTGTACGACGACGGCACCGCGGTGGCGCTGCGGCTCGAGCTCGATGGCGAGACCTGGACGGTCGTCGACAACCCCGCGGGCGCGTCGATCGCGAGCGCGCTCCTCGACACCGATGCGGCCTACGCCATCACCCGCACGCGGATCGGCGACCCGGAGTACGTCTTCGTCCGCGACGCCACGCGCCTGCGCGTCGACGACGGCCGCGGCCGTACGATCGACCGGACCTGGCTCGCGCGCTCCTCGGCCGAGATCGGCACCGCGTGGCGCTCCGGACGCGGGGGTCGGGGCACGCCCGCCGTCGACCCGACGCCGCGACCCCCGACCCCGTGATACGATTTGACGCGGAACATGCCCCGGAGGGCTCCGGGGCTCAACAAGGGGGGGATCCCATGAGCAAGCGATCGTTGCGCGGACTCGTCGTCGCCGTGGTGTGCTGTGCGCTCGCGGCCGGCGCGTTCGCGATCCTGTCCGAGGTCCAGGCGGCGCCCTGCCGCTGTCCGTTGCTGTGGGCGCCGGTCAAGTGCTCGAACGGCAAGACCTACTCGAACCAGTGCTTTGCCACCTGCGCGCACGCCACGGATTGCGTACCGATCGGCGGGCCGCTGCCGTAGTGATGCCGAGACGGGCGCGGCGCGACCGCGCCCGTCTCCCTGACTCCCCATGACGAACGAAGCCCAACCCGGCGCCCGCCGCGACCCGCTGACGAGCGTCCTGCTCGTCGGCTGCGTCGCGCTCGCGGTGTGCGTGATCGTCCTGGCCTGGCAGAACCTGTCGCTGAAGCGGCAGCTCGGCTCGGCGGGCCACGCTCCCGCCGACCTCGACGCGCTCGCCGCCGGCGACCTCGTCGAGCCGTTCGAGGTCGTGAGCGCGCAAGGGGAGCCGGTCCGCGTGTCGTTCGACGAAGGGCAGGAGCGCACGCTCCTGCTCGTCTTCTCTTCGACCTGTCCCGCGTGCCAGAGCAACATGCCGATCTGGAACGAGCTGCTCGCGGGCGCACGCCCGGCAACCGTGCGCGTGCTCGGGATCCAGACCGACCTGGCGGCCGGCGCGGCGCCGCACGACGGGGGCCCGACCTGTCCGATCTACGCCGTCGGCCCGCGCGCGCGACCGCCCTTCGATCGCCTGCCCTACGTGCCGGCAACGGTCGTGATCGACGGCGCGGGGCGCGTGCGCAACGCCTGGTTCGGCGTGCTCGGCGCGGATCAGCAGGACGAGCTGCGGCGCGAGATCGCGGCGCCCGGGGCCTAGCGGTCGACAGCCGCATGGCCCACGCAGGCCGCGCAATCCCTGGCGTCCTGCTGTGCGCGGCGCTCGCCGCGGGCGCGATCCTGCTCGGCGAGCTGCCGGCGATTCGCGATCGGCTGCACCTCTCGCCGCTCTTGCTCGTGATCCTGCTCGGCATGCTGTGGCGCTCGACCGCGCCCGTTCCGGACTGGGCCGCGGAGGGGATCCGCGCGGCGCAGCGGCCGATCCTGCGCTGGGCCGTCGCCGGCCTGGGCTTCCGGCTGAGCCTGCCCGAGCTCGTGCGCATCGGCGCGCCCGCGCTCGCCGTGGTGGTCGTGTCGACCGCGGTGGCGCTGTTCGGCGGCGTGTGGATCGCGCGGCGCCTCGGCGTGGGCGAGAAGCTCGGCCTGCTGCTCGGCGTCGGCGGGGCGATCTGCGGGGCCTCGGCCGTCGTCGCCGCCGATACGGTCGTGCGGAGCGGAAAGCGCGACGTCCCGCTGGCGCTCGGCGTGATCACGCTCCTCGGCACGATCGGCATCGTCCTCTATCCGCCGATCGGCCGCGCCGCCGGGATGAGCGACTTCCTCTACGGCGTGTGGGACGGGGCCAGCCTGCACGAGATGGCCCAGGTGGTCGCGGCGGGATTCGGCGTGAGCGACGAGGCCGCGCGCGTGGCCACCGTGGTCAAGCTGGCGCGCATCTGTCTCCTCGCGCCGATCGTGTTCGGCCTCGGCTGGTGGCTCAGGCGGCGAGCCGAGAGCGTCGGGACGGCGAAGGTCTCGCTCGTGCCATGGTTCCTGGTGCTGTTCCTGGCCTTCGCCGCGCTCAACTCGACGGGCCTGATGCCGGCAGCATGGCTCGGCGCGCTGCGCCGCGGCGACCTGTGGCTGCTCTGCGTGGGTATGGCCGGCGTCGGGATCCAGACCGGGTTCCGCGACCTGCGCGAGGCGGGCTGGCGCCCCGTCGCCGTCGGCACCGCGCAGTGGCTGATCCTGGCCGGCGTGTCGTTCGTGCTGGCGCGCCTGCTCTGCGGTCCGTAGCGGCCGGCTACTCCTCGGGCGCGGGCGCGACGATCGTCTTCCAGGTCGGTGTCTCGGCCATCAGCTGCTGCAGGCTCTTCTGACCCTCGGGCGCGGCGGCCGCCTTCGGGGGCGGGAGCTTGCGCACGCGGGCGCGCACGGCCTGGAACTCGGCCGTGTCGACCAGGTAGCGCTCCCGCGGCGGCAGGAACGCCCGGGCCCACAGGATGCCGTTCTGCACGCGCTTCTCGTGGGACGGATGGGTCGACATCCACCCCGGCGTGCCACCGCCCGCGCCGCCCGACTGCTGCTCCATCAGCTCGAAGAACCGCGCGATCGCCTCGGGGTCCCAGCCGGCCTTCCACAGGTACTGCGCGCCGAGCAGGTCGGCCTCGGTCTCGCTCCGGCGGTCGTAGCGCAGCGTGACGAGCCCGGCGGCCGTGCCCACGCTCTGGTCGATCAGCTGCTGGTCGCCCGCATCCGCGCCGAGCAGCGCGCCGAGCGCCGCGCTGCCGAACGCGGCCCCGGTCTGCGCCTTCTGGCTGCGCGTCGCGCCCTCGGTCACGTGGCGCGCGATCGCGTGCGAGCCCTCGTGCGCGAGCACGCCGGCGAGCTGGGACTCGTTCTGGGCCAGCGCGATCAGCCCCGTGAACACGTACACGTGACCGCCCGCGGTCACGAACGCGTTGACGTCGCTCGTGTGCACGACCCGCATGTGGATCGGCATCTTCGGCGCGTCGGAGGCGGCCACGACCTTCTCCATCACCCGCTGCACGTAGCCCACGATCTGCGGGTCGTCGATCTTCTCGAACTGCTGGTCGAACTGCGTCGAGGCCTCGAGGCCGATCGTCGTCTCGTCGGCCGCGGTGAACGCGTTCTTGTCCCCCAGGTTGACGTCGCGGCTGCCGATGTCGCGCACGCGCGCGATCTCGCCGACCTTGCGCTCGCTGCCGTACGCGACCTGCTCGCACTCGAGCAGCGATCCGGGAACGTGGAACTCGAGCCGGTAGCGGCCCGCCGCCTCTTTCTTGGCCAACCGGAACAGGTTCTTGCACGATCCATCGTCCTGGCCATCGGCGATGCGCTTGTACGGCGCCTCGACCAGGCGCCAGCCGCCTTCCGCGGGCTCGAAGCGCGCCTTGATCGTCTTGGCCCCGCCGTCCCAGGCGAACCCCAGGGCCAGCCCGGTCAGGCCCGTGCCGCTCACGACCAGGCGGCCCTCCGCGTCGGTCGCCGCGCGCTCGAGCTTGTTCTTCTTGCCGAAGAGGCCCAGCACCGTCACGCCGAGCCCCGCGACCGGACGGTCCGCGCCGTCCGCCGCCAGGACCTCGAGCTCGACCGGTTTGGCCTTCTTCGCCGGCTTTCCCGGCAGCGCGAGCGTGACGGCCGACGGCCCCACCGCGGGCGGGAAGGTCTCGGGCCTGCGCCACACCTCGCCCGCGGCGAGGGCCGCGACTCCGGCCAGCACCACGAGCCCGACCACGACACAGACGATTCGACCGACGCGCATCCCGTCGACCTCCCGCAGTGGACGGCGGAACCGGCTCCGTGTATAGAATACAAGCCACACGCGCCAATCCGGAGGGACCCCCGTGAGACGCTTCGCCGCCGCCGCCATCGCCGCCGTATTCCTGGCCGCTCCGCTTTTCGCCACCGAGGTCGACATCAAGGCCAAGAAGACAAGAGAGGAAGCGGCGAAGGAAAAGGCCGAGGCCCAGGTCAAGGCCGGGCAGCCGGCGAAGCCGGCCAATCCTGCGGCCCCGGCGGAAACCTGTGCGCCCCCGGCCGCGCCGGCCACCACGGGCAGCGCCGGCTTCTTCAACACGATCGAGGACATCTACGGCTTCGAGGGCCCGGTCACCGCGCTGGCCGTCGCTCCGGTCGCCCCGGTCGCTGCGGCTCCCGCGACCGAGCCGGCCAAGGACAAGAAGCCGACCGAAGCTCGCAAGGCCGACTGAGCCGCCGCGCTCGTCTCGGGGGCTCGCGCGCTCCATGCCCCAGGTGCGCTTCACCCAGAACCTCGAGCGGCACCTCTCCGTCCCCGCCGCGGTCGCCGTCTCGGGCGCGACGGTGCGCGAGGCGCTCGACGCGGTGTTCGTCGAGAGCCCGCTGCTGCGCGGCTACGTCCTCGACGACCAGGGCCGGCTGCGCAAGCACGTCGTGGTATTCGTCGACGGTCAGCTGATCCGCGATCGCGAGCGCATGAGCGACCGAACCGAGCCCACGAGCGAGCTGCTCGTGATGCAGGCGCTCTCGGGAGGATGAGGCCATGACCTCGGGCGAGCGGATTCGCGTCGCGACGCGCAAGGGCCTGCTCACCGTCGAGCGCGGAGCAGGCGCGTGGTCGATCGCCGGCACCGCGTTCCTCGGCGACCCGGTGACCGCGGTGCTCGACGATCCGCGGGACGGCACGCTCTACGCCGCGCTCAACCTGGGCCACTTCGGCGTCAAGCTGCGCCGCTCGTCGGACGGCGGCGCGAGCTGGGACGAGATCCCGGCGCCGGCCTACCCGAGCCCGGGCCGAGCGACGCTCGACGCCACGCCCGCGGGACCGTCCCTGTTCCAGGTCTGGGCCCTCGAGGCCGGGGGCGCGGACGAGCCCGGCGTGCTGTGGGCCGGAACGATCCCGGGCGGCCTCTTCCGCTCTCCCGATCGCGGCTCGTCTTGGACGCTCATCGAGTCGCTGTGGAACGTTCCGGCGCGCGAGCAGTGGTTCGGCGGCGGATACGACGATCCGGGGATCCACTCGATCGCCGTCGATCCGCGCGACTCGCGCCACGTGGTGGTCGGCGTGTCGTGCGGCGGCGTGTGGGTCACGACCGACGGCGGAGCGTCGTGGGACGTGCGCGCCCGCGGGATGTTCGCGGCCTACATGCCTCCCGAGCGCAGGAACGACCCGAACATCCAGGACCCGCACCGGCTCGTGCAGTGCCCGGCGGCACCCGACGTGCTGTGGGTCCAGCACCACAACGGCGTGTTCCGCAGCACGGACGGCGCGGCGAGCTGGAGCGAGATCCCGACGGTCCGCCCGTCCTGCTTCGGCTTCGCGATCGCGGTCCACCCCCACGACCCCGACACGGCCTGGCTCGTCCCGGCGGTCAAGGACGAATGCCGCATCGCGGTCGACGGCCAGCTCGTCGTCGCGCGCACGCGCGACGGCGGCCTCACGTTCGACGTGCTGCGGCGCGGCCTGCCGCAGCAGCACGCCTACGATCTGGTCTACCGCCACGGTCTCGACGTCGACGGCTCGGGCCGGCGCCTGGCCATGGGCTCGACGACCGGCGGGCTGTGGATCTCGGAAGACGGCGGCGACAGCTGGACCGGGCTCGCGGCGCGCCTGCCCCCTGTGTATCAGGTGCGCTTCGCCTGACGGCGCTGTTGCGCGCGAGCGCGCTGTGACACAATCTTTGCCGTTCTCTGGGAGCATCTTGGTGCGACGGCTGGCCTTCCTTCTGATCGGCGCCGCAGCGCTCGGGCCCGTCCGGGCCGAGCGGCCGGTCGTGCGCGTCTCGGTCGACGTGTCGGGCCCCACGACGCGACTCGTCCTGACCCACGCCACGCCCGTGGCCTACGAGATCCGCGCCGCGGAAGGAACGCTCGAGATCGTCTTCGCCGAGAAAGTGCGGCTCGACCCCTCGGGGAAGCGGCTCGGCGATCCGATCCTCGCGCGCTGGGAGCTCGAGGACGACCGGCGCCTCGTGCTCGCCACCGGCTCGGGCTATCGCAGCTACGAGTCGTTCGAGCTGCTCAACCCGTTCCGCCTAATCCTCGACCTGCAGGGCACGCGCTCGGACGACGACGTGACGGCGCCCGTCCCGCAGAGTCGCGATCCGCGGCGCAAGATCGTGGTCATCGATCCCGGCCACGGCGGAGTCGAGACCGGGGCCAGCGGCCCCTCGGGTCTCCAGGAGAAGGACGTCACGCTCGACCTGGCGCGCCGGCTCAAGCGCGAGCTCGACCGCGGCTCGACCGACGTCGTGCTGACGCGCGACGACGATCGGCTGGTCGGCCTCGACGAGCGCAGCGCGATCGCCAATCACAACCGCGCCGATCTGTTCCTGTCGATCCACCTCAACGCCTCGGTGCGACGCAACGCCGCGGGCGCCGAGACCTACTACCTGGCGACCAACGCCACGGACGACGAGGCCCGCACGCTCGCCGCGCTCGAGAACGACGCCGCGGGAGCGCGGGCCGACGCCACCGCGAACGGCAAGGCCGCGGCGAGCGCGATCGACCTCGTGCTGTGGGACCTGGCGCAGAACCAGTTCCTGGCCGAGAGCAGCCAGCTGGCCGAGAGCGTGCAGCGCCGGCTGAACCAGCTCGCCGGCACGCGCGACCGCGGCGTGCGCCAGGCCCCGTTCCGCGTGCTGATGGGTGCGACGATGCCCGCGATCCTGGTCGAGGTCGGCTTCATCTCGAGCCCCGACGAGGAACAGAAGCTCCGTGGCGGCGACTACCGGGACCAGATCGCGCGCGCGCTCGGCTCGGCGATCACCGAGTACCTCGATCGCCTGGCGGCCAGCGCGCCGTGACCGCGCGACACGCCTGGCTCGCCGCGCTCGCGCTCGCCGTCGTGCTGGCCGGCTGCAACCGCTCGCCCGAGCAAACGGGCGAGGCCGCGGCGCCCGCCGAAGCGCCCGCAGGAGCGACGCAGCCGGGCAGCGCGCCGAGCGAGATCCCGCGCAGCCTGGTCTCGATCTACTTCCCGAGCGCGCGCGAGAGCGGCCTCGTCGGCGAAGAGCGAGAGATCTTCGTCACGCAGACGCCCGGCGACCGGATCAAGCAGATCGTGGCCGACCTGCTCTCCGGGCCGACCGCGGAGGGCTCCTTGCCTGCCGTTCCCCCCGGGACGCGCCTGCGCCAGGCCTATGTGATCGAGGGCGGCGTGGCCTACCTCGACTTCTCGTCCGAGCTGACCACGCTGGGCGGCGGAAGCATGGCCGAGCTGCTCACCGTGTATGCGATCGTCGACTCGGTCGTGGCCAACGTCCCCGAGGTGCGCCGCGTCGGCCTGCTCGTCGACGGCGCGCCGATCGAGACGCTGAACGGGCACATGGACCTCAGACGACCGCTGCCGGGCGACCTGTCGCTCGTCCTCGGCGCCAAGATCTGAGGCGCGTGTGGACGGGCGGCCCATCGGCGTATTCGACTCAGGGGTCGGCGGCCTGACCGTGTTCCAGGCGCTCGAGCGCGCGCTCCCCGCCGAGTCGATGGTCTACCTGGGCGACACGGCGCGCGTCCCGTACGGCACGCGCTCGCCCGAGACGGTCGCGCGCTACTCGCTCGAGGCCCAGCGCTTCCTCGAGCGCCAGCAGGTCAAGATGATCGTCGTCGCCTGCAACACGGCGTCGTCCGTGGCGCTCGACGCGCTGCGCGCACAGGCGCGCTTCCCGGTGCTCGGGGTGATCGAGCCCGGGGCCCGCCGCGCGGTCGAGCAGAGCGCCGCGGGCCGCATCGGCGTGATCGGCACGCGCGCGACCGTGGCCAGCGGAGCCTACAAGCGCGCGATCCAGGCGCTCCGATCCGACGCCGAGGTGATCAGCCAGGCCTGCCCGCTCTTCGTGCCCCTGGCCGAAGGGGCTTGGCCGACAACGGCGTTGGGCGGAGCGTCGCCAAGACCTTCCTCGAGCCGTTCCGGCGCGCGGGCGTGGACACGCTGGTGCTGGGCTGCACGCACTACCCGCTGCTGCGCAACGTGATCGCCGCGGTGCTCGGACCCAGTGTCACGCTCGTCGACTCGGCCGAGAGCGCGGCGGCCGAGGTCCTGGCGCTCATGACCCGCGAGCCACAGCTCGCGGCGCAGCACGGGACGACCCCCGAGCACCACTTCTACGTGACCGACGCGCCCGAGCCGTTCCAGGTCGTCGCCGAGCGCTTCCTCGGCCGCACGATCCGCTGCCTCGAGTGGGCCAGCCTGTGAAGCGCCACGACGGACGGGCCGCAGACGAGCTGCGCGCGGTCGAGATCGTCCCGGGCTACCTGAGCCAGCCGCTCGGCTCCGTGCTGCTGTCGATCGGCGCGACGCGCGTGCTGTGCAACGCGAGCGTCGAGGACAAGGTCCCGCCGTTCCTCGCCGGCAGTGGCCAGGGCTGGATCACGAGCGAGTACGCGATGCTCCCCGCGGCCACGGCCACGCGCACGCCGCGCGAGTCGACCCGCGGCCGTCCCTCCGGGCGCACCATGGAGATCCAGCGCCTGATCGGCCGCGCCATGCGCAGCGTGCTCGACCGCCGCGCGCTGGGCGAGCGCACGCTGTGGATCGACTGCGAGGTGCTGCAGGCCGACGGCGGCACGCGCACCGCGAGCATCACGGGCGGCTTCGTCGCGATGTGCCTCGCGCTGGCCCGCCTGCGCGACAAGAGCGCGCTCACGCGCCCGCCGCTGCGCGGCATGGTCGCCGCGATCTCGGTCGGCCTGATCGAGGGCCGGCCCGCGCTCGACCTGGACTACGTCGAGGACGCGGGCGCGGACGTCGACATGAACGTCGTGCGCACGGACGACGGCCGCTACGTCGAGGTGCAGGGCACCGCCGAATCGACGCCCTTCCGCAAGGACGAGCTGGACGGGCTGCTGCTCCACGCCGATCGCGGGATCGACGCGCTGCTCGAGCTGCAGCGCAACGCTCTCGGCCCAGCGCTCGACGGGCTGCTCGCGAAACGCGAGCGATGACGCGGCTCGTCGTCGCAACCGAGAACGCTGGCAAGCTGCGCGAGATCGCGCTCGCGCTGAACGCACAGCAGATCGAGGTCGTGGGCCTCGCACAAATCGCCGACCGTACCCCGGTACCCGAGACGGGCAACACGTTCGAGGAGAACGCGCGGCTCAAGGCTGCAGCGTGGTCGAAGCGCACGGATGCGCTCGTGCTGGCCGACGACTCGGGGTTGGAGGTCGACGCGCTCGGCGGCGAGCCGGGCGTGCACTCGGCGCGCTACGGCGGTCGGGGATTCGACGACGCGGAGCGAACGCAGCTCGTGCTCGAGCGCCTGGAGGGCGTCACCGACCCCGCGCAACGCAGCGCGCGCTTCCGCTGCGTGCTCGCGCTCGCCAGGGGCGGAACCGTCCTGGCCACATTCGAGGGCACGGTCGAGGGCTACATCGCGGACGCGCCGAGCGGCACGAACGGCTTCGGCTACGACCCGATCTTCTTCCACCCACCCTCGGGCTGCACGACGGCCCAGCTCAGCCCAGAACAAAAGCAGCGCATCTCGCACCGCGGCCAAGCGCTCGCACGCTTCCTCGAGGCGCTCGCGTGCCGCGACCCGCGGCTCGGGCCGTACGAAGGTTGACCGTGTCCTGGGGCCGGTGGTAACTTTACCCGGCCGGTGCCGCAGCGCGGCGGCATCGCGGCCGATCCTGAGTAGATCAGGCGGTAGAGCAGGTGGCTGTTAACCACCGGGTCGCAGGTTCGAGTCCTGCCTCAGGAGCCAGACAGACTCCGAACGAAACCGCTGCGGGCGGTAGCTGAGAAAGTCCGCCGGTCCGCGGATTTTCTGCGCGTTTCGTGATCCCGGGGTAGGTCGTGGCTCTCTTGGCCGCTCGGGCGTCCCGTCACGGGCGTCC
>Ga0180063_1000091_pt1 | contig 20957 bp, 18 predicted proteins | sample EasRivT47_16_10D_FD_121776 | JGI IMG/M metagenome (GOLD analysis project Ga0180063, IMG submission 121776) | Soil microbial communities from meander-bound floodplain in the East River, Colorado, USA - East River metaG ERMLIBT47_16_10D | ecosystem: Environmental > Terrestrial > Soil > Floodplain ...
CTTGGCACATCGAGCGCGAGTTGCGCGGGTACCTCGAGTGCGGGATCCTCGCTTGCGGGTTCGCCCGCGCGCGCTGCGACGCGTGCGGTCACGACTTCCTCGTGGCCTTCTCCTGCAAGGGTCGCGGCGTTTGCCCCTCCTGTACCACGCGCCGCATGGCCGAGACCGCGGCGCATCTCGTCGAGCACGTCTTCCCGCAGGTGCCGGTGCGCCAGTGGGTCATCACCTTTCCCAAGCGCCTGCGGTTCTTCCTGCATCGCGACCCGGCGCTGCTCGGCTCGGTGCGACGCCTCGTGCTGCGGGCGATCGAGTCACGGTTGCGCCGCAGCTCCCCCGGCGCACCTCAAGACGCCCGCTGCGGGGCGGTCAGCTTCGTGCAGCGCTTCGGTTCGGCGCTCAACGTCCACACCCACCTGCACTGCTGCGTCACCGACGGCGTGTTCGGTCTCGATGCGGACGGTGCGCTGCGCTTCTACCCCGCCGCGGATCTCGATCAGTCCGCAGTCGGCACCGTGCAGCACAGGATCCGCACCCGGGTCCTGCGCGTCGCCATGCGCCACGGGGCGCTGACCCCCGAGGTCGCCGCGGACCTCAGTCGCTGGGGCCACAGCGGCGGATTCTCACTGCATGCCGCGGTGCGCATCGAGGCCGAGGATCTTGCCGGTCTCGAACGCCTGCTGCGCGATTGCGCCCGCCCCGCCTTCGCCAGTGAGCGGCTGGGTGGGACGGTCACGATGAGCAGGTCCGCTACACGCAGCCCAAGCCGCTGCCCGGTGGCCAGACGCAGTTGAGCCTCTCCCCACTCGAACTCCTCGACCGTCTCGCCGCGCTGATCCCCCCGCCGCGGCGGCGGCGTCATCACTATCACGGGGTGTTCGCGCCGCATGCGGCGCTGCGAGCACGCGTCACCGCCTGCGCTGGACAGGCCATGGTGCCGAATCCGCTCGCCGCGAAAGGCGCGGCGCATCCGTCACCGCCGGCGCCCGCGCGCCGACGCGCCTCGCTGTACTGGGCCCGGTTGCTGGCGCGCATCTACGAGTGTCGGCCCCTCACCTGCCCGCGTTGTGAGGGCGAGATGCGCCTCGTGGCCTTCCTCACCGAACCCGCCGCGATCCGCGCGATCCTCGCCCACCTCGGTGAGCCCACCGCCCCGCCGCCGCTCGCGCCGCGGGCGCGCGCTCCGCCCAAGATCGGGCCCGAGGATGTCGGGTTCGGGTTCGCGTTCGATCAGTCCCCGACCTGGGATCCGATCGCCCCAGCCCCCGACAGCGAGGTCACCTTCGATCAGACCCTGAACTGATCCGCCGCCGTCCCTCCGTGCCGCGGACCACCCTCCCGCTGCGCCTCCTCGCCGGCCCAACCCTGAGCTGCGCACCGCGCGTCGCTGCACAACCCCGAGAAGCTCCCATCGCCGCCCTCCGCAGTCTCGAACCCGATGCGCTGATCCCCAACCCCAACGCACCGCCCGGCCACCTACCGCACCCGACGCAGCCCGCGTCGAAAATAGGCCGTTTGAATTTCCTATCCGTTATCCGTAGGCATATCGTCGGCCGTGATCCCATTCGATGTTCGCCGAAAAAGTCACCAATATTGAGAATGGTTCACCGCATTTCTCGCTGTTCTTAGTGAGGGACGTGGAACGACCACGTACCGTACATCAAGTGCGGCGCTGATAGAGTCGCCGTGAAATCGAGATGACAACCTCGCCACCGGTGGAGGTGCAACGTGAAGATCTTAATGTTGATGTTGATGCTGGCGAGCTCGAGCGCGCTCTCAGATGAAAAGACGTGGTTTCAGCTTCAAGCGCTTGGTATCGGGAATGATGAATTCCAGCATGCGATTTCGCACGGTTTCGACAAAGACACAATCGCGGAGTTTAGGGGCCGCATTTTTCTGGCACAGGAACGCGTGAAAGCACAGGGGAACGAGCTTTACCGCGATATTTGCAACAACGAAAGTGCCTACAATGCCGACCCCGAAAGCCTAGCGCAGAGGTTCGAACGCCATGAAGTTGAATATGCACAACTGAGGGACGGCTTAGTTGATGAACTCAAGGCTTCACTTTCAGCGTCAGATCGAGCGGCGTTTGAGCACTACCAGCAGCACATGCAAGTCACGGTCGTCGATAATGCCTCGGAGGTGGCAAAAATCCGTAGTGGGGCGACACCGGCGAACGTTGTGACATCGAGAGCCTGTGTTCTTGCGGCAGCAGCAGGAGTAGGAGGTGTCAAATGAAAATTCTAACGTTGTTGATTGGCCTTTTTATTGCGCCCATCCAGGCCTTTTCATTTGGCGGAGGTGCTTGTGGCAGTAATTTGATGCTGGGTGAATATAGAATGTACAGGCAAAACTGCATCTACGGAGCGACAGCCTCAGACGCAGTTCTCTATGACAAAGTGGAGTTGTGGTGTGATCACTTGGGGCCTACCCCACCACAGGCATTGGCAAAACAGACCTTTGATCCGATACCTGGAGGTGGATGGACCCACTATCGACACATTTGGCACTGTGCTGAGTTCGGTAATTACAACCACCAAACGGTCATGTGGGTATACCCGTTCCAAGGAAATGTAGTCCAGTACACTTGGACGTATGGTACAGATCCTTGGAACTGCAACCAGTGAGGCTAGTTTAGTCTCATGAACGCGACCGCCCACCGCTCGCGCGCTGCGGTGCGCGTCAGCGCTCACGTTGATCTGGCTCGCGCCGAGGGCATCCACGCCGGCGAAATCCGCCGCTGGGCGGGAGACATGGATGTCGCGGCACATGCGCAGCAGGCTGCCAAGTGGAAGAAGAACGAGAGTCCGGAATCGGCCGATCTGGATGCCGTGCACTACCTGATGACCCGCTCAGAGGCGCTGCAGATGGCACTCGCCGGCGAAGAACGAGCGCTCGCCTATTTCCGGCACGTGCTCGAGAGCGTCACTGATCCTGAGGTCAAGGAGCTGGCGAAAAGGCTGGTCGAGGAGGAGACCGAGCACGTCGAGCTGTGCCACCGACTGATCCGCAAGTACCAGGAGCCGGCCGGCAAACCTGCGCCTGATGATCCCGATCCGGCGATATCTCAGGGGTACCGGCCACCTTCTCCGGCTGTTCGCACAGGTAACGCATCGCCGCAGCACGGCTGAAACTCCGGCCGCAGCTGCCTGGTCATCCGGGCTTACCGTCCGCCCGCGCCGTGATGAGGATCGGCGTGTACACCCACACGAACAACACGAAGGCGCCGCTCCACAGCGCGCTGGAGACGGCGAGCGCAGGTACGTAGGCGGTCGGCCACAGTACTGGCGCAGCGATCCGTACCAACGTTCCGAGCGCGAGCAGGCCATAGGAGACGGCAATCGAACCGCGCACTATCAATGGCCGACCGGTGTGACCGAGCGCCACGCGCGTCATGACGGCGGGGATCATCGTACCGAAGACGCCCATCGTCAGGGCATGCAACCAATAGGCTGCCCAAGGCGCGTTCGCCACCAACCACAATGCCTTGAGTGCAAGACCCACCGGCAGCCAGCCGTATCCGAGATGCAGGACCCAGAGTATGGGCTGGCGGCGCGTGCTCAGCGTGCGCCAGCCCGTCATGCGAGCCGCCTGCGCGACCGCCGCGACGGCTGCAATCCACCCGGATAGAACGGTGTCCGGCAACCACAGATCAACGATGGCGATCGCGATCATCGTCGCGAGCACACCCCGCTCCACTGCCGGCCAAGTCCGGACATTGGCGGCATCGCCGCGTTCGCGCGCTGCGTTGGCGGTAAAGGAAGGGACGATGCGCCCGCCGATCACCGTCACGAGCACGAGTAACAAGTTGATGGCGAACCGCAGCGCGCGTTGCGCCGTCAGCGCGTCGTCGGATGCTACGCCGAACATGAACGCGGCATCGCTCAGCCACAGCGCACCGATGACGACGAGCAAAATCGTGTTGCGGTTTCCAGCCCTGACGAGCGGCGGCGCCAGCACAAATGCAAGCGCGGGGAGAAACGCGAGCTCGAGCGCGGCGATGAACCAAGCCGGAAGAACTGCCGCCGCCGCGAAAGCGGCTCGTCCGACGATCCAGAGCGCGCTCAGGATCACGAGCGGCGGGCCCGCAAAGCCGCCCGCGCCCGTCCAGCTCGGGACCGCAGTCAGCAAAAACCCGGCAACGGCGGCGCCCACGAAACCGTAGAGCATTTCGTGCGCATGCCACAGCTGCGGCGGCATGGCACCGAGCGGGACGAGGCCGTGCGTATGGACGACGACCCAGGCAGGTACCACCAGCAGCGCAAACCAGCCGGCGAGCAGGAAGAATGGCCTGAAGCCATACGCAAAGAGCGCGAAGCGTGCCGCGCCTGCGGTCCGGTAAGCAGCCGGGTCTGATCCCATTTTCCTAGCGATTGCCCTGCTTCTTCTCGACCATGTCCCGGACCATGTAGTCGATGCCGCGTTGCCATGACTGGTCGGTATTGCCGCGCAGGTCCACCGATTTCACCAGCACGGCTTTGCCCGTATTCGCGTCACGAACTTCGATGTTGATGTTGAGAATCAGGTTGCTGACCTTCTGCACCCACGCCAGCAAAACGCGGTCGGCGCCGGCTTTGCGCGCGATGTCTATTTCACAGCCGTTGCATCCGAGCAGGCTCTGGCGCTCCGCTTCGGTGCGGATCAACTGCGCCACCGGCGCGCTGTCGATCACGTTGTAGAGATCTTCCTTGATGAGTGCCTCGCGCAGCCGCTGTGACGCCATTGCCAGGCGCGCTTCTTTTTCGGGAAACGGCACGAAGTCCACTTGCTCGTCGATCAATTCAAATTCCAGCATCAGCAGCTTTTTCAGCGGTGGCTGCGCGGACACGGGGAATGACGAGACAACGAGCAGCGCCGCCGCGCTCAGAACGCCCGCGAATCGTGCCGCACGATGGCGTCTGCTGTGCTTCATCCTATGCGCGCGGCCACATGCGCCAGAACACCGCATCGCGATTGAGCAGCAAATGTTTGAGGGCCGCGCCCGCATGCAGCGTGATCAACGTCATGAAAACCCACGCAAGGCCCAGATGGACTGCGCTGAAGAAACCCTTCAACGGAGCGGACTTGAATCCCCACTGGGGCAGCGAAATGCCGAAATACTTGATCGGATATCCGGAAAACGTCGATCCGAGAAACCCGACCAGCGGCATGCCAAGCAGGCACGCATAAAGCAACGCGTGGCTGGCGGCGGCGGCGCGCCGTTGCCAGGCGGGAACGCTTGTCGGCAGCGGCGGCGCCGGGTGCCGAAAGCGCCACGCAATGCGCGCCAGAACGAGCAGCGCGATCGTCATGCCGATCGACTTGTGCAGGTTGAACCAGAAGGCGCGCACACCGACCGGCTGCTTCGGAATCTCGATCATCAACCAGCCAAGGATCAACTGCGCGACGACCAGCGCCGCGATCAGCCAGTGCAGCGTTACGGCGACCTTCGTGTAGCGCGCACCGGCGTCGAGGAAACTCATCGCCGGCAGTCGCAATGAATGGTGCGCTGCCGGCACTGGTTAGGACGGTGACCCTGCGAGCTCTTCATGCTCAAACTACGTGCGCCTAGAGTCGCCCTTGCCTGGCGCTGCCTTGAATCGCGCAGCTTCCTCGGAACCCCGTGTCGCATCGCCAGCGCTGTAGGAGTGGGCGCCGGCTCCAGCGAGCTTCCCGGCGTCCACTATGAGGTATTCATTGCGGATCGGCCGCCCCGCAAACCAGCATTCGAGGATTTCGCGCACTCCGGCCGCATATCGTGCCTGCGCCGACAGCGAGGAACCGGAGGTGTGCGGGGTCATCGCTTCGAATGGCATGGTCCGCCACGGATGGTCGCGCGGCGCGGGCTGCGGAAACCAGACGTCACCGGCGTAGCCGGCGAGCTGTCCACTCTTGAGAGCACGAACGACTGCATCGCGATCGCAGATCTTACCGCGAGCGGTGTTCACGATGTAGGCGCCACGCTTCATCTTCGCAATCAGCGCATCGTTGAACAGACCCTCCGTTTCCGGATGCAGCGGCGCATTGATCGTGACCACGTCGCACACCTTGACGAGCGATTCCGCGTTGGGGTGAAACGTGAGCGCCAGTTCCTTTTCCACCGCGTCGGGAAGCCGATGCCGATCGGTGTAGTGGAGCTTGACGTCGAATGGCTTGAGCCGTCGGAGCACGGCTGTTCCGATACGACCCGCTGCAACGGTGCCGACATTCATGCCCTCGAGGTCGTAGGAACGCGCGACGCAGTCGGCGATATTCCAGCCGCCGTCGACGACCCATTGATGGGAGGGCAGGTAATTGCGGACCAGCGCCAGGATCATCATTACGACGTGTTCGGACACGCTGATGCTGTTGCAGTACGTCACCTCGGCGACTGTAATGCCCCGGTCCATCGCCGCCTGCAGGTCGACGTGATCCGAACCGATGCCGGCGGTGACCGCAAGCTTCAGCCTGGGCGCCTTGCCGATCCGCTCGGCCGTCAGGTAGGCCGGCCAGAACGGTTGCGAAATCACCACGTCGGCGTCGACCAGTTCCTTCTCGAAGACGCTCTTTGGGCCGTCCTTGTCGGAAGTGACGACAAACGCGTGACCCTGGGACTCGAGAAACTTGCGCAGGCCGAGCTCGCCGGACACGCTCCCGAGCAGCTGACCTGGCTTGAAATCGATCGATTTCGGTGACGGAGTAGTTTGCCCACCCGGGTAGCGCTCGATCCTCGGAATGTCATCGCGCGCGTAGGTCTTGGGATACCCCTTCACGGGGTCTTCATAGAGCACACAGACGATTTTGGCCATCGGAATTCCCAACTGATTGTCGTTGGCCATCTTACTCGCATCGAAGTATGGAAGCGTTCGCACGCCGCGGGCGCTTGCAGGATCACCGGACTGTCACTTCCTTCCGCCGCCAGCACGATTGCCGCCGTCTCGTTTCTAAGCGACCTTGCTCCGTAAAGCGCGGCGTGCGAGGGCTGACGTCACGGCCTCGGCAACGCGCTCGGGCGTGAACCCGAAGAAGCGGAAGAGATCGCCCGCGGGTGCCGACTCTCCGTAGCGATCGATGCCGATCACCGCGCCCGAGCGACCGACGTACTTACGCCAGCCATCAGACACACCCGCCTCGACGGCGACGCACGGCAGTTGCGGCGCAAGCACCCGATCTCGATACGATTCTTCCTGCCGGTCGAACACTGTGGTCGAGGGCATCGAGACGACGCGTACAGGGATACCCGCCTGCGCGAGCAGTCTCTGCGCGTTAACTGCGAGCGCGACCTCGGAGCCGGTCGCGATGATCACGGCGCGTGGTTCGCTGTCCGGCTCCACGAGCACATAGGCGCCGCGACGGATGTTCTCGACCTCCGCTGACGGCCGAAGTTGAAACGGCAGGCCTTGCCTGCTGAACACGAGACTCGTCGGGCCGTCTCTGCGTTCGATTGCCGCGGCCCAGGCCACTATGGACTCCTTGCTATCGCAAGGGCGCCAGACGTCCATGTTGGGCATGAGCCGCAGCGTGGCCAGGTGCTCGATCGGTTGGTGCGTGGGACCGTCCTCGCCCAGTCCGATCGAGTCATGCGTAAACACGAAGATCGTGCCGATCCGCATGAGCGCCGCCATGCGCAGCGCGCTGCGGCAATAGTCGGAGAATGTCAGGAACGTGCCTCCGTACGGGACGAAGCCGCCATGCAGCGCGATGCCGTTCATGATCGCGGCCATGCCGAATTCGCGCACTCCGTAGTAGAGATAGTTGCCGCCCGATTGCGCAGTGATCGCCCGCGAACCGGACCAGAGCGTGAGGTTCGAGCCCGCGAGATCGGCTGAGCCGCCGATCAGTTCCGGCAGGATCGGCGCGATCCCTTCGATGGCATCTTGCGAGGCTTTACGCGTTGCGACCGTCTGTGCTTTCTTCTTCGCCACCGCCATCAGTTCACGCACACGTTGCGCAAACCCCGCGGGGAGCTCGCCTCGCATCCGTCGCTCGAACTCGCGCGCCTCTGCGGGATAGTTGCGCGCGTACTCAGCGAAACTCCGCATCCAGTTGCTCTCGTAAACCGCGCCTTGCCCACGGGCGTCCCAGGCCTCGTACACGTGTCGCGGAATGTCGAACGCCGCATAATCCCAACCGATTGCTGCCCGCGTCGCCGCGACCTCTTTCTCGCCCAGCGCGGCGCCATGCGCCTCGTGAGTGCCGGCCTTGCTCGGTGAACCTTTCGCAATGACGGTCTTACAGCAGATGAGCGAAGGCCTGTCAGTCACCGCCTTGGCGGCGCCGACCGCACGATGTACGGCCGCACTATCGTGCCCGTCGACGTTCGCCAAGACGTGCCAGCCGTAGCCCTCGAAGCGCTTCGGCGTGTCGTCCGTGAACCAGCCCTCGACATGCCCATCGATCGAGATGCCGTTGTCGTCGTACAACGCGATGAGTTTGCCGAGGCCCAGCGTGCCCGCGAGCGAACAGGCCTCGTGCGAGATTCCCTCCATCATGCAGCCATCGCCCAGGAACACGTAGGTGTGGTGCGCGACGATCTCGAAGCCCGGGCGATTGAACTCCGCCGCAAGCAGCTTTTCCGCGATCGCCATGCCGACCGCGTTCGAGATGCCCTGCCCGAGTGGCCCGGTGGTCGTCTCGACGCCGGGCGTGATTCCGATTTCCGGATGACCCGGTGTCTTCGAGTGCAGTTGACGGAAGCGCCGGATCTCGTCCATCGGCAGGTCGTAGCCGCTGAGGTGCAGCAGCGCGTACTGCAGCAGCGAGCCGTGACCGTTGGAGAGCACGAAGCGATCGCGGTCGACCCATGTCGGGTTCGCGGGATTGTGCCGAAGATGGCGCCGCCAGAGCACTTCCGCGATCTCGGCCATCCCCATCGGCATGCCCGGATGACCCGAATTGGCCTGCTGGACCGCATCCATTGCGAGCGCGCGCAACGCATTGACGACATCGCGCTGCATCGGGTCTGTCCACTCGCGCGCTTGCGTTTTCGGTTCGATGGTCATAGTCGTCCCCGCGGTTGCCGGGCACCTGCTCGAAAAGCCACTCACCCCAGCCCTCTGCCCAAAGGGTCGATGGGGACATTTCGATCCGGTCGCACCTGCATCGAGACGACCTCTGTCAGATTTCCAATGATTGCGCCCGGTCTCACCACATCGAGCCGCCGGCCATTTTCAATGAGCCGCGCCATGCGCCTACCGTGCTGGCGCGCGCGCCAGGGTTTCCCTTCTGCACTCCATCAGCCGCCAGATCATCGGTGTGAAGATGAGCTGCATGGCCAGATCCATCTTTCCTCCCGGGCACACGATGGTGTTCGCGCGCGACATGAACGAGCCGCTAAGCATCGACAGCAGATAAGGCAGGTCGATGCCGCGCGGGTTGGCGAAGCGGATGACCAGAAACGACTCGTCCGGCGTCGGGATGAAACGCGCGGTGAACGGGTTGGACGTATCGACCACCGGCACGCGCTGAAAGTTGATATGGGTGTGCGAGAACTGCGGGCAGATGTACTGCACGAAGTCGTGCATGCGTCGCAGAATCGTGTCGGTCACCGCCTCGGCAGTGTAGCCGCGTGTCGACTTGTCACGATGCAGCTTCTGGATCCATTCGAGATTGATCACCGGCACGACGCCGATCAGCAGGTCGACATGCCGCGCGATGTTGACTTTCTCAGTGACGACGGCACCGTGCAAGCCCTCGTAGAACAGCAAGTCGGTTCCGCCCGGCAAGTCCTCCCAGTCTGTAAACGTCCCGGGCTTCCGGCCGTAAGGTGCCGCCTCCTGCTCGTCGTGCAGGTACTTGCGACGCCGCCCGCGACCGCTCTCCCCATAGCCCTGGAAAAGCGCTTCGAGTTCCTCAAACAGATTGGCTTCCGAGCCGAAATGGCTGAATCGATGGTCGCCGCCCTCGAGCGCCTCCGCCATCCTCTGCTTCATCTCGGCGCGATTGAAGCGGTGGAAGCTGTCACCCTCGACGAACGCGGCGTTCACCTTTTCACGGCGAAAGATCTGCTCGAAGGTCCGCATGACAGAGGTGGTGCCGGCGCCAGAGGAACCGGTGACGGCGATTACGGGGTATCTGGTGGACATGATGCGGCCCTTCAGCCGTAATCCTACGCGTGGTTACGGAAGAGGCCGCGAGTTCCGAACAGCGGCGCCTCGTATTCGAACTCGTTGTAGTCGCGGTGATATCGCTCGATCCGCTCGACCTCCATGCGGGCGCCGAACACGAAGCCGATGCGCTCATGGAGGCTCTCCGGGGTCACGCCCAGGATGGGTTGGTGCCCCGTGCTGGCGCGGCCCCCGGCTTGCTCGACCAGAAAGCCGATCGGGTTGGCCTCGTAAAGAAGGCGCAAGCGGCCCGGCTTCTCGAGATCCTTACGATCGCGCGGATACATGAACACGCCGCCGCGCATCAGGATGCGATGAGTCTCGGCCACGAGCGACGCGATCCAGCGCATGTTGAAGTCGCAGCCGCGGGGTCCGCTCTTTCCCGCCAGGCATTCGTTGACATAGCGCTTGACCGCGGGCTCCCAGTAGCGCGCGTTGGACGCGTTGATGGCGAACTCGGTCGTGTCCTCGGGAATACGCAGGTCCGGGTGTGTCAGCATGAATTCGCCGATCTCGCGATCGAGCGTGAAGCCGTTCACGCCGCGACCGGTCGTGAGGACGAGCATCGTGGACGGTCCGTAGATTGCGTAGCCGGCGCACACCTGAGCGGCGCCCGGCTGGAGGAAGTCGCCTGCGGAAGGTTCGCTCACGCCCTCCGGACAGCGCAGCACCGAGAATATGCTGCCGACGGCCACGTTGACGTCAATATTCGATGAGCCATCGAGCGGATCGAACAGCAGCAGATACTTGCCGCGTGGATACTCCGCAGGAATCCGGTACGGAGTGTCCATCTCCTCCGACAGCATCCCGGCGAGCTGACCGCCCCACTCGTTGGTGTGAATGAACACCTCATTCGCCATCACGTCGAGCTTCATCTGCGTTTCGCCCTGGACATTCAGCGAGCCGGCGCTGCCGAGCGCACCCGCGAGCTTACCCTTGCCGATGAGGTTTGCGATGCGCTTGCACGCGAGCCTGATATCGTTAAGCAGCGCCGTGAAGCCACCGGTCGCGTTGTTGAAGCGGCGCTGATCCTCGATCAGGAACCGCGTGAGCGTCTTAGATGCTGGCGTCATGGCGAATCCGTCCTGGGCGGATCGAGAAACACGCGGCTTGCCCTGATGTCTGCAGATTCGATCGTCATGAGATCGTCTCTGCATAGGGCGGCGCCGCGCTGCGCGAACAGCCGGCTTGCCTGACGCAAGCGGGCACGGTCGAGCGCGTTGCGGATCGAGCGCGCGTTGGCGAAGTGCGCCTGCATCCGCCGTCGCTCGATGTACTCGCGAAACGCCACCTCGGCGTCCGGACTCAACTGATACTGCATGCGCTCGAGCATGAGCCGCGCAATGGCGAACAGCTCCGACGGCGAATAATCTGGAAAATCGATGTGATGAGCGATGCGCGACGACAGGCCCGGATTGCTGCGGAAGAACTGCTCCATGCGATCCTTGTATCCAGCGAGGATAACGACCAGGTCCTCCCGCTGATTCTCCATCACCTGCAGGAGAATCTCGATCGCCTCCTGTCCATAATCGCGCTCGTTCTCCGGACGGCAAAGGTAATAGGCCTCGTCGATGAACAGCACTCCGCCCATGGCGCGTTTGAGCACCTCGCGCGTTTTCGGCGCTGTGTGCCCGATGTACTGGCCCACGAGGTCATCACGCGTCACCGCAACCAGGTGCCCTTTGCGCACATATCCTAGGTGCCGGAGAATCTCCGCCATGCGCAGTGCGACGGTCGTCTTTCCGGTGCCCGGATTACCGGTAAAGCACATATGCAGCGTAGGTGCGTCGCTGCTCAATCCAGCCTGCTGCCGCAGTTTGTCGACGAGGAGCAGCGCCGAGATGTCATGAATGCGGCTCTTCACGGGAGCGAGCCCGATCAGCTCGCGATCGAGTCCCTCGAGCACTTCACCGACCCCCGAGTCGCGGAATACGACGTCGAGGTTGATGTCTGCCGCTTGCGCGTCGGTGTCGGGCATAGGTTCAAACAGTGCATTCATGCTCGTTCTACTGTCAGTAGCGCTCGCCCTCGGGGCGATCCGTGACGTAAGCCCGCACCGTGTAGTGAACGCGCCGCCCTGCCCCCTCCTCTCGGACCAGACCGAACCCGGGCTCATCCTTCGGCCGGCCGACGATGAAGGACAGGCGCAGCGACTCCCGGCCTCGCGTCGAGTCGAACGCGTTTACCTTGACGTAATGGTTGGGAAACGTGCGGCGACAGCCGTGGATCTCCTCGAGGATTCCGGCCGCGTCCTTGATATCGAACAGCGGCATGCCGTACATCTCCCAGTAGGTGTTGCGCGGGTGCGGGTCGTCGGTGTATTCGATCGATACGGCCCAGCCGTTCTGGAGGCAGTACTCGATCTGCGCGCGGATCTGGTCGTCGGTGAGGTCGGGAAGGAAAGAAAACGTTCCTTGCGTCAGTCGCATGGCTGCTCCTCGGTTAAGCGGCGGTGGGAGTGGGAACGAAATCGGGCATGTCAGTGCTCGCATAGTCAAACGTGATATCGCCCCAGGTATCGAGCGCTGCCTGCAGCGGCTGGCAGTGACGCGCGGCATCGGTGAGGATCTTGGGACCTTCGTTCCAGATGTCGCGCCCTTCGTTGCGCGCCAGCACCATCGCTTCAAGCGCAACGCGATTCGCGGTGGCCCCGGCAGCAATTCCCATCGGGTGACCGATCGTGCCGCCGCCGAACTGCAATACCGTGTCTTCGCCGAGGTAGTGCAGCAGCTGGTGCATCTGGCCGGCATGTATTCCACCGGAGGCGACCGGCATTACTCCTCCCAGTCCGGCCCAGTCCTGCTCGAAAAAGACGCCACGCTGCAGATCGACGGGATTACGCGTCTCGCGCAACACGTTGTAGTAGCCCTGCACGGAGTTCGGATCCCCCTCGAGCTTGCCGACCACGGTGCCGGCATGGATGTGGTCCACCCCCGCAAGCCGCATCCACTTCGAGATCACCCTGAACGAGATGCCATGCGCTTTTTGCCGCGTGTAGGTGGAATGCCCCGCGCGATGCAGGTGCAGGATCATGTCGTTCTTGCGCGCCCATCGGGACATCGACTGGATTGCGGTATAGCCGATCACCAGATCGATCATCACGATCACCGAACCCAGCTCCTTCGCGAGCTCGGCGCGCTCGTACATATCCTCCATCGTGGCAGCGGTGACGTTGAGGTAGTGGCCCTTTATCTCGCCGGTCGCTGCCTGCGCGCGATTTACCGCCTCCATGCAATACAGGAAGCGTTCGCGCCAGTGCATGAACGGCTGCGAGTTGATGTTTTCGTCGTCCTTGGTGAAATCGAGGCCGCCCTTGAGCGCCTCGTAGACGACGCGACCGTAGTTTCTCCCCGACAGACCGAGCTTCGGCTTTACGGTGGCTCCGAGCAGCGGCCGGCCGAATTTATCCAGCCGCTCGCGCTCGACCACGATGCCGGTCGGCGGCCCGGCAAAAGTCTTGACGTAGGCGACCGGGAATCGCATGTCCTCGAGCCGAAGCGCCTTGAGCGGCTTGAAGCCGAACACGTTGCCGATGATCGAGGCGGTCACGTTGGCGATCGAGCCGGGCTCGAACAGATCTAGATCGTAGGCGATGTAGGCGAAGAACTGTCCGGGTGCGCCGGGGACGGGCTCGACCTTGTAGGCCTTCGCGCGATAGCGCTCGCACGCGGTGAGACGATCAGTCCACACCACCGTCCAGGTCGCCGTGGACGATTCACCGGCCACCGCGGCCGCCGCCTCGATTGGATCAACGCCTTCCTGCGGCGTGATCCTGAACAATGCCAGGATGTCGGTCTCCGTCGGCCGGTAACCGGAGTCCCAGTAGCCCATTTCCGCGTACTTCATGACGCCGGCCTTGTACCGTTCGGCCCCGGTCTTGGCTGCGGCGCGATCGTCGGTTCTCTTCATGCTGGTCATCTCCCGTGCGGGCTGGCGCCTTTCATGGGTCGCATCGTGGCTGATGGTTCACATTAGATCTAGTTGAATATACTTCTGCTTAGCATAAGCTCCAACTTATCATTAGATTCAGGAGGCAAACGTGCGGAACGTGAGTTTGCGCCAACTACGCGTGTTCGCAATGGTTGCGCGGCAGTTGTCCTTCACCCGGGCCGCGCACGAGCTGCACCTGACTCAGCCGGCGGTATCGCAGCAGGTGAAGCTGCTGGAGGCCGAAATCGGCCTGCCCCTGTTCGAGCAGATCGGCCGCAAGGTGCAGCTGACTCCCGCGGGCGTGGAGCTGCACCGCTATGCCGATCAGGCGATCGAGTTGCTGCGGGAAGCGGGCGAAACGCTCGCCGCAATGCGCGGTCTCAAGCGCGGCGTGCTCAAGCTGGGCGCGGTCAGCACGGCCAAATACTTCGCGCCATCCCTGCTCGCGGCGTTCACCCCCGCCTACCCGGAGGTCACTATCAAGTTTTCGGTGGGGAACCGGGAGGAGATCATCAAGCAGCTGGCCGCGAACGAGATCGATCTCGTGATCATGGGACGACCGCCGCGCGAGCTCGACACCATCGCCGAGCCCTTCGCGAAGCATCCGCTCGTGATCATCGCGGCGCCCGATCACGCGCTCGCGACGAAGCGGCGCATCCGGCTCAAGCAGCTCGGTACGGAGAATTTCCTGATACGGGAAGAAGGGTCAGGAACACGAGCGTCGTTTGAGCGCGTGTTCAAAGACCGCGACGCGACTTACCGTGCGTCAATGGAAGTGAGCAGCAATGAGACGATCAAGCAGGCGGTCATGGCGGGCATGGGCATCAGCTTCATTTCGATGCACACCGTGGGGTTGGAACTGGTGGCCGGGAAGCTGGTCGTGCTCGACGTGGTCGGCCTGCCGATCATGCGCGACTGGTTCGTGATCCACCTGCGCGAGAAAAAACTGTCGCCGATCGCGGCCGCGTTCCGCGGTTTCCTGTTGGAACGCGGCGCGGCGATCATCCAACAAGCGGTGGGCATCCATTTGCCGCGGCGTGCTAAAGCAGGCCTTCCAGCCGATCCAGGCGGTTGATCATGCGCCCATGCCCGCCCCTCTACTCGACCCTCGCGCGCCACCACTGAGAATTGATGCCGGCCCTGAATTCTTGGACGTTCAGGCATACTTGCGAACGGAATGTCCACGAGCTCGAGTCCGACATCGAATCGTAAGTTGGCCGCGAAACAAGGGGAACGCTCGATGACAGATGCGAGTGCGACGGTGCAGAACGGGTCGATCGACGGCCCCGGTCTCCTCGACCGGGAGCGCATCGTTGCGAAACCAGGGTTCAACCGCTGGCTGGTCCCGCCCGCCGCCCTCTGCATACACCTCTGCATCGGCATGGCCTACGGATTCTCAGTGTTCTGGAAGCCGCTCGAAGGAGCATTGACGAGCGCCGATGGATCGCAGGTCATCCCGAGCTGCTCGGCTGGCGCGACGACGTTTTCCGAGAAGGGAGCGGGAACTCTGCGCGCGCTCTTTGCCACGGATTGCAACTGGAGCCAGTTCGATCTCGGCTGGATGTACACATTCTTCTTCGTGATGCTCGGTCTTTCGGCCGCGACGTGGGGTGGCTGGCTCGAGCGCGTGGGTCCGCGCAAGGCGGGCGTCGTTTCCGCGATCTGCTGGTGCGGCGGTCTCCTGATCTCGGCGCTCGGCGCCTATACCCACCAGCTCTGGCTGATGTGGCTCGGCTCGGGGATCATCGGCGGCATCGGGCTCGGCCTCGGCTACATCTCCCCAGTCTCGACTCTCATCAAGTGGTTTCCGGACCGGCGTGGCATGGCGACCGGCATGGCCATCATGGGCTTCGGCGGCGGCGCGATGATCGGCTCGCCGCTCGCGACCCTGCTCATGAGTTCCTTCAGGACCCCCGCAGATCCCGGCGTCTGGCAGACGTTCATCGCAATGGCAGCGATCTACTTCGTGTTCATGCTGATCGGCGCCTTCGGCTACCGCCTGCCACCCCTGGGCTGGCGGCCGGAGGGCTGGACTCCCCCGTCCAACAACAATGCCATGATCACGTCGAGGAATGTGCACTTGAGGAATGCGCACAAGACGCCGCAGTTCTGGTGTTTGTGGCTGGTGCTTTGCCTCAACGTGTCGGCCGGAATCGGCATCATAGGCGCGGCCTCGCCCATGCTGCAGGAGACATTCGGCGGCGCGCTCTTCGGTGAGGCGCAGATCGGATTCGACCAGTTCAGCGCAGAGCAAAAAAAGCTGGCGGCGGCGGTCGCAGCCGGGTTCGTAGGTCTCATCTCGCTCTTCAACATCTTCGGTCGCATCGCCTGGGCCTCGTCGTCGGACAAGCTCGGGCGCAAGTTGACCTATTTCATCTTCTTCACCCTCGGGGCCGTACTGTATCTGCTGGCGGCCTTCGCCGCGGACTGGAAGGCGCTGGGGCTGTTCGTCGCCGCCTTTTGTGTCATCGCCTCGATGTACGGCGGCGGCTTCGCGACCATTCCCGCCTATCTCGCCGACATGTTCGGAACGCAGTTCGTGGGCGCCATCCATGGCCGGCTCTTAACCGCATGGTCGACCGCCGGCATCCTCGGCCCTGTGGTCGTCAATTACCTGCACGACACGCGCATCGCCGAACAGGTCCCTTACGACCAGATCTACGGGCCGATCTTCTACATCCTGGCGGGCATGCTGGTTCTGGGCTGGATCGCCAATCTTCTGGTTCGGCCCGTCAATCCAAGGTGGCACATGAGCGATGCCGAAGTGACGGCAGCGCAGGCGAAGCTCAAGTCGGTGGCGGCGACGGCACAGACCGGTTCCTTCGGCATCGGCAAGGGCGGGCTCGATGCCAAGGCCGCGCTGTTTTGGCTGCTCGTTGGCATCCCGCTTGCGTGGGGTATCTGGAATACGGTCGAGAAGACGCTGGTGCTGTTGCAGTAGGGGGCCACTCGAGCCTGAAGGTAGCTCGCGCGCTACCGCAGCGCCGGATCTACGGAGCCAGCGGGGCACAACCCGCCAGTTCGCGCGCGGCTGCGACGACCACATCCTGACGGTCGCGCTGGATGTAGTGGCCACTATCATCGACGCGAACATGCCGCGCCGACGGAAAGGAGGCCGCAATTTCTTCCTGCAGGTTCTCGGCCAACGCTTGAGACGCGGGCGTCTCGCCCTGAAAGGCGCGCGTCCGTGAGAGCACGATCGTCGGGACGACGCTCGCATCCGGACTCACGTGAACCTGTTCGCCCGCGCTGTTGCTGTCGATCAACTCGCGACGCATGATCCACGGCATGAACAGCACCGTGCTGCGCCTTCCAAAAGCGTCCGGTGCATCAGGACCCGGAATCAGGTGTTGATTCCAATGGGTCGAGTCGATGAGCAAGAGCCCTTCGATCTCGTCGGGATATTGGCGCGCGAAGTACTGCATGTAGAGACCGCCGAGCGAATGTCCTACGAGCACGTACGGTGGCTGGATGCCTCGGCGCTTCAGCTCCCAACGCAGCTCGGAGACAATGGTCGCGGCGTCACGCGGGCCGCCCGCCGGATCGCTCCCCGGATAACCAGCGCGGGTGTAGGCGATCGTGCGCGTACAGTTGGCGGCGATCAGCGGCTGAACGTTGGTCCAGATGTCCAGCGTGTCACCGAGGCCTGCCTCGAGGACGACCGTTAGCGGCCCGCGGCCCTCGATTCGCACCTGATGCCGGGCCACCTCCCCTGGCGCTGCCGAGACACTCGATGCAAAGGAAGTCAGTGCGAGCAGGACCGCCCGCGGTATGCTCAGCGGGTTTGTGACGCAACGCTTGAATGCGCGATACATCTACATGCCCAGTCTCGCTTCAGTATCGACAGATCATACGGGTGGCGGTTCAGCCTTCTGTGAGCCGCATCGAGATGTCCTATACAATTCCCGCAATGGGGACAACGTCACACTTGCATCGCCTGAAAAGGTGCCGGGCGTCATGATCCAGTCGACAAATTGGCCGACGTGGATTGGCGTTGCCGCGGTGCTACTCATAACTCAGGCGTCCGCGGTGCCGCTGACGCGCCAGCAGATTGAGGCGCGCATCGCGTCGGCCGCAGCCGACCTCACCGACCTCGAAGCACCAGGTGTAGATCTTTCCGGCCTCGACTTCAGGGGGGCAAGGCTCTTCGGCGCCAGTCTCAAGGGCGCGAATCTCACCAAAGCAAAGCTCCGCGGTTGCAATCTCGACCTGGCGGTTCTGCGCGACGCTACCCTGGTCGAGGCGGACCTGCGCGATGCGAGCCTGTTCGCCAGCGTCCTGGCGAACGCGAAATTGAACGGCGCAAATCTGAGTGGCGCGCGCCTGATGGGCAACATGGAGCGCGCCAATCTCGAAGGTGCCGACCTGTCCGAGGTAAAGGGTGCCTCCGACATGGCCAACCAGCCGATGGGGCTGATCCGTCTCGTGCTCACACACGCACGCCTGAGGGGCGCGAAGCTCAATCGCGCCGAACTCTCGCGCGCAGATCTCAGCTATGCGGATCTACGCGACGCCGACCTGAGCGGTGCAAATCTGGAGATGGCCAAACTCGTGGGCGCGGATCTCACCGGCGCGAAGCTTGACGAGGCCAGGCTCGCGGGCGCAGAGATTCACCACGCAATCTTCACGGGGGTCGAAGGCCTCGCCTCGGTGCGTGGGCTGGAGAGCGCCAACGGAAGAGAGCTCGCCGTCTTCGACAAATGAGAGCCCGGCGTGAATCCCACGGCTCGACACCTGCGGCTTGCGACTTGAGTTCCACGAGAAACGCTGGCTAGGGGACTGCTAACACACCCCACGGCCGAGTCCCTGCACGCACCGTCGCTACAACGGTGAATGACTCGGCATCCACGATGGAGACATCCTGCGATCGACCGTCCGCCGACGGATCCGCCGGCGGACGGGTGCTCTCGTCGTCCTCGGGGCCAGCTATTGGGGAGCCGCTAAGCGCGACGAAGAGGCTGGACCCGTCTGCGCTGAGCTGTATGCCCCGCGGACGCTTGCCGAGCTGCACTGTGGTAATGACTTGATGCGTGTCGCCGTCGATGACGGTCATGTCGCCGGACATCTCGTTGGTCACGAAGACGCGATGCGAAGGAGCGGGGGCCATCCCGGCTGGCGGCGGCGATGGTGGCGAGGTTGGGGCTGCCTCACGACTCCCCTGCTCGTTCGAGCCGCATGCACACAATATTCCCAGTAGCCAGGCGGACACGACCGCCGTGAACCGCCCAGTTTCAGGTGTCATCGAGGCAGGCTCGCTCGCTACAACTGCATCTTGACGCCCACCCAAGCCCCGAAGGGCGGGCCGGCGCCGAAGAACCGGGGATCCTCGAAGTCCACGAATACCTCGTCGGGCTCGCCTAGCAATCCGAAGGTCTCGTACTCTTCGTCGAAGACGTTTTCGATGCGTGCAAAAACCGTGAGCCAGTCGCTCAGCCGAAATTCAGCGCGCAGATTGAGGATCGCGTAATCGTCCGTCCTTTCCAGCAGATTGACTTCGTCGCCTCGCAGGTGCACGCCCGACCGGTATTCCGCGTCGGCGCCGATGAGAAAGCGGTCGTTGAATGAAAAGTCGACGGCGGCATTCGCCTGGTGCCGGGGAATGCCCGGAATGTCGGCGCCGCTGCTCACCAGCAGCTTTTCCTCGCCGACGATCTGCGGAGCGCCTGGGTCGTCCTCGAACACCGGGTGATTCGGGCTGTTGACCGCGAAGTCGTCCTCGAAAGTCGCTTCGATGTAGCTGTAATCGATGGACCAGTGCAGGCGTGCGAGGTCCTGGGAGAGGCCCAGCTCGATGCCGGCGCGGAGCGTGTCGCTGACGTTGTCGAAAAAGCCGACGTTGGCCGTCGGACCGCCGGTCGTCTGAAACAGGATGTCGTCCTCACTGACGGCGTGAAACACACCGGCGTTCCAGCGCAAGCCGCCCGTGGTTGATCCGCGGACGCCAGCCTCAGCGCTGGTCGTCACCACCTCGTCGAGCGGCGGGTCGGCGAGGAAAGCATTCGGCAGATTGCACGGCGCATCTTCGCTGGCACACGCAAGTTCCACGGGCGTCGGCGCCCGTGCTGACTGGCTATAGCTGGCAAAGAAAGTCAGGCCCGATGTTGGATTGAATGTGAATCCGACCCCGGGGTTGAATCTCTGGAACTCGTGGTCCCCGTTGAGCTCCGGGCTTTCGCCGGTTCGATCCGTGAGTTGGATCTCGGTGCTGTCGTACCTGCCTGAGAACGTCAGGGTGGTTCGCTCCGACATGTTGAAGGTATCGGCGATGTAAACGCTGGCCGTGGAGACCTCGCTGTCGACACCGGTCACGAACTCGCTGGCAAAGATTCCGGTTCGTGAAGTGGCCCGGTTCTCCAGCAGCTGCGCGACTTCCACGCTGGATTCGAATGTCGTTCGACCTTCGCTGTAGGCGGCGCCCAGCGTGAGGTCATTGGCGTGGCCGCCGACGCCCGAGCTCAAGCCAAATTGCAGCGAGGCGCCATAATTCTCCTGCTGGCGTGTGCCGATGTTGTTGATGGCGTTGAGTTCTTCGCCATCGATCTCCGCTTCGATCGGCTCGCCATTGAGGTCAAGGACCGGCTCGATGTCGGCGTCCTCCACGGAAGAGCATTGGCCGTCGCCATTCACATCCGTGAACTCTTCCTCGACGAGAAACTCCACGCCGCCGATGTCGCATTCTTCAAAAATCGTGCCGTCGCCGTTGAAAGTGTCGGTATCGATGTCGCGGTAGAAAACGTTGCCGGCGATTCGCACCTTGTCGGACAACTTGCGAGTGCCTTCCAGTATCACCTGTGCCAGCGTGTTCTCCGTGCGATCGGGGTGGGTGAACACCTGGGACCGGTCGATCGCCAGCAACTCGGCAGGCGAGGATCCATTTCCAATCAGGTCGGTTTCGGCAAGAGCGACGCTCAAGTCGAGGCCTGAGTCGGTGCCCCGCAGGCTAAGGCCTCCAAAAAACCGGAGGGC
>Ga0180063_1000093_pt1 | contig 20556 bp, 18 predicted proteins | sample EasRivT47_16_10D_FD_121776 | JGI IMG/M metagenome (GOLD analysis project Ga0180063, IMG submission 121776) | Soil microbial communities from meander-bound floodplain in the East River, Colorado, USA - East River metaG ERMLIBT47_16_10D | ecosystem: Environmental > Terrestrial > Soil > Floodplain ...
CACTCCGAGATCCTGGCGCAGCTCGGACGGGTCGGGCCGGATCTCGTCGATCAGATCCACCGGGACCTCGCTGACGAAGCGCGAGGGCGGGTTCTCCACGGGCAGCCCCTGGACCCTGCGCAGCCCCGCGTGGGACAGGAACAGTCGCCGCTTGGCGCGCGTCAGCGCCACGTAGCACAGCCGGCGCTCCTCTTCCATGTCGTCGTGCGACCCCAGCGAGCGGGCGTGCGGGAAGAGACTCTCCTCGAGTCCCGCCACGAAGACCGAATCGAACTCCAGCCCCTTGGCGCAGTGGATCGTCATCAGCGTCACGCCGGGCCCGCCGCCGACCTCGTCCGCGTCCGAGACGAGCGCCAGCCGATCGAGGAACCCGTGGAGCGACGGCTCGTCGGCTTCCTCGACGTACTCGACCGCGGCCGAGACGAGCGCACGGACGTTTTCCGCGCGGTCCTGTGCTTCGCCCGGGAAGGTCCGGGCCAGGTGTCCCGCGTAGTCGACCGTCTCCGTCACGTGCTCGACCAGCCCGGCAACCTGGCCCTCGGCGGCGCGCCGTCCGATCTCCCCGACCAGGTCGAGGAAGGCCTGCAGGCCGCGGGCGGCACGGCCCGGGACCAGCCCCGCATCGATCGCCTGCGCCGCGGCGGCGAGCAGCGGTACGCCGCGCGAGCGCGCGAAGGACTCGATCGTCTGGAGCGTCGAGTCGCCGATCCCGCGCGCGGGCGTGTTGACGACGCGGCGGAAGGCGACCTCGTCGGCCGGGTTCGCGGCGAGCTTCAGGTAAGCCAGCAGGTCCTTGATCTCGCGCCGCTCGTAGAACTGGACCGAGCCGACGACCCGATACGGGATGCTCTCGGCGCGTAGCCGCTCCTCGATCTGCCGCGACTGTGCATTCGTGCGATACAGGACGGCGATGCCTTCATACGGTGCCTCGGCGCAGAGCTCCTGGATCCGCCGGGCGATCCACGAGGCCTCGCCTCGGTCGTCCACCGCACGGCACAGCTCGATCTTCTCGCCGGACGGATTCGACGTCCACAGCGTCTTGCCCTTGCGGCGCATGTTGCGGGCGATCACGGCGCTCGCCGCGGAGATGATCGTGCCCGTCGAGCGATAGTTCTGCTCGAGCCGGATCGTCCGCGTCCCCGCGTGGTCGGCCTCGAACTCCAGGATGTTGCGGATCTCGGCGCCGCGGAAGCGGTAGATGCTCTGGTCCTCGTCGCCCACCACGCACACGTTGCGGTGGGTCGAGCTGAGGTGGCGCACCAGCAGGTACTGCGGGCGGTTCGTGTCCTGGTACTCGTCGACCAGGAGGTGCAGGCAGCGATCGGCGTAGGCGCGCGCCAGCTCGGGATGGCGCTCGAACAGCTCGAGCGTCCGCACCAGCAGGTCGTCGAAGTCCACCGCGTTCGACTGGCGCAGGGCCTGCTCGTAGGCCTCGTAGACCCGGGCGGTCAGGCGCGCGTCGGGCGAGAACGCCCGGCGGGCGTAGGCCTGAGGGCCCTCCAGCGCGTTCTTGGCCCGCGAGATCCGCCCGAGAACGGCCCGCGGCGTGCCCGCGGACGAATCGCCGTCCTCCGATTTCAGGATGCGCTTGACCAGCGCCAGCTGATCGTCGGTGTCGAAGATCTCGAAGCCCGGCCCGATGCCGATGCGTGTTCCATCGCGACGCAGGATCCGCAGACACAGCGCGTGGAACGTGCCGATCCAGGTGCCGCCGCCGCGCCCCTCGAGCATGCGCTCGACGCGCTCACGCATCTCGCCCGCGGCCTTGTTCGTGAACGTGACCGCGAGGATCGTCTCGGGCGGCACCCCCGCCTCACGCACGAGCCAGGCGATGCGATGGACGATCACCCGCGTCTTTCCCGAGCCGGCCCCGGCGAGCACGAGCAGCGGGCCTGCGCCATGCGTCACCGCCTCGACCTGTTGCGGGTTGAGACCGTCGAGCCACGACTGCGCTGGTGCTGGTTGGTACGACACTCGGTTCTCGCAGCGCGTCATTCTAGTATCGACGGCGGCTCACAGCGAGGCTCGTGCATAATCTCCCGATGCGACGAGCGAGCGACACCGGCTGGGTCTTCGCGCTGTTCTTCGGCTCGGGGCTCTGCTCGCTGATCGACCAGGTCGTGTGGGTCCGGTTGCTCAAGCTCACGCTCGGCAACACGGTCTATGCGTCGAGCGTCGTCGTCTCCGTGTTCCTCGGCGGCCTCGCGCTCGGCGCGCTGGTCATGGCTCGCTACGCCGACCGGCTACGCGACCGCCTGGGCTGGTACGCCGGGATCGAGGCGGTCGCCACGGTCTCGGCCCTCGCCGTGCCGTGGGCCCTCGGCCTGACCGATGCGCTCTACGTCTGGTTCTACCGGAGCCAGGCGCCGGGTCCCACGTCGCTGCTCGTCGTGCAGGTGCTCGTCTCGGCGGCCGTACTGCTCGTGCCGACGATGGCGATGGGAAGCACGCTGCCGCTGCTCGCGCGACACGTCGCCACGACGGAAGCGAGTGCCGGCCGCCTGGTGGGGCGCCTCTACGCGGTCAACACGCTCGGTGCGGCCACGGGGTGCATGCTCGCCGGCTTCGTCCTGGTGCGCTGGCTCGGAGTCTACGGCGCGCTCTACGCCGCCGCGGTCGCGAATCTCGGCGTCGTGGCCGCGGCGCTGCTGCTGCGCTGGCGCGTCGCGCAGACGGCCGCGCCGGCGGTCGAGCGCCCGTCGGTCCAGGAGCTGGCGCGGCGCCAGACCTCGCGCGTCGCCTTCGGCTTCCTGCTCGCCGGGCTGTTCTCGAGCGGCTTTGTCAGCATCGGCTACGAGATCGGCTGGATTCGCAGCGTGCTGTTCCTGCTCGGCGGCGATACCTATGTGTTCTCGTCCGTGCTCACGGTCTACCTGCTGGGCAACGTCGTCGGAGCGGCGATCGGCAGCCGGCTCGCCCCGCGGCTGCGCAACCCCGCGGCCGGCTTCGCCACCACGCTGCTGCTGCTCGGGGCGGCGGGTGTGGCCTACATGCCGTCGCTCGTGGGCTGGGCCGGCGAGGTCCTCCCGCCGATCGGCGACTGGGCCGAGCGGGCCGCCACAGTCCTGCCGGTCTCCAAGCTGATGATCGGCCCCTTGGCGCACAGCGCGAGCCTGTTCTTCCTGCCCTCGCTCGTGATGGGGCTCGGCTTCCCGCTCGCGCTCCAGGCCTGGACCGAACGGGTGCACCTCGTCGGTCGATCGACCGGCGCGGCCTACGGTGCGAACACGGTCGGCGCCGTCCTGGGCGGCATCGTGACCGGGTTCGGCCTGATCCCGTCGTTCGGCGTGCAGGTCTCGATGACCGCGCTCGGTCTCGCCGCGGCCTGGGTCGCGGCGGCGCTGTGGCTCTCGGCCCGGCGCGACGCGGCGCCGCTGCGCCGGGCCGCGCTGCCGGTGCTGGCGCTCGCGCTCAGCGTCGCCGTGACGCTCGTCCCGCGCGACCTGCTGCGCGAGGTCATGGCGCGCAGCCCGTGGTTCTCGGACGCGCTCGAGACCGTGGACGTGCGCGAAGGGGTCACGACCACCGTCACCGTCCACCGCAACCCGCAGCGCGGGACGCTCCACCTGTACGCCTCGGGACAGGCCATCGCCGGCGACACGTTCGCGCTGCGTGGGGACCAGAAGGCGCTCGGGCACTTCGGCCCGCTGCTCCACCCGCGACCGCGCCGCGTGCTGTCGGTCGGCTTCGGATCGGGGGAGACGACACGCTGCCTGTCGTACCACGATCTCGAGCGGATCGACTGCGTCGAGATCGCGCCCGAGGTCGTGGCCACCGCGCTGGCCCACTTCCCGCACCTGAATCTCGGCGCGCGGGTGTACGACGTCGTGCATTTCGTCTTCATGGATGCCAAGAACTACCTGCACCTGACGGGCGAGAAGTACGACGTGATCGTCAACGACTCGATCCATCCGCGTAACTTCTCGGAGAACGCCTCGCTCTACGGCCGCGAGTACTTCGAGGCCGCCCGCGCCCAGCTGGCCGAGCGCGGCCTGTTCGTCTCCTGGCTCCCGACCTACCACATGTCGATCGGCATGTTCGACAGCATCCTGGGCACGTTGACCGAGGTGTTCCCGCACGTCAGCGTGTGGTACCTGACGCAGCACTGGGCCCCACTGCTCGTGCTCGTCGCCTCGGACGCGCCGCAGGCGTTCGACGCCGCCGAGGTCCAGGCCCGGTTCGACGATCCCGAGGTGCGCGAGAGCCTGGCGGTGATCGGGATTCTGGACGCGATGGACCTGCTGAACTGCTACGTCGGCGACGAGACCGATCTGCAGCGGCGCATCCAGCACTTCGCGCGCAACAGCGACTTCACACCGTTCGTCGAGTTCAACACCGACCCCTGGAACACCATGGGCGAGATGCTGCAGCACTACGTGCTCGAGCTGCGCAGCGCGTCGATCTTCGACCACGTCGACGCGAGTGGGTTCGGCCCGGTGGAGAGCGAGCGCTGGCTGGCCCGCTTCCGGGCGCGCCACGAGGCGGCGGGCTATCTGCTCAAGGCCTCCGCAATCGAGTACAACGAGCTCGAACAGCTGCTGCTCTACGCCCAGGCGCTGCGGATCGCGCCCGGCGACGCGGCCGTGCTGCGCGCGCGCGGGGCGGCGGATCACGATCTCCTGCTCAAGGGCCTGAAGATCCTCGGCGAAGACGGGCCGGACCGGGCGCTCGAGCTGGCCGACACGATCCTCAAGCTGAACCCGCAGTCGGTCAGCGCGTGGCTCGTGCGCTCGCGCACGGCGCGCCGGGCGGGACAGCTCGAGCACGCGCTCTACGCCGCACGGGCGGCGGTCGCGCTCGGGCCCGAGGAGCCCGACGCGCAGCGCAACCTGGAGGACGTGCTGGGAGCGATTCGGGAGGCGGGCGCTACTCGACCGTGACGCTCTTGGCCAGGTTGCGCGGCTGGTCCACGTCGCAGCCGCGCAGCAGCGCGATGTGGTAGGCCAGCAGCTGTAGCGGTAGCACGGTCAGGAGCGGCGCGAGCAGCTCGTGGGTCCGTGGCACCCGGATCAGCGCGTCGACCCGGCGCGACAGCCCCTCGTCGTCGCCGTCGGTCACGGCGATGACCACGCCCGAGCGCGCCTTCACCTCTTCGATGTTCGACAGCATCTTCTCGAACACCGAGTCGTGCGGCGCGATGGCCACGATCGGCATCGACTCGTCGATCAGCGCGATCGGGCCGTGCTTCATCTCGCCGGCCGGATAGCCCTCGGCGTGAATGTAGGAGATCTCCTTGAGCTTCAGCGCGCCCTCGAGCGCGATCGGGTAGTGGACGCCGCGGCCGAGGTACAGGAAGTCGCGGTGGTGCTGGAAGGTGCGGGCCAGCTCCTCGATCGCCGAATCGTCGGTCAGGAACTGCTCCATCTGGGCCGGGATGTGGTACAGGGCGCGCACGATCGCCTGCAGTCGGTCGTCCGCGATCCGCCGGCGGGCCTGGCCGAGCTTCAGCGCCAAGAGTGTCACGGCGACGAGCTGGCTCGTGAAGGCCTTGGTCGAGGCGACCCCGATCTCGGGGCCGGCGTGGGTGTAGATCGTTCCCAGAGCCTCGCGCGTCAGCATCGAGCCCGGCACGTTGCAGATCCCGAGCGGCTTCGCGCCGCGGGCCTTCGACTCGCGCAGCGCGGCGAGCGTGTCGGCCGTCTCGCCGGACTGGCTGATGAACAGCGCGAGCGTGCGATCGTCCAGGATCGGGCGGCGGTAGCGGAACTCCGAGGCGTAGTCGACCTCGACGGCGATACCGGCCAGCTGCTCGATGATGAACTTGCCCACGAGCCCGGCGTGCCAGGAGGTGCCGCAGGCCACGATCGCCATGCGGTTCGCCGCGCGCAGCTCGTCGTCGGTGAGGCCGAGCTCGTCGAGCAGGATCGACGACGACTCGAGCGACACGCGCCCGAGCAGCGTATCGCGCACCGCTCGCGGCTGCTCGTGGATCTCCTTGAGCATGAAGTGCTTGTAGCCGCCCTTCTCGGCCATGATCGGATCCCAGGGGACCCGTGTGGGCGACTTGTGGATCACTGCGCCGTCGAGATCGAGAAACGCGAGGCCATCCTGGCGCAGCACGACGATCTCGCCGTCCTCCATGAACACGACGTCCTTGGTGTGCATCAGGATCGCCGGGATGTCCGAGGCCACGAAGTACTCGCCCGCGCTGGCGCCGATGCCGACGACGAGCGGCGGACCCTGGCGCGCCGCGACCAGCGTCTGCGGATCGTCCGCCGACATCGCCACGAGCGCGTAGATCCCACGCAGCTGGGGCAGGACGCGCCGGAAGGCGTCGACCAGGTCGGTGGCGCCCCGCGTGCGCTCCTCTTCGATGGCGTGGGCCACGATCTCGGTGTCGGTCTCGGTGACGAAGCGGTGCCCGCGCGCCTCGAGGGCGTGCTTCAGCTCGACGTAGTTCTCGATGATCCCGTTGTGGATCACGACGAGCCGGCCCGTGCAGTCGCGATGCGGGTGCGCGTTCTCTTCGGACGGACGGCCGTGTGTGGCCCAGCGTGTGTGGCCGACACCGTACGTGCCGTCGATCGGATGCTCGGCCAGGACGCGCTCGAGCTCACGCAGCTTGCCCGCGGCGCGGCGCACGTCGAGCGTGCCGTCCTGTCCGACGACCGCGATGCCGGCCGAGTCGTAGCCGCGGTACTCGAGCCGGCGCAGCCCCTCGATCAGCACGTCGACCGGGTCCTTGGGCCCGATGTAGCCCACGATGCCGCACATGACGAGCCGCCCCTCCTCGCGCCGACCCCGGGCGCAATATACGTCGTTCGCGCCTCAGCGCTTGCGGGACTTGCTCGGCGGGCTGGACTGCGCCCGACGGCGCCGCGCGACCCAGCCGGCGACGTTGGCCTGCTTGGCCCGCCCGATGGCGAGCGCGCCCCGCGGGACGTTCTCGACCAGCGTCGTGCCCGCGGCCACGTACGCGCCGTCGCCCACACGCAGCGGAGCGACGATCTGCGTATCGCTGCCGATGAACACGCCGCGGCCGAGCCGGGTTTGGAACTTGCGCGTGCCGTCGTAGTTGCAGGTGATCGTGCCCGCGCCGATGTTGCAATCGGGACCGATCGTGGCGTCGCCCAGGTAGGTCAGGTGGTTGGCCTTGCTGCCGCGACCGAGCCGTGTCTTCTTCAGCTCGACGAAGTTCCCGACCTTGCTCCCGGCCTCGAGCCACGACTCGGGCCGCAAGTGCGCGAACGGTCCGAGCCGGGCGCCGTCGCCGATGCGCGAGTCGCGCGCGACGCAGTGCTCCAGGATCTCGACGCCGTTGCCGATGACCACGTCGGTCAGGCGCGTGCCCGAGCGGATCACACAGTCTTCGCCGATCGAGCACGGCCCCTCGATCAGCACGTCGGGGTAGAGCACCGTGTCGCGGCCGACGCGGGCTCGCGGGTCGATCCAGGTGCGGCCTGGGTCGAGCAGCGTGACCCCCTGCTCCATGAGTGCGCGGGCCTTGCGCGCGTAGAGCGCGGCATTGGCGCGGGCCAGCTCCTCGCGCGTGTTCACGCCGAGGACGTCGGCCGCCTCGCCGTCGTGCAGCACGGCCTCGACCGAGGCTCCGCCGCGCAGCAGCTCGCGCACGGCGTCGGTGAGGTAGTACTCGCCCTGGGCGTTGGCCGGGCGCACGCGCGACAGGGCGCGGAGGAGTGCCGCCGGCTCGGCGCAGTAGATCCCGCAGTTGATCTCGGCGATGCGGCGCTCGGCGGCCGAGGCGTCGCGGTCCTCGACGATCCGCGCGATGCGCCCGTCGCCATCGCGCACGATCCGGCCGTACCCCGCCGGATCGTCGAGCTCGACCGACAGCAGGGTCAGCGCGGCGCGTGTGCGGGTGTGCCGATCGACGAGCCGGGCCAGCGTCTCGCTGCGCAGTGCCGGCAGGTCGCCGTTGACGATCAACAGCACCCCGGGCCCCCGGCGCCGCAAGCGCGACGCCGCCTGGAGCACGGCGTGCCCCGTCCCACGCTGCTGGCGCTGCAGGACGAACGCGCAGCCCGATCCCGCGAGTGCCGCGCGCACGCGGTCTGCGTCGTGGCCGACCACCGCGAGCGTCTCGACGGGCGCGAGCGCGCGGACCGCGTCGAGCACATGGGCGACCATCGGCCGTCCGGCGACGCCGTGCAGCAGCTTGATCGTCTTCGAGCGCAAGCGCTTGCCCTGTCCTGCCGCCAGGATCAGCACGCGCAGCGCTGGGCGCCGAGCGGCCACGCTCAGGGCCCGGCTGGACTCGGCTCGATCAGATCGATGAACGCCGGCTCCTCGCGGATCGGCTCGAAGTCGGGATCGTTGACCGCCTGGAACCGCACACGCGGCTCGGCCTGGATCGCGCGTCTGAGGTCTGCCACCGCGGCGTCGGGATTGCGACGCAGCGCCCAGGTCGAGGCCCGGGCGTACAGGGCGCGCACGGAGGTCGGCTCGTCCTGGAGCACGCGGTCGAACAGGGCGATCGCGGACTCGTGCTGGCCGGAGTTGGCCAGCGACACCGCCCGGTGGTAGCGCTCGTCGGCGTTCGTGGGCTCGGCGGGCGGCCCGGCCACGCGGCGCTCGCAGATCCGGGCGAAGCTGTGGGCGCGCTCGATCAGCGCGGGCTCGTCCAGGGCGTTGGCGGCGACCGCCAGGAACTGCTCGCGGGCTCGCTGGTACTCGTGCTGATGCAGCAGCTCGAGTGCCGCGCCGAACGCGACGATCGACTGGTCGTAGCTCTCCTGCTTGCGTGGCGGTGAGTTCGTGGTCGGGCTCTTCTTGGTCGTGGGCATGCTGGGCTCGCTGCCTCCGGTTCGGGTCCGGGCCGCGATGCGGGAGGCGCGATCGCCGCGCGTTCCGCCCGGACTGCGGGGTGGGCGGCCATGATAGCCGCCGGACGGGGGAGATTCAACCGGGCCGGGCGGCTGGTAGGATGCCCGCCGTGTGTGCGTTTCTGGGCCTGGGAACGAATCTCGGCGATCGCGCCAGGCACCTGCAGGGGGCGCTCGACGGGCTGGGCCGCGCCGGGGTTCCGGCTCGGGCGGTCTCCTCGGTCTGGGAGACCGAGCCGGTCGACGCGCCATCGCCGCTGTGGTTCTGGAACATGGCGGTGTCGGTCGAGTGGAGCGGCCGTCCGGTCGAGTTGCTCGACCTGCTGCTCGACCTCGAGACCCGGGCCGGCCGGACGCGAACGGTGCCCGGCGCCCCGCGCACGCTCGACCTCGATCTGTTGCTGGTCGGCGATCGCGTCGTCGCCGATCCGCGCCTCGTGCTGCCGCACCCGCGGATGTGGACCCGACGCTTCGTCCTCGCTCCGCTGGCCGAGATCGCGCCCGAGACGCGCAACCCGCTCACCGGCCGCAGCGTGGTCGAGGAGCTCGCCCGGCTCGTGGATCCGGCGCTCGTGCGGCGGATCGGTCCGCTTGCCACCCTCGAGACGGCCCCCCTATAATCCGCGCGGCCGAGGAGCGTCTCCACCTCCATGAAGTTCCGCTCGATCGCTGTCGAGGGTCCGATCGGCGTCGGGAAGACCTCGTTCGTCGAGCTCCTGGCGCGCCGGTTCGACGCGTTCAAGGTCCTCGAGGACCTGGAGAACCCGTTCCTGCGCGAGTTCTACGAGGACAAGGCCGGCGCGGCGTTCCAGGCGCAGCTGTTCTTCCTGCTGTCGCGCTACCGACAGCTGCAGGACCTGGCGCAGCGCGACCTGTTCCACCAGATCACGATCTGCGACTACATCTTCCCCAAGGACAAGATCTTCGCCTACCTCAACCTCGACGACAGCGAGCTGTTGATCTACGACAAGCTGTACTCGCTGCTCGAGGAGCAGACGCCCAAGCCGGACCTGGTGATCTTCCTGCAGGCGGAGACGCGCACGCTGCTCGAGCGGATCGCGCGACGTAACCGCGACTACGAGTCGGGGATCTCGGAGACCTACGTCGAAGAGGTCAACAAGGCCTACAACTACTTCTTCTTCCACTACACGCAGACGCCGCTGCTGGTCATCGACACGACGCAGATCGACTTCGTGCGCGACGAAGAGCACCTGGGGGAGTTGGTCGAGCAGATCCGCAAGATGGAGCGTGGAGTACAGTACTACCGCCCGATGGGCTCTTCCGTCTGAGCTCCGGCTCACCGATCCCTCGACCGCGCGAGCGGCGGGGAGAAGCAGGAGGCCGCCATGTCCAACCCCACCAAGCGCATGACCGTCCCCGAGTTCCGCGCGCACAAGGGCGCGGGGCCCCCGCTGGTCGTCCTCACGGCCTACGACGTGCCGAGCGCCGAGGCGGCCGAGGCCGGGGGGGTCGACGCGTTGCTCGTCGGCGACTCGGTCGGCAACGTCCTGCTCGGAAAGACCACGACGCTGACGGTGACGCTGGACGACGTGATCCACCACGCGCGCGCCGTGGGGCTGGCGCGGAAACGCGCGCTGCTCGTCGTCGACATGCCGTGGATGACCTACCACCTCGGCCCGCACGACGCGCTGCGCAACGCGGCCCGCGTCGTGCGCGAGACCGGGGCCGACGCGGTCAAGCTCGAGGGCGGCGCCAGGCGGGTCGAGGTGATCCGCGCGTTGCTCGACGCCGAGATTCCCGTGATGGGCCACGTCGGTCTGACACCGCAGTCCGTGCTGCGCATGGGCGGGTACCGGGTCCAGGGACGGGACGCGGACGCGGCGCGAGTCGTGCTCGACGACGCGCGAGCGATCGCCGAGGCCGGCGTGTTCGCGATCGTGCTCGAGGGCGTGCCGGTCGAGCTCGCCGCCGAGATCACCCGGGTGGTTCCGGTGCCGACGATCGGGATCGGCGCGGGGGCGGCCTGCGACGGGCAGGTGCTGGTGTTCCACGACCTGCTGGGCATGACGACCGCCCCGACCCCGCGATTCGTCCGGCGCTACGCCGAGGTCTACGCGACCCAGGTCGAGGCGATCCGCCGCTTCTGCGACGACGTGCGCCAGCGCGCGTTCCCCACGGACCGCGAGACGTACCGCTAGCCCGGGGAGGTCGTCGTCGTGGACCTGGTGCGGCGCGCTCATGCGATGACCGAGATCGCGCGGAAGGCCCGCACGCGCGGCCGGCGCATCGGCCTCGTGCCGACGATGGGCGCCCTGCACGAGGGACACCTGGCGCTCGTTCGCGCGGCGCGCGAGCGGGTCGACCTGTGCGTCGTGTCGATCTTCGTCAACCCGACCCAGTTCGGTCCGCAGGAAGATCTGGCGCAGTACCCACGGGACCTGGTGCGCGACAGCGATCTGTGCATCACGGCGGGAGTCGACTACGTCTTCGCTCCGCCGGCCGAGGACCTGTACCCACCGGGACCGCCCACATGGGTCGAGGTCGAGGGACCGTCGAGCCGCTTCGAGGGGGCGAGCCGCCCCGGGCACTTCCGCGGCGTGGCGACGGTGGTGCTGAAGCTGCTCCACGTGGTCCAGCCGCACGTGGCCGTGTTCGGACGCAAGGACGCGCAGCAGGCGTGGATCGTTCGCCGGATGGTGCAGGACCTGCACGTCGACACGGAGATCGTCGTGGCGCCCACGGTGCGCGACCGGGACGGCGTCGCGCTGTCGAGTCGGAATGCCTACCTGTCGTCGCAGGAGCGCGCCGCGGCCGGCGCCATCCCGCGCGCCCTCGAAGCGGCCCGTGCGGCACGCGAATCTTCCGCCGCGACGGTCGACTCGGTCGTGCAGGCCGCGTGCAGCGTGCTCGAGGCCGACGGCGGGCTGCGCATCGACTACCTCGAGCTCGTCGAGGCCGAATCGTTCGAGCGCGCGACGACGCTCGACGGCGAGCGGCTGCTGCTCGTGGCCGTGTTCTGCGGACGGACGCGGCTCCTCGACAACCAGGCGCTGTGATCCGGCTCACGCTGGCTCTGGCCGCGGTGGGCGCCATCGCCTCGGCGGTGGCAGCGGAACCGGCGACGCAACGGCTGTATCTCGGCGCCGCCGACGCGTCGGCGGCGGTCCGGCTCGGCGCCGCGTCGATCCTGGTCGCGGACGACGAGGACAACGTCCTGCGCTTCTACGACGTGGAGCAGGGCGGGATGCCGCGGGCGACGCTCGACGTTTCGGCATTCCTCGGCCTGGACCCGAACGAGGAAGCCGACATCGAAGCGGCCGCGCGCATGGGAGGTCGCGTCTACTGGATCGGTTCCCATGGCGCCAACCGGAAGGGCAAGCTGGAGCCGCAGCGCCGGCGCTTCTTCGCGATCACGGCTGACGAGGGCGCCGGCCGCCCCGACCTGCGCCCCTTCGGGCGGCCGTGCACCGGCTTACTCCCCGCGCTGCGCCGCGCGCTCGCGGGCGTGTTCCCGCCCGCTGGCCCGGCGAGCCTGAACGTCGAGGCGCTGGCCACGGGTCCCGACGAGCGCACGCTCTGGATCGGATTGCGGGCGCCGGTCGTCATGCAGGATGGAGCCGCACGCGCGATCGTCGTGCCGCTCCGCAACGCGAGCTCGGTCGTCGAGCGGGGGGACGCCCCAGATCTGGGCCCGCCGATCCTGTTGGATCTCGGCGGGAGAGCGCCGCGCGACATGCTCTGGTGCGCCGCGCGGCGGCAGCTCCTCGTTCTTGCGGGTACGGAACCAGGGATCGCCGGCGCAGAACTCTACGGCTGGTCGGGGACGAAAGCCGATGCACCGCGAGCGTTGGGCGCGAAGTGGCCGACGGCGCAGGACATTCAGCTCGAGGCCCTGGTCGAGCGCGAGCCGGGCGGACGACTGCTGCTCCTGTCCGACGACGGCGAACGACGCGTTGCCGTCGAGCCGCGCGGATGCAGCGGCGGCGGCGACTACAGACCCGACGGCACGTGCGCCAACAAGCGCTTGAAGGACCCCAGCCGCCGGAGCTTCCGCGGCTTCGAGGTCGCGCCGTAACGGGCCGCGAAAAACCGCGAAGGAAAAGCAGGCGTGGGCACCCTCTTCTTCAGGGAGGTACGACCATGCGTGCAAGAACGAGCGGTTTCACCCGGCTCGCGATCCTCGGCTCGGCTCTGCTCCTCGCCTTTGCCGTCCTGGCCGTCACGCAGACGAGCTGGGCTGCTCGACGTGTCGCTTTCAAGGAGGCCAAGCTGATCATCGAGTTCAATTCCACGGCCCAGGATGTCGGTGTGCAGTTCTTCCTCGACAGCGATGGCTGGGAGACGATCAGCATCTACGATCCGGACGGGGACCTGGTCTACGAGAGCACGGCCACGGGGGACCTGCTGGAGCAAGGCGGCGGGACCGAGCTGTTCGTGGAAAGCGTGGAGCCTGAGCTCGCCGAGCTGCCGCTCGACGAGTTCTTCCAGATCTTCGAAGAAGGGGCGTACAGCTTCGTCGGCCGCTCGCCCAACGGTGACCGGCTGGTGGGCACGGCGCGGTTCAGCCACGCCATTCCGGCGGGCCCCGAGATCGTCGCGCCTGCGCCCGTGGAAGGCGGTTGCAGTGCCAACGTGCCGATCCCGGTTGTCATCGACTGGAACGCCGTGACGACGGACATCGATGGACAGCCGCTCGCAATTGCGGGCTACGAGGTCATCGTCGAGAAGACGGGCAGCAACTTGGACGTCAAGATGCCGGCCGCGGCCGGCACGAAGCTGACGATCCCGGCCGAATTCCTCGAGCCCGGCACGCAGTACATCTTCGAGATCCTGGCGATCGAAACGGGCGGCAATCAGACGATCACGGAGGGCTGCTTCGTCACCGCGCGATGAGTGCCGCGATCGTGCTCACGGTGCCCTGATCGCTACTCGACCGCATCGAGCTTGAACTGCGGGTTTTCGATGATGCCGAGCAGGTTGCCGAACGGGTCGCGTACCGACGCGACCCGGATCCCTCCGCCGACGTCCTGGACCGTCGCATGGATCTCGGCTCCCAAGCCGATCAACCGTAGCAGCTCGGCGTCGGCGTCCGGCACGCCCCAGTAGACCTGGACGCCGTCGATCCCCGGGGCGCCGTCGGGGATCAGCCCGAGCTCGAACCCGCCCACCGAAAAGCCCACGTAGAACGGCTCGTCGAAGTACGGGTCGCGCTCGAGTGCTTGGCGATACCAGGCCTTGCCGCGCTCGAGGTCGGGCGTGGGATAGATCGCGGTTCGCAGCCCCTGGATCATGATCCCTCCGAGCGACGCGTGGTCAGAGCGTCGCGAGGCGCTGCACCGTATCGGGATACTGCTGGACCAGGCGTATGAGCAAGGCCGCCTGGGCATTCGGCTTGGCGCGGCCCTGTTCCCAGTTCTCCAGGGTTCGGACGTTCGTCCGGAGGTAGGCCGCGAGCACGGGCCGCGACACTCCGAGCCGATCGCGGAGCTTCACGAGTTGCGTCGGCGTGACCTCGGGTGCTTTGCGAAACTCGACGGCATGCGTCCGCAGGGTGCGCGTTCCCCGCCGCTCGGCGGCCAGCGCTGCAATCCCCTCCGCGATCTCGGCGAAGAGGTTGCGCTTCCTGGTCGACGGTCCCTTCCGTTTGCCGATCGCCTTCATGGTCGACACCTCATCCGCAACTCTCCCTTGAGCAAGGCCCTGAGGGTCGCGCGCTGCATCGGGGTCAAGTCGGTCATCTCGTCCTTGTCGAAGAGGGTGAAGAGCCAGAACTGGCTCCCTTCTGACCACCAGAAGTACACGACGCGAAGGCCGCCGCGCGTCCCCTTGCCCCGGCGCGGATCGCCGAAGCGCAGCTTGCGCAGGCCACCGGCGCCCCGAATGACTGCTCCGGCCTGGGGATTCGCGACCAGCGTCTGCTGCAACCCACGGAAGCCTTCCTCGTCGAGATGCGCTTGGCGGAGAACGGCGAACGCCGGCAACTCGACGAAGACGACGTTCATGGCGGAGTATACGCATCTTGCGGATAGGCGCAAGTTGCGTACCGCGAGCAAGCCAGGCGCTGAACCTGGTCGATGCTCGCCTTCCGTAGAAGCCCGTGTGGCACGGGCGGAGAATGCAAGTGGTCGCGGAGTCCCCGAGCACGTTCTGCATCGGAACCGTTGCCGATCCGGAACGCGCTGGCGGCGTCTCGGTGGTGCGCAGCGGCGAGCGCCAGCAGCCTGAATCCGAATCCGACCTACACCCACAACGGGCAGTCCGGGAACTACAGCGTAGTCAACCGGAACGACCCCACCGATCCGGGAATCGTCGGCTCTTCGCTCGGTGTCATCGAGCCCGGCTGGGACGACTGCGATGCGCTGCGCGGGATGACCGAGGAGGTCCGCGCCGTCGCCGACGTCGTCTGTGTCCAGGGAACTCCATGCACCCTGCCGGCCTCGGCGCCGGATCGTGTCGTGTTCGCCGACGGCGACTTCACCCTGGGCTCGACGCTCTCGGGAGCCGGTCTGCTGTGGGTCACCGGAACGTTGACGATGAGCGGGTCGACCGACTGGAATGGGCTGATCGTGGTCGTGGGCGAAGGCGCGTTCGTACGCAGCGGCGGAGGCGCGGGCCGCATCTCGGGCGCGACGATCCTGGCCGATATCGCCGGCGCCGACAGCCTGTATGGAACGTCCGATGACTGTCAAGGCGGCACCAACGGGTTCCGGTCTGCGGCGTACAACGAATCGGCCGGTGGCACCGGACTGACCACGTACTGCAACGCCGACGCGCTCGCGGCGATCCCGTTCACCAAGTACTCCGTCGTGGATTTCAGGCAACGATGAGCACGGAAGCACCCGTCGGCAGCCAGGCCTTCGCTCACGACGTGGGTGACTTGGACGCTGAAGAGCTCGAGGGGATCGAGCCCGAGGCCCTGGCCGATCGAGCACCCGACGGTGTGCGCCGCCGCACTTACGACAAGGCGTTCGAGCCCGCCGTGGCCCGCGGCCTCTTGACCGTGCAGGCAGCGTGGGCCCGCGGCAGCCGCGATGCGTACGCGATCGGACTACAGCGTCGCTACCAGCTCACCGAGTCCCTGGCGTACGAGGTCGCGGACAACAGCTTGACGCTGCTCGAAGCGCTCGAGATTCTCGACGGTCACGGCGGAGGAGCGCTGTCCGAGCTGACGGGAACGCGTGGGGGCTCGTCCTGGCGGATGGTCCCCGTCGCTCTCGTCATCGCCGGAGTGCTGTTCCTCGTGGGGCGCTCCTACGAGCAGCTGTGGGAGGAACATGGCCGGGCCGCGCGAGAGATGGAGAAGCTCGCCTTCGCCAGGATGTCCAAGCCTCGACCGGACTCCGTACGGCCGGAGCCGATCGAGACTCGGACGTCCTCGTCGGCGCCCGGGCCGCTGGTCCAGCGCGATGAGCTCGGACGAGTCACGCAGGTCTCCGCTGCGCGGCCGATCGCCGTGCTCGAGGAGATCTGCCGGTTGGCCTCGCCTTCCGGAGTGTGCCGGTCGCTGGAGCTGGGACACACCGCGCCCCGCTATCCCGGTGTGTGGATCGGGCGCTTCGCCTCGGGGCAGGACGGCGAGACCTGGGCCGTGCTGATTCGCCAGAACCGTTCCTCGGGGCGCTGGATCGTGGGAACGGGGCTCCAGCCGATCCAACCGATTCCCGCGGACGATCCCCGGCTTCCGGGCCTCGATCCCGTGCCGGCCATGGCCACGGCCCAGGCCCAAGTCCTCGGACGCTAGCCTCTGCGCTCCCGATCCTGGACCAGCTGCGTCCACACCCGCTCGGTCTGGCGACGCGAGTCGTCGATGGCTCCCGAGGTGTCGATCAGGTAGTCGGCGACCGCGATCTTGCGCTCGATCGGAGCCTGTGCGGCGAGGCGCAGCGTGGCGTCGCGGCGGGTCAGGCCGCGCAGCACGAGGCGGCGCAGCTGGCTCTCCGCCGCACAGCGCACGACCACCAGGCGGTCGAGGTCGCGGTACATCCCGGTCTCGACGAGCAGGGCCGCGTCGAGCACGGCGATGCCGAAGCCGACGCTCTCGAGCTCGGCCATGCGCTGGTTGGCCTCGGCGCGGACGCGCGGGTGGACGATCGCGTTCAGGTCCTCGAGCGCGCCGGGGTCCGAGAACACGATCCCGCCCAGCACCCCGCGGTCGATCCGGCCGTCGGCGTCGAGCACGCGTCGCCCGAAGCGCGCGACCACGTCGCCGTAGGCCGGGCCCTGCGGCGACACGACGTCGTGGGCCACGGCGTCGGCGTCGATCACGCCGGCCCCCAGCTGCGTCAAGAACCCGCCTACGGTCGACTTGCCCGACGCGATCCCGCCCGTGAGGCCGACGCGGAGGATCGGGAGCGCGGGCGCCTGCGCGTTCAGCGGCATGCGGCGTCGAGCGCGTTCCGCAGCAGGAGCGCGATCGTCAGCGGGCCGACGCCACCCGGCACGGGCGTGAGCCACCCGGCCCGCGCGCGCGCCTCGAGCGGGTGCACGTCGCCCGCGAGGGTCGACCCCTTCTCGCGCAGGGTGGCCAGGCGCTGCGCATCGTCGCCGTAGAGCGCGCGGCAGGTGGCCTCGTCTTCGACGCGGTGGATCCCGACGTCGATGACCGCCGCCCCTTGCTTGATGTAGCTCCCCGTGACCATCGCGCGCCGGCCGATCGCCGCCACCAGGATGTCGGCCGTGGCTGCGATCTCGGCCAGGCCCGTCGACCTCGAGTGGCACACCGTCACCGTGCATTGCTCGCGCAGGAGCAGGAGCGCCATCGGCTTGCCGACGATGTTGCTGCGTCCCAGCACGACTGCGCGGCGGCCAGCCAGTGGCACGTCGTGGTCCCTGAGCAGCTCGATCACGCCTGCCGGGGTGCAGGGCACGAAACCGGGCAAGCCGAGCAGCAGGCGGCCGGCGTTGTCGGGGTGCAGGCCGTCGACGTCCTTGCGCGGATCGATCGCCTCGACCACCCGCTGCGCATCGAGTCCCGCGGGCAGCGGAAGCTGCACCAGGATCCCGTGGACGGCCGGGTCGTCGTTGAGCCGGGCCACGGTGTCGAGCACGGTGCGCTCGACGGCGTCGGCGGGTAGGCGCAGCACCCTGGAGCTCAGGCCCGCCTCGCGGGCCGCGATCTCCTTGTTGCGCACGTAGATCTGCGAGGCCGGATCGTCGCCGACGAGCACGACGGTCAGGCCCGGCACGACGCCGCGCTCGCGGGCCAGCCGCGCGCAGCCCTGGGCCACCTCGCCGCGGATGCGTCGCGCCGTGGCCGCGCCGTCGAGGCGTTTCACGATCCGTGCTCGTTCTTCGGCGGGCGGCGGTAGCGTGCGGCGAACAACACCGCCTTGCCGTTCGTGCGCGTCAGCTCGATGTCGATCTGGTAGCTCTTAGTGCGCGCGTCGACGACGTGGTAGACGAGAAGCCCCGCGAGCGTCTTGCCGGCCTCGACGGTGCGAGCCTGCTCGAGCACGGCCGGCCCGACGCGTTCGTAGGCCTCGGGCAGTTCGAGACCGCCTTCGTGGTACATCGACAGCAGGTCGGTCAGGCCGACGGGGTACAGGATCTGCTTGCGGTTCGTGGTCAGCCAGCTGTTGACCGGGTTGAACTCGAGCGCCTCCTTGCCCCGGTTCTCGATGTGCACGAGATAGGACAGGAAGCGCGGCGGCTCGTCGTACGGCGCGTCGAAGGGGTCGATCGCCAGGCCGGTGACGTGACCGATGAAGTTCAGTCGCTCGGCGTCGTCGACCAGACGCAGATGGATCGTCACCTCGTCCGTCTCGAGCGCCCAGGTCTGGCCGCGCAGCACGAGCGGGCCGGGCTGGCTCGTGTCGGGCACGAGCACGGGGGGGGGCGGGGGCGGGGTCGCCCCCGCGGGCCCGGAGCCCGCGAGCAGCGCAAGGACCAGGAGGCAACCGCTGAGCACGCGGCGACGATAGCAGAACCGCGCGCATCGATCCGGCTGGTAGAATCCCCGCGGCATGGGCTCGACATCGATCGTCATCCGGGGAGCGTCCGAGCACAATCTCAAGCGCCTCGACCTGACGTTGCCGCGCAACCGGCTCGTGGTGGTCACGGGCGTCTCGGGCTCTGGCAAGTCGTCGCTGGCCTTCGACACGCTCTACGCCGAAGGGCAGCGGCGCTACGTCGAGTCGCTCTCGGCCTACGCCCGGCAGTTTCTCGAACAGATGGAGAAGCCCGACGTCGAGTCGATCGAGGGCCTGTCGCCAGCGATCTCGATCGAGCAGAAGACGACGGCGCGCAATCCGCGCTCGACGGTCGGCACCGTGACCGAGATCTACGATTACCTGCGACTGCTCTACGCGCGGATCGGGCGGCCGCACTGTCACCAGTGCGGCAAGCCGATCGCCTCGCAGTCGGTGCAGCAGGTCGTCGACTCGGTGCTGCAGCTCCCCTCGGGCACGAAGATTCGCGTGCTCGCCCCGATCGTCCGCGGCCGCAAGGGGATCTACAAGAAGGAGCTGGGTGACGCGGCACGCCAGGGCTTCGTGCGCGCGCGAGTCGACGGCGTCGAGCACGAGCTGGGCCAGGAGATCGATCTGGACAAGCAGAAGAAGCACACGATCGAGATCGTCGTCGATCGGCTGGTCGTGCGCTCCGATCTCCTCGGTCGGCTGACCGACTCGGTCGAGACGGCGCTCGGCGTGGCCGACGGTCTGGTCGTGATCGACGTCGACGGCAAGAAGGACCTGCTGTTCTCGCGGCACCTGGCCTGCCCGACCTGCGGCGTCTCGGTGCCCGAGCTGGCGCCGCGGATGTTCTCGTTCAACTCGCCCTACGGGGCATGCAGCGAGTGCGGTGGGCTGGGAGTCAAGAAGGCGTTCACGCAGGCGCGACTCGTGCTCGACGAGGACAAGACGCTGCGCGACGGGGCGCTGGCCTGGGGCGATGCGAGCTGGCACCAGATCCTCGAGACCAGCCTGTTCCGCGCCTACAAGGTCGATCCGAAGCTGCCCTACCGCAAGCTCCCGGCGAGCTTCAAGAAGGTGCTGTGGCACGGGGCCGGGACCAAGGAGTTCGATTTTCGCTGGCAGGGTTCGCGCTCGACCTACGAATTCCGCAAGACGTGGAGCGGCATCCTGGCCACGCTCGAGCGGCAGTACCGCGAGACGACCTCGGAGTCGCGACGCGAGGAGCTCGAAGCGCGGATGGCCGTCCAGCCCTGCGCGGCCTGCGGCGGCAAGCGTCTGCGGCCCGAGAGCCTGGCGGTGAAGGTCGGCGGCAAGGACATCACCGCGCAGACACGGGCCTCGGTCGCCGATGCGCGGCGCTTTCTCGACGGGCTCGAGCTGACGGAGAAGGAGCGGCTGATCGCGGCCCCGATCCGCAAGGAGATCGGCGAGCGCCTGGGGTTCCTCGAGAACGTCGGACTGAGCTACCTGACGCTCGACCGCTCGGCGACGACGCTCTCGGGCGGCGAGAGCCAGCGCATTCGCCTCGCCACGCAGATCGGCTCGCGGCTGACCGGCGTGCTGTACATCCTCGACGAGCCGTCGATCGGCCTGCACCAGCGCGACAATCGTCGCCTGCTCGAGACGCTGCGCGCGATGCGCGATCTGGGCAACACGGTGATCGTCGTCGAGCACGACGAGGAGACGATCCGCAGCGCGGACTGGGTCGTCGACCTGGGTCCCGGCGCGGGAGAGCTGGGGGGCGAGGTGGTGGCGCAGGGCACGCCGGCCGAGATCGAGCGCTCGGAGAAGTCGCTCACCGGCGCGTATCTCTCCGGTCGCGAGGCGATCCACGTCCCACCGTCGCGCCGGGCCGGCGACGGCCGGTCGATCGCCGTCGTCCAGGCCACCGAGCACAA
>Ga0180063_1000094_pt1 | contig 20401 bp, 12 predicted proteins | sample EasRivT47_16_10D_FD_121776 | JGI IMG/M metagenome (GOLD analysis project Ga0180063, IMG submission 121776) | Soil microbial communities from meander-bound floodplain in the East River, Colorado, USA - East River metaG ERMLIBT47_16_10D | ecosystem: Environmental > Terrestrial > Soil > Floodplain ...
CTCTGCGGCCGCTACGAAGGCGTCGACGAGCGCGTGCGCGAAGGGCTCGCTGACGAGGAACTCAGCATAGGAGACGCGGTCTTGACCGGCGGGGAGCTTCCGGCGCTGGTCGTGATCGACGCCGTTTCTCGCTTCGTCCCGGGGGTTCTGGGGCGGGCCGGGGCGGCTCTCGAGGACTCATTTGCCGATGGGCGGCTCGACTCCCCATATTACACACGGCCGGCCGAGTTCCGCGGTCGGTGCGTGCCGGAGGAGCTGCTCTCGGGGGACCACCAGGCCATCGCGCGCTGGCGCGCGCGGAAGGCCCTGGAAGCGACGAGAACCAAGCGGCCCGACCTGCTCGAGGAGGGCGGCTCCTGAGGCGCTGCCGGCGCGATGGGGGATCGGAACATGGACCTGATGCGGAGTGTCGAGTCCGAGGGACTGAAGCAGGACCTGCCCGCCTTCCGGCCGGGTGACCACGTGCGCGTGCACGTCCGGGTCGTCGAGGGCGAGAAGTCCCGCACGCAGGTGTTCGAGGGGGATGTGATCGCGCGACGCTCCGGGTCGAGCGCGCGAGCGACGTTCACCGTGCGCAAGATCTCGGGCGGAGTAGGCGTCGAGCGCATCTTTCCCTTGCACTCGCCGAACGTGGAGAAGATCGAGGTGATTCGCCGCGGCGACGTGCGCCGCGCGAAGCTGTACTACCTGCGCGACCGGACGGGCAAGGAGGCCAGGATTCGGGAACGCCGGACGCGCTGAAACGGCACGGCCGTGAAAGCCAGGGCGGTCCCTCCGAAGAGACGATGGCGCAGGATCGTCGCAAGAAGCTCGAGACCGCCGAGCGGCTGCTCATGCAGGGCAAGGTCGATGCGGCGTTGCTCGAATTCGAGGATCTCGCGCGCAGCTCGCCTCGCGACATCCTGACCCTCAACCGCGTCGGGGACGTGCTGGCCAAGCAGGGCCGCAATGCCGACGCCGTGGTGTACTACCGTCAGATCGCCGACCAGTTCACCAAGGGCGGGTTCGTGCCCAAGGCGATCGCGATCCACAAGAAGATCCTGCGCCTGACACCCGACGCCCCCGAGTCCCTGTTCTCGCTCGGCGTGCTGTATGCCGATCAGCGGCTCCCCGGAGAGGCCCGCGCCCACCTGCTGCGTTCCGCCGAGCTGCACCTGCAGGCGCGGCGCTTCGCCGAGGCGCGCAAGTCCTACGAGCGCCTCGTCGCGCTCGACCCCGACGATCCGCGGCATCGCGTACGACTCGCCGAAACGCGCGCGGCCGAGGGGGAGACGCGGGAGGCGGGACGGGAGTTGACGACCCTCGCCGAGTGGCTTCTCGCGCACGGCAAGCTCGACGACGCCGAGCGGACCTTCCGGCGCGCGTTGGAGCTGGGTCCGCAGGAGCCCGGACCGACGCTCGGTCTCGCGCGGTGCCACGAAGCACGGGGGAACGTCCCGGGGGCGATCGCGCTGCTGGAGGGCGCTCGCGTGCCGGGGCCCGCAGCGGCATCCATCACCGGCGCGCGCCTGGCGCTCCTCGATCGCAGCGGCCGCAGCGCCGAGGTCGAAGCGTTGCTCGGCGGATCGGCGGGATCGGATCTGCCCGATGCCGCGGTCGTCGAGCTGTTTCGCGCGGCGATCGAAGGCGGCACCGCGGCAGCGACCTGGGAGCGTTACGGGAAGGTCCTGGCGAGCTGGGCCCGGGACGGATCGTCCGAGCGCCTCGAGCGGATCTATCGACAGCTCGGTGGGCTCGAGCCGCAGGGTCACCTCCCGGCCCTCGAAGCGCTGTACCGCCTGCGCGAATCGCGGAGCGGGACCGCCGAGCTGGAAGAGGCGCGTGGTCTCCTGCTCCGCGCCTATGCGAGCCGCTCGATGGAGCGTGAGGCGCGCGCCCTGCTGTCCGGAGCGGGGACGTCCGCGCGGGCCGCCGCCGCGACCGGCGCCGCTCCCGACTCCCGTTCCGGGCCCGAGCCGCAGCCGGCGGCTGCGCAGGTCGATGCGCCTGCCGCGCCACCCGGTCCGACGGCGCTCCGGACGCAGGGCGATCTCGAGGTCCCGGCCGTTCCGCTGTCGCGCAGCGACGAGGAGTTCGTCACCGGTCGGCTCACGCAGGCCGAGATTCTCGAGAAGTACGGGCTGCGCGACGAGGCGCTGCGACAACTGAACGAGATCGCCGACAAGTACCCGGGACACGTGGCCACCCAGGAACGGCTCGTCGAGTACCTGCGCGAGGGCGCGGCGCGTCCGGCGATGCGGGACGCGCTGATCGGGCTCGCGCTGGCGCGCCGGGCGGCCGGGGACGTCGAGGGCGCGCGGCGCGCCGCCGCGGAGGCAGCCACGGTCCTCAAGCTCGACGATGCGAGCCGGGAAGCCCTCGATCGCCTGGGGCTGCTCGGCCGGCCGAGTGCCCCGCGGAGCGCGCCGCGCGCCGCGCCCAAGCCGAAGCCGGCCGCCGCCGCCGGACGTGCCGGCGCGCAGGCGCTGACGATCGACTTCGATGCGGACGAGGAAGAGCCCGAGGACGCTCCCGAGGCCGAGCCCCCGTGCGAGCCCGAGGTTGCCGTGCCGCGTGTGGCACCGTCGGCCCCCGCCGCGGCGGTCCAGGAGGCTGCGGCGCCGTCCGGTTCGAGTCGTCGTACGCCCGGGCCCGACATGGTGCAGGAGATCCAAGGACTGCTCGATCGCGGCGCGATCGCGGATGCCCTGCGCCGTGTCGAGGCGCTCGTGACGCTGGGCTACGCCGGTGCGGCGATCGACGACCTGCGGGCGCGCATTGCCGCGCTGTTGGAGCAGGAGCCCGCGATCCAGCGCGATGCACCGCCGGCAGGGCTGCTGGACGACGACGACGATCTCGGCGCGATCACGGCCGCGCTCGAGAGCGAGCTGCTCGCGCCCGAGCTGTCCGTTCCCGCTCCCGATCCGGAGTCCGAGCAGTCGCTTGAGGATGTGTTCGCGGCGTTCCGGCAGCACGTGGCCACCGAGATCGAAGGCGACGATTACCGCACGCACTACGATCTCGGTATCGCCTACAAGGAGATGGGGCTGCTCGACGACTCGATCGAGCAGTTTCGCCGTGTGCTCGACTCTCCCGACCTGCGCGCCGAGGCGCTGGCGATGCTCGCCGTGTGCCTGCGCGATGCCGGTCGGCTCGAGGAGTCGGTGCGCTCGTATCGCGAGGCGATCACCGCGTGCGGCGACGACGACGACGTGCGACGCAGCCTGCGCTACGAGCTGGGCGACGTGCTGCTCGGTGCGGGCGACGCCGTGGGCGCACTCGGCGAGTTCCGGGGTGTTCTGGCGAGCGACCCGTCGTTCCGCGACGTTCGCGAGCGTGTGGCGCAGCTCGAGCACTGAGGCTCGCGAGTTCGTTTTCGCTCCACGTCGCGACCGGGCTATACTCGGCGGCGGTTCGGTGCGGGCCGCGCGCCACCGCAGCGCACCGGGAAGGGAGGCCCATGGATCGACCCAAGGCCCTCGTCTTCGACGAGGATCCCGGGGTGCGTCGCATGGTGGTCACCATCCTCGCCGAGCACGGGTTCGACGCGAGGGAGGTGGAGCCGGATTCCACCGGAGCATCTGGGGTCGACGTGCTGGCGATCGATCTCGTGCGCGGGGGGCTCCCGTCGTGGGTCGACGGGATCCGCCGCAGCAACCCCGGGATCCTGCTCGTGGGGCTGGGTGGCGAGAGCAGCGCCGGGATCGATGTGTTCGATGCGCTGGCGAAGCCGATCGACGCGAACAGCCTCCGTGGCGTGGCGCGACGATTGCGCGGCGTAATCACGCTCCGCACGGAGAATCGTGCCCTGCTCGCCGAGTTGCAGCGTCGCGCCTCCGCTGCCGGGATCGTCGGGCGCTCTGACGCGGCGCGAGAGCTCCGTGACTCGGTCGCGCAGCACGCCCGGTCTTCCGCCCCGGTGTGGTTCGCCGGCGAGCCTGGAGTGGGCAAGGAGCACGCCGCGCGCGTCCTGCACGCCATGTCGGAGCGGAGCGGGCTCGACTTCGTGGTCGAGTCCTGCCGCTCGACGACCGTCAGCACGGGATCCGGCGCAGCACCGCTCGATCCGTTCGGCGGCACGTTGTACCTCGACGAGCTTCCCAGCCTCCCGCCCGAAGGCCAGCGGCGGCTCGTCCGCCGTTTCGAGCTCGACCCCGCGGGTGACAGCGGTCGGATCGTCGCCTCGGCGCCCGCGCCGCCGTCGAAGGCCGCCGAGATCGGCCGGCTGGTCGATGGACTGCGCGACCGGTTCGAGCCGAACGTCGTCGTCGTCGCGCCGCTGCGCGAACGGCCCGACGACGTGCCGGTTCTGGCCAAGCATTTCGCCGATCGGATCGGCGAGCTCAACCGCCTTCCGGCGTTCGAGATCGAGAGCGGCGCCCTGGCGCTGCTCGAAGCCTACCCGTGGCCGGGCAATGTCGCCGAGCTCCGGACCGCGATGGAGCACGCGGCGCTCCTGGCCACCGAGGCGCGGATTGGTCCCCAGCACCTTCCCGAGACGATCCGTGGCGCGGCGGGCGGTCCGAGCCTGCGGCATACGATCGGGACGCCGCCTCGCACGCCGGCCGCGTTTCGTGCGGCCAAGCGCACGGTCGTGACCTCGTTCGAGGCGGCTTACCTGCGGGAGTTGCTGGCCTACCACGACGGCAACGTCACGGCGGCCGCGCGTCAGTCCGGCATGCTGCGCTCGGCGCTCCAGCGCCTGCTGCGCAAGCACGGACTGCGCTCGGGCGAGTTCCGCGACGCCGGGCACTCCGCGCGGAGCGATTCCCGGACGGCCGCACCGCCCGTCGATGAGCGGGGTTGAGCCGCGGCGGCGGCGTGTGGCGGCTGCTCTTGGACGGCCCGGCCGACGCGGCCTGGAACATGGCGGTCGACGAGGCGCTGCTCGATACGGCGATCGAGACGGGCCGGCCCACGGTCCGGCTCTACGGCTTCCGGCCCGCGGCGCTCTCGCTCGGTCGGAGCCAGATCGCGGCGAGCGCGCACGATCCGCGATTCCTGCGCGAGCAGGGGATCGACCTGGTGCGGCGACCGACCGGCGGACTGGCCGTGTTGCACGAGCACGAGCGAACCTATGCTGTAGTCGGACCGCTCGATCGTGAGCCGTTTCGCGAGGGCGTGATCGCGACGTATCGCTCGATCGCACGCGCGCTCGAGTCCGGGTTGAGGACCTTCGGCGTGGCGGCGGTGGCGCGGGACCGCGGATCCGCGCCCGATCCGCGGCGGCCCGCGGGCGGCGCGGCCTGCTTCGCCACGACGATGACCCACGAGATCGTCGTGGCCGGGCGCAAGCTCGTCGGCTCGGCGCAGCTGCGCCGTCGCCGCGCGTTCCTCCAGCACGGCTCGATCCTCTTGCGGAGCGACCCCGAGCGGCTCGCGCGTGCGCTCGGGGCGCCCGTGCAGTCGCGGTTCACCGACCTCGAGCAGGAGCTCGGTCGTGCGACCGACGAGTCGGCGCTCGACGCGGCCCTGCTCTCGGGTTTCGCGCGCACGTTCGCCGCGACGCTCGAGCCCGCTGCGCTCGACGGCGCCGAGCGCCTGCGGGCCGCACGGCTGCGGGCCGAGAAGTACCTCTCGGCGGCCTGGACGCTGGAGGGCCGGGCGCCGCGCTAGCGCCGCGGCGGAGTGTCAGTCGAGGACGACGATCCGCGCGCGCCGGCCGTCCTTGCCGCGCCAGGCCTGCGGATCGAAGCGCTCGCGGATCCAATCCTCGTCCGCCGGATCGGCTGTGGCCGGCCGAACGGCGAGCGGGAGCGTGAACACGCCCTGCGCGGTGTGGGCCTCGAGGCGGGTGCCGTCGTCGACCAGGAACACGTCCGTCTCATCGGCCAACAGCCGCTCCAGGTCGTTCGACGGCACGGCCAGCGCACCGTCGTCGTCGATCGGGTAGCGCCGGAACGGGTAGGGGAACGCGTCCAGCGCGTGATGGCGCGCGGTGCAGTAGCGCGTCGGCTCGGTGCCGGCCACGAACGCCTCCGAGATGACGTCCGTGCAGCCGGCTTCGCGGTTGGCCTTGAGGCCGGTGTGCTTGTCCACCGCCAGCACGGTGAGGCCGGCCGGAACCGGGAATTCGTGCGTTGCGCCGTTCTCGTAGGCGCGCTGCATGAAGCGGGTCCAGATCGGCAGCGCGGCGACGGCTCCGGTCTCGCGCGGACCGAGGCTCTTGCGCTCGTCGAAACCGACCCACACCCCGACCGCGAGCTCGGACGAGTATCCGATGAACCAGGCATCGGTGCACTCGTCCGTCGTGCCGGTCTTGCCCGCCAGGTTGAGCCCCAGCGCGGCCGCGGCCCGTCCCGTTCCGTCGGCGATCACTCCCGCCAGCACGTGGTTCATGAGATAGGCGACCTCGGGGCGGACCGCGTCGTGCACGGCGGGTGTCAGGGCCGAGACGAGGACGCCGTCGCGATTGCGCACCTCCTGCACGAGATGCGGCGCGACGAGCACGCCCTGGTTGGCGAACGTGCCGTAAGCCGCCGTCAGCTCGAGCAGGCTGATCCCGAACGCGCCGAGAGCGAGCGACGGGTAGGGCTCGAGCTGGCTCGTGATGCCGAGCGCCTTCGCCAGCTCGAGCACGGGCTGGTAGCCGATTTCGGTCAACAGCTTGACCGTGGCGATGTTGGCGGACTTCTCGAGCGCGGTCCGCAGGGTCACGCTCTCGTAGTACTCGTTCGTGTAGTTCTCGGGCTGATAGGCCACCGGATTCGAGCGGTCGAGGAACACGGTCGGCTCGTCGAGCAGCAGGTCGGCCAGCGTCCGACCGCCCGCGAGCGCGGCGGCGAATACGAAGGGCTTGAACGCCGAGCCGGTCTGTCGCCGAGCCTGGATCGCCCGATCGTACTCGCTGGCCGTGAAATCGAATCCGCCGACGAGCGCGCGAACGGCACCCGACGCCGGCTCGAGCGCGATCAGGGCCGCCTGCACCAGCGGGCGTTGCTCGAGCGCCAGGCGCAGCGTGCCGTCCGATTCGAGTTCGACGATGCGAACCTCGAGCACGTCTCCCGGATCGAACAGTCGCGCCGCGTTCTGCGAGCCGGTCCAGGCGATCTCCGCGGGACCGAGCGTGCCCTCGTGCACACCGACACGGACGCGCACGCGGTCGCCACGCTCGGCGAGGACGACCGCCGGTGCGATCTCGCCGGGCCGCACGCCGGTCTGCCAACCCGGTGCCTCCCAGGCCGCCGGATCGGTGGCGGCTGGCACGTGCTGGGTCACGCCGCGCCAGCCCTGCCGCCGATCCAGCTCGCGCAGTCCTTCGTCCACGGCGCGGTTGGCGATCTCTTGTAGCCGCGGGTCGAGCGTGGTCTCGACCTCGAGGCCCTCGCGATAGAGCTGTGAGCTGCCGTACTGCGCCTGGAGCCAGCGCCGCACCTCCTCGACGAAGTACGGAGCGAAGCTCTCGTTCCCACGGCTCGCGGACACGCCCAGCGGCTCGCGCGAGGCCTGCTCGGCCTGCGCCGCGTCGAGGTAGCCCTCCTCGACCATGCGGCGCAGCACGCGGTCCCGGCGGGCGCTGGCCCGCTCGGGATTGCGCAGCGGCGACAGGGCCTCCGGGCGCTGGATCAGGCCGGCCAGCATGGCCGATTCGGCCAGCGTCAGCTCCCGCGCCGGCTTGCCGTAGTAGAAGCGCGCGGCGGCCTCGAGGCCGTAGCGGCCGTGGCCCATGTAGATCTGGTTGCAGTAGTAGCGCAGGATCTCGGGCTTGGTGTACTGGCGCTCGATCTCGAGCGCCAGGATCGCTTCCTGGGCCTTGCGGCGCCAGGTCTTGGCCGGGTGCAGGAACAGATTGCGGGCCAGCTGCTGGGTGATCGTGCTCGCGCCCTGCTCGAGCCGCAGGTGGCGCACGTCGCTCCACAGGGCGCGGGCGATGCCCGTGAGATCGATGCCGAGGTGGCGGTAGAAGTCGGCGTCCTCGATGGCCACCAGCGCATCGAGGAACGTCGGCGGGATGTCGTGGAACTCGATCAGGATCCGTCGTTGCTCGGCGAACGTGGCCGCGGTCGAGCCGTCCACGGCCAGCACGCGCGTCATCACGGGCGGGTTGTAGTCCTCGAGCCCGCGCACGTCCGGGAGGTCGAAGCGCAGGAATCGCCCGACGAGCAGTCCGGTGATCGCGGCGCCGACGGCGACGGCGGCGAGCACGACGATGCGCCACGGCGGCCGGCGCCTGGCCATCCGGGCGTTCTCGACCTCCGGGCGTGCGTCGACCGACGCCGCGTTCTCGTTCGATCGCATCAAGCCAGGCTCCCGAGTCGCCACGCATAGCATAGCGCCCCGGCTACCGACGGCGCACGGATCGCCTGGCGCGTAGAATCGCGCGTGCGCATGCGGGCATTCGAGCTGCAGTCGGACTACACGCCGACCGGCGACCAGCCGGCGGCGATCGAGGCGCTGGTGCGCGGCGTGCGGGCGGGACGCCGCGACCAGGTCCTGCTCGGGGTCACCGGCTCGGGCAAGACGTTCACGATCGCCAACGTGATCGCCCGACTCGAGCGGCCCGCGCTCGTGCTGGCGCACAACAAGACGCTCGCCGCGCAGCTGTACCAGGAGTTCCGCCGGCTCTTTCCGCGCAACGCGGTCGAGTACTTCGTCTCGTACTACGACTACTACCAACCGGAGGCCTACGTCCCGCACAGCGACACGTACATCGAGAAAGAGGCGACGATCAACGACGAGATCGACCGGATGCGCCACTCGGCGACGAGCGCGTTGTTCGAGCGGCGGGACGTGCTGATCGTGGCCAGCGTCTCCTGCATCTACGGGCTGGGATCGCCCGAGGCGTACCACGGCATGATGCTGCTGCTCGAGCGCGGCCTGTCGATCGACCGCGACGCCGCGCTGCGCAAGCTGGTCGAGATCCAGTACGAGCGCACGAGCGCCGACCTGCGCCGCGGCGCGTTCCGCGTGCGCGGCGACACGGTCGAGATCTGGCCGGCCTACGCCGACGACGCGCTGCGCGTCGAGTTCTGGGGCGACACGATCGAGGCGCTGGCCCGGGTCGACCCGCTGCGCGGGGTCACGCTGGAGAGCGTGGAGCGGCAGCCGATCTACCCGAACTCGCATTACGTGACGCCCGAGGACGAGCGCCGCCGCGCGATCGCGGCGATCGGCGCCGAGCTCGAGCAGCGGGTCGAGGCGCTCGTCCGCGCGGGCAAGGCGCTCGAGGCGCAGCGGCTCGAGCAGCGCACACGCTACGACCTGGAGCTGCTCGCGCAGGTCGGCTACTGCCACGGCATCGAGAACTACTCCCGGCACCTGACCGGTCGCCGGCCGGGCGACCCTCCGCCGACGCTGATCGACTACCTGCACGAGGACTGCCTGTGGATCGTCGACGAGAGCCACGCGACGATCCCGCAGGTCCGCGGGATGTTCCCCGGGGACCGCTCGCGCAAGACGACGCTGGTCGAGCACGGATTCCGCCTGCCCTCGGCGGTCGACAACCGGCCGTTGACGTTCGAGGAGTTCGAGGGCCGCCGCGGCGCGACGATCTATGTCTCGGCGACGCCCGGGCCGTGGGAGCTCGGCCTCGCCGGCGGAGAGGTCGTCGAGCAGGTCGTGCGTCCGACCGGGCTGCTCGATCCGGAGGTCGTGGTGCGGCCGATCGCCGGTCAGGTCGACGACCTGCTGGCCGAGGTGCGCGCACGCGCCGAGCGCGACGAGCGCACGCTCGTCACGACGCTGACCAAGCGCATGGCCGAGGACCTGACCGAGTACTACCGCGAGCTGGGCGTGCGCGTCGAGTACCTGCACTCGGAGATCGTGACGCTCGATCGCGTCCGCATCCTGCGCGACCTGCGGCGCGGCGCGTTCGACGTGCTGGTCGGGGTCAACCTGCTGCGCGAGGGGCTCGACCTGCCCGAAGTGTCGCTGGTCGCGATCCTCGATGCGGACAAGGAGGGCTACCTGCGCTCGGAGAGCTCGTTGATCCAGACGATCGGTCGTGCCGCGCGGCACGTGAACGGGCAGGCGCTCCTGTACGCCGACGTCCGCACGCCCGCGATCCGGCGGGCCGTCGAGGAGACGGTGCGCCGGCGCGAGATCCAGTCGCGCTACAACACGGCGCACGGCATCACGCCGGAGAGCGTTCGGCGCGCGCTCGACGAGCTGATCGGGACGCCGCTCGCCGCGGACTATTCGAGCGTGCCGCTCGAGGCCGATGCGGCCGAGGCCGTCGTCGAAGACCTCGAGGCGCTCGCGGCCGAGGTCGAGCGGCTCGAGCGGGAGATGCGCGAGGCGGCCGAGCGACTGGATTTCGAGCGCGCCGCTCTGTGCCGCGACCGGATCCGCTTCCTGCAGCGCCGCGCGGTCCTCGACGCTCCGGGGGGCTGAGGCGCGCCTCAGGAGCCGCCGCGCCGGGCCAGCGGCCGGAGCAGCTCGACGAACCGGGCGTCGCGGGCGAAGGTCAGCCGACGCACCGTGACGTCGCGCAGGATGCGGTCGACGACACTCGCCGGCGCCCCCGCGGCCCGCCGCGCCGGCGCGAGGTGCGGCAGATTCGCCACGACGGCCGCGCGCACGATGCGCGGATCGACCGGGTCGAGGCGTGGCTCCGCGCCGTGGGCCGGCAGGAGCAGCGCGCCGAGGGGCCAGCGGCCGGGTCCGGCCGCCGGGTCCGGGCTGCGTCGGAACGGCAACGCCAGCACGTGGATCGCCGGTCCGCGCGCGTCGAGAGCGAGCAGGTCGTCGCTGATCGGCTCGGCCGCGGCGCTGGCCAGCGCGAGCCAGGTGGATTTGCCGCTTCCCGCGGGGCCGACCAGCACGAATCCGCTGCCGTCGAGGACGATCCCCGCGGCATGCAGCAGCAGCACGCCGTGCGCGGGGGCGGCGCTGGCCAGCGCCGCGAGCACCAGGTTGACGACCGCGTGGAGCCGCTCGCGCGTGGACCCCGGGGCGAGGACGAGATCGGCGCGACCCGCGCGATCGACCGCGATCGCGCCCTCGGGGGTCGCGTAGCGCACGGGCTCGCCGTCGTCGACGAGCGTCGCCGTGAGCGCAGGACCCGAGGCGAAGGGGCCGCGACCTTCGCGCAGCGTGACGTCGAGGCAGGGTGCTCCGCCGTGCGCGAGAAACGCGGCCCAGTGGAGCTCGAGCGCGGCGGCGAGGTCCCGCGGGGCTCCGCGGAGCGCCACGACCACGCCCGACAGATCGAAGATTCGATCCTCCGCAGACGACACGCGCCGCTCCGCCAGGTCCCGCGCCCGGGAGCGGCTAGGATAGCCGAGTGCACGAATCGCTCGCCGACCGGATCGATCGCTTGCCCACGCGGCCGGGGGTGTACCTGTATCGGGATGCCGCCGGCCGGACGATCTACATCGGCAAGGCCAAGTCGCTGCGCGACCGCGTGCGCTCGTATTTCCGCCCGGGAGCACGGCACGACGCGCGGATCGCCCGCATGGTCGAGTCGATCGCCGACCTCGAGGTGATCGTCGTCGGCTCCGAGATGGAGGCGCTGATCCTCGAGTCGAACCTGGTGAAGCGCGAGCGGCCGCGCTTCAACGTGGTCCTGCGGGACGACAAGAATTTCCCGTACCTGCGTCTGACCGTGCGCGACCCCTACCCGCGCGTGGCGCTCGTGCGCAGCGCGCGGCTCGACGGCGACGTCTACGTCGGCCCGTTCCTGCCCGCCGCCACCGCACGACGGACGATGAAGCTCGTGCAGCGCTACTTCCAGGTCGCGACCTGCGGCGAGCCGTTCGACGGCAAGCGCCGACCGTGCCTGTACTACCACCTCGATCAGTGCCTGGCGCCGTGCGCCGGCAAGACGAACCCGACCGAGTACCGTGCCGCTGTGGACGATGCGCGGTTGTTCCTCGAGGGGCGCGATCGCGACCTCGAGCAATCGCTCGAGCGGCGCATGCGCGAGTCGAGCGCGGCGCAGGAGTACGAGCGGGCCGCGCGCTTCCGCGACACGCTGCGCACCGTGCGCGCGCTCGCGGTGCGCCAACGCATGACCTCCGTGGGGCTCGAGGACCAGGACTATTTCGCGCACCACGCCGAGGGCCAGGAAGCCGTGCTCGAGCTGTTCCAGGTGCGGGGCGGGCGGCTCTCGGGACGCCGCGAGTTCAGCTTCGATGCGCTCGAGCTCGAGCCCGCGTCGTTCTACGGCGAGGTGCTCGCGCAGTACTACGGCGAGGTCGAGCCGCCGTCCGAGATCCACGTTCCGGTGCAGCCGACGGACGCAGGTCTGCTCGCGCGCTGGCTCCGGGCGCGCCGCGGCGCGCCGGTCGAGCTGCGCGTGCCGCGCCGCGGCGGCCGGCGCTCGCTGCTCGAGCTCGTGGCGCACAACGCCAAGCTGGCCTTCGCCACGCGCTTCCGCGCCGGGCACACCCACGGCGTGGAGGCGCTGGCTCGGCTGGCCGAGGTCGTGGGCCTCGACGAGCCGCCGCAGCGCATCGAGTGCTTCGACGTGTCGAACCTGCACGGCACGGACAGTGTGGCCTCGGTCGTGGTGTGGGACGGCGGCCGGCCGCGCCGCGCCGAGTATCGGACGTTTCACCCGCGGGTCGAGGGCCCCGACGACTACGCCTCGATCGCGGACGTGGTGACCCGACGCTACCGGCGCCTCGTGGCGGAGAACCGTCGGCTGCCCGATCTGGTGATCATCGACGGCGGGCGAGGGCAGCTCGGGGCGGCGGTGGGGGCGCTGGCCCGCGAGGGGCTGCCCACGCTCGCGGTCGTCGCGCTGGCCAAGCGCGACGAGGAGCTGTACCTGCCCGGAGTGGCCGAGCCGCTGCGACTCGACCGTGGATCGCCGGCGCTCCAGCTCGTGCAGCGGATCCGCGACGAGGCGCATCGTTTCGCGGTCAGCCGGCATCGCCGCCGTCGATCGCGCCGGACGCTGCGCACCGAGCTGACCGAGCTCCCGGGCATCGGGGCGGCGACCGCGGCCAAGCTGCTGCGGGCCTTCGGTAGCCTGCGCGCGGTCCGGGCCGCCGATCCCGACGAGTGGCAGCGCGTGGCGGGTCGGCGCGCGGCGCGGGCGCTCCAGGCGCGCTACGGGGGCGGCTGAGCGCTGGCGTCCGGCGCCGGGGAACCTATATTCGCCAGCGGCCGCAGGCGCAATTTCCGCGCAGCCAGCGAGGGTTCGATGCGCTTCTGGCGCTCACGTGTGGGGGCGATCGCGCTCGTCGTGCTCGTCGCCTGCGGCGTCGTGCTCGGCGCGACGGTCGTGCAGGTCCATCGCGGGACGGCGCCGCGTCACCTCGAGGCTCCGGCGATCGACTTCGAGGCGATGCGGATCCCGGTCGAGAACGTGCAGTTCGCGGCGGCCGACGGCGTGCCGCTCGGCGGCTGGCTCCTCCCGGGCGCCCCGGACGCCCCGGGAGTGATCCTGTGCCATGACGCCGGATCGAGCCGGGCCGCGCTGCTCAACCTCGCGATCACGCTGCACGGTCAGGGCTTCACGACGCTGCTGTTCGATTTCCGCGGCCATGGCGAGAGCGGGGGCACTCGCAGCACCCTGGGTCTCGAGGAAAAACGCGACGTGCTCGGTGCGGTCGACCTGCTCGTCCGGCGGCTCGGCGCGGAGACCAAGCGCATCGGCATCTACGGTGTCGGGATGGGCGCGTACTCCGCCGTGCTCGCCGCCGCCGATCGCCCCGCCCTGCGCGTGCTCGTGCTGGACGGACTGTATCCGGACGTCGAGTTCCGACTCGTGCGCCAGGTCTACGCGGGCTGGAGCTTCGCCGTGGACAAGCTCGGCTTCCTGCCCAAAACGGTGTTCAGCGCCATGCGCGGCGGCGCCTCGGCCGACGAGCGCGCGGCGGACGTGATCGGCAACCTGCCCGGACGCGACTTCCTGTTCCTCGTGCCCGCAGGGGACACGGCGCTCGCCGATGCGATGCAGCGCATGTACGAGTCGATCCCGGCGCAGGCGGATGCCGACGGCAACCTGGTCGTCCTGCCGGCGACGCAGGGAGACGGACTGTACGACGACCAGCTGGCCCGCTACCATGAGCGGGTCTCGGGCTTCTTCGTCACGCGTCTCCGGAAATCTACCGCCTGAACGAGCGCTGCCCGCCAAATCGTCGAAGCGTGCGGGGCGGTGCGGACCGTCGATGACCGACCTCGGAACGTTCCTCGAAGCGGCCCGCGCCCGGATCGACGAGGGGCTCGACCGCGAGCTCCCGCCGCTCGGCACTCCGCCGCCGGTCCTGCACGAAGCGATGCGCTATGCGGTGCTCGCGCCCGGCAAGCGCCTGCGCGGCGCCGTGGTGCTGGCCACCTGCGACCTGCTGCGCGGGGACGCCGCCGCGGCGCTGCCGCTCGCGTGTGCCGTCGAGCTCGTGCACGGCTCGTCGCTCGTCCTCGACGACCTGCCCTGCATGGACAACGCCACGCTCCGCCGCGGGCGCCCGGCGGTCCACCGCGCCCTGGGCGAGGCCAACGCGATCCTCGCCGCCGTGGCCCTGCTCAACGCGGCGTTCGAAGCGATCGCACGGGTCGAGCGGCTGCGCCCGGTCGTCCGGGTGGAGATGGCGCGGCGGCTGGCCCGCGCGGTGGGTGCCGATGGGCTGGTGGGCGGACAGATCGCGGACCTCGCGGCGACCGGCACGCGCCTCGGCCTCGACGGCCTCGAGTACATCCACAGTCACAAGACCGGGGCGCTGTTCATCGCCGCGGCGGAGATCGGGGCCCTCGCGGCTGCGGCCAAGGATCGTGAGCTGCGCGCGCTCCACGGCTACTCCAAGAACCTGGGCCTGGCGTTCCAGATCACCGACGACCTGCTCGACTACAGCGGGAGCCCCGCGATCACCGGCAAGGACGCCGGGACGGACCGCGACAAGACGACCTTCGTCGACCTGTGCGGGATCGACGGCGCTCGACGGCTCGTGGACGAGCTGATCGACACGTCCGTGGCTGCGCTGCAGCCCTTCGGCCGGCGGCGCGAGCGGCTCGTGGCGCTGGCCGAGCTGGTGCGGGTCCGAGATCGCTGAGCCGACGTCGCCTGGATCGCGGCTTCGACGCTGGGCTATCTTGATCCGTTCTTGGAGGAACGGCACCATGCAGCGCGCCCTGTGCGTCGTCACCCTGCTCGTCCTGTGCGGCGCATGCCCGAGCGGCACCGATCGCGCCCCGGCGGGCGCCGCAGTCCAACCGCGGGCGATCGTGCTGGTCACCGTCGACGGGCTCGTGGCCGAAGAGCTCTCGGCGTTCGGGGGGCCGCGCGCGACCCCGGTGCTGGCGGAGCTGGCGCGGACCGGGAATGCCTGGCCCGGTGCGTGGACCACGACGCCGATGACCCGACCCGCCGCCGCGACCTACCTGACCGGGCTCGCTGCCGATCGACACGCGGTGACCGATGACCTCTTCATCGGGCTCGCGAGCGACGTGCCGACGCTCGCGAGCGAGCTCGGCGCGGGGGGCTATCGTAGCGCGGCCTTCCCCGACTCGAGCTTCCTGGGTCCCGCGAGCGGGCTGCTGCGCGGCTTCGAGGCGACCGGCGACACTCCGCCCGTGCCGACGCAGCCCTGGCGCTGGCTGCCCTACCTCCGACCGACCGACGAGCTGGTCGAGGACTACGAGTCGTGGCTGGCCACGCTACCGAGCGGCAGTCGCTGCTTCGCCTGGTTCCACTTTTCCCAGCCGCTCACCGATCGTCTGCATGCGGTGGTCCAGCCGTTCGTGAACGCGCGGCGCAAGAAGGCGAAGAACCCCCCGCCACCGACGCCGGTCGGCATCGAGAACGTCGACCGTGCGCTCGGCAGCGTCGTCGAATCGCTGCGCGCGCGGGGCGACTTCGACGATGCGCTCATCGTGGTCGCCGGGACGCTCGGCGATGCGAGCGGGGGAGCCACGGACCCGCCCGGGGCGGGCTTCTCGCTCGCGGAGCGTGCGATCCGCGTCCCGGTCGTGCTCAAGCTCCCGCGTGGGCAGCGTTCGCCCCGCCCGGCCGAAGCGTCGGTCTGGGCACCCGACGTCGCCGCGACGATCGCGGCCGCGGCCGGGGTGCGACTCGGCGCCGGGGCCGAGGGCGTGAGCCTGGCCGAGCGCGCGCCCGAGGATCGCGTGCGGATCGCGTGGACCTGGGCTCTGCGCGACCAGCTGGGGCTCGCTCCCGCCCGCGTCGGGAGCGCCGGCGGGGCGTCCGTCTTCGAAGGGCCCGCGACCGCCGAGCCGCAAGCGGTCGGGTCGACGGGCGATACGCAGCGGATCGCCGACGTGCTGGCGAGCCGCCCCTGGCCCGAGCCGCTGCGGATTCCCGCCAAGGCCGCGCGGGATCTCCTGGCCGAAAGCGGGATTCGCGTTCCGCCCGAGGCGCCGCAGCCCGTCGTGCTCGACGCCGCACAGCGCAGAGAGGTCGCGCAGGCCCTGCTCCTGGCGCGAGCGCTCCTGAAGAGAGGCCAGGCCCGCCCGGCGCTCGACGCCTTTCGAGCTGCGTTCGAGCTCGCGCCCGACCTGCCGGCGACCCGGCTCGACTTCGGCCAGGCGCTCGTGATGAGCGCGAGCGGCAGGGCCGAGGCCCTGGCCGTGCTGCGGCGCGGCGTCGAGCTTCAGCCGACCGATCCGGAGATGCTGCACTGGTACGCCCACGCGCTGTGGAGCGACTCGTGGGCCGAGTCGGAGAAGGTGCTCCGCGCGATCCTGCCCTACAAACCCAACGAGGGGGACGTGCTGTACGACCTGGCTTGCACGCGGAGCCTGGCGGGCGATCTCGACGGGTCGGTCGAGTTCTTGCGTCGCGCCATCGAAGCCGGATTCCGCACGTGGGGGTTGATGGAGACCGACCCGGACTTGCGGGCACTGCGCGCGAGCGGTCGGTTCGCCGAGGTACTCAAGGAGTACCGCAAGTGACGCGAGTCCGCCGGGCGGCCGCGGGGCTCGGCTTGGCGGCTCTCGGGCTCGCGCTCGGATGCCGTGGCGAGCGGCTCCCGACGCGCGTCGTGATCGTGACGCTCGACACGACGCGCGCCGATCGACTGGGCTGCTACGGCTACACGGATGCCGCAACGCCCAACCTCGATCGGCTGGCCGAGGAGGCGGTGCTGTTCGAGAACGCGGTCTCGCCCGCTCCGACGACGCTCCCTTCGCACAGCACGATGTTCACCGGGCTCTACCCGCAAGATCACGGCGTGCGCTACAACTTGGTGTTCCGGCTGGCCTCCGATGCGGTGACCCTGGCCGAGCTGCTGCGCGACGCGGGGTTCGCGACCGCGGGCTTCCCCGCGGCCTTCATCGTCGGCCGTCAGTTCGGCATCGAGCAGGGGTTCGACACCTTCCGCGAGCCGCCCAATGGGCTGGGCCCCAAGAAGGACCCGCTGGCCAACGCGGGCCTGCCGGCTGCGACCGGCGTCGATCACGCGCTGGCCTGGCTCGACACGCAGCCGGCGCACGGCAAGCAGTTCGTCTGGCTTCATCTCTACGATCCGCACGTGCCCTACACGCCGCCGTTTCCGTACGCTTCGCAGTACCGCGATCGGCCGTACGACGGCGAGATCGCCTACATGGACGCGCAGCTCGGGCGGCTGTTGGATGCGCTGCGCCGGAGCCCGCGCTGGCCGGAGACGCTGCTCGTCGTGGCGGGCGACCACGGCGAAGGGCTCTACGATCACCGTGAGCGGCACCACGGGAATCTGATCTACGAGTCCACGCAGCACGTGCCGCTGATCGTTCGCGCCCCCTCGGCGCGGAGCGCCCGCGTGGCCGAGCCGGTCGGCTTGGCCGATCTCTTCGCGACCGTCCTCGACTACGCGGGGCTCCCGCCACGCGACGTGCGAGGCGCGAGCCTGCGCGCGGCGATCGAGGGGCGGAGCAAGCTCGCCTTGGGTGACGTCTACTTCGAGAGCCTGGCCGGATCGCTCAACTACGGCTGGGCCGAGCTGCGGGGCTTGCGCCACGGCACCTGGAAGCTGATCGACTCGCCCGAGCCGGAGCTCTATCGGCTCGATCGCGATCCCCAGGAGCTCGAGAACCTGGCGGACCGCGAGCCCGAGCGGCTGGCCGAGCTGCGCGCCGCGCTCGCCGCGCTCGCCGCGCCACGGTCGGATCTCCGAGCCTCCGAGCCCGCACACGATGCCGTGCTCGATCCGGCCACCGAACGGCTGCTGGCGAGCCTGGGCTACGTGTCCGGCGGCGCGGGAGGAAGCGCGGCTGGCGCACCGTCCCCCAGCGCCGTCATCGACGTCGAGGCGGAGCTGCTCGCCGCGCAGGCGGCGCTCGCCGGGGGTGCGTGGACGCAGGTCGAGGATGTGTGCCGCTACGTCTTGAAGCGCGACCCGACGAACAAGTGGAGCCTGGTCAGTCTCGCCGCGACGCTGGTCCACACCGGGCGGGCTCGGGAGGCGCAGGATTGGGCGGCCGAGCTCGTGCGCCTCTATCCCGATAGCGACCAGGCGTACTTCCAGCTGGGACAGGCTCTGAAAGTCCAGGGCCTCGAGCGGCAGGCGCAGCAGGCGCTCGACTCCGGCCTCGCGGCGCTGCCCGACTCCGAGCTATTGACCTACTATCGCCTGGTCAACGCGTTCGACCTGGGCCAGGAAGGTCTCTGCGAGGACGCCGTGCCAGCGGCGACCGCGAAGTTCGCTCGCTCGGGAACGCTGCGCGTTCTGCTCGCGCGCTGCCAGGCGCGTGCCGGACGGACCGACGCTGCGCTGGTCACGCTCGGCGAGGCGGTCGACCGGGGGTTCGTCCAGGTCGATCGGCTCGCCGACGCAGAGGAGTTTCGCGACGTGGCGAGCCGTCCTGCATTCGCCGATCTCGTGAAGCGGGCTGCCGGTCCAGGCTCCTAGCCTTGGACTACGAGGCCGTACGGAAGCGCCTGCAGGAGCGCGGCTACCTGAGCAGTCACGTCGAGCGCTTCGTCTTGCTGCCACAGTTCGCCACGGGATCATCTCTGCCCGGAGCGCTGGGCTCGGCCGTCAAGGCCGCGCTCGTGATCGGTCCGCTCCTGGGCGGGCTTCTCGCCGCCGTGCTGGCCTGGTCGGAGCGTCCGCTCGAGCGCGCGATCGACCTGCCGCTCTTCTGGCTCTACCTGCTCCTTCCGGCGACGATCGCCGTGTGCGCGCTCGACCTCGTGACCGCGCTCGTGGTCACGCGGCTCGCCGGCAGACGCGGGGTGGGCTGGGCCGCGGCCGTATCGGGCGTCGTGGCGCTGGTTTACGTGCTCGCGCTGTGGTGGGCACGGGCCGGAGACGGTCCGCTCGTCGAGGACCTGTTGTTCGTCCTCGTCGCGGTTCCGGTGGTGGTCGCGATCGGACATCTCGCCGGACTGGTCTCGCTCGCGGGCATCGTGCGACGCACGGGCGACGTTCCGGGCCCGCGCCCCAGGCGGCGCGGTCTGGTCGTCGGTGGCGCGCTGCTCGCGGGTGCGATCGCCGTGGCCGCGCGCGCGCTGATCGTCCCGGCCCCCGCTCCCCGGGCGCTCGTGCCGTTTGCGACCACGAGTGCCCCCGAGCGAGTCGTCGTGATCGGGATCGATGGGCTCGACGGAGAGCTGGTCGAGGCGCTCGGCGAGCGCGGCGCGCTGAGCCGCCTGCTGGCCGTGCTCGAGAGCGGCGCGACCTACCCGCTGCGGCGAGCGCGGCGAGCCGAGCCGGCCGAGGTGTGGACGACGATTGCCACCGGGCTTCCTCCCGCGGAGCACGGCGTCCGGGGCGCCGGAGCGGAGCGGCTGCCGGGAGTCGGCACGACGCTGCGCGGCGCGCTGCCGCTGTGGACCGTCTGGCGCCTGGTCCTGCCGGTCCGGACGGTACCCGCGTCGCGCGGTGTCCGACGTGCGCCGGCCTTGTGGGAAATCGCGTCGCAGCACGTCGGGACTGCGGTGGTGGGATGGTGGGCGACGTGGCCAGCGCCGCCCGACGAGCGCGGCCCGCAGGGGGCCCGGGCGCGCTACGTCGTCAGCGATCGGGTTCTGCCGAAGCTCCTGGCCGACTCTCCCGACGATCGCGATGTTGCGCCGCGTGCGCTCTACGCCCGGCTTCGGGCGAGCTTTCCGGCCGAGGTTGCGCGGCTCCGCGAGGTGTTCGCGTCTCGGTTCGTCGGGGTGTCGCCGCGCTTCGAGAGTTGGGCCTGGGAGTCGTTCCTGATCGACGCCTTCGCGTGCGAGCGGCTGCGAGAGCTTCTCGACGACGACCGCGTGAGCGTGGGCTTCGCCTATTTGCCAGGACTCGACATCCTGAGGCAGCGGATCGCCCGCCTCGAGGAAGCGGCCTCCGCGCCGGTCATGTTCGATGTCCTGAAGGTATTAGAATTGTACGCCAGCGCGCTCGACGAGCGACTCGGCCCGATCATCGAATCCAGCGGCCAGGCAACCGTGATTGTTGCCGATCCAGGCCGGGGGCCGGGCCTCGAGGGGTTCGTTTGCGTCCGCGGACCGCGGTCTCGGACCTCCTGCATCGGGCCAGCCCTATCCGAGATCGACCTGGCGCCCCTGGTTCTACGGGTGATGGGGTTCCCGGCGAGCTTGGAGATGCCTGGCCAG
>Ga0180063_1000095_pt1 | contig 20373 bp, 16 predicted proteins | sample EasRivT47_16_10D_FD_121776 | JGI IMG/M metagenome (GOLD analysis project Ga0180063, IMG submission 121776) | Soil microbial communities from meander-bound floodplain in the East River, Colorado, USA - East River metaG ERMLIBT47_16_10D | ecosystem: Environmental > Terrestrial > Soil > Floodplain ...
CCGCCGTAGTGCGTGCAGGTCGCGCCGAGCGCATAGAGGCGGCCGCGCTCTCGCACAAGAACCACCGCTTCGCCATCGACTTGGCCGAGGAGCGGCACGGACTCGCGGAGTTCGGACTCGAGGATGCCCAGCTTCAGATCCGGTCCCATGGTTGCTCCTACGAGCAAGCGGCGGCACGCTCGAGGAGCAGCGCGCGCTCGCGTGCGTTCCGGGTGAGCGAGGCCGCGCGCTCGAACTCCGAGCGGGCCTCATCGAAGCGGCCGAGCTTGGCCAGGAAGTCGCCGCGGACGCTCGGCAGGAGATGGTACGACTGCAACGATGGCTCGGAGGTCAGCGCGGCGACGAGCGCGAGGCCGGCGGCCGGGCCCGACGCCATCGCCACCGCGACCGCGCGATTCAGCTCCACAACCGGGGACGGCGAGACCCGGGCGAGCGCTTCGTAGAGCGCCACGATGCGCGCCCAGTCCGTGTTCGCCGGCGTGCGTGCCCGGGCGTGACAGGCGGCGATCGCCGCCTGGAGCGTGTATGGCCTGCCCGCGCCCCCGAGCGCCTCGGCCCGCGCGAGCGCCGCGAGACCGCGGCGGATGAGGAGCTGATCCCAGCGCGAGCGCTCCTGATCGAGCAGCAACACGGGCTCACCCGACGGACCGACTCGCGCGCCCGAGCGCGACGCCTGGATCTCCATCAGCGCTACCAGGCCGTGAACCTCGGGCTCCCGCGGGGCCAGCTCGGCCAGGATGCGACCAAGGCGCAGCGCCTCGTCGCACAGCGCGGGCCGCATCCAGTCGTCGCCGGCGGTCGCCGCGTAGCCCTCGTTGAAGACGAGGTAGAGCACCTCGAGCACGGACGACAGGCGGGCGGCCAGCTCGGCCCCGCGCGGGACTTCGAACGGGACACGCTCGTCGGCGAGGGTCCGCTTGGCCCGCACGATCCGCTGGGCCACGGTCGGCTCCGGGACGAGGAACGCGCGTGCGATCTCCCCGGTCGTCAGGCCGCCCAGCAGGCGCAGCGTGAGCGCCACGCGCGACTCGGAGGGCAGCACCGGATGACACGCCGTGAACATGAGGCGCAACAGATCGTCGCCGACGTCATCGTCGATCGCCGCGTCCAGATCCGCCACCGCCAGCTCCTGACGGGTCTCGAGCTCGTGGCGTAGCTCCTCGTGCTTGCGCCGGAGCAGCTGGCCACGGCGCAAGTGATCGAGTGCTCGATGCTTGGCCGTGGCCATGAGCCACGCGCCCGGGTTGTCCGGAATGCCGGACGCGGGCCACTGTTCGAGCGCGGCCACGAGCGCTTCCTGGGCCAGATCCTCGGCCCGGCCGATGTCGCGCACGATCCGGGTCAGGCCGGCGATGAGCTTCGCCGACTCGATCCGCCAGACCGCCTCGATCGCGCGATGGGTATGGGCCGCCGTCACGGCGACCGATCAGACCACCTTCACTCCGTCGGCGCAAGGTCGGGGAAGTCCGACATCTCTTGCACCTGGCGAATCTCGATCACCTCGTTGGCCGAGCCAGGGCAGCGCCGGGCCCACTCGATCGCCTCTTCCTTCGACTTCACCTGGATCATCCAGTAGCCGCCGACGGCCTCCTTCGCCTCGGGGAACGGGCCGTCGGTCACCTTGGGCTTGCCCTCGGGGAACGAGACGCGCGCGCCCATCGAGGGCGGGTGGAGGCCGTCGAGCGCCAGCAGCACGCCTGCCTGCTGCAGGGATTCGTTGTACTTCGTCATCGCGGCGATGGCTTTGGCGTCGGGCAGCGTGCCCGGCGCCGCTTTCTCGTAGCCCTTGGGGATCATCGGCATCATGAACCGCATCGTCTTGACTCCTGGTCTCTCTACCCACACTCACGTCGAACGACGGTCCCTGAAATCGACACGTGGTACAGTCGATTTTTCCCAAGGAGCCTCCCATGCAGAAGATCGTCCCGTTCCTCTGGTTCGATGACCAGGCCGAGCAGGCGGCGAAGTTTTATACCTCGATCTTCAAGCGCTCGAAGATTCGCAGCATCGACCGCTATGGCGATGTCGGGCCGGGGCCGGCGGGCAGCGTCATGACGGTGGAGTTCGAGCTCGAGGGGCAGTCGTTCCTCGCCCTGAACGGGGGGCCGCATTTCACTTTCTCGCCGGCCATCTCGCTGTTCGTGAACTGCAAGACCCAGAAGGAAGTCGACCGCCTGTGGGCCAAGCTCTCCAAGGGTGGCACGATCGAGCAGTGCGGCTGGCTCAGGGACAAGTACGGCGTTTCCTGGCAGATCATCCCCAGAACCCTGCGCAAGCTGATGGGGGACAAGGATGCTGCTCGGTCGGCGCGGGTCATGAAGGCGATGCTCGGGATGCGGAAGATCGACATCAAGGGACTGGAGCGCGCCTACGGACGGTAGCCGGAGACCTCGAGCAGTCGACGGCGCGACTTCTCCGCGAAGCGTGGGTCTCCGGAACGGATCACGAGCCCCGATTCCGTCCCGGCCGGGCCGAGGTCGCTCAGGGTGATCGTCTCGATCTCTTCGAGTTGGTACGCGAGCAGCAGGTCGCCGTCACCCGCCGCGGGCCGCTTGCGCTTCGGTGCGCTGCCGTGGACCCAGCAACTCGGGGGCGGCAGGACTTCGAGCGGGATGACCTCGCGCAAGCTCTCCGGGCAACGTTCGGTCGCCTGAAGGCCGGTCCGAGGATCGAGCCACACGCTGCGGACCGAAGCGGGTGACTCGAAGGCCGGGTACCCTTGCGGCGGGCGAGCTCCGAGCATGAATTGCGTCCAGATCGGCAGGGCGCCGGCGCTTCCCGATAGACGAGTCGGAACGCCGTCGTCGTAGCCGACCCACACGACCGCAACGCGGTCCGGAGCGTACCCGGCGAACCAGGCGTCACGGCGGTTGCTGCTCGTGCCCGTCTTGCCGGCCACCTCGTCCTGGAGTCCGAGGCGCCGCGCCGCGTTGCCGGTTCCACGATCGACCACGCCCTGCAGCAGCGAGGTCACCTCGAACGCCACCTCGCGGGACAGCACCCGCTCGTGGTCCGGCAGCGCGGCGGCCGGCAGCGTTCGCCGCTGGCGGTCCAAGACGACCTCCAGTCCGTGGATCGGCGAAGTCTCGCCGGCCGCGGCGAACGCGGCGTAGATCGACGCCACGTCCAGGGGCGAGGCCTCGAACCCTCCCAGCGCCAGGGACGGATGCGCCTCGAGCGAGGCCGTCAATCCCAGCTCGACCGCGAGATCGCGCACGGCGGCGAGACCGGTCGCCAGCGCCACGCGCACCGTCGGCACGTTCAGGCTCGACTCGAGGGCTTCGCGTACCGTCACCACTCCACGGAATTGACGGTCGTCGTTTCGGGGTACCCACGGATCGGCGCCGTACTCCACGACGAGCGGCGTGTCGAAGACCAGGTCGTAGCTCCGTGCGGCTCCGCTGGCCAGCGCGGCCGCGTAGACCACCGGCTTGAACACGCTGCCCAGCTGCCGACGGGCCTGGCGCGCTCGATCGAAGGGACTCCGCTCGTAGTCGCGCCCGCCGACCCAGGCGCGCAGCGCGCCGGTGTGCGGCTCGAGCGAGACGAGCGCGGCTTGCAGGGGATGAGCAGCGCTTGCTCGCGCGCGCTCCCGCTGGTCCTCGAGCGCGGTGAGGCCGTCTCGAACTGCCTGCTCCGCATCCCGCTGGTCGAGCCAGTCCAACGTGGTGAACAGCTCCAGGCCGGTCGCGTACGGCTCCGTCACCGCGAAGCGCGCCCGAGCCTCGGCGAGGGCCGCGTCGACGAAGTATGGCGCGTGCCGTCCGAGCCGCGAGGGGCGGGGCGGCGCCTGGCTGGCTTTGGCCGACGCGGCTTCGTCGGCCGTGACCCATCCGCAGCTCACCATCTGGTCCAGGACCCAGTTCCGGCGGCGCGCGGATTCCGCAGGACGTCGCAGCGGGTCGAAGGCGCCCGGTGCCGCGACCATGCCGGCGAGCGTCGCCGCCTCGACCAGGCTCAGCTCGGCCGGCTCCTTCCCGAAGTATGCGCGGGCGCCAGCGCCCACGCCGATCAGGTTCGCCCCGTCGCTCGCGCCGAGGTAGATCTCGTTGAGATAGGCCTCGAGAATTCGCGTCTTGGGATAGCTCCGCTCGAGGAACACGGCAAGCCACGTCTCGCGCAGCTTGCGCGAAATCGTCCGTTCGCGACTCAGGAACAGGTTCTTGACCAGCTGCTGGGTGATGGTGCTGCCGCCCTGCCGCAGCTCGCCACTCCGCACGTTGATCCAGGCCGCGCGCAGCACACCCGGCAGCGAGACGCCCGGATGATCGAAGAAGCGGGCGTCCTCGGCGGCGAGAAAGGCCTGGACCACGTGCCGCGGGAGCTCGTCGAGCGCGACGGGACGGCACTCGCGCATCTCCCGGCCGTAGAGCGTCGCCAGCAAGGGGACGTCGAGGATCGCTCGTCGCGCGGGCGCACCGTCGACGCGCAGCCGCGCGACCGTGGAGCCGCGCCACTCGATCTCGACCTCGGCAGCGGGCAGCGTGCTGCCGTCGGGGAGCGGCGAAGAGCGCCGGTGGATGGTGAGTCCTCGACGGGTCGAGCGAAAGGCGGAAGTCGGGAGCGGATCCTCGTCGAGCCGCGCATAGTCGAGGGACTCGAGTGCTCGCACCAGCCTGGCGCGGGACACCGTAGTCCCTTGCTCGATCTCGATCGGGCGCGCGTACACGCGGGACGGGGAGCTTGGTTCGTAGCTCGCGAACGAGCGCAACTGCAACCAGGCCGTCCGGTCGAGCGCCAGCAACGCCGCGCAGACCACGATCGCGGAGACGAGAGCGGCGCAGACGATCGCCGCGCGCCTCCCGGGCCGTGGCATGGCAAGAACGATGCGGATGCGAGTGATGACGGTCTCCTTCCGTCGCGTGCGCTCACGCCCTGCAAGGGATGTTCCGTGTATGCCGCGCCCATGAACGGGCCGTTCTTCGATGCCTCCGCGCGGTTGCGCCGGCCCGTTTGTAGAAAAAAAGCCACGCCGGGCGGCTGCGCGGCACGCCTCAGTGAGCCTCGGAGCCGGCCCGCTCCGGTGCGGCGATGCGGTACCAGTCCACGTGACGCGTCACGACCATGATTGCCGCGAGAATGCCGAAGAGCAGAATGGCACCCAGGAGCAGCGCCATATCCTCGCTCCGGAGCAGAACGTAGAGCGCGCCGTACAGGAGCGACAGCAGCGCGGTGAAGCCCGCGCTCCGCCTCGCACTCCGCAGGACGAAGCTCACGTAGAACGCGAGCAGGCCGACGCAGCTCGCGCTCGCCACGCAGTACGCGATCACGAAGGGCACGTGCTCGGTGAGCGCCAGCAGCAGCAGGAAGAACATCGCGAGCGCGACTCCCACGAGCCCGTACTGCACCGGGTGGATCGCGAGCTTGCGCAGCAGCTCGAACAGCTGGAACAGCACGAACGTGAAGATGATGAACAGGAACCCGTACTTGATCGCGCGCTCGCTCTGCTGGTAGACGTCCACCGGCTGGATGAACGCCACGCCGAGCACGTTCGGGATCGAATCGCGCTTGTCGTGCAGGCGCTCCGCGAGCGCCACCTCGACGTTGGAAGCCAGGTGCGAGGTGCGCCACACGGCCTCGAAGCCCCGATCGGTGATGGCCCGCGACTCGGGCAGGAACTGGCCGACGAAGCTCGGATGGGGCCACTCGGAGCGCATCTCGACGGTGGTCTGCTTTCCGACGGGAACGAACTCGATCGATTGGGTTCCCTGGAGCGAGAGATCGATGCCGAACGAGTATTCGTGGGCCGAAGGAGCGAGGCGGCCCACGGAGGCATGGATCCCGTCCCCGATCGTCGACCCCTCCGTGCCGCCGGTCCAGGATCGGCTCGCGCCGGCCCAGTGCAGGAGCGGGGTTCCCTTGATGCCGCGCGTGTCGCCGACGCCGAGCAGCACGTACGCGTCGCCCCATGCGTACGTGGTGCCTGCCACGTCGAGAACTCCGAACCCGTCCGGGACCACGAACGACCCCGTGATCGCCTGTTGCGCATCGTACAGGAGGGCCGAGTAGATCCCGCGCATGCGCTTCTCGGTGCTCACACGAGCGCTGACCGAGAGCGTCTCGGGAAGGAAGTGCAGCCGGCCGTCCTCCGCAGTCGTCGCCAGGCTCCTCTGCTTCGTCTGGCTGTCGACCACTTCCGCGACGACGGTCTTGCGATACGGGACGACCAGGATCGGTCCGACGAGGGTCTGCGCGCCCACGCCGGTCTGCTGAATCTCGACCAGAACCGACTGGCTGGCCGCGTGCCGCTCGCGAACCACGCTCAGAATCGCCCCGAGCGGCAGGATCAACGCCAGGGCCAGGCCGCTAGTCACCAGCGCCTTGATGGGCAGGGAGCGTTGCATGGGAGTCTCCTCGGTTGTGACCACAACCCGAAGCTACTCCCGGCGTGCGAAGCCCTGGTGAAGGGAGGATGAATCCTTCGCGAATCAGGCGTGCGGAAGGACCAATGTGGCGGTCACGCCGCCCGTGGCTTGGTTCTCGACCCGGATCTCGCCGCCGTGGAGCGCGGCGACCTCCTTGACGAAGCTGAGGCCCAGGCCCGTGCTCTTCTGGTTCGTCCTCGGGCGCGGGAGGGAGTAGAAGCGCTCGAAGATGCGCGCCTGGGCGAACGCGGGGATCTGGCTGCCGGTATTGTGAATGCGGATCCGCCAGCCGTCGGGGTCGCGGTCCGCGCGGAGCGTGATCCGCCCGCCGGCCGGCGAGAACTCGATCGCGTTGTCGATCAGATTGCCCAGCGCCTGCCGAACCAGGAACGCGTCACCGACCACCGACGACCCGACGGCGATCCGGTTCTCGATCGTCAGCTCGCTCGATCGACAGAGCGGCTCCTTGACCGAGATCAATTCGACGACGATCGCATGGACGTCGATCGGGGTGCGCGATTCGAGCGCCTGACGCTGCTCGACCCGGGCCAGGTCGAGCATGCGATCGACGACCTGCCGCAAGCGCGCGCCCTCCAGGCGGATGTTGGCCAGGAAACGTGCCCGCTCGGGTTCGGGCATCGGCTCCTCGAGCAGCTCCGCGGCCCCTTCGATGGCCGCGAGTGGGCTCTTCAGCTCGTGGGTCAACGCATGGACGTACTGCTCCACGTAGCTCTTGCCATCGATCTGGGCGCGCAGCGCCGAGACCGCGCTGCCCAGCTCCGCGAGCTCGCCGCGCAACCGCGGCGGAGTCACGCGCTTGTTCCGACTGAGATCGCGTGCGTAGCCGACGACTTGCCGGATCGAACGGGAAAGCCACATCGAGAACCCGAGTCCGACCGCGAGCGACAGAGCCACGAGCACTACGCCCGCCCGCACCAGATTCCGGCGCCCGGCCTCGATGAACGGCTGCACGCTCAGGTTCGGCTTGGCGACCGTCACCACGCCGAGGATCGTGCTACCGTCGCGGATCGGCGCGGCGACGTGCATCACCGAGCTCAGCTCGTTGTCGGGATCGGCACGAGTCGAGCGCGCACCGTACTGCCCGCGCAGCGTCAGATACACGTCGTTCCAACGGGAATAGTCGGCGCCGACGTCCTTACCGTCCGAATCGTACAGGACGATGCCGTGCGCGTCGGTGATGTAGATCCGATGATGGACGGCGTCCTTGGCGAAGCCGCCGATTCGCGCGTCGAGCCTGCGCTGCACGTAGGAATCCACGGAGCGCTTGAAGCGCCCGGCGCCGATCGCGCCCTCCTTCACCTCGTCTTTCACCAGCTCGGCGAGCAGGTTGGCCGTGTCGACGAGCGTCTCCTCGGTGGACTGCCGCACGCCGGGTTTCAGCTCCTTGACGAAGACGCTCATCAGGAACACGACACCCAACCCCACGATCAGGAAGTACCCGAGGAACACGCGCGTGGCGATGCTCATTCGGGCTCGATGGACAGGCTGTAGCCGAGTCCGCGGTGGGTGCGGATCGCCTCGTCGCCGGCGCCGCCCGCGCGTAGCTTGGCGCGCAGCGACTTCACGTGGGCGTCGACGGTCCGGGCGAGACTGGTCCGTGAGGACCCCCAGACCTGATCCAGCAGCTGCTCGCGCGAGAACACCCGCTCGGGATTGCGGATCAGGAACTTGAGCAGCAAGTACTCGTATCGCGTCAGCTCGAGCGTGCCACCGCGGCACGTGATGCGCGCTCGATCCTCGTCGACGCTCAAGGGCCCGAGAACGCGCCGTGCCGTCTCCGCTGTCCCGAGCGGCTCGGCTCGGCTCCCACCGCGCGCGCGCTTCAAGATCGTCTTGACGCGTGCCACCAGCTCGCGCGGGGAAAACGGCTTGGTCACGTAGTCGTCGGCGCCGATCTCGAGCCCGACGACCCGATCGATCTCCTCGGCGCGGGCGGTCAAGAACACGATCGGCACGTCGGAGAACGAGCGTATCTCCTTGCAGAACTCGAGCCCGCTCCCGTCGGGCAGACCCACGTCGAGAATCACCAGATCGACGGGCTGCTCGCGCAACAGCGCGACGCCGTCCCGGCCGACAGACCGCCAGTGCGTGACGAATCCCTCGGTGCCGAGCGCGTAGGTCACGTTGTCGGCGATGGAGCGTTCGTCCTCGATGACCAGGACGACGGCGCTGGTGAGCTCACTCACCCCGCCAAGCTACCATGCAGGGACGAGCGTGGCGGGTCGGATTCTCGCCGCGCTCGCCCCCGTCGGGATCGGTCTAGGGATTCGGTGGGAAGCAGATGAAGCAGCCGCCGCACCGGGAGAAGCGCGTCTTGACGCCCCAGGCGACGTAGTTATTGCAGCAGTCGTATCCGAACTGGCCGACCACGGTGGTGTAGCTGCCATTGCTGTAGTAGGTGCAGTTCCCTGACGGCGCTGCCTGGCTCGAAGGGACGGCCAGGACGACGAGCGCGACGGAGACCAAGCACAAGACCGTCGCGAGGATCACCCGCCGCAGTACGGCGGAAGTCGGTCGTGTCATAGCGATGCTCCTTTCTCGGGAAGCTCGGGCGAGCATCCCGGTGAAAGCACGAACATAAGGGGTCGCGATCGCGAGCACAAGACCCCCTCCGCCTCCTACCCCGGGACCCTGGAAGCTGGCGCAGCTGCGCCGGCGCCACGACCCGACGGGCCTGTTCTTCGACTACCTCTGAAGTGGTAGGCTTGGACACTTCGCGCGAGGAGGCCAGCATGGCACCGAACGGTTCCTTCAAGAACTGCCAATCGTGCGGCATGCCCCTGAAGAAGGACGAAGCCGGCGGCGGCACGAATGCCGACGGCACGCGCAGCGCGGTCTACTGCTCGCACTGCTATGTGCGCGGGCAGTTCACGATGCCCAAGCTCACGGCGGCCGAGATGCAGGATCGCGTGCGCGGCAAGATGAAGGAGATGGGTTTTCCGGGGTTCCTCGCCGGTCTGTTCGCGCGGCGGATCCCCAAGCTGAAGCGCTGGGCCGGTCCGGCCGCGCGTTAGCGGGTGGCGAACGACCGGGCAGCGCCGCGGCTCCGGCAGGCGATGGGGCCCGGCGATCTCCTGCTGTTCTTCGTCGTCACCGGGTTCCACGTGCGCTGGGTTGCCGCGGCCGCGGCCGCGGGCCCGGGCACGATCGTCGTATGGATCGTCGCCTGCTTGACGTTCTACCTGCCGCTCGTGGCGTGCGTGCTCGAGCTGTCGTCCCGCTATCCGCAAGAGGGCGGGATGTACGTGTGGACGAAGCGCGCGTTCGGGCCGTTCGCCGGGTTCCTGACCGGTTGGACCTACTGGACCTCGAACGCGCCCTACTTCCCGACGTTGCTGTACTTCACGGCCGGGAGCGCGCTGTTCGTTGCCGGAGATCGCCTGCGCGGGCTCGCCGACGAGCCGGCGTGGTACCTCGGCTTCTCGCTGGTCGGGTTGAGCCTGGCCACCGCGCTCAACCTCGTCGGCCTCGACGTGGGCAAGTGGCTGCACAACGCCGGGGCGGTCGGGACGTGGGTGCCGGCCGTCGTCGTGATCGTGCTCGGCCTGGTCGCGTGGGCCCGCTTCGGCTCGGCCACGGCGTTCGATGGGCCGAGCCTCGTGCCGGGCACCGATCTCGGTGGGGCGGTGTTCCTGGCGGCGATGGTGTTCACGCTCGTCGGCGCCGAGACCGCGTCTTTTCTCGGCGACGAGATCCGGGAGGCGCGTACGAGCATCCCGCGGGCGCTGCGCCTGGCCGGGCCGCTGATCACCGGCACGTACGTCCTGGCCACGGTGTGCTTGCTCCTCGCCCTGCCGCAGTCGGAGACGCGAGCGCTCGACGGAATCCTGACCATGATCGCGACGGTCGAGGCACGGCTCGGGCTTGCCGGAATCACCCCGGTCGTCGCGCTCCTGATCACGATCGGCGGGCTCGGGATGTGCGGGGCCTGGGCGGCGACGACGGCGCGGATCCCGTTCGTCGCCGGGGTCGATCACTACTTGCCTGCAGCGTTCGGCCGGGTCCACCCGCGCTTTCACACGCCCCACGTCGCGCTCGTGGTCCAGTGGCTCGCCGGGCTCGTGTTCGTGGTGCTCGGTCAGGCCGGCACGAACGTCGCGGGGGCCTACGCCGTGCTCGTCAGCATGTGCTTGATCCCGACCTATCTGCCGTTCCTGTTCCTGTTCGCCGCGTGGGTCCGGCTGCAGCGCGAGCCGGCGGGACCCGCTGTGGCGCGCTTGCCGGGGGGCGCGCTCACGGTGCGCGTGCTCGCGACGCTGGGATTCGTGACGACCGCGGCGTCGCTCGCGCTGGCGGTGGTTCCGGCGGCGAGCGAGCCGAACAAGCCGCTGGCGGTGGCGAAGATCCTCGGCCTGACCGTGCTGCTGATCGGCACGGGCATCGGTCTCTACGCCGTGGGCGCGCGGCGCACGAAGCGCACGGGGTCAGGTCTCGAATCTTGAGGTCGCGGCCGCCGCGACCTCAAGATTCGAGACCTGACCCCTCAAGGACAGGCGTTCGTGATGTGGGGCGTGCCGTCGGACTGCACGCCGTAGGAGCCGTCGCCGCAAGCGTTGCTTCCCCGCACGAGGTACCAGAAGCCGGTGTCGCTCGCGGGCACGGCGGCGTCCGTCCGCTGGTCAGCTGCGCTCGACCCGAGGCAGGTCTCCGCGGCCCCTGAGCCAACCGGGAGCTGGCTCAACGCGCCCCGCACGACGTCATGGACGGTGCCGCTGCCCGAGCCCGGCGCGGCGGAGCTCCAGCTGAACGTCGCGTGGTCGGTGGTCCCGAAGAGCAGTCCGCTGACCTCGGCCGGGACCGCGAACGCTCCGCCGTTGCTCGGCGCGCAGTCCTCGGCGTCGGCCGCCCCGTCGACATCCGCATCGGGAAACCAGCCGACGTCCCGCATCAGCGCCAGCGTCACGTCGGTGCCCTCGAGCTGATGCGCGAGATCCGGGCTGAGGAACGGCTCCATCAGCACGTCCGGCGTGGCGAGCAAGTCCCAGTGCGAGACCGAGGAGCCCGGCTCGACGGGCGCGGGGGTGTAGACGAGCATCTGGTCGGACGCGTCGGCTCCGAGGTAGATCGTGGGATCAACGAGCAGCGAGGCGCTCACCCCGGCGCCGAGCTGCCCGCGGATCGTCGCACCGTCGTTCTGGGCGATCATCACCGACGGGATCGTGATCGTCCCGTCCACGCCGGACATGCCCGGCGGCGGCGCTCCCGCGGCGTTGTTCGCGACGACGACGCCGATCGCTCCCGCGTTCTGGCAGTTCTTGACCTTGACCGTGAAATTGCAGGTCCCTCGATCGACGAACGCCAGCTTGCCGCTGACCGTGGCAGCGTTGGTCAAAGCGGTGCAGGCGTCGGTCGTCAGCGTTCCGGATGCGTTCGAGGCGTCGAGGGCCTGGACCAGCGCGCCCGTGACCGCGCTCGGCGAGAGTGGCGGGCCGAACTCGGCGTCGCCGATCGAGTAGTCCCCGTCGATGGTCGCCGGGGCGTTCACGCGCAGCAGCGGCGTACCGGGATCGAGCACGCTCGGCACCGCCGCGGTCACGTTCGATCCCAGCCACGCGACGCGGCGCGAGCGGATCGCCGAGGCCGCCCGCTGGGCGTCGCTCATCTGGTCCCAGGTCAACCCGAGGATGGAGTCGAACAGGTTGCGCGCGTAGACGTCGCTCTGGCCGCCCGCTTCCACCCCCGTGCTCACATTGGCGAACTGGGAGAAGCCGAGCCCGTGGGCGAACTCGTGGAGCAGCGTGGCCACCAGGTCGATCAGCGTCCCGGCGTTGTTGTCGAGCCCGTAGTAGAAGAACAGGCCGGGAACGCAATTGACCTTGCCGAGGTTCGCGTTGAATCGTGCTTGCAGGTCGGGATCTCCCGGGCTCAGCTCCGCTCCGGCCCGCTTGTCGGCCAGGGCCGCGTGGTACCAGATTGCGGGGAACTCCGACCCCGGAAACGGTGGCACGCTGCCGAAGTCCGAAACCAGGTAGGTCGTCGAGGCGCTGCCCACGACGGCCGACACCGCGTCGCAGAATAGCGGATCGAAGTTCGCCTGGATCACGATCCCGACGTTGCTGTCGATCGCGGCGGCCCAGATGTCGGCGGCGAACTGGAACGCGATCAGGCGCTGCTGGCCGATCGTCGTTCCGGGGTTCCCGCCGACCGGTGCGGCCGGTGTCGGATCGTTGAACCCCTCGTTCGCACCGTCGGCGTTCAGGATCGTGATCGTGGCGTTGCCCCAGGCGGGCGCGGTCGCCAGCCCGAGTACGAGCGCGGGGAGCGCGAACGTGGCTCGCCGCGTGGTCACCGTTCGACTCCGCCGCCCGCCGTGAACTGCGGAGCCGGCTCGCCCTCGAGCCACGCGGCCGCCGCCAGCGGGTCCGCGACGCACTGCAGCGCGCGGGATCCGTCCGGAGCGAGCGACAGCAGCGTCACATTCTGGAACCGTCCGCGCAGATCGAGGAAGCGCATGCCGTTCGCGCGGCGCTCGACGACGAGATCGTCGGTGCGCTGGTCGACGAGGTGCGCCAGCGCCTCGGCGAGCCGTCGTCGCTGTTCAACGGTCGGCGGCACGAGGCGTCCGGTCAGCGGATCGATGGCGACGGTCGCCGCGCCCACCCCGCGAGACAGGGCGGTCGGCTCTTCTTTCTTCTCTTCTTGGCGCTCCTGCGCGACCGCCGCGCCAGGCACGATCGCCAGCGCCAGCAGCACCGTCATCTTTCGAGCACAGCCGATGGGCATCGTGGATCCTCCTGCGCGGGCTTCGGGACTCGATTGCTATACCCAGCGACAGCGCCCCTGTCAAGGAACGGCGGGGTCTGACCCCGCATCGCCCGCATCCAGCAGGTGCCAGAAGCTGCGGAACGGGCGCCCGGTTTCCCGCGCGAGTCCGATTTCGCAGGTTCGGCTCGAGCTGACGAAATCGTCATGGGGCGCCTGGCGCACCTCGTCCGCTTCGGCCGCGAGCGCGGCGCGGGTCAGCTCCGGGAATGCCAGTCCACGGTCGCCCGCCGAGCCGCAGCAACCGGCGGCAACCGGCACGACGACCTCGTCGGCGCACGCGCGAGCCACGCGCTCGAGCTCCCCGACGAGCCCCATTCGCCGCAGCGAGCAGGCCGGGTGGAGCACCACGCTGCGGAGCTGCGCGATCGGCTGCAACCCACCACGGACGAGCCGCGCCGCGTGCTCGACTCCGTCGAGGATGGCGAGTCCAGCATGCCGCACGCGGTTCCTCGGTGTCAGGAGCGGCGCGACGCCGCGCAGCGTGAGCGCGCACGGGCTCGCGTCCACCACCACGGGCAGAGCGCCGGCTTCCGACCAGTCCCACAATCGCTCGATCGCATGATTCGCGGCCACGGCGGCCGCCGCGCGAAACCCCTTCGACGAGAAGGCGAGGCCGCAGCAGACGCCGCGCGCGTCGTGCGGGACACGGAGCGGCGCGCCGCCGCGCAGCGAGACGCGAGCGACGACCTCGGCCAGCGGCCGGTCGCCCGTGGCCGCCAGCACGCGCGAGGCACACGTGGGGAACAGGACCGCGGCGGCGTGTGACGGGGTCGCGATGCTCGGTGCGCCAGCGGCCCGCGGGAGATCCGGATGCCAGGCCGGAACGCGCCGGCCGAGCCCGTGGGAGATCGAGCGGCTGGCCGCGGCGACGCGCGCGGGGCCGATCACCCGTCCGAGCGCGTGGCCCACGCGCAGTCCCGTGCGGGCCAGACCCTCGAGCATCCCGAAGCGCGCGGCGAGCGTCGCCACGAGTTCCTCGGCCACGGGTCCATGGGTCTCGTGCCGCAGCCGCTTCACGAGCGCGCCGGTGTCGATGTCCACCGGGCAGGCCAGCGAGCACAGACCGTCCGCGGCACAGGTGTCGAGGCCGGCATAGCCGAAGTCGCGCTCGAGCTCGCGTAGCAGCGCCGAGCGCGGCGCCGCCGCGCGCAGGCGCGCCATCTCGCGGCGCACGACGATGCGCTGGCGCGGCGTGAGCGTCAGGTCGCGGCTCGGACAGGTGCGCTCGCAGAACCCGCACTCGATGCAGGCGTCGACCTCCGGCTCGACGGCCGGCAGCTGCTTCAGGTGTTGGACGTGGGCCCGCGGGTCTTCGTTGACGACCACGCCGGGGCTCAAGAACCCGAGCGGGTCGAACAGCTGCTTGATCTCGCGCACGATCGCGTACGCCTCGGCGCCCCACTCCACTACGACGAACGGGGCCATGTTGCGACCCGTCCCGTGCTCGGCCTTGAGCGCGCCGTCGTAGCGGCCGACGACGAGATCGGCCAGCTCGTGCATCAACCGGTCGTAGCGTGCGACGTCCTCCGCGCGCTCGAACGCCTGGGTCAGCACGAAGTGCAGGTTGCCGTCCTTGGCGTGCCCGAACACGCTCGCGTCGGCGTAGCCGTGCGCGTCGAGGAGCGAGCGTAGCTCGGCCACCGCATCGGCCAGGCGGGGCACCGGGAACACCACGTCCTCCATCACGAACGAGGTGCCCCGAGCGCGCACGGCGCCGACCGACGGGATGATCCCGCGCCGCACGCGCCACAGCGCGCCCTGGCGGGCGGCATCGCGCGTGAAATCCGGTGGCGTCAAGAGCGGGAGCCGCGCCAGGAGCCGCTCGACCGCGTCCTGCTGCGCCGCCAGGGCCGGCTCGTCCGCGCACTGGTATTCGGCAAGCAGGGCCGTCGCGCGCTCGGGCAACTCGCGCACCTCGGGTGGAACGCCGGGCTGCCCGGCCACGGCGCGGAGCGACGCGCGGTCCATCAGCTCGAGCGTGCGTGCCCCCGAATCGCGGAGCGTGGCGATCGACGCGCAGGCGTCCCGCAGGTTCGGATAGAACAGCAGACCGGTGTACTTGAGCGGAGGATCGGGCACCGTGTCGAGCACTGCCTCGGCGATGAAGCCGAGCGTGCCCTCGGAGCCGATCATCAGGTGCGCCAGGATGTCGATCGGGCGCTCGAAGTCGACGAACGCGTTGAGCGAGTAGCCCATGGTGTTCTTGCTGCGGTACTTGGCCCGGATGCGCCCGGCGAGCGCCGCGTTCGTGAAGATACGCAGGCGCAGTCGCTCGAGGCCCGAGGCGAGGTGCGGCGCGTCGCGCGCCAGGCGCTCGTCGGCATCGGGCAGCGCCGAATCGACCAGCGTGCCGTCGGGCAACACGACGCGAATCGAGCGCAGCGTGCGATAGGCGTTCTGCTCCACGCCACAGCACATGCCGCTCGAGTTGTTGGCCAGGATCCCGCCCATCATGCAGGCCTCGATCGAGGCCGGATCGGGCCCGAGCTTCGTTCCGTGACGGCGCAGTCGCTGGTTGACCAGGCCGGCCAGGACGCCCGGCTCGACCCGCACGCGCCAGCCCGCGTCCTCGATCTCGACACGCCGCCAGTGGCGCGAGACGACGACCAGGATCCCGTCGGTCACGGCCTGCCCCGACAGGCTCGTGCCCGCCGCGCGGAAGACGATCGGGACGCGGCGGTCGCGCCCGAACCGGAACAGCGCCTGCACCTCGGCGACCGTGGTCGGGAACACCACCGCGCGCGGCACGAGCCGGTACACGCTCGCGTCGTTCGCGTAGGCCACGCGGTCGATCCACCGCGTGAGCACCCGGTCCGCGGGGAGGATCGCGCGAAGCTCGGTTGCGAGTTCCATGGAGACCGGGGCCAGCATACCAACCCCGGAAGGAAATCGGATCAGCCGGCCCATTTCTAACGCGCACGAATCGACGGGAAGCGCTTGACCGGGCCGCCGCGTTCCCGTACGAGTATGGACGCCGGACCGATCATGTCGCACCCGTCCCATCGTCCCGACGCGGCGGCGCAGCCTCCCCGCTGGCCGGCCCGGGTGATCGCGCTCGCCTGTGCCTGTCGCTCGATGGGCGACCAAGAGTCCGGCCAGACCGCGCGCGGCGAGCTGTGGACGCTCGTGCACCTGGGGCTCGCGCGCTACGTGCGACAGCATGCCGTGCGCTGGGGCAAAGTCGAGCCCGAGGACGTGCGCGACATCGCAGCCGAGAAGGCGCTCGACCTGATGCAGAAGCTCGAAGCGGGCGAGTGGGATCCCGCAGCTTCCGAGCCCGGGCAGCTCTGCGCGTTCCTGTCGGTCCTGGCGCGGAACGGATTGGTCGACCATCTGCGGAGCGCCGCGACGTCGCGGAACCAGCCCTGCGCCGGGCTGCCTGCGAGCGCGCCCGACGACCCGCGGCCTCACGAGGCGCCGAGCCGTGCGCTCTGCCGCATCCTCTTCCCGCGCGCGCTCGTCGAGTGTCTCGCGTCGCTCTCCCCACGCGCGCAACGGATCTGGTTCCTGCGCGCGTTCCACGATCTACCGAGCAAGACGATCGCCCGCCATCCCGACGTGCGGGTGAGCCCCGCGGCGGTCGACATGACGCTGGCGCGCGCTCGCGTCGCGCTGCGCCGGTGCATGCACGGCAAGGGGTTCGACCTGAGCGACCTTCCGGCCGGCACGTTCGCGGCCGTGTGGGAGGCGCTCGAGCGACCGAGCGCGACGCGGAGACCCGAGGCATGAGCGCGCAACCGAGTCCGCACGCGACCGATGACCGGCTGATCGACCTCGCGCACGGTCTGCTCGAGCCGGTCGAGTCGTCCGCGTGCCTCGCGCACCTCGGAAGATGCGCGGCGTGCGAGGATCGATTTCGCGCGATCGTCGGCGAGCGCGCGCGCGTCGCGGCCGAGCACGCGCTCCCGCTCGCCACGTCGCGGCGCCGCGTCTTTGCCGCCGCGGTGGTCGCGGCCTTGCTCACGACTGCGGTCCTGCTGGGAATCCGGCGCGATGCGGAACCGGGCCGCGTGGCCTACTGGCTCCCGATCGAGCGGGAAGAGGCGGTGCTGCGGTCCGAAGCGGAGTCCGACTCCGGGGCGGAGATCGCGCGGGCGCTCGTCGCGTACCGGAGCCACGACGCCGCGCTCGCGGTGCGGCTGCTCGCCGCGGCACGCGTCCCGCAGGATCACGAGCCGCTGCGCGATCTGTACCTGGCGAGCGCACTCGAGCTCGACGGCCGCCTCGCCGAGGCCGCTCGCGTGCTCGACCGGCTCAACGTCGATACGCTCCCCGAGCCCTGGCGTACGCAGGCGCGCTGGGTCGACTACAGGGTCGCGCGCGGGCTGGGGGACGACGGCCGTGCGGCCGCGCTCCTCGGCCGGCTCGAATCAGCGCCCGGAGAGATCGGCGATCTCGCACGCCGCGAGCGCGAGCGATGATCGCCTCCCGCCCGCGCGGGCGGCTCACGCGGATCTGCGCCGTGTCTGGCTTCGGCCTCGGCCTGCTCGTCGTGTCCACGCCGTCCGGCTCCCTGCGCGGGGATCCGCTCGAGGACGAGATCCGAGAACTCGAGGTTCGCGAGCGCTTCGTCGAAGCGTTCGCCCGCGCGGTGGCGCGCGCGAGCGAGCTCGCGGATTCCTCGGGGCCGCTCGCGCCCGAGACCCTCGCGGCGCTCGAGCGGACCGGCACGATCGCCTACCAGGGCGGGGCGCTCGACGTCGCCGAGCGGGTTCTCGAGCGCACGCTGACGCTGCGCGAGGAGAGCCACGGTCCGAGCTCGATCGAGGTCGCAGAGAGCTTGCTCGGGCGCGGTCGGGTCGCGCGCGTCGCCGCCGAGCGCGATCTCGCGCGCGCGAGCATCGAGCGGGCCCTCGCCATCGTCGAGCCGCGCGCGCGGCGCCACCCGCGACTCTACGCCGACCTGCTCGCGGCGCGCGCCAACTGGCTGCGGCGCGACGATCTCGACGCCGCGATCGGCGAGTCCGAGCGCGCGCTCGAAGCGCGGCTCGAGGATCGGGAAGCGCGGGCCGTCGACGTGGCGGACGATCTGACCTGGCTCGGCTGGATGCTGTTCCACCGCGGGCGCCATGCCGAGGCGCGCGTGCGCTTCGACGAGGCCGAGGCGCGACTGCGCGATGCCGGCCTCGAGCAGCACACGCTCCTCGGCGTCGTGCTCTCGGCCCGGGCCGACGAGCGGGCGATCCACGGGGATTGGGTCGAGGCCGAGCGGCTGTACCGGACGAGCACCGCGATCTTCGATGCGGCGCGGCGTGGCTACTTCCCCGGCTTCGCCCGGCGCAAGAGCCCACGGCATGGGTATCCGTACCTGGCACTGACCGTGCTCCGGCAGGGCCGCGGGGACGAGGCCTTCGAGCTCCTCGAGCGCGGCCGTGGCGCGATCACGACGGAGTTCCTCGATCTCGCGCGGTGGCGCGACGTCGATCCCGCCGGATATGCGGAGGCTCAGCGCCGTCGCGCGGCCTGGCTCGGGGCCGAGCGCGCGAGCCGTGCGCCCGACGCGGAGCCAGAACGTGGGATCCGGCTGCTGCTCCTGGCGCTCGAGCGGTACGCGAGCGTGCTCGAGGCGGAGCAGCGCTATCTCGAGCGCATCGAGAGGCCGGGGGCGACCGCCGCGCGCGTCCAGGCGGCACTCGGGCCGACCGAGGCCTACGTCGGCTGGGAGGAGATCACGCTCGGCGACGAGCACCGTGCGAGCAGCGGGCCGTCGCTTCACGAGACGTGGGCCTACGTGGTCCGATCCGACGGCGTGCGCTGGGTTCCGCTGGCCCGCGCCGAGCCGGGCCGGCCACGTCCGCTCGAGCGCGAGCTCTACCGCTACGTCGGGATGGTGCGGCGCGCCGCGAGCTGGCCGCTGCGCGTCGACCGCGACGACGAGTTGCGGGCGCTCGGCGCGGAGCTGGCGCGTGTCCTGGTCGAGCCGGTGGTCCCGCACCTCGCCGGCGTCGACCGACTGATCATCGAGCTCTCGGACCTCGTGCCGTTCCTGCCCGTCGAGTCGCTCGCGCTCGCGGACGGCACGTGCCTCAAGCAGCGCTTCGCGGTCTCCTACTCGCCGTCGGCGTCGGCCTACCTGGGCTGGAAGGAAACGAGCCGTTGGGCCGACCTCACGGCACGCCCGGCGCTCGCGATCGGCGATCCGCGCCTGCCCTACGCTCGCGGCGAGGTGGAGAGCGTGGCGGCGCTCTTCCCGTCGGCGACCGTGCTCCGCGGCCCGGCGGCGAGCGAGGCCGAACTCGAGCGGCTCGCTGTCGCCGACCGGTTGCGCGAGTTCGGCGTCGTGCACCTGGCGGCGCACATGATCAGTCCGTGGCACCACGAGCGCGCCGCGCTGCGCCTCGCCGACGGGCTCGTCGAGCTGCCCGAGATCCTCGCCGGCTGGAGGCTCGACGCCGACCTCGTGACGCTCAGCGGCTGCCGCTCCATGACCGGGCGTGTGTTCCCCGAGCGTGGCGAGTACCTCGGATTCCCGCAGGCGCTCTTCGCCGTGGGCGCCCGCGCCGTCGTGGCCAGCACCTGGGAGGTGGACGACGAGGCCGCGGCGCTGCTGATGCGGCGGTTCTACGAGAACCTCACCGGGCAGCCCGGGATGTCCCCGGGGCAGGCGCTGCGCGAGGCGGGTCTCTGGCTGCGCGACTACGAAGACGAGGGCGGAGCCCGCCCCTTCGAGCACCCGGTCTACTGGTCGGGGTTCATCCTGCTCGGCGCGCCGGAATAGCGCGTTAGAACGAGGGCCTCCCGGCCGATTCCCTCTGCGGAGGCTCGAGGTGATCCTCCGGAGGGTACTCGAATGATCCGCAGAGCGTCGCTGTTCGCGGTTGTACTGCTCGGCGCCGTCGCGCTAGCTCTCACGCCCGGGTGGGCGAATATCAGCTGTCGTGAAGCATGGAAGAACAGCACGTGCAACTCGGCGTGCCAGTTCAACGGACAGGGCCACTGCACGTACGTGTGGGCGTTCCCCGATCGATGCGAGTACCTGTACACCTGCGAGACGGGATACCCGATTTCGGGAACCTGCACCTGCCCGGACCCCGGCAATCCTCCGAGCGGCTGCTTTCTCGCCGGCACGCGGATCACGCTGGCCGACGGGACGACCAAACCGATCGAGGAGATCGCGGTCGGGGACGTCGTGCTGGCCTACGACAAGGCGACCGGGGAGATGAAGCCCGACCCGGTCAAGCGGCTCCACGCGCCGTTCACCGCCGAATCCTACCTGGTGGTC
>Ga0180063_1000097_pt1 | contig 20036 bp, 23 predicted proteins | sample EasRivT47_16_10D_FD_121776 | JGI IMG/M metagenome (GOLD analysis project Ga0180063, IMG submission 121776) | Soil microbial communities from meander-bound floodplain in the East River, Colorado, USA - East River metaG ERMLIBT47_16_10D | ecosystem: Environmental > Terrestrial > Soil > Floodplain ...
CGCGGGATGTTTCGCATGAGAACCGGAAAGTACGGGCAAGAGAACGCTCGCATGTTCATTAAGCCCGACCCACAGACTCAGCTCATAGGACGCTTCGCTCGCGGCTTCGACACCTCACAGAACCTTCCGTAATGGCTCACTCTACCGCTACGATTGCGCTGTGGCTTGAGCGCATCCTTGGACACGAAGGCGGACTGTCGCTTGACCCTAAAGACCCCGGCAACTGGACTCTTGGCAGGTCTGGTGCTGGTGATCTTAGGGGTACGAAGTGGGGTATTGCTGCCAACACGTACCCCACTTTAGACATTCAAAACCTGACAGTTGTGAGAGCGGCTGAGATTTACAGGGACGACTTCATAGACCCTCTCGGGCTGGACAGGTTCGACGATGGAGTGGCGTTTCAGCTCTTAGACTTCGCTGTTAACTCCGGGATTCAGACGGCAATCAGGCGAATGCAGAGGGCCTTGGGAGTGGCAGACGATGGCAAGGTAGGCCCGATCACTCAAGCCGCAATCACCTCTCGCTCAGAGTCGGACGTAATCATGCTGGTACTCGCTGAGCGTCTCGACTTCATGTCTTCTCTCTCCAGCTGGCCGGTGCATGGCAAGGGTTGGGCTCGCAGGATTGCGCAAAATCTCAGGTATGGAGCGATAGACACATGAGCATCAACGAAGTTCTTCAAGCGCTGGTTGGAACCTTTGGAGTCTGGATGTTTGTGATGGGGTGCTGGGTCGGCGCTATCAGTTGGGCTCTTCTTGGTGTTCTCAAAATCGTTCAGGCGTTCAAGAAACCCTAATGGCCTTTCGCAATTCTCGCAACCTACAACTCGAACGCTTCCTCTCGCTGGACGAGGGTGTTAACACGTTCTCTAGCAAGACGGCTGCTCCCGATAAGACTCTACGCGCAGCTACTAACATCATCGTCAACGCCGATGGCCTACTTAAGAGAAAGCCCGGTTTCGTGAACCTGTCGGCTAACGCCCTGACTGGTTACAAGTCTCTGGCTTTCATCAAGACTAACGGCTACCGAGCCGCCTTGATGAACAACGGCACAGATATTTACAAGCTAGCGACGTTAACGGGGACGATCACTTCGATTCAGGGCAGCGTCACTTCAGGCAGGCAGTACACCTACGCCCTTAGTTCTAATCGAAGGGTCTACATGGGCAACGGGGTGCAGGCCGACGCCTACCAACTGCTTAGCAATGGCGGGACTGTCGTGCTCTGGGGTCTTGTGGCTCCCACTGTAGCGCCCACGTTCAGCACGGCTGATGCTGGATCACTGACCTTCGTGAACGGCGGACGCCGCGCAGCCTACGCTTGGAAGAACAGCGTCACGGGTCATATCAGCAACGCCAAGGTGAGCGCCACGGCAACAGGCAACATCACCGGCAAGGAGATCGACTACACGGTTTCGACCACTGGCGCACCGGCAGGGACTGACCAAGTTGTTATCTACGAGACCACGGACGGAACTAACAGCTTCTGGTTTTCTGGCACCGTGTCCTATGGGACTGCTACCTACACTTCAAACGTTCTGGACTCGACTCTCACGGCTTCGGGGCACCGAGCGCCATTTTTTGACAATCATCGCCCTCCACCGGGGAAGCTTGTTGTTCGCTATAAGGGCCGGATGTTCGTTTCTGGAATCGACGACGAGCCTTCTTATGTTTACTTCTCCGATGATCCTTTTTCTAAGGTCAATGGAGTTGCCGAAGAGTCTTTCACGGAGTATCAAGGCGCAACGTCTGCACGGCGTTTTTCTGTTCCGGCACAGGGCGAAACAATCACGGCTCTTTCAACCCACGCAGACAGGCTTTGGATTTTTACCGAAGATCGTTATTACTGGTTCTACGGAGACGACGAGTTCACCTTCGCTCAGCCACGAGAGGCCGCAGGAGAGAAGGGAACCAAGTCTCATTACAGCGTAGTCAAGACGCCTTACGGTCTGTTCTGGTTCTCTTCAGACAAGAAGATTCTGCTGGCGACCGGAAACGAGCGGGAACCTGAAGAGGTTTCGCTGCCGATCAGGGACAGGCTCGTAACGGTAGATGCAGCGACGGTCTCAGGGGCCTATTACTCCTACGGTGCGAACGAGTGGGTAATCTTCACGGGTCAACGCAAGGACGGGAGCTTCTTCTCTTGCCTCTATGACATCTCAACGGAAAACGGTTCCTGGAGTTTCTTTGACGACTCGGACGATTTGTTCTACACAGTTTGGGAAGAGTCGAATGGAGACAAGGTTCTACTCTCCGCAACTGACGACACTGTTGGAACCGGCAAGATCGTCAAGGTAATTCCGATTGAAGACGAGACTCCTACCGGCATCCACCCAGCAGCAGAGTTCCGCACCAAGTTTCTTACGCCTCAGTCTCTCGGTGTTGACGGTCTCTTCTCCTACGTTAGCTTCCTAACCGACAACGAAGATTTGGAAATTGAAGTCTTCGCAGACTACGACTTTCAGAACGATGTTAACGGCGGCGATGCGATGGAAGTTGAAAGAGTGAGCCGCTTTGAATATCGAGCTTGGGTGAAACCCGGCAAAGAGTATTCACGCTCGATTCAGTTCCGATTCAAGTTTCCGCGCCAGAGCGAAGTCGGCGGAGTCTACGCTCTAATCGTCGGCTTCAAGCAACAGAACATCAGCTAATGAAAAAGCTCGTGGACTTAATTGAATCCTTAACCGTGCTGGCTATCGGTCTCTACGTGGCCTTTTGTTTGTGGGAGGTTCGATAACTCGCCAATTTAACAAGAATGGCTAGTTAATAGAGCAGAATGTCAAACCCAATCCCACGCTACTCAGAAGGCAACAAGGTTGAGTTCACAGACAAGGTGAGTATTTGGCTGAACCGTGCGGCTGGTTTCTTTTCCAAGGACGCCAGGCCAGTAACACCCCCTGACTTTGCAGTTGCGGTAAAAGACAACGCCCTGCTGTTAACTTGGACACCAGACACACGGGCTGACTTCTACAACGTCTACGTTTCATCTACCAACGATGTTAATGCAAAACTTCTACTGGAGAGGCTCTACGGAGATGCCTCAAGCTTTGTTCACTACCTCGGCGGAGCTGCAACTCGCTACTACTGGCTTGAAGCCTGCACGAACACCGGAAGAGTGGGCGAGCTTGTTCAAGCTAGCGGCACGTCTGATGCAGTGTCAGGCGCTCCAACCCTAGTCAGCGATAAGAAGGTCATCACAGCCGGAGACTACACTACAAGCTCAACAACCTTCGTTGACGTTGACGCAACCAACTTAAAAATCACTTTAACCACTGGCGCTCGTCGGGTTCTTGTTTCCGTTACTGCGGTTGGAAAAAGCACACAGAACGCTCAACTCTGCCTCGACCTTGACATTGACGGAACGCCTCAGGGTCAAACCCTTGGTCTGGTTTTCTCGGACAGCTTTGGCGGAGCACACGGACAGAACGTTCAACTGTGCTTTACCTATTTGACTGATGTTCTCTCGGCGGGAAGCCACGTATTCAAGTTACAGCACCGTACTTCTGTTGGAACTATGACCCTCTACGCCAGCACTTCAATCACTCCGGTTGTGTTTAGCGCAGCGGAGATTTTGTAAGAACCAACGCATCACCCACCAACCTTAAAGGATTTCCTCAGATGTCCAGAAAAGACCGACTAAAAGAGATTGCCCACGATCAGTATTGGGATGACGCCACTCAGGTAGATTGGCGAACAAAAGGCGAACAGAACATTTGGGATCAGTTACTAGGAGACCAGTACGCTTGGCAGCCTCAACAGCTTGACCTTGGTGGACTCTCTCGGTTTGACCCTTCAGCCTACAACCCAACAGGAATGGGAGACCATGAGCTTAGAGACTTGAGTCTTGGGCGCGTGAACTACCAGAACCTTGGCGACCTTCCGGGCCTGAGACGCAACGACCCGAACGGATACAACGCTGAGCAAGTCGGCACGCTCGGCTCCATCAACGACATGATGAGCGGTCAAGGTCTCCCCCAAGGAGTCTTGAACCTTCTTCAGAACAAGGCTGCAATGTCGGTTAACGATACCGCAGACGCAGCCAGGCGTAATCTAAGCTCAAGCCTGCAAGCTCGCGGATTCGGCGATGGCGGCGGACTCTCTGGCGATGCTCTACTAAAAGCCGAGATGGAGCGCGGCAACCAGATGGGCAACTCTACGGCTGACATCTACACCAACAACGCCATGATCGGAAACCAGAACCGACAGGTAGGAACCGGCATGGAGCTTGGCAGACAGCAAGCCAACGCCGATGCTGTCAACCGCGCAAGGTCTATGGGCTACGAGTCTGGCAACGCCTCAAATCTCGCGGAGTACGAGGCGGGTATCAACCGGCAGAGAGACATTGCGGCTATTGCCAACCGCCAAGCCGATACCAACTTGCAGCAAGGCAATACGGAAGCAAATCGAAACCTGGAAAACTACTACAATCGCAAGTATTTCAACTTGGGACTTAGAAACGATGCCGACAGGTTCAACGCCACCAACCAGACCGCAGCCAACCAGTACAACGCGAGCACCCAGAACAACGCTCAGCAGTTCAACGCTCAGCAGAGAACTGGCAACAACCAGAACTGGATTAACACGATGCAGAACCGGGCTCAGTCCTACAACCCACTCGGATGGAGAGGGGCTCAGCAGGGCCAGTTCGGTAACATGCAAACTGAGTTCACGAGACCGGGATTCTGGGGCAACCTGGGGCAAGGATTGCTTGGCGGTGCTCTGGGTGCCGGGATGAGCTTCGCGAGTGGTGGCTTGATGAATCCGGTAACTGGCGGAAAGGGGTTCTTCTTCTAATGGCTAACATGATGGATCAAGCAACATTTCAAATGCTGAAGCGGCTAGGCCTGATGGGGCAAGACACCGTGTCAGGCCCAGCCTCCCAGCAGATGCCATCCAGTCAGACTATCAGCGCACCGGAACCGGCGCAGCCTCAAGTGTCTCTTGACCAAGAGCTTTCGCGTCCTATGCCTCAGTTTGAGTATAAGCCTCAGCAGCAGACCGGAGGCATTCGCGGCCTGTTGGCTATGTTGGCCAGTGGCGTCGGTCACGGGTCTGGTGCTCAGAGCGTAGGCGAAGGTCTCTCTCGCTCGTATGAAGGGCTTCAGGATGACGCAGAGCGGAGGCGACAGCTCGACTACCAGCGACAGGCTCAGCAATACAAGAACGTCTACGACGCTGAGGCGGATCGGCGTGCTAACTTGGTTCGCATCGTTCAACAGAAGCGTGCCCAAGCTGAAGCTGATGCTCGACGGGCTCACGAGGGCCGCATGGAAAGCATCGCTGGAGACCGTGCAGGCTTTGACATGGCGAAGGCCGGTCAACGGCTGATCGAGGACGAGAACAACCGGACATCGGCAGACGCACGAGACGCAGCTAACAGGGCTTCACGCGAGAAGATCGCTGCCGACGCTCAGAAGGCAGCCAACTACAGGGCTGGTGTTCACGCGAACGCAAGCCGTGCTAACGCTCAGACCCGCTCAGGCGCTCGCGGTGAGATCACCCCCACGGTTGCAGTGAAGCAGGTTCAAGACCTTGAGAACAAGCTCTCAGCCGTCAACGCACAGATAGCAGCACACAAGAACAGGCGCTTCACTGTCAAGGGTAAGAATCAAGGCAAGCTGATGAATCCAGCGGACGCTCAAGGCAACAACCCAGAGATTAACTCTCTCTGGAATCGCCAGAAGGCGCTTAAGCAGGAAATCGGTCAGTGGCGTAACTGGATGTCTCGCTTCGGCCAAGGCGTACCGCCTCCACCAATGCAGGCGGAGCAGCAACAACAACCGCAAGGCGCTGACGGCATCGACCCGCTACAGCTTGGCATCCTCGACTAATCCCGCTCGGTAACACCCCGCAGTTTCCCACCAAGAAGCCGCAGAACATTCCCGCCCGGTAACTCCCACCCATGCCTGTTAACTTCCGAGAGTTCGCCTCTCGCATCAAACAGAAGTATCCACAGTACGCGGACGTTGACGACGCGACACTGACTAAGAGTGTCGTTTCTAAGTACCCGCAATACAAGGCGCAGGTGTTCTTCGGAGATGAAGACCCGGCTACGTTGCAGGCTCGGCACGATGCAAACGTTGCGGCTGAAGCGAACCGGCCTAGCACTCTGACTGAGCGTGTCGCTCAGGCAATCCCCCAGAAGGCTTATGACATTGCAACGCCAGTTGTGGGCGGTGCTCTGCGCATGGGGCCTGCCATCATCGGCGGTATTGCCGCGCCCGCTCTTGGGCCGCTGGCTCCGGTTGTTGGCGGCATCGTGGGAGAGGGAGCCGGACAACTCTTCGAGAAGGAGCTTGGGCAGAGGGAGAACCTTAGTCCCGGCGTCATGGCCGCAGAGGGTGGTCTTAACGCTCTCACTGGCGGCGTGTCGAAAGTCATTCAACCTGTAAGCAGGCTTGGGCGTGTGATGACTCAAGCCTTGGAAGGCGGTCTCTTTGGTCAAACGTCAACTGATCTTCGGTCACTCATCGAGAGGGATCAGCTCGCGGAGTTCGGCGAAACTCTCCCTGCTACCGCTATTGGTGTTGGTATCGGCGGCATTGCTGGCGGTCTGGGTGAGATAGCAGACGCACGCAAGACCAAGCTGAACCAGATTCAAACAGAGAACGCGGCCCTTGAAGCTGAAGCGCAAGCTCTAAGCCAAGTAGACAACCCAGAACGCGGCTCGTTCAGCACTCGTCCTGTTAGCACTGGTCGCATTGAGCAGCCCTACGCTGCAACCCCAGGCACTCCCGAAGGCGTGGAGCCCCTTCCTCCTTCCCGCCAACTTTCCGCTCCCTCCGCTCAACCCACTGAGAAGGCAATCGAGCTTTCGCCTTCTTCCAAGGTGAAGCCTGCTCAGCCTCGCGACGTGTTAACAGGCATCGAAGAGCAGCCTCTTGAGAATTGGCTTGAGCGCCACATGGGGCTTGACCCTAAGACTGTCCAGTTCATCAAAAACGCTGAGGCGAGCATAGCCGCACGCAAGTCAGCAGAAGCCAAGCAAGTTGAGGCACCTGTTCAGGGTTGGGCCAAGAGACTCTTCTCTGGCTCCATGCCTAAGGATGAGCGCGGCTCTATCGCGCTCGCACCTCGCGACACAGAGCGCACCGTTGCACACGGCGGCGTTGGAGGGAAAGGTGCGTCTGTCGAAGAGCTGAACCGTCCCGGTCACTTCTACAAGGTGGGACGCAGCGGCGTGACCTTCTTAGGCAAGCAGGTTGACGCAAGCCTGAAGCCCGGTGAAGCCGTAATGCAAGCGATGCCAGACGGCAGTGTTAAGACCTACGCTACAGAAGGGCTGAACTTTAAGCAAGCGGAGTCGATGTTTGGCTCACAGGTTAAGAAGGCCGCAGGGCAGCGCGGCTCTATCAGTGTTGACCTGTTAACAGGCGGCTCCGGCAAGAGCGGAAAGATTTTTCGCGGCAAGGATACCGAGGCTCCCCCGGCGAAGTTCGGAAAGCACGCCTTCCCTTCCAAGCTCAAGAACGAAGAGGGATATCTCTATCACGCTAGCAACGAAGAGAACGCCCGCTCTATCGCAGAGGAAGGCAAGATTCGCCTTCATCGTCCGAGTGAGTTCACGCCTGACCAAAGCGCTTGGCCGGATGGCGACAAAGGCAAGCGAGCCTACTTCTCCGCGAACGCTGCTAACACGGCAAGCTTCGCGCCCGAAGAGGGCTCCCCTGTTCTCTTGAGGGTGAAGCGCGGAGCGCACTCTTTCCGCAGAGAGTCGGGCACTGGATACTACTTCACGAGCAAGGAAGTTAACGCGGGAAACGTTGAGTATCTAGGCGACGACAAGAAATGGCACCCGTTGAGCAGAGTTGCAGACCCAGACGGTGTTAAGGCTGAGGCCCAGACGCTCATCGACGATCTTGCGAAGGACTACGCCCAAGGCATCCCGACCAAAGACAAGGAGATTATCTTCGGCGAGTACAGTGAGAGCGGTATGGGTGTTGGTTCTGGCTACCGCACACACTCAGGGACGAACGCTGATGACATCCCCGTACTTCAAGACCTAGCGCACACCCCTGAAGCCATTGCTAACGCTCTGAAGACTCGCAAGGGGCCAATCTATAACAACCTCGTGAAAGCAGCAGAGCACAGGGTTAGAGAGTGGAGAGCCGAAGACCTGAAGTCTGAGCGCATGGCTGGCAAGGGAGACGCCTTTGAAGTCGAAGGTGGAGATGCTTCCTTTAACCCCTCGGAGTTTCCTCTCTCAGAGCAGAGACCCGGCGAACGCGGAGCCATCTCTTTCTTCCCCAAGAAGCCGAACACGCAGTTAACACCAGACTTGAAGAAGGTTCGCGCTGGCTACACCGAGTCAAGCCAACCCGTCACTACAACCAAGAAAGCAATCAAGAAGGGATGGAATGCAACTATCGACGCGATGACGGATCGCACCATCTACACGAAGCGAGCGCAGGACATCGTTGAGAAGGAACACGGCGGTACTCTTCCTCAGATCGCACGAGCAAGGGAGGAAGCTCTTCGCTGGCCGGGACGACTGGCACGAGTTGAGGAAGAGCTTAAGGAGAAGATCGCTCCGCACCTGAAGTCTCTCGACTCTGAAGAGTTTCAGTTCGTGAAGGATTTGATCTCCGCTGAAGACGCCATCACCAAGGCCAGCGCAACCGGCAACCAGAACCGCATTTACTCAGGCGGTGTTAACTTGCAGGAAGCGCAGCAAGCCATCATCGACATGGAGAGCATTCTAGGGCCAGCTCGGTTCAAGAAGGTTCAGGACTCTGCTAACGCAGTCTACAAGTACAACCACGAGCTACTGAAGAAGGACTTAGATTCAGGGAACATCTCGCAAGCTCTCTACAACGACCTAACAACCAAGTTCGACAAGTACAACCGGGTTCGCATTGCTGAGTACATAAAGCAGAGCACCGACAAGCCGGTTGGCAGTGCGTCTGAGTTCTTCCGCAATAGCGACAGTGGACTTCGCAAGCTTAGCGAGGCGGGGACTTCTAAGAGAATGCTTGACCCGCTTGAGTCGCTTATTCTGTCGGCTTTCGAGACGGAGAACCGGGTAGCTAAAAACGACATTGCAAACGCTATCGCAAGCTGGAAGCAGTTGTCTCCGACAATGGACAATCTTATCCAGAGAGTTCCGTCAGATCACAAGTTCACCAACGCGGAAGCGAAGATGCAAGCTCGCTTCGGTGGGAAGCAGGAAACTTACTCGATACCGAAAGAGCTGGAGGGGATTTTCAAGTATGCAGACTCAAGCGACGGCAGGGCTTTGGCGGCTGTTGGAAAGTGGCTTGGTAAGGGTTTGTTGGAGGCTGGTGCCGTTCGCAGAAACCCTCTCTTTCTTACCACTAACGCTCTTGTCGATGCTACCCAGTCGATGATTCGAGGGCTGTCACCGAAAGACTTAGTGAAGGGTTACTGGTCGTCTGTCAAGAATGACAAGTGGGCAAAGCAAGCAAAGTTAGCAGGTGCCACGATGGGAACGGGATTCTACTCCCGCACCCCAAAGGACATCCTGAGCGAGATTAGCAGTAAGGGACACCTTGAGATTAGGGATACAAGAGACCTGAAGCGCTTCGCAGACCTGGCGGCTTTCGGTTGGGTGTCTAAGATCGGCGAGAAGATCGAGAACGCTCCGCGCATTGGGGCATTCAGGAAAGAGTTCGAGAAGTCGGGCGACGAACTGAAGGCTGCTATTGCAGGCCGTGACATTACGGTTGACTTCGCAAAGGGCGGCTGGCTGGCAAAGAACCTAAACATGCTTGCCCCGTTCTTTAACGTCGGAGTTCAAGGAGCAATGGTAATCCCAAGGCAGTTGGCAAACCCAGAACAGCGCAACAGGCTTCTGGCAGGCATGGCAAGCCTGGCAGTAGTCGGCGCAAGCATGGAGGCTTACAACCGAACCTTTGAGAGCTACAAAGACATACCGCAGTACGTTAAAGACGCTGGCTTGGTCTTCATGCTGAACGAGAAGAAGGGTGAGGATGGCAAGACCACGCCCTACTACCTCAACCTAAACCTGCGTGAGTTCTCTCCTGTGGTTTCGGCCATTCGCGAGGGCTTCAACAAGGTGTACGGAGACGAAGCCCGGTCTATTCCTGACTTCATGGCGGCGGTTGCTGCCTCTGGACTTCCAGTCAAAGGCGAAGGCGTGTCCGGCAAGGTTGCCGCTGTAGTTCCTCCAATCCCTAAAGCAATCTTACAGGTTGGGACTAATACCGACTACTACCGTGGCAGGGACATCAACCCACCCGATGAAATGAGAATCAACCTCCCCGAAAAACGCTTCGGGCCGTATCAGACCGGCGCTTCAAAGTGGCTCAGCAATCACGGGCTCGGCAAGGCTGGACTCTCCCCGCGTGACATCGAGTCGGTAGCTGGCACGATGGGCGGCGGCGGTGCGATGCAGGCAATGAGAGAGATTGACAACGTTGGCAAGGTTTTCAAGGGCGAAGTGAAGGACGTTAGAGATTTGCCCGGTTTGTCTTCGTTCGTTAGTCAGGTCTACAAGTCTCAGGGTGGAGAGCAGCAAGCCAAGAAGCACAAGTCGTTCACGAAGGATTCCACGAAGTTAACACGCGACACCCTCAAAGACGTTGAGAGCTTGGAAGAGTATCAACGCCTCACTCCCGACCAGCAGAAGACCATCCAAAGGCAGATCAGTAGCAGAGCCGATAAGATGGTGAAGTTTTCGCTCGGTCTCCTTGATGAAGACAAGGCGGCTGAGTACGACGGCCCAACCAACCCAGAAGAATTGCTTGACTTGGCGAAAGACCTTCTAGCCGAGATCGAGTAACCAACCCAATTAACTCAGGAGTTTCCCACCATGCTTAGCCGCATCATGCGCATCTTCGCGCCAAAGAAGAAGTCTAGCTTCAAGCTGACCGGCACTTGGACGTTTGAAGTGTTCGACGAGAACGGAAAGCGCAAGTCTTACAAGAAGATCAAGAACCTAATCGTCAACGCTGGTCTGGCGTGGGTTACTCAGTACATCAACGCCGCCGTCCCGCCAGCCAATATGTCACACATTGGAGTAGGCACCAGCACCACGGCCCCAGCTGCCGGTAACACGGCCCTAGTGACCGAAGTGTTAACGCGAGCCTCTGTAACCAAGTCAGTTGTGACTACCGATGTCACGAACGACACAATGCGCTTCGTTGCGACGGTTCAGAACGCCTCTACCCAAAAGACCATCACGGAGGCCGGTCTATTCAACGCCTCAACTTCGGGAACCATGTTCAACCGGGCGGTGTTCACCGGCGTAGTGCTGGCTGCTACCGACTCTATGCAGATCACTCTTGACGTTAAAGCGAGCTAACAACCAATGGCAAGACTATTCACAGAATCTTTCGACATGGGGTCTCTTGACCAGTACACGTCGGTAAATACCGCAAGCATAGTCTCTTCCTCCATTGGAGGCGGGGACTTTGCTATGACTTCTGGGGGCTCTCAGGAGAAGGTTTATGGCTCCGGAGAAGATGAGCAGTTCTACGGTTTCTATGCTTCGTCACAAAACCCCGGAGCAGACTCCAGTCACTCCTTTCTTCGCTGGAGAAACGCTGGCACCGTGCTTGGCAGGCTTGGCTTTAACGGCTCCAAGCAGCTCGTTGCCTACACCGGTCTATCTACGCTGGTCGGCTCGGACTCATACGTCTGGGCAGACAACGAGACCCGCCACATTCAGGTAAGGGTCAAGATTCACGACACCACTGGAATCATTCAGGTGAAGATTGACGACGTTCTAGTTATTGACTTCACTGGAGACACTAAGCCCGGATCAGAAACAGTTATAGACGGTTTCCAGCACGTCCACCTAGGACTAATGGCTTCAGTTGTTAACAACAACAACTTTGGTACGAAGGACAACAGTTGGCCGGGTGTGCTGAGAATGCGTGGCAGAACACCTGACGAAGACGGTTTCTTCAACGACTTCGACAGAGACCCGGCAAGTCCAACTACCGCCTACACCCACCTTGACGAGAGCGCATCTCCTGACACGGCGGACATTGTTTCAACAGATGTCAACCTCGACGTTCAGTCTCTGCGCTTCCCTTCTCACGGTCTAATCAGATCAGACGTTAAAGCAGTCAACTACCTCTATTACATGAGGAAGATTGCAAGCGGCCAAGCGGTTCACGGCACAAGAAAGATTGCAACAGAAGCTAACATCTTCGACGCTGCACCCATCAACTTAAGCACTTCGTTCAGAACCGAGAGGTTCCGCTACACCGAGAACCCACACACAGCCCTACCTTGGGTTCTTGAAGACGCTCAGGACGACAGGTTTGAGTCAATGATTCAGGCACTCGTGTAAACACTATGGCGAGACAATTCGACGGAAACACAAGTAACCACCTCAACACTGAGCTGCACTCTGCGAGGGGCTCGACTAGCAACTTCTCGGCTGTGTTCGCCCTGAAGTTAACAGCGCAAGCCGCTGCTGTCTCAGTGTTCGGCTCCGTAGATGGCGGCGGGGATGGGTTCGGGTTCCGAGTTAATCAGTCCGGCTCAGACACGCTCCTTCAGCTTCACAACAACGCGGCAGGTCGGAGCCCAGACGCTCAGACCATCCTAGATCTGGTGAAGTTCATTGCAGTCGTCAACGACGTGTCTGGGAACGAGTGCCGCTTCTACATGGGCTCGTCTCCGGCAAGTATGGCTTTGTTGAACGGAGTTGGAACGGCTCTCACGTTCTCTGGCAACGCAATGCCAGACATGGTGATTGGTGCCAGGAACAACAACGGCACGATTCAGGAGCCGCTCACAGGCATACTCGACCAGTTCAGTATCTACTTCGATCAGGTTCTAACCTTAGACCAGATCAAGCTAGCTGCGTTCTGCGGAGACGAGGGCTCGGACATTGCGACCCGATACTATCAACTCGACGGCAGTAGCCCGGAGACTGATAGCTCTTCAGCCGCAGATCATGCCGTCATAGTTGGCACGGTTGCGGACGTTTCAGACATATGTGAGCCCGGAGAGGCTATCGAAGTTGCCAAGGTTGTCCAGGTTATCGAGTCAATCACCAACGGTCTGGCAGTTGCGAAAGTTGTTCAGGTGATCGAGTACTTCGGCAACGCGCTTGAGCTTGAGGAGACTCTCTCGCTCACGGATGACGCTGACGGGGACGGGATTGTATTCGGCATCATCCCAATCAAGTACATCCTTGAAACTCTGCACTTGTCCGAGTTCTTCAGAAATCTATCTGGCTTCAAGATATCCCTACTTGAAACGCTCAACCTGACAGACTTCACAACTCCGCTCAACGTTGGCTTGATTCAGATTATCACGCAGGTATTCACGAAGCCTCTGAAGTTCCTTATGAGGCTATCTCGCAGGCTGTTCTTTGGAGGCGCAGAAGATGGCGATTTTTAACAAGTTTAGCTTAGTTGTTGGAGACACAGCCAAGATTCTTGAGCACACCTGTGTTGACCAAGATCAAAACCCAATCGACCTGACAAGCGCAACCATTCGGCTGAAGTTCCGCATTGGTAGCGGCCCTTGGAAGGTTAGGCTCATGGTTGTTTTCGGTACACCCACCAACGGAGTTGTGCGTTACCAGTGGGTGACTGGAGACCTTGATGACTCGGGAACCCTTCAGTACGAGGTTGAGATTCAGAACCTTGACAATAGTATCGCCTCAAACGACGACTGGCAATTTCTCGAAGTGAGGCCAGAGGCGACCTAACATGGAAGAGAGAGATGAACTTTTCACGCCCGACTTCTATCGCGACCTAGTTACCGGCCAAGCCGACACGAACGCAACTCTTCGGCTTCTGGCTGAGCGCTTAGGCTCCGCTACTGAAGGACTCGAACACCTTGAGCCCATTCTAACCAGACACGAAGGAAGACTTGAGCTTATTGAAGGACAACTGCGTACCACTAAAAGAGCGCTGAAGTGGGGAGCTAGTTTCTTTGCCTCTGCTATCGGCGGCTTCCTGACGTATCGCAAACAAATTGTGGATACACTGAGACAGATCCTGCACCAGTAGTGTGTTAACACGCCTGAAGATCAGCGCCAGACCTGCCTTTCCAGCTTAACCAATGTTTTTGGGAGTTTGCTCAGACCCCTACTTGCACGTTGCTTACACAGCAAGCGACTCAGCCAACAGGGGGGAAAGAGCAATGCTGTTGAGTGATCCAAGCATCACGACTGAGATTAAGAAAATCGTTTATCACTACGGAAGTTTGTACCCGAAGAATCGCAATGACATCGAAGACATTGTCCAAGGTGTCTTGTGCTCAGCGTTACGGCTCGGCTACAGCGAGCTTAGTCCTACCTACGTCAAAACATCCATACACAACCGCCTGACAGATCTCAACCGGCTTCACAGAGCCAGTAAGGAACACGTGCCGCTTGAGGCTGATAGAACAGACAACAATAAGCAGTTCGGTGAGAAAGTCGAGATAGTTCCCGACGCTCTTTCCGTCAAGCCATCACGCGAAGTCGCGCTCGACGTTCGTAGAGCTATCGAGGAGTCGCACATTTCAGGCGTCAACGTCATGCTCCTCTACTTCATTGAAGGGATGACGTGCAAGGAGATAGCAGAGCAGACAGGAGGGACGAAGACAGGTGTTGAGGGGAAGCTTAGCAGGCAGATCAAGCGAGCAAAAAAACTCTTGGGAGACTATGACAACTTCTCTAACCACACTAACAAGTGACCTGCACGGACAGTACAAAGACAGCAAGGCTTGGAAGACACACCTAGCTGTTGTCAGCGACCTTCAGCCTGACACGCACGTAATCATCGGAGACTTCTTGGATTGCGCTTCTGTCTCTCGTCACGCCAAAAGCGAGATGTCAGTTCTAACTCTCGGCGAAGAGTACGACACCGGCAACAACGATCTTGACACACTAGAGAAGAGGTTGGGAAAGAAGTGCAAGCGCAAGGTGTTTCTCGCTGGAAACCACGAAGACCGCATTAACGCCTTCTCCTTCAACCAGGCTCCAAATCTCGGAACCGCGCTCAAGAGCGTTCGGGAAGGTCTCAACCTTGAGAAGAGAGGTTGGGAGTACGTGCCTTACGAGAAGCAACTGAAGCTTGGGAAGCTGATTGTAGCGCATGGGTACTACGTGAACCAGTACAGCGCCGCAAAGCATGTTAACAGCTTCGGCCACTCGATCATCGTAGGCCACACACACGGGCACCAAGCGCACGTTGTTACTCACGGCGACTCTCCACACATAGGCATGACGATTGGATGCCTCTGCCAGATAGAACAGAAGTGGCTTAGGGGCAGGCCGCAACCGTGGATGCACGGCTTTGGAATTGTCTACCACGTAAAAGAAAACTTCTTTCCCTACTTCGTCCCAATCATTGAAGGGCAGGCCGTCTTGGGCGGAAAGGTCTACGGTGCTTAAGTGCTCTACGTCTTCAAATGCGGCAAGTGCCACCTAACACACTGCACGGATGATTTCCTAAAAACTCCAGTGTGCTGCGGCAAGGCTGGCTCGTTTCTTACTACGAGAGGAACAGAGGCGATGACAGAGAGCGACTTCAATCTTCAGGCTAAGCAGTTGGTTGATTCTCTCACAGCAACCAACAAGGAACTTATCGAAGCTATGGAGCTTGTTAACTCTTCTGCTATCGCCCTGAACCTCGGCGGCTCTAATTACAAAGAGCGCAAGAAAAACATGAAGCAGTGGCTAGGCATGAAGGAGAAACCCAATGCCAAGTAAGAAAGAGTACGAGGCACATATTTCTCCAGACGACATCAAGGCCTTGGCGATAGAGAAAGGCCTTGAAGAGATTCAGAAACTCTGCCCAGGAAAGGCTGTGAAGTTTGTTGGGTTTCATTGGGAAGGATCGACGCTAGTTGTTTACGGAGACGCAACAGATGCCGCTCTATGACTTTGAGTGCAAAAATTGCCTAACTGAACGCGAGTTAATCGTTGTTGGGAACGTCCGCCGAGATGAAATCAGCGGAGACAGAAAGGGCTTCTGGTTGAAATGCAACTCTAAAACATGCCAAGGCAGGTTGCGCCAGTTCTTCGTTGTTGAACGCTTTTATCCTCCGGCTCTGAGATTCAAGGATGGGGTCAGCCAATGGGAATCAAACGAAAAAAGGGCCAAACAACTACGAGAGGGAAATCACTAGCAGTAATTCTTTGCACCCTCGCAGCCATTCTCTTGTTCGTGTTAGCAGCGAAGACCGAAGAGCCTGACCGATTCAGGAAGGTCAAAGAGGCTGTCAAGAAATCCGGCAAGCCTCACTTCTTTACTGAGGGGTGGGTTGAGATAAGCCCAACCTCGAAGCAACGCATCCTGATTGTCTTCATTGATGCGAACGTCGTTGATTGGCTTATCTCCTACCACTCGGTAGACGGGGCTTCTCGTGTGCTCTTCATTGCGAAGCCTGCATTGTCCAGAAGCATTGCTTTTGAAAGGTGGGCTACCAATGAATCCAAGCGTTGAAGCGCAGCCTGAGCTTGTCCGCGTTGTTCAGTACCTAACAGGGAAGCCGCATAGCGCCATGCCGATCAACTTCCTAGTGGTTCACGACAACGTTCAATGTGAAGACGGCACTGTCTACGCTGCCGGGTACATCAAGGCTCATCATCCGAACGGATGCCCGGCTGACAAGTTAACACTGCGAAGAATGCCAAAAGGGGGAGCTAGTGACTGAATCACAAGCCGCATTCATAGAGAGCTTCAATCAGGTGTCCGGCGAAGCCTGCCGGAACGCATTCAATAAGGGATTCAGGGAGCCGGGAGCAGAGAAGAACATCGGAGAAGAGTTGGCTCTTGTTCACTCTGAACTCTCAGAGGCCCTTGAGGGCATCCGTGAGGGGAACCCTCCATCAAGCAAGATTCCAGAGTTTACAAAGGCTGAGGCCGAGTGTGCTGACGCTGTTATCAGGCTGATGGACACCTGCTACGCGCGAGGCTGGAGGCTGGCAGAGGCAATCCTAGCAAAGCACGAGTACAACCTGACCCGGCCTTACAAGCACGGCGGAAAGAGGTTCTAAAAACCATGCTAACTCTCGCTTTAGTTGCAGGAATTGCAGCATTCTTCGGCGCTATCTTCGGAGTTCTGATTTCTTTCGGACTTTCTGTGTTGCTTGAAAGGTTCTAATGCCTCTAACGCGGCTGTACTGCGACAAGTGCGAGGTTCCACCTACCGAGCTAGGCAAGTACGCGATTGGTTCGTGTAGCTGCATACCGGAACCTCTTCAGGCTCTCGTGATTCAAGACGAGAGTGAGAACTATCACAACTCTCTTCCTGAAAACACCTTCACAGCGACGATGTTAACAGGGTGTCTCAGGAAGACATTTCTCCAGAAGACAGTTGAGTACGACAGCACGCCGAAGGCGCGTTACCCGGCCATCAGAGGCCGAATCATTCACGGCATCCTTGAGGGCTACCATGAGCCCTGGGTGAAAGAGGAGCGCTATGAGAAGCGCGTAGGTGACATAACTCTAACGGGGCAGATCGACGCGGAGAACTGTGAAGAGTCAGAGATCGTTGATTACAAGACGATGGCAGACGATGGATTCACCTTCCTTAAGTCCGGCGTAAAGAAAGACCACGTTCTACAGGTCAACATCTACCGATGGCTCCGCAACGATGGGCGCAACCTGCGAACCCGCATCGTCTCCAAGTTCGACGCCAAGAAGTTAACTATTTGGTACGTGGGAATGCGCAACGCAGCCAAGTCCGGCTCTTGGGTGAACACCAAGAACGGATGGAAGACGGCGAGATTCTTCCTGAAGGAGGTTCCAATCATGGGCTACGCAGAAGTTGAGTCGTTTATTAAACAGGCAACAAGCACGCTACACAAGGCTTTCAAGGGCGGAGTGATGCCGCCGATGACTGAAGAGAAATGGATGTGCAAGGTTTGCGAAGTCAAGAAGCAGTGCGAAAACTACAACGAGAGGGGGAAATTGTAATGGCTTACCAGCACAAAACAGCTGCGGGGTTCTTCAGTGCTTTCCGCAACAGATGGATTAAGGGAGCTTACCAAAAGAGCCTGAAACGTGACGGTGAATTTGTCTCATGCTTCTGTCTGATTGGAAAGGTGAGAGAGCTTCACCCGGACGACCGAGAAGAGCAAGACAGAATCGCTCTCAGGTTGCATAGGGCAATCGCAAAGCTTCACCCGACAATCTTCGCTCGCCTTATGAAAGGCCCCGGCAAAGATTCAGCGAAGAGCCTTGTCTTTGAGTTCAACGACTGTCCTACCCGCAGGGTTGACGAGATCATAGCGGTAGCACGAGAAGCACGAGTTTGAAGTTGCCTGCGTTAATAGCTAGCTAGGCATTAAGACCTTAATTAAGTCGAAACACGATGAACCGGAGTTATTGCCGCAGGTATAAAAGCGGCTGTGGACTGACGCAGTAAGACAGTATCCGCAGCCGCATTCTTTTTTCTAAGGAGAACTATGAGCGAAGTCACATTTTCAGAATCGGCGGGTAAGTTTGGAGAGAAGCTGTCTCGACTGATAGGCGCAGCCGCCTACGTCAAGAAGAGCGGCTACAACTCTTTTCACAAATACAACTACGCGACAGAGGGCGACTTCCTTGCGCTGGTGAAGCCTCTTCTCGATGGAGAAAAGCTAGCAGTGATTGCCAGCCAAGAGAGCGTCACTCGTGAAGAGCTTGAGCCAACCAAGAGCGGAAGGCGACAGTGGTTAACAACAGTCAAGATGAACTTCAAGCTCATTGACGGGGAAACCGGCTACTCGGAAACCCTGACGAGCTTTGGAACCGGCATCGACTCGGAAGACAAGGGGCTCTACAAGGCCATCACTGGTTGTGTGAAGTATTTCATCTCCAAGCTATTCCTGATCGAGACCGGCGACGACCCAGAACGCGAGAACGAGAACGAGACTGGCACCAGCGAAGGCAACAAGATCGGCGCAACTCTGGGCGAGAAGCACCATCTAGCCAAGTCGAAGTCGTTAGCAGAGAAACTTGAGCCTCCCGCCGAGTTGCCCACGGCTCCGCTCATCAAGAAGGCTCAGGAGCTTGCGAAAGAGATTTCCGGCAAGACCGGCGATAGCACGGCTGAGATTTTGAAGTTAGCATCCGGCTACGAGTCACAGAAGGAAAAAAACAGCGAAGGCCAGCCGAAGTTTTTCTATCTCACGCCTGACACGCTGAAGACTTCGACTTCCGAGAAGTGGCTCAAGATGACTATTGCCAACCTGGAAAAAGAGCTAGGGGGTTAATTGAGCGCCAATCACGCAAAGTTTCACTACTTCGACTTGGCGGTAGGCTCTGCGTCACACCGTAACAACCTGCGGAGCGAGGCTGAGATCAACTGGAAAGCGTTCGAGGGGAAAGTTGATGTCTACGACTCGCTCTATCGGTTCCCGGTTGCTCTTAAGGAACATTTCGAGGTTAACAAGACCGTTGCCGGGTACACCGGCGAGGTGTGGTCTGAGGCTCTCGTGTTCGACATCGACAACGAGAACCTTGAGGAAGCACTGAGGGACACGCGCAAGTTCCTGCATCGTCTTGGATCAGGCTTCGGTGTTTCGAGAGAATCAATCTCAGTCTACTTCTCCGGCGCTAAGGGTTTCCACGTCTACCTTCCGGCTTCTCTGTTCGGCGGCTTCGAGCCATCGGCCAACCTGCCACGGCTCCACGCAAAGCTAGCGCGGCGTCTGGCTTGGCCCCTGAAGGTTGACCCATCCATTTACGAGCGACAGAGAATCTTTCGACTCGCTAACACGATCAACGCCAAGACGGGACTATTCAAGATTTTCCTCACGAAAGACGAGATTTCCAATCTTAGTATTGATGTCATCCGTGAGTTAGCAACGAGTGCGCGACTAGCGCCAAAGCATCTGGATAGATTTAAGGAAGTGCCAAAGCTTGTCGCTCTCAAGGCTGAGTGTGCGACCGAGCAGGTGTTAACCCCGAGTCTGCCAGTTCTCAACATCCCTGCAACAGCTAGCAAGCTTTGCATAGACTCCATGCTGAAGGGGGTGAAAAAGGGAGATAGGCACAATGCCGCATTCAGACTTGCAGATTACTGGAAAAAGCAAGGCTGTTTGCCGGATGTGACCGTCGCTAACCTCGTCTCATGGAACAAGCTCAACGAAGAGAAGGACGACCAAGAGCCG
>Ga0180063_1000100_pt1 | contig 19847 bp, 17 predicted proteins | sample EasRivT47_16_10D_FD_121776 | JGI IMG/M metagenome (GOLD analysis project Ga0180063, IMG submission 121776) | Soil microbial communities from meander-bound floodplain in the East River, Colorado, USA - East River metaG ERMLIBT47_16_10D | ecosystem: Environmental > Terrestrial > Soil > Floodplain ...
CGCGCAGGACGTCGCGGAACTCGTAGGCCGCGATCCGCACCGGGATGACTTTCATCCCCACGAACACCGCCGCGCCGACGACGATCAGGGAGATCAACAGGCCGATCCGGCCCTCGCCGCGCTGGGAACCGAAAGAAGTCCGTCGCGTCACGCCCATGGCACTCCACCGACCCCCCCCAGAGCGCGGTGGAATATAGGGCCGCCCCGAGGGCCAGGCAAATGGGGCGCTCAGCGCTTGAACAGGTTCTCGAATTGCGAGCGCGGATCCGAGCCCGTGCTGCCGCCGCCATCGGTCGTCGGGCGGACGTTGCGCCGGCCCGTGGCGTCGAGCACGAGCCGGGGCTCGAATTTTTCGCAGGCGTTCGCGCCGATCTTGTCCGCCACCTGCGCCGCGATCGTCGCGCGGCACTGCCAGCGCGACGCGGAGTCGAAATGCCGGCAGTTACGGCAGCAGTGGAGCGCGGCCGGGCAATGCGGGCAGGTGCTCGACGACGTGATCGTGCCGAAGTCCGAGACGCTCTTGCCGCAGCCGTGGCAGCGCAGGACCTCGTGGGCCTCGCGATCCATCGCGTGCCGCATGGAGCGGATCTGGAACCGTTGCTCGTCGGGGATGTCGCGTTTCGGCGGCGGGCCCGACTTCGGTCGCGACCGTTCTTCCTGATGCTCCGCGTCGCGGTAGCCGTGATGGCGGTACTTCATGCGCGGGTGACGCTCCTCAGCTCCGGCCGAGCTCGTCGAACACCTCGACGAGCCGATCGAACGCCCAGTCCAGCTCGCCGCGCTCGATGCACAGCGGCGGGGCGAAGCGAATCGTGTCCACGTGCGTTTCCTTGCACAGCAGGCCCTTCTTCTGCAGCGCTTCGCAGTAGCGTCGCGCGCCGCCCGCGACCTTGTTCAGCTCGAGCCCGATCCACAGGCCCTTGCCACGCACTTCCTTGATCTCGGGCCGGTGCAGCGTGCGCAGCTTCTCCAGGAAGTACGCTCCCAGCTCGGCCGAATTCTCCGACAACCGCTCGTCGACCAGGATCTGCAGCGCCACGTTGGCCACGGCGCAGGCGAGCGGGTTGCCTCCGAACGTCGAGCCGTGGTCGCCGGGCTTGAACACGCCCATCACCTCGTCGTCGGCCAGGATGCCCGAGATCGGGTAGAACCCGCCGCCGAGCGCCTTGCCCACGATGACCACGTCGGGTCGCACGCCCTCGTGCTGGAACGCGAACAGCTTGCCGGTGCGGCCGAGACCCGACTGGATCTCGTCGCACACGAACAGCGCGCGGTGCTCGCGGCACAGCTTGGCGATCCCCTGCAGGTAGCCCGCCTTGGGCAGCACGATCCCGCTCTCGCCCTGGATCGGCTCGACGAGCACCGCGACCACGTTCGGGTTCATCGCCTTGCGGATCGCCTCGAGGTCCCCGTAGGGCAGCAGGGTGAAGCCGGGCGTGAAGGGACCGAAGCCGTCCTGGTACTGCGGCTCGTCCGAGAACCCGACGATCGTCGTCGTGCGCCCGTGGAAGTTGCCGCGGAACACGAGGATCTCGGCCTGGCCCGCGGGCACGCCCTTGACCTTGTAGCCCCACTTGCGGGCGGCCTTGATCGCGGTCTCCACCGCCTCGGCGCCGCTGTTCATCGGCAGCATGCGCTGATACCCGCTCAGGTCGTGCATCCTCTTGTACAGCGGTCCGAGCTGGTCGTTGCGGAAGGCGCGCGAGGTCAAGGTCACCCGCTCCGCCTGCTCGACGAGCGCCTGGCGCAGCCGCGGATGGGCATGGCCCTGGTTGACGGCCGAATACGCGGCCAGGAAGTCGAGGTACCGGTTGCCGTCGACGTCCCAGACCCAGACGCCCTGGGCCCGGTGAATCACGACCTCGAGCGGGTGGTAGTTGTGGGCGCCGAACGCCTCTTCGAGCTGGATGAACTCGGCGGACTTGGTCGACGTCGTTTCCATGGTCACCTCGCTGTGCAGACGCACACCCCGGATTCGGTTCCGCGGGGCTGGTTCGACGGTCAGGCTCGCCGGTGAGCGGCGGGGCGTAGACCGAAAAGATACCACGAGAGCCCGGACCGCGCAGCCCGGACGCGGTCGAGCTTGACGCCCGGTGCCGGGGGAAGAAATAATCCGCCCGCGCCTCCCACGCCAGGAGTCCCCGGGTTCGATGCCCTTACCCCCAACCGACGCTCCGCGGCTCGGCGGCAAGCACCGCGTTCTCTTGGCCCTCGAGCGGTTCAGCCGGAACCACTATCGGATCGTGTTCGCGGCTGCCGCGGTGGCGCTCATCGCCGGCGCATGGCTCGGCTCGGAGCTCGATCTCGAGTCCAACATCCTGGCGCTCATCCCCGCCGGAAACCGCCAGGTCGACACGTTCCGCACGGCGCTCGAGGAGTTCGGCTCGATCGACTATCTGGTGGTCCTCGTCGAAGCCGGCCCCGGGCAGGGACCGGACGAGCTCGAGGAGTTCGCCGACCTGTTGGCCGAGCGGCTCGCGCAGGCGACGGTCACCGTTCCGGTGCGGCCCGATCTGCCCGACGAGCGCACCTGGGCCCGACGCAACACGATCGAGACCGTCGAGGTCCGCAAGGACCGCGAGCTGCTGCGCGTCCCGGCGGTCGAGAACGTCGAGTACAAGTTCCGCATCGACGAGGACTTCCTCGAGCTGTTCTACGAGAACGCGGTGGTGTTCGTGCCGCCCGACCGTTTGCCCGAGCTGGGCCGGAAGCTGTCCGATGCCGCGATCCACGAGCGTGTGCGGCAGCTCAAGCTCGATCTGGCCTCGCCCACGGCGTCGTTCACGACCGGCACCGCGGTCGACGATCCGCTCGGGCTGATGCCGCTCTTGCTGAACCGGCTCGAGGGCGCGCGCGGCGAGCTGCAGATCGACCTGAGCGACGGCTACTACCTGTCCCGCGATCATCGCACGCTGATCATGCTGATCAAGCCGACGGGACCGTCGCAGGACCTCGACTTCTCTCGCGCGCTCCTGGCTGCGGTGCGTGCGGCCGAGGCGCAGGCGCGGAGCGAGCTGGGCGGGGAGTCGGCTCCGGACACGGGCGCGGCCGCGGTCGGCGTGCGCTACGGCGGCAACTACGCGATCGCGGTCGACGAGGCGCGGCTGATCCTGCAGGACGTCCGCTTCAACCTGGTGTTCTCGCTGCTCGCCGTCTCGGCCCTGTACTGGCTGTGCTACCGGCGCTTCGCTGCGCTGCTCTATTCGAGCCTACCGCTGCTCGTGGGACAGGCGCTGACATTCGCGCTGTGCTTTTTCGTGCTGCGCGAGCTCAACGCCTCGTCGTCGGCCTTCACCGCGCTGCTGATGGGGCTGGGCACCGACTTCGTGATCGTCGGCTACGCGCGCTACGTCGAGGAGCGCCGCCGCGGGCTGAGCTTGGCCGAGGCTTCCGAGCTGATGGTCGGGGAGACCGGGCTCGGCGTGTTCACCGGAGCGATCACCTCGGCGGGGACGTTCTACGCGATGTGCGTGAGCCAGTTCCGCGGGCTGAGCGACCTGGGGTTCCTGATCGGCAGCGGAATCCTGCTCTGCGCCATCGCGATCCTGTTCCTGCTGCCCGCGATGATCCACTGGAACGAGGGCGTGCGGCGGCGCAAGGTCGATTCGGTGACGAAGCTGCATTTGCAATCGTTCGGCCTCGAGCATCTGATGCCGTTCGCGGCGCGCCACCGTCGGGCGACGATCGCGATCCTGTGCGTGCTCACGCTCGCGGCCGGGTGGCTGGCCTGGGACCTACCCTTCGACGACACGATCAACGCGCTGCGCAGCAACCGTTCGCCGGCCTACGACGTGCAGCGGGAGGTCGGGGCCAAGTTCGGCGCATCGCTCTCCTACATGATGGCCATCGCCGAGGCGCCGACACGCGAAGAGGCGCTCGCGCTGACGGCCCGAGTCGCCGCGCGCGTCGAACCGTTGCGCGCCTCGGGCCTGGTCGGGTCGGTCGACTCGCTGCTGACCTACCTGCCGCCGGCCGAAGAGCAGCAACGGGTCCTCGACGCGCTCGCCGCCGATACGAGCGGATCCTTCGACGCCGCGCGCGTGCGCGCGACGCTGGTGCGGAGCCTCGAGGAGTCGGGGTTCCGGCCCGAAGCGTTCGAGCGCTTCCTGGGTCGGCTCGATCGGTTCCTGAGCCCGAAGCAGACGCTCGGACTGGCCGAGCTCGAAGGACACGGGCTCGACCGCATCCTCGAGCGCTACGTGTCGATCGACCCCGGGCGTGTGCGGATCGTGACCTACCTGTTCCTGACCGATCCGCGCTGGAAGCGCGAGGCCCCGCCCGGGCTGATCGAGACGATCCAGGGCGGCGACGACGGGATCGTCGTCACCGGGACGAACGTGGTCAACCGCGAATTCCGCGAGATCTTCCGCCGCGAGGCGCCGCGCGCGGTGCTGCTCGGACTGGGCGTCGTGTTCGTGCTGCTGTGGGTCGACTTTCGCAGTCTCAGGCTCACGCTGATCGCGCTGGCCCAGCTCGTCAGCGGGGTGATCCTGATGTTCGGGGCGATGCGTGTCCTCGGGATCCACCTCAACTACGTGAACTCGTTCGTGGCCACGATGATCCTCGGCGTGGGCATCGACTACAGCATCCACATCATGCACCGACTGGTCCTGAGCGGCGGTCGCATCACGCCGGGCCTGCTCGACACGGGCAAGGCCGTGGTGCTCGCCGCGCTGACCAACATCGCCGGCTTCGGCACGCTGTGGCTCGGGAACTACCCCGCGCTGCGCAGCTTCGGCCAGGTCGCGCTGCTCGGCTCGGCGACCTGCTTGCTCACCGCGCTGACGCTCGTCCCGGCGATCCTCGGGCAAGCGGAGCCGAGACGGACCGAGGCGGACTGACGTGGCGATGCTGTGGGTCGCGCTCGTGCTCGGGCTGGTCGAAGGGCTGACCGAGTTCCTGCCCGTTTCGTCGACCGGTCACCTGATCCTGGCTTCGAGCGCCCTCGGGCTGACCGGCCGGCGGGCCGAGGTGTTCGAGATCTTCATCCAGCTCGGCGCGGTGCTGGCCGTGGTCTGGGAGTACCGCGCGCGTCTCGCCGCCGTGGCGCGCGACCTCGGCCGTCGCCCGGACGCGCGGGCTTTCGTCGGGCGGCTCGTCGTGGCCTTCCTGCCCGCCGCCGTGACCGGTCTGCTCCTGCACGACGCGATCTCGGAGCACCTCTTCGGCCCGCGCACCGTGGCGTTCGCGCTGTTGGCCGGCGCGGCGCTGATCTTCGTCGTCGAGGCGCTGCCGCTCCGCCCCCGCACCGAGGTTGCTGAGAGCACCGGCTGGGCCCAGGCCGTGGGCATCGGCTTGGCCCAGTGTCTCGCGCTCTGGCCGGGCTTCTCGCGCTCGGCGGCGACGATCCTGGGCGGCATGAGCTGCGGCCTGAGCCGGCGCGCCGCGACCGAGTTCTCGTTCTTCCTCGCCATTCCGACCCTCGGCTCGGCGACCGTGTACGACCTGGCGAAGAACGCCGAGCACCTGGCCCCGGGCGACCTGAAGTGGCTCGGACTCGCGCTCGTCGTGTCGTTCCTCGTGGCCTGGGCCTCGATCCGCTGGCTCCTGCACTGGGTCTCGACGCACACGCTGCGGCCGTTCGCCTGGTACCGCATCGCGCTGGGACTCATCGTGCTGCTGGCGATCGGATGAGCCTCGCCATCGGTACACGCCTCGGCCCGTACGCGATCTCCGCCAAGCTCGGCGCGGGCGGCATGGGCGAGGTGTACCGCGCGCGCGACACCAAGCTCAATCGTGAGGTCGCGATCAAGGTGCTGCCCGCCGGCGTGGCGCAGGACGCGGAGCGCCTCGCGCGGTTCAAGCGGGAAGCGCAGCTGCTGGCCTCGCTCAACCACCCGAACATCGCCGCGATCTACGGACTCGACGAGGCCGGCGACGAGCTGTTCCTGGTGCTGGAGCTCGTCGAAGGCGAGGACCTCGCGGAGCGGCTCGAGCGCGGCGCGATCCCGCCGGACGAGGCCCTGGCCATCGCGAAGCAGATCGCGGAGGCCCTGGAAGAGGCGCACGGAAAAGGGATCGTCCACCGGGATCTCAAGCCTGCCAACGTCAAGCTGACTCCCGACGGCAAGGTCAAGGTCCTCGACTTCGGCCTGGCCAAGGCCTACGCGAGCGACGCGTCGAGCGGTGGCTCGTTCGACTCGGCGAACTCGCCGACGATGACGCACGCGGCGACGATGGCCGGGGTGATTCTCGGGACGGCAGCCTACATGTCCCCCGAGCAGGCGCGCGGCAAGAGCGTCGACAAGCGTGCGGACATCTGGGCCTTCGGGGTCGTGCTGTACGAGATGCTGACCCGGATGCAGCTGTTCCACGGCGAGACGGTGTCCGACACGCTGGCGGCGGTGCTGACGCGCGAGCTGGATACGAAGACCTTGCCGGCAGGGACGCCGCATGCGGTGCGCCAGTTGCTGCACCGGTGCCTCGAGAGGAATCCGAAGAACCGCTTGCACGACATCGCCGATGCGAGGATCGCGATCGACGAAGTGCTCTCGGGCGCGCAGGCGTTCTCGCCGCCTCCCGCCGTTCGCGGGCGCTGGCCGCTCGCCGCGGGCTGCCTCGCCCTGGGCATCCTGCTCGGCGTCTCCGCCGACCGCTGGCTCGGGCGCTCGTCCGCCGATCCGGCTCAGCCGGTTCTGACCCAGTTCGACATCCGTGCGCCCGAGGGGACCGCCTTCGTGCGGGGCTTTGCCTTCTCCCCGGACGGACGCAAGATCGCATTCACGGCGCGGGGCGTCGACGGCCGCGTCATGATCTGGGTGCGCGAGCTCGACTCGCTCGCGGCGCGCCAGCTGCCCGAGACCGCTGGCGCGCGTTTCCCGTTCTGGGCCCCCGACAGTCGGCGGATCGGCTTCTTCAGCCCCGAAGGCCTCCAGTGGACCGACTCCGCGGGGGGCTCGCCGCTCGTGATCGCGGCGACCTCTCCCGTGCAGGACGTGCGCGGCGCGGCGTGGGGAGCGGACGACGTGATCCTCTACGCGCCGACCTACACCGGCCCCATCCTGGCGGTCTCGGCCAAGGGGGGAGCGAGCGCGCCCGCGACGCGGATTCCGGACGGCAGCGAGATCGGCACGATGCGCTTCCCGTCGTTTCTCCCGGACGGCCGCCGCTTCGTGTTCTATGCGGCGTCGGGAACCGGCACCGAGCCGGGCAGCCTCTACCTCGGACGCGTCGGATCGCCCGACGTGAAGCTGCTCGGAGTAGCGCATTCGACCGCTGTCTTCGCCCCACCGGGTTATCTGATCTACGCTCGCAGCGAGTCGATCGTCGCCCATCGCTTCGACGACACGCGCGAAGAGCTGGTCGGCGATCCGGTGCCGATCATCGACTCGATGGCGAGCTCGCTCACCGTCTCCGGTCTGCGGTCGGTCGCGGTATCGAGCCGCGGCACGTTGATCTACCGCAACGACAAGCGCGGCTCGACGCAGATCGTCTGGGCCGATCGCAGCGGCCGGGAGCTCGTGGCGCTTTCCGATGCCGAGTCGACCTGGCACTACGGGCCGCGCCTCTCGCCGGACGGGCGCTTCCTTGCCGTCTCCCACCTCGAAGCCCGGAGCGGCTTGGGCGAGATCTGGATCCACGATCTCGAGCGCAAGCTCGCAAACCGTCTCACATTGGGCGCGGGCGACGACTACCTGCCGACCTGGCTGCGACCCGACGGGCGCGAGATCGTGTTCAGCTCCGGCCGGACCAACGCTCCTGGCGGCCTGTACAGAATCGCGCCCGATCAACCCGGCGAAGGGCGACTCTGGCTTGCCGGCGAGACCGCGCAGGTTCCGTCCGCCACGACTCCCGACGGAAAACGGGTCCTGTTCGAGCGGACCGACGCCAAGGGCAAAGTGAGTATCCGGATCCGGGATCTCGAGGGAGAGGGCGAGGCCACCCGCCTTGGCTCCGCATCGGCCTCCGAGTACTCGGCCGACCTCTCGCCGGACGCGCGCTGGGTCGCCTTCGTTTCGGACGTCACGCGCAGCCCCGAGGTCTACATCCGCCGCCTCGATGGCGCGGGCGGCGCGATCAGGATCTCGAACGACGGCGGCTTCGAGCCGCTCTGGCGACGCGACGGACGCGAGATCTTCTACGTCGACGCGAGGGGGCGCCTCAACGCGGTGCCGATCGCGGCCGGCGATCCGCTGCGACCGGGCGCGCCGACGGCCCTGTTCGTTGCGAGCCTCGAAGAGGCGACGGATCGCCAGTACGACGTCTCCGCCGACGGCCAGCGGTTCCTGCTCAACCGCAGCTCGACCTCCGACAGCGCGCCGATCACGGTCGTCCTCGACTGGACCGCGCTGCTCGCAGGCAAGGCGCCGTGATCGGTGATCGGGTGTACGCCCTAGTGCGCGGCGGTCCTGCGGCGTTTGGGCCGCGGGATCGGCCGACCCAACTCCTGTGCCGTCGCGATCCACTCCCGGATGACGATCTCGACTGCCTTGAGCGCACCTTCGTAGGTTGACCCGTCGGCCTTGCAGCCTGCGAGGTCGGGAACCTCCGCAATGTACGCCTGGTCTTCATCGCTCCAGAAGAGGTCGATCTCATAACGTAGTTCATTCACCGTCGCATCCTCCACGAAGTCCATATCGGAGGATGATCGCTCGGACCTGTCGGACTTGATACGGTTTGGCAAGATGTCCCACGGCCTGAATGTTGACGATATCCTCGATCCCGCTTCGCGTGAAGATGTGATGACTTCCTCGGACTCGCTCCTCGAAACCCAGGCTCAGCAGAACCACGCGGAGATCGTCGAAATCGAAGTTGCGCTCGTTGAACCTCGAGTGAAGTCTCGCCCACAGCTTCTCGAATCGGGTCACGTCGTGAATCTCCAGGTTCACGGTAGACCCCGTGGCTGGCGCCCGTCTGCCGTCCGACGCGACGCCGAGGTTTCGCATCGGCAACGACTCGGCTGATCGTTCGCTGGATTCGAGAGCCATGTCCATGACATTACGACGCAGTCCGCGATGAGACAAGCTCACGACGCCCGCCGCAGGGTGAGCATCCACCGACCACGCGCGGGCTCCTGTCGGAAGGGGAGTCTGGGAACGCTGCCGCCAGGGCGTTGACGTGCCCGTCGTCGGGCACCATGATCCGTGCTGATCATGGCGACGGCCTGGATGCTATCGTCGAGCACGGACCGCGAGTCCGTGTCGTGGGCGGTGCGCTCGACCGAGGATGGCAAGGACGGCCGGACCCTGGTGTGTGACGTGACCTTCGCCGGACACTACTACGACGGTGTGCTCGATTCCGGCGTCGTGGAGCCGGACTTCCGACTGGTCCTGCGCGGTCTGGCGTTGCGGGCGCACGATCTCGAGCGTCTTGTCGATCGGCTCGAGGCGTGGCTTGCCCTCCCGCCCAGCGAGCAGGCACGTGCGCCGGTCGCGCTCGCCTGCTCGATGGGTGGGCTCTTCGACCAGAGCCTGCTCTTCGAGCTCGGGACGCGAGACGACATGCTGGCCGGCCAGCGGCCCGTGGCCACGTTCCGCTACATCGTCGGCCGGATGACGGGCGCGATGTCGTTCCCGACCGATCCGGACTGTCTGCGCGGCTTCGTCGAAGGTGTCAAGTCCGCGCTCGGCGCATGAGGTGACTCGCATGAAGTGGACGGTTCCGGCCAACCTGCGGATCCCGGCGAACGCCGAAGCGATCGCATTCCTCGAGACGACCGCGCCCTCGGCGCACTCGGATGTCGCCTCGGCGCTCGAATCGGCGATCCGTGGCCTGCCGGGGACCAGCACGGCTTGTCCCGACCCCGCGGGCTACGCCTGGGTCGCGGCCCATGCGTCGGGCGGCCAGATCTACGCGCTGGCTCACGGTCAGTCGTCCCTCTGCGTGCGTGTCGGCGCGGAGCAGCTCGAGGCCGCGCTCGGAGATCGCGGCGCGCCGGCGCCCGAGATCGGGCACGACTGGGTGCGCTTCGATCCGTTCGCCGTCGACGAGCCCACGCCCGCGACGCGCGCGCGGCTGCACCGCTGGTGCACGGTCGCGTTCCAGCAGGCCGGAGGCGCGGGGGCTGCCAAGCCGAGGTGAACGCGCCGCTATCTCAGCTCGAGCCTCGGATCTCGTCGGCCAGCTCTGGCAGCGATGCCAGCGGCACGACTTCGATGGCATCGTCCAGCGAATACCTGCGCGCTCCGGGATACACGACCCACACGCGCTCGAGAGCGAGGTCGGTCTTCGCAATCAACGAGGAACGCGTCCGCCCGGGCGCGTCCGCGTACTTGAACTCGAAGCCGTAGCGTTTCCCGCCGATCCTCACGAGCAAGTCGAGCTCCGCCCCGCCGTGCGTGGCCCAGAAGTAGAGATCGCGTGTATCGAGCAGGCTGGCGACGAGCTCGATGGCGAACCCCTCCCACGACGCTCCGACCTTTGGATGCGCTTGAAGGTCGGACATCGTCGCGATCTGAAGCAGAGTGTGCAGAATCCCGGTGTCGCGAAGAAACACCTTGGGTGATTTCACCTGCCGCTTGCCTACGTTTTCGAACCAAGGAGTCAAGACGCGTACCATGAAGGCACCGGTGAGGATGTCCAGGTAGCTACGCGCCGTATTCTCGGACGCTCCGAGGGATCGGGCGAACTGTGCCGCGTTCCAGATCTGGCCGTGGTAGTGCGCCGTCATGGTCCAGAACCGCCGCAGTGTCTCGGCGGGCACCGTGATTCCGAGTTGCGGGATGTCTCGCTCGAGGAACGTGCGCACGAACCCGTCGCGCCAGCCGAGGCTGGCGCGGTCGTCCGGGGCCAAGAAGGAACGAGGGAATCCGCCGCGCAACCAGAGACGGTCCTGATGTTCCACGCCGGTCTCGCGCAGGTCGAACCCGGAGAGGTCGACGAAACCGATGCGTCCGGCCAGGGACTCGGATACCCCGCGCATGAGTTGCGGCGAGGCCGAGCCGAGCAGGAGGAAGCGAGCCGGATTGTCCGGTCGATCGACGAGCACACGCAACAGTTCGAACAAGTCGGGCCGCCGCTGCACCTCGTCGATCACGACGAGCCCGGACAGTTTCTCGAGCGTGGTCATCGGGGCCGATAGCCGGCGTAGATCGACCGGGCTTTCCAGGTCGAAGAACTCGCAGGGGCCCCGCTCGGCGATCAGCCTGGCCAGCGTAGTTTTCCCGCACTGCCGAGGACCAAGGAGCGCGGCTACCGGGTGGACGGCGAAGGCCCGATCCACGCGCGCCAGGGCATGCGGGCGAGGGAGCATGCGACAAGTATGTCCTAGACAATCCTCAAATCAACTGATGATTTTCATGGATTGGCCTGCGTACGTCCCCTTCCGCGATAGAATCCACGGTGGTGCCGAGCTTGTTGCGCCAACTCCGAGGTCGGAGTCAAAAGGCGCAACTACCGCGCTGGACGCCCCGCCGGTCGCTCGAACAGTGCAAGTGCCGGTGGATCAAGGGCTTGATGTGGAAACGCAACAAGCTCGGCACCACCATGGATAGAATCGCTGGCAACGGAGGATCCTTGCCCGACCGTACCGCACCGCCGCTCGGGGACATGCCGCCGGACGAGTTTCGCGAGGCGGCGCACAGCGTCGCCGATCGGGTCGCCGACTACCTGGAGCGCGTCGAGAGCTACCCCGTGCTGCCGGCCATCGAGCCCGGGGACGTGCGGGCGGCGCTCCCGGGTGAGCCGCCGCGTGCCGCCGAGCCGTTCGAGCGGATCCTCGGCGACTACGCGACGCTCGTCGAGCCGAACATCACGCACTGGCAGCACCCGGGGTTCCTGGCGTACTTCCCGAGCGTGGCCTCGGGGCCCGGAATCCTCGGCGAGTGGCTCGCGGCCGGCCTCAACTCGAACGTGATGCTGTGGCGCAACGCGCCGGCCTCGACCGAGCTCGAGCAGCTCGTCGTGGACTGGCTGCGGCAGATGCTCGGCCTGCCCGCGGGGTTCGACGGCATGCTCACCGACACGGCTTCCGTGTCGTCGCTCCTCGCCTTCGTTGCGGCACGCCACGCGGTGCCCGGGCTCGACGCGCGCGAGGAGGGGCTCGCCGGGCGCCCGGGTGTCGGTCGCCTGCGGGCCTATGCCTCGAGCGAGGCTCATTCGTCGATCGACAAGGCGGCCATCGTCACCGGCGTGGGACGCAGCGGCCTGCGCAAGATCCCGGCCGACGCCGAATTCCGCATGCGGCCCGACGAGCTCGAGCGCGCGATCGCGGAAGACCGCGCCGCAGGCTTCACGCCGTTCCTCGTCGTGGCCACGCTCGGCACGACCTCCTCGACCTCGATCGATCCGGCGGGAGCGATCGCGACGGTCTGCGAGCGGGAGCGTCTGTGGCTCCACGTCGATGCCGCCTACGCCGGCGCCGCCGCCATCCTGCCCGAGCTGCGGCCGCTTTTCGCCGGGTGGGAGCGTGCGCAGTCGATCGTGTTCAATCCGCACAAGTGGATGTTCACGCCGTTCGACGCCTCGCTGTTGCTGTTCCGCGAGGCCGCCGCGTTCCGCGACGCGTTCTCGCTCGTTCCCGAGTACCTGCGCACCTCGGTCGGCGCGGACGTGCGCAACTACAGCGAGTACGGGGTGCAGCTCGGCCGGCGCTTCCGGGCGCTGAAGCTGTGGTTCGAGATTCGCTACTTCGGCGTGGATGGGATCGCCGCGCGGATCCGCGAGCACTGTCAGATGGCCCACGCGCTCGCCGAGCGCATCGACGCCGATCCGGACTGGGAGCGGCTCGCGCCCACACCGTTCGCCACCCTGTGCTTTCGCCACCGGCCGGCGAGTCGGACGCTGGCCGAGGACGAGCTCGACCAGCGCAACGAGGCGATCCTCGCCGCCGTGAACCGCAGCGGGCGGTTCTTTCTCTCGCACACCCGTCTCGGCGGCCGGTACACGCTGCGCGTCTCGATCGGCAACCCGCGCGTGACACGGACGCACATCGACGGGTGCTGGGACGCGCTACGCCGTGCCGCGGCGGCGCTGTTGCCGTAGAGATCCTCGTCAATCGGTGTTGAGATCTTCCGCGCTGGGCCGCGGGCCACAACGTGTGCACGCGCCACGACTTCCCGTGAAACCGCCTCGAACGCGCGCCGCAGCGTTGAGAACCTCAACGAACGGGTGCGGCCCGCTCGAGCGCAGCGTCGAAAACTCCCCGCTTCTCGAGCTTGCTCGACCCCTCCAACTTGGTGCGCGTCTTGCTCTAGAACCAGTCGGTGCTAGGCGCCACGAGCCGCATCGGTTGGGAGGTCCGCCATGGTCGCCATCCTCGTCCTGCTCACGATCCTCACCTTCCTGACGCTCGATCACCTCGCCCAGCAGCGGGCGCTGCGCAACGCGGCGGTGGCTCGTGCGGGCGCGCCAGCGCCGAGTCCACCGCGCGCGGCGTGGCCCGATCCGTCCGGAGTGCCGGCGGGACTGTTCTGGTCGCCGTGGCACACCTGGGCTCACGTGGAGCCGCAGGGCGCCGTGCGCGTCGGGGCGGGGTTCCTGCCCGTGGCCGCGCTCGGTGGCGTCGAGCGGATCGACGCGCCCGCGCCGGGGACCGCGGTGCGCGCCGGAGATACCGTCGCCACGCTGTACCGCGGCTCACGCACGATTCGGCTGCGCGCGCCCGTCGGCGGCGTGATCGAGGCCACGAACCCGCGCATCCAGGGCGCTCCTCGCGTGCTGGGCCTCGACCCGTTCGGCGAGGGTTGGCTCTGCTCGATCCGGCCCCGCGGCCTCGCGACCTCGCTGCGTAGCCTGCGCGTCGCGGAGGACGCGCGGGAGTGGCTGCGTGGAGAGTTCCGTCGCGTCTCCGATTTCCTCTCGCTGCTCCGGCTGCGCGACCCGGCCCGCGTCGCGGTGGCCCTGGCGGACGGCGGCGTGCCCGTGGCCGGCTTCACCGACGCGCTCGGTGATCGCGAGTGGGCCGAGCTCGTCGAGCGGTTCTTCGACGCGCCCGCGCCCGAGTTGCCGAGCGCGGAGAGCATGCGATGAACGCCGCGATCCTGACCGACCTGACACGCTGCCAGGGCTGCGAGGCGTGCGTGTGGGCCTGCAAAGAGATCAACGGGCTCCCGCGCGAGGACGGCGCGAAGCGCCTGTCGGCCACGACCTGGACCGCCATCGAGCGGATCGGCGACGTCCCGGTACGGCGACAGTGCATGCACTGCCTCGAGCCCGCGTGCGTCTCGGTCTGCCCGGTCGGCGCGCTGCAGAAGACGTCGCAGGGGCCGGTCGTCTACGACGAGTCGCGCTGCATGGGCTGTCGCTACTGCATGCTCGCCTGCCCGTTCGGCATGCCGAAGTACGAATGGAGCGAGCTCGTTCCGGGCGTGCGCAAGTGCGGGATGTGCTTCGATCGCGCGGTCTCGCACGGTGAGCAACCGGCCTGCACCGCGGCCTGCCCGTACGGCGCGACCCAGTTCGGCGAGCGGGACGCGCTCGTGGCCGAGGCCCGGCGGCGCATCGCCGAGAACCCGGGCCGCTACGTGGACAAGGTGTACGGCGAGCGGGACGCGGGCGGCACGTCGGTGCTCTACCTGTCGTCTGTTCCGTTCGAGCAGCTGGGCTTCCCGTCGGCGCTCAACGGGGATCCGTACCCGCGGCTGACCTGGGAGATCCTGTCCAAGCTGCCCAACGTCGTCGGTGTGGCCGCGGTTGCGCTGTTCGGCATCCACTGGATCACGCGTCGGCGCGAGGACGTCGCCCGGGCCGAGGGAACGCGGGACGAGAACCGCACGGGAGCGCAGTCATGAACGGAACCCCGGAGCTCGTGCTCGGCGGAAGGCGCCGTCTGTCGGCCCCGCTCGATCTCGCCGCGCGGCTGCGCGCGCTGGGGTTGTGGAAGGTCGTGCTGCTCGGCGCGGGCGCGCTCGGCCTGTGGGCCACGATCGTGCGCTACACGCAGGGCCTCGGCGCTGCGACACACCTGTCCGACTCGTTCCCATGGGGCCTGTGGATCGGCTTCGACCTGCTCGTCGGAGTGGGCCTCGCCGCGGGCGGCTTCGTCGTCGCGGCGACCGTGCACATCTTTCGTCTCGAGAAGTACGAGCCGATCGCGCGACCGGCGGTGCTGACCGCGTTCCTGGGCTACCTGCTCGTGATCGTGGCCCTGCTCTACGACCTCGGGCGGCCGTGGAACATCTGGCACCCGCTCGTGATGTGGAACCCGCACTCGGTGATGTTCGAGGTGGCGTGGTGCGTGATGCTGTACACGTCGGTCCTGGCGCTCGAGTTCAGCCCGCTCGTGTTCGAGAAGCTGGGCTGGCACCGGCCGCTCTCCTGGCTGCGCGCGGCGTTCGTGCCGCTCGTGATCGCGGGTGTGCTGCTCTCGACGCTGCACCAGTCGTCGCTCGGAACGCTGTACGTGATCGTCCCCGGCAAGCTGCACGGCCTGTGGTACACGCCGCTCCTGCCCGTGTTCTTCTTCCTGAGCGCGGTCGCAGCCGGCTTGGCGATGACGATGGTCGAGTCCTGCCTCAGCTTCCGGGCCTTCGGCAAGCGCATCGAGACCGAGCTGCTGCAGGGGATGGCCCGCGTCGTCGTGGTCGTGCTGAGCGTGCTCACGGTGTGGAAGGCGATCGACCTGCTCACGCGCGGCAACCTGGGGCTCGTGTTCCGCATCACGCCCGAGAGCGCGATGTTCTGGGGCGAGATGGCGCTCGGCGCGGTGCTGCCGGCCGTGCTGTTCGCCATGCCACGCGTGCGGGCGAGCGAGCGCGGCCTGTTCTTCGCCGCAGTGCTGACGGTGCTCGGGTTCATCCTGGGCCGGCTGAACGTGGCGATCACCGGGATGGTCGCATCCTCGGGTGTCCACTACGTGCCGTCGTGGATGGAGTTCGCGGTGTCGCTGCTGCTCGTTGCGCTCGGCTTCGCCGCGTTCGCCGCGGCCGTGCGCTGGCTGCCGGTGTTCCACAGCGCGGGCGAGCATCCGGAGCCCGCTCAGGCTCCCGCTGCGGCCCGGCCGCTCCTGACCCGACCGATGCTCGTGTTCTTCTGGGGCTTCCTGGCGATCGGTGCCGGTCTGCTCTGGGCCGCCTCGGTTCGGGGCACGCCGCCGACCGAGCCCGCGGGGTCCGGCGGTGCAGCGGCGATCGTGTCGGGCGACCGACGCGAGCCGCGGCTGCCTCCCGAGTTCACGTTCCCGACCGGGGCCGACAGCCCCGGGCCCGTGACGTTCCGTCACGAAGTCCACGTGGCGCTGGTCGGCGAGTCCGCGATCTGCGCGACGTGCCACGCCACCGCGTGGAGCCTGCGCGCGTCCGGCGCGCCACAGGACGGCGCGGCTACGTACGACCGGATCCACGCGGGTGACCTCTGTGCGAACTGCCACAACGGATCGGCCGCGTTCGCCATGGACGACTGTGCGCTCTGCCACGCACAGTAACGCCGAGGCGCTCGGAGGAGACCGTGGGACGCCCACGCCACGCAGGTCCGATGACGCCAGTCGATGAGTCGCCGCCGTGCGTGTGGATGGCGGCCGGGCTTCTGGCCTGGCGGCTGTGCGACCGCAACTTCGACTGCGAGCACTGCCCACTCGACGCGGCGCTGCGGGGTCCGGCCCGGACGGACCCCGTCGCTTCGCCCGTGCACTGGGACTATCCCGAGGATCGCCTGTACCATCCCGGCCACACCTGGGTGCGTCAGGAGGCACCGGGGCGGATGCGCTGTGGCGTCGACGCGCTCGTGGCGCGGCTCTTCGCGCACGTGCACGGCGTGGTCCTTCCGGCCCAAGGCAGTCTTTTGGTCCACGGGCAGATCGCGTACTGGCTCGAGGACGGAGCCGAGCTGATCCCGCTCCGCACTCCTGCGACCGGCGCCGTGCTGTCCCGGAACCCTCGTCTTCAGGCCGACGCGCGCCTCCTGGCCAGCGACCCCTACGGCGAGGGCTGGCTATTCGATCTTGCCGGAGATCTCTCGCCTGCCGTCGCTCCCACCGCGGGTCGCGCAGCCGACGCGTCTCAGGAATCGCTGCGCCAGCTCTCAAGCCTGGAGCGGCGCGCGGCGCGCGCGCTCGTGCGAGGCCGTCACCGTACCGGGGCGACCGCGGCCGACGGCGGGGAAGCGCTGGGGGATCTGCGGCGGATGCTCGGCGCGGAGCGCTACCGCCGGCTGATTCGCCCCTACGTCGGCTGAGGTCGTGGCACGGGACTTGCCCTCCTCCCCTGTGGGGGATGGAGGCGCAAGCACGTGACCGGTCGCTCCGTGGCCAGCTCGCTCAGCGCGAAGCTGTTCCTGTGGACCTTCGGGACCATCCTGGCCGCGTTCGCGCTCCACGCCTGGATCAGCGTGCGCGCCTCGACGGCGGAGTGGGACCGCAACGTGCTCGCCTCGGCCGCGCGGCTCTCCGACCTGCTCCTCGGCTCGACGCGCTACCACATGATGCTCAATCGCAAGGAGGACGTGCACCAGATCATCCGCGCCGTGGCACGGCAGGCCGGGGTGCGCGGCGTGCGGATCTACGACAAGCACGGACTGATCATCTACTCCGCGGACGAGAGCGAGATCGGGCAACGCGTCGATCTGCAAGCCGAGGCCTGCGTCGTGTGCCACGAGCGCTCCGAGCCGTTGCACTCCGTCCCCACGGCGGTGCGCTCGCGCATTTACCACGATCCCGCGGGTGGGCGCGTGCTCGGGCTGATCGCGCCGATCGAGAACCAGACCGAGTGCTCGAGCGCGCCGTGCCACGCGCATCCGCCCGAGCAGACGGTGCTCGGCGTGCTCGACACCAAGATGTCGCTCGCCGGAGCGGACATCCTGCTGGCGCGCGCGCGGCGCCGCATGCTCGCCGCGGGCATGCTGACTGCGCTGGCCGCCGGGCTCGTCTCGGCGGGATTCCTCGTGCGCGGAGTGCGTGAGCCCGTGCGGCGGCTGATCGCGGGGGCGGAGCGCGTCGCCGCGGGCAATCTCTCGACCGAGATCGCGGTCGGGACCCCGGACGAGATGGGACAGCTCGCGCTGGCGTTCAACCGCATGACGCGGGATCTGCGCGAGGCGCGCGACGAGCTGACCTCCTGGTCCGCGCGGCTCGAGTCCAAGCTCACCGAAAAGACCGATGAGCTCGGACGGACCCAGCGCCAGGTCGTGCACATGGAGAAGATGGCGTCCCTGGGCCAGCTCGCGGCGACCGTGGCGCACGAGATCAACAACCCGCTCGCCGGCGTCCTGAGCTACGCGCGCCTGGCCGAGCGCACGCTGGCCGAGGAGCCGAACGCGGGCACGCCGGACGAGCTGCGGCGCTACCTCGAGGTGATCCGCCGCGAGACCGCTCGCTGTGGCGAGGTGGTGCGCAACCTGCTCGTGTTCGCCCGGCGCTCGGGCGCGGCGATGGTGCGGGCTCCGTTGCGGCCGATCGTCGAGCGGGCGCTCGCGCTCGTGCGACACCACCTCGAGATGGCGCAGGTGCGGCTCGAGGCCGATCTGGCCGCGGACGATCCGGACCTGGTCTGCGACGCCGATCAGATCGAGCAGGCGCTGGTCGCGCTCTTGATCAATGCGGTCGAGGCGATGCCGCAGGGCGGGACGATCACGGTCCGCACGCGGGCAACTGCAACCCACGCCCGACTCGAGGTCCAGGACACCGGATGCGGCATCGCCCCCGAGGATCTGACGCGGGTCTTCGAGCCGTTCTTCACGACCAAGGAGTCGTCGGGCGGCCATGGCCTCGGTCTGGCCGTGGTGTACGGCATCGCGCGGCGGCACGGCGGTGACGTCGAGGTCGATTCGAGTCCCGGAAGCGGTTCGCGATTCACACTGGTCCTGGCGCGGGACCCGGCGCCGAGCGCCGAGGCCGAGCCACGGAGGAGTCATGATCCAGCCAACGTCCGCTGAGCCCGAGACTGGACCTGCGACCGGGGCCGGCACGGGAAGCGTGCTCGTGGTCGACGACGAGGTCGCGGTGCGCGAGTCGCTCGAGAGCTGGTTTCGCAAGGACGGCTACCGCACCGGTACGGCCCAGGACGCCCGGCAAGCGCTCGAGCGTCTCGACGAAGCGACGTGGGACGTGGCCATCGTCGACATCAAGATGCCGGGCATGGACGGGCTCGAGCTGCAGCGCCGGATCCGCGAGGTCGACCCCGAGATCGCGGTGATCATCCTCACCGCCTATGCCTCGGTCGACACGGCCGTGCAGGCCCTGAAGGCCGGCGCGTTCGACTACGTCACGAAGCCGGTCGACCCGGACGAGTTGAGCCACCTGGTGCGGCGCGCGGTCGAGCGCCGGCGCCTGCGCTCGGAGAACGTGCAGCTGCGGCAGAGCGTCGCGCAGCTGGCGCATCCGACGCCGGTCGTGGGAGAGAGCCCGGCGATGCGCAAGGTGCTCGAGATGGTGAGCACGGTCGCCCGCACCGACGCCACGGTGCTGATCCGTGGCGAGAGCGGGACGGGCAAGGAGCTAATCGCGCAGGCGATCCACGCGGCGAGCGCGCGGCGCTTCTTCCCGATCGTGCCGGTCAACTGTGGGGCCCTGCCCGAGGGGCTGCTCGAAAGCGAGCTGTTCGGCCACGAGAAGGGCGCGTTCACCGGGGCCCAGTACCGGCGCAAGGGCAAGCTCGAGATGGCGGACGGTGGGACGCTGTTCCTCGACGAGATCGGCACGATCAGCCCGCGCACGCAGGTCGATCTGCTGCGGGTGCTCGAGACCAAGGAGTTCGCGCGCGACGGTGGATCGAAGTAGATCATGACATTGCGGCAGAAGATCACGTGCTGTTCCCGCGGCACCGGGTATTCGGCCTCGAAAAGGTTGATGCGCTGAAACCGCACGCGCTTCCGCAGATCGGCCTTCACCCGGCAGGTCCCGTCGTGATCGCCCACGCCGCGTTGAAAGTAACGCCGCAACAGCTCCGGCGGCAAGGCGTGCCGGGGGTCGAGCGGGTAAATGCCCCGCTCAGCCTCAACCAGCATGCGATGCGAGATATCCGAAGCTTCCACGTGCC
>Ga0180063_1000101_pt1 | contig 19826 bp, 18 predicted proteins | sample EasRivT47_16_10D_FD_121776 | JGI IMG/M metagenome (GOLD analysis project Ga0180063, IMG submission 121776) | Soil microbial communities from meander-bound floodplain in the East River, Colorado, USA - East River metaG ERMLIBT47_16_10D | ecosystem: Environmental > Terrestrial > Soil > Floodplain ...
CCGCGACCAGTCCTACGACAGCCGCGACTGGGGACAGGTGCACCGCGATCTGATCAAGGGCCGCGCCCTGTTGATCTGGTACTCGTTCCCCGAGGACGGGGACGAGAACGGACCGGGCGTACGGCGTCAGGTCCGCTCGATCTTCGAGAAGGCGATCTTCTTCTTCCCGCGCTCGCGCTGGGGACGCTGCTTCGACCTGATCCGCTGAGGCGAGCGCCGGGAGGAGCGCGTGGGAAGTCGGAGCGGTGCCGCACCCGGGCGACGACGGGCCCACTGGACCGCCGGACCCAAGAGCACGCTCCGCGAGTACGCCGAGACGATCCTGATCTGCTCGCTGGTCTTCGTGTTCCTGCGCGCCTTCGTGTTCCAGCAGTCCGAGATCCCATCGGGCTCGATGGAGGACACGGTCCTCCCCGGCGACTACATCCTGGTCAACCGCTTCGTATTCGCGCCGACGGCCTGGCCCTGGGAGCGCGGGATCCTGCCCGTCCGGGATCTCGAGCGCGGGGACCTCGTCGTGTTCATGCATCCCGACGAGCCCGAGCGCGATTTCATCAAGCGCGTGATCGGGCTGCCGGGCGAGTCGCTCGAGGTGCGCCAGGGTTACGTGCACATCGACGGCCGCGCGCTCGACGAGCCGTACGTCAACCCGCTCTACCGCACGCGCCATTCGTTCCCGCTCGTCCACGTGCCGCCGGGCGAGTACTTCGTCATGGGCGATCACCGCAACAACTCGGCCGACAGCCGCGAGTGGGGTACGGTGCCACGCGATCTGATCAAGGGCCGCGCCTTCCTGGTGCTGCTCTCGACGAGCGCCCCACCGACACCGGGCGAGGCGGCGGGCCGCGTGACGATCGGCTCCACGCTGCGGAAATTCTGGCACATCGCGCTGCACGGCCGGTGGGGTCGGGCGTTGCGGCTGATTCGGTGACTCCACGCCGGCGGTTGGCCGATCCCGCCGTGGCGCGCCTATATTCCCCCACCTGACCCCGACGGAACACGGCATGCGAGGCTCGCGCGAGACGGCGGATCCGAAGAGCAGGGCGCGTCCGCTGCACAGCGCCGCGCTGCTGTGCGCGATCGTGGCCCCGCTGGTCCTCGCCGGCTGGCTCGAAACGGAGCCCACCCCGGCGGAGTCGCACGGGCGCGCGATCGCGGCCCCCCCGCCGGCCCCGCGCGGTCGGGTCGATGCCCGCGCGACTCCCCTGCCCGAGCCCGCCGCGCGACTCGCTCCGCTCGAGCCGAGCCCCGCGCCGGCCGACCTGGCCTCCCGGGCGCCGGCCGATACCCGGCGCATCGAAGCGCGCGGTGGCTTCACGCTGCAGTTCGCCGTCATGTGCCGCGAGGAGAACGTGCGGCAGATCCTCGCCGAGCTCACGGCCGACCCGCGGCTCTTCGTGCTGCCGGCCGCGGTCGACGGTCGGACCTGCCACCGATTGTGCTACGGCACCTACCCGAGCGAAGCCGCAGCCCGGGAGGCGCGGGACGTGCCGTCCGCGCTGCGCGCCATCACCGCCTCCCCGCGCGCGGTGCGCGTCGCGCAGGTCGTGCCGTGACCGGTCGCGTGGGTTGGCGGCTCGCGCTCCTCGGCCTGGCGGCGGCCAGCTCCGTCTCCGCCGATCGGCTGCACTTCGCCTCGGGCGAATCGATCGAGACGGCCCGTTGGTGGGTCGAGGGCGAGACGATCGTCTATGAGACCGCCGAGGGAACGGTCGGCATCCCACGCACGCTCATCGAGCGGATCGAAGCCACCGCGGCGCCCGGGGCGCGGCCGCCGCTGGTCGCGCCGCCGTCCGTGGTCTCGACGCCTCCGCGCGACCCACGCCCGCTGCTCGAGCGCGCGCAGCGGGCGTTCGTGGCCCGCGATTTCGAGCTCGCGTCGTCCCTGTACCTCGACGTCCTGGAGGACGATCCGCGCGCCACGGACGCGCGGATCGGCTACGCGCTGTCCCAGATGGCGCTGGGCGCCGACGGATCGGCGATGCAGGTGGTGCGCGAGGGCGTGCGCCTGGCCCCGGCGAGCGCCGCGCTGCAAGAGACGCTGGGCGCGCTGCTCGACCGCGACGAGCGCGTGGAGGAGGCCCTGCGCGCCTATCGCCGCGCCTTCGAGCTCGCTCCATCCGACCGGCTGCGCGAGCGGATCCTGCGGGCCGAGCGCGAGCTCTCGGCCGCGCGCGACTACGACTTCGCCGTATCGTCCCACTTTCAGCTGCGCTACGACGGCGACGTCGACGTCGCCCTGGCCAATCGTGTCCTCGAGCTGCTCGAACGATTGCACGCGGCCCTGACCGAGACCTATCAGCACACGCCGTTGCAGCCGATCGTGGTGCAGCTGTTGCCGCGCGAGGCGTTCCGCTCGGTGACCCAGGCTCCGGAGTGGGTCGGCGGGGTGTACGACGGGAAGATCCGCGTTCCGCTGGGCGGGCTCACTCGCGTCGGGCCCGCCGCCGAGCGCCTGCTGGCCCACGAGCTGACCCACGCGATCGTGCAGTCCAAGTCGCGCGGCGCGGCGCCACGCTGGCTGCACGAGGGGCTGGCCCAGCTGGCCGAGGGTCGATCGCTGAGCGCGTCCGAGGCACAGGCGCTGCGTGCGCTGTTCGACGGCGCGCCCGAGTCGCGCTGGGCTGCGCTGCCCTTCCGCTACGACCTGGCGCTGGCCCTGACCCAATCGCTCGTCGAGCGCCAGGGGCTCGACGCCCTGGTCGAGGTGCTGGATCACCTGGCCCAGGGCCTCGACCTCGACGCAGCGCTCGAGCGCGTGTATGGCGAGCGCCACGCCGACCTGCTCCGCGAGTGCGCTCTGGCGCTGCTCGAGAAGCGTGCCCCGTGAACCCCGCGCTCGAGCTGGACCACGATCCGGCGCGCACCCTGTCCGAGGTCGCGCAGCAGCACGGCTCGGGGGTCCTGTCCTGCGTCCGTGGGAAGCAGCGCCGGATCGTATGCCTGCAGGACGGCGCCCTGGTCCACGTGGCCTCGAACGCGATCGAGGAGCAGGTCGACGCCTACCTCGTGCGCTCTCGGCTGCTCCCCGCGCACGAGCGCAAGGCGTGGCTCGAGGAGTCCGCGCGTCTCGGCCGCAGCGTGGCGGCCCTGCTCGCCGAGCGCCCCGGAATCGACCGCTCGGCACTCGAGGCCACCGTGTCGGCGCGCAACCGCGACCTGTTTCTCGCGGCGCTCGACGCGGCCGACGCGGAGTACCGCTTCGAGCGCGGGACGCCGAATCTCGCGGCGGAGCTCGTCGTCCCGCAGGCCTGTCTGCCGCTCGTCTTCGCGCACGCGCTTCGCCCCGTGCGCCCGCTCGACGTGGTGCGGGTGCGCATCGGGCCACCGGGCTTCCGGCCGACGCGGTCCCCCGACGCCGAGCAACGACTCGTGGGCATCGAGCTGACGGCGGCGGCCCAGGCGATCCTGGCCCAGGCCGACGGGAGCCGGCCGCTCGGCGAGATCGTCGCGCGGGATCCGAACGACGAGGCGGCGGCGCTGCGCACCGTGTACGGCTTGCTCCTGATCGGGGCGCTCGGCGGAGCGGACGACGTGCGACCCTCCCGCCGCGCGCGAGCCGATGCCGTCAGCCGCGACGAGGTACAGGCGCGCGTCGGGCGGGCGATCGCGGCCGACCATTACGCGGTGCTCGGCGTCAAGCTCGAGTGCACTGCGGACGAGGTCCGCGACGCCTACTACTTTCTGGCGCGGCGCTACCATCCGGACCGCTTTCGCGCGGGCGACTTGGCGGACATGCTCGGCGACATCGAGCGCTATTTCACCCAGGTCACCGAAGCCTACAACACGCTCATCGATCCGGAGCGCCGCGCCCAGTACGACGAAGAAGCCGCAGCGCGCGCCGTCGGCCCGCGCAAGGACCCGCAGCAGGACTCGGCCTTCCTGGCCAAGCAGAACTTCTTCCGCGGGCAGAAGCTCGCCGAGCGCCACCAGTACCTCGACGCGGTGCGATCCTTCGAGAACGCGATCCAGCTCGATCCCTCGAAGGCGGTCTATCACCTCGAGCTCGGTCGCGTGCTGGCGCTGCACCCCCGTCGCCGGGCGGACGCCGAGGTGTCGCTGCAAAAGGCGCTCGAGATGGACCCCTCGCTGGTCGACGGCTACCTGGCGCTGGCCGAGCTGTACCGCCGGGTCGACCGAGCCGAGGATGCCCTGCGCATGGTCCGCGAGGCGCTGCGCTGGGACCCCGATCACGAGGCGGCGGCGGCCGCGCTGCAGGAGCTCGTGCCGCGCGGGCGCGCATGAGGCGGCCGTGCCGTTTCTGATCGACGGGGACAACCTGCTCGGCACCTGGCGCGGACGGTCGCGCAACGACGCCGAGCGGCTCAAGCTCGCGGCGCAGGTCGCGCGCGGGCTGCGCGGACGACGCGCGGTCGTCGTGTTCGACGGCGCGGCGCCGAACGCGGCGGGATTCGCAGGCGAGGTCCACTTCTCGGGGCCCGGGAGAACCGCGGACGACCTGATGCTGGCGCTGCTCGGCCGCGAGACCGACCGGCGCGGCTGGATCGTCGTGACCAGCGACCGCTCGCTCGGCGACCGCTGTCGCCATCTGGGCGCGCGCATCGAACGCTGCGATCGGTTCCGTGGCCGTCTCGCCGGCGCGCCCGACGGAGAGAAGCCGGAGCGGGTCGAGGACGTGGAGGACTGGCTCGCGGCCTTCGGCGAGCCGCTCAGCGAAGCGTCACCACCGTCGCACCATCGCCGCCCTCGCGGTCCTGGCCGGGACGGTGAGCGCTGACGTGTACGTGCCGGTCGAGGAACGCGCGGACCGACTTGCGCAGCCGCCCGGTGCCGTGGCCGTGCACGACCCGGACCTCGGCTAGCCCGGCGAGCGCCGCTCGGTCGAGGAACTTGTCGAGCCGTCCGAGGGCCTCCTCGACGGTCTGACCCAGCAGCTGGATCTCCGCCGGCGGCTCGTCGGCCGGCTCGGGCTGCCGAGCTGCGCCCGCGCGCCAGGCCGGGGCGGGGGGCTCGCGCTCGGCCCCCGCGGCGTCCGGAGCGACGAGATCCGCGCGAGCCACGGTGAACGAAACCTGTCCCAGCTGCACCTCGACCTGTCCGCCGCGGACCGCGAGCACGCGCCCCTCGCGGCCGAGCGAGCGGACCCGCACGCGCTGCCCCTCGAGCGGCGCTTCGAGCGGCACGCCGTCGGACACCGCCCGCGGGCCGAGCTGGGCCTGGAGCTCGGCGTGGCGCTCGTGCACGCGGCCCGCGACGCGGCCCGCCGAGCGGACCGCCGAGCGGCCAGCACCCAGCGACTCGATCTCGGCGATGGCCCGCCGACTTGCCGCCTCGAACGCCGCGAGCGCCGCGCCCAGCGTCTGCGCTCCCTCCCGCCGCGCTCGCGCGAGCTCCTCGGCCTGTGCGAGCTCGGCGCGCTCACGGGTCGCGAGCGCTTCCGCACGCCAGCGCTCGAGCTCGGCGGTCCGTCGCTCGAGCTCGAGCGCGCGCTCGCGCAGCCGGGCCACGAGATCCTCGCTCTCGGCCGCCGCGTGGCCCAGGTGCTCGCGCGCGCCGTCGACAATGCGCGAATCGAGTCCGACGCGCCGCGCGATGTCGAGCCCGGCCGAGATCCCCGCAGCGCCCGCGACCACCCGGAACGTCGGCCGCAGCTCCACCGGATCGAAGTCGAGCGCGGCGCTCGCGACCCCCGGCTCGGTCAGCGCCCACGTCTTGATCTCCGCCTGATGCGTGGTGACGACGACCGTGTAGCCCGGCCGGCGCAGGTCGCTGAGAATCGCGAGCGACAGCGCGGCGCCCTCGCGGGGCTCGGTTCCGGTGCCGATCTCGTCGAGCAGGAACAGGCACGGCGGACGCCCGTCGCGCAGGTAGCCGGCAACGGCACGGATGTGGGCCGTGAAGGTCGAGAGGTCGGCCGCGATCGACTGGCGATCGCCGACGTCGGCGCGCAGCTGGCGGTATAGCGGCAGGCGCGCCGCGCGCGCCGGGACGGGGATCGCCGCCTGCGCGAGCAGCACGTGCAGGCCCAGGGTCTTCAGCGCCACGGTCTTTCCGCCCGCGTTCGGACCCGATAGAACCAGGACGCGCTCGGCGGGGTCGAGGCGCAAGTCGAGCGGCACGCAGGCGTCTCCCCGCTCGGCGAGCCGCCGGGCGAGCAGCGGGTGCCTGGCCTCGACGAGCTCGATCGCCTCGGCCGGACCGACCTCCGCCAGCACGCCGTCGACCTCGCGAGCCCACAGGGCGCGCGCCTGCAGCGAGTCGAGCCAGCCCAGCGTCTCGATCGAGCGCGCCAGATCCTCTCGCCGCCGGGCCAGGCCCTGGCTGAAGGCCCGCAGCACACGCTCGATCTCACGGGCCTCGCGCTCGCGCAGACGGACGATCTCGTTGTTCGCCTCGACCGCCTCGAGCGGCTCGACGAACTGCGTGGCCCCGGACGACGAGGAGGCATGCACGATGCCGGCCACGGCCCGCGGGGTGTCGGTCCGGATCGGGATCACGAACCGTCCGTTGCGCTCGGTCACGAAGTCGTCGCGCACCACGCTCTCGCTGCCCGGCTCGCGCGCGAACGCGAGCAGCTGCCGCTCCAGACGCTCGGTCCGGCGGCGCCGGGAGACGCGGATCTCCTGCAGCTCCGGGCTGGCGTCGTCGCGCACCGTGCCGTCGGGCTCGATGGCGCGGAGAATCGGCAGGGCCTCGCGGCGCAGGTCGGAGAGGCTGGCCGTGCTGCCGTGGAGCAGGGGCGACCGCGCCGGCTCGAGTCCACGCAGGTGATCCCCCAGCTCCGCCAGCCCGAGTGCGACGCGCGCGAGATCGCGCAGCACCGCTGGCTCGAGCGCCGCCCCCTCGACCGCCAGGGCTGAGAGCGCGGGCTCGGGGTCGGGCAGGCCGCTCGGGACGACCGCGCCGTCGCGGTCGAGGTGCGCGATCAGCTCGCGCACCGCTGCGGCCTCGTCCCGGATGTCCCGCGCCTCGGCCCACGGGACCGTGGCCCGGATCCGCGCTCGGCCCGGCTCGGTCCGCGCATGCTCGGCGATCCACTCGAGCACGGCGTCGAGCGCCAGCACCTCGCGGGTCGCCGGGTCGAGGTCGAGCCGAGGCTCCTGGGGTGGCACGGGCCGCCGAGTATCGCACAGCGCCGGGCGTTTGACTGCGGGAGGGCGCCTCCCCATATTTGCCGAGGTCTCGGGACGCGCGATGCGGTCGACCCGACACCGTGGGGCCGATGAATCAGAACCCGCTGCGGATCGATGACCTCCTGCGCTTCATGGTGCAGCAGCAGGCGTCCGACCTGCACATCAAACCGATGCGGCCCCCGCTGGTGCGCCTGGGCGGCAAGCTCCTGCCGCTCAAGATCGACCCGCTCAAGCCCGAGGCGATCGCGCAGCTGCTCGACGCGATCGTCCCCGAGCAGCTCAAGTCCGCCCTCGAGACCCAGCTCGCCGTCGATTTCGGCTACAGCCTCGCCGGGGTCTCGCGCTTCCGCGCCTCGGTGTTCCAGCAGCGCGGCACGCGCTCGGCGGTCTTCCGGCGCGTGCCCTTCGACTTCCCGTCGCTCGAGGACTGGGGCCTGCCGCCGGTCCTGACCGAGTTCACCAAGATCCCGCAGGGTCTCGTGCTGATCACCGGGCCCACCGGCTCGGGCAAGTCCTCGACGCTCGCCGCGCTGATGCGCCTGATCGCCACGACGCGACTCGTGCACATCGTCACGGTCGAGGACCCGATCGAGTTCCTGCTCACGGACGGCGTCGGCGCGGTGACCCAGCGCGAGGTCGGCACGGACACGCCGAGCTTCGCCGTGGCGCTGCGCAACGCTCTGCGTCAGGACCCCGACGTGATCATGGTCGGCGAGATGCGCGACGCGGCCACGATGCAGACCGTGCTGACCGCCGCCGAAACCGGCCACCTGGTCTTCTCCACCGTGCACACGAACAGCGCGGTGCAGACGATCGACCGGATCATCGACTCGTTCCCCGAGGGCAACCACCGGCAGATCCGCCAGCAGCTCGCCGCGGTGCTGCAGGCCGTCGTGTCGATGAAGCTCGTCGAGCGCAGCGACGGCAACGGCCTGATCGGCGCGATCGAGATCATGCTCCGCACGCCCCGCGTGGCCAAGCTGATCCTGGAAGGCAACCTCGAGGCGCTCGAGGAAGAAGTCGAGAACAGCGTCTCCTATCACAAGATGCAGTCGATGAACCAGTCGCTCGCGGCGCTGGTCGTCAACCGGCAGGTCACGCTCGAGTCGGCGCTCGCCGCGAGCACGAACCCGGGCGATCTCGACCTGATCCTACGCAAGCTGCTGTACGCCGCCGGCGCGAAAGAGGCGCAGGAGGATGGGGCCATGGCCGAGCCGCTCAGCGACTTCTCGAAGATCCTCGAGCTGCAGGAGATCAAGAAGGCCTACGAGGAGCAGGAGGAGCGCCAGCGCGGCGAGCTTGCCGAGCGCGAGGCCGAGATCGCGCGCCTGCAGCAGCAGGTGTACGCGCAGCAGAGCGCGGGGAGCGGAGTGTCGGACGAGGTGGCCAAGGTACGGGCCGAGCACGATCGCATGGCCCAGCAGCTCCAGCTCGTGCGTCAGGAATACGAGACCAAGATCGAGCGCTTGAACGCGCGCATCCGCGAGCTGTCCGGCACGGCCGCTCGACCGGCCGCCACGGCCGCCGCCGCCGAGCCCGAGCGTCGCGGCTTTTTCCGCCGCTGATTCGCGCTCAGTCGGCCGAGCCGCCCGTGCCGGCGTGCACGGCGCGGCGATCGGTATCGGTCGACGCCTCGGCGGGGAGACGCGCGGTCGTCACCGTGGCGATCGCGTGCTTGAACAGGATCAGCTCGCCGTACTGGTTCTCGAGCAGCACGGTGAACTTGTCGAACGACTTGATGCGTCCCGTCAGCTTCTTGCCGTTGCCGAGGAACACCGTGACCACGCTGCGCGACTTGCGCGCTTCGTTGAAGAAGTCGTTCTGCAGGTTGCGGGCCTCTCCTTCCATCCGGGGACCCTCCACCGCGGGCTCGCGCTCGAACGCGGCGCGAGTATACCACGCGCTCCGGGTCACACCGTCGCTTCAGGCTGCGCCTGCCCGTTCCACAGCTCGAGCACTCGCTCGACGAGCCGCGCGCGGTCCTCGCCCGCATCGAGCCAGAGCAGGCCCGGCTCGCGCCGGAACCAGGTGAGCTGTCGCTTCGCGTAGCGCCGCGTGCTGCGCTGGACCTCGGCCGCGACCGCGGTGGGGTCCGCGCCCGCGCGGAGCGCGCGCACGACCTCGCGGTAGCCGATGGCCTTGAGCGCATTGGCCTCGGCCGGCACCCCCGCCGCGAGCAAGGCCCGCACCTCTTCCACGAGCCCGGCCTCGAAGAACTGCCCGACCCGCGCGTCGAGTCGGCGCGCCAGCGCTTGGCGGTCGAGCCTGAGACCCACCTTGACCGTGCGGTAGCGCTCCGCTCCCGAGCGGAACGAACCCTCGTCGCGCAGCCGAGCGCTCCACGTGCGCGAGGTTGAGAGCCCGAGCTCGAGCGCGCGCAGGATGCGCTGGCTGTCCCCGGCCGCGAGCCGAGCCGCGGAATCCGGGTCGACGCGCGCGAGCCAACGGTGGAGGAAGCCGGTTCCGCGTCGCTCCGCCACCGCGCGCAGGCGGGCGCGCAGCAGCGCATCGCGGGGCGGCAGGGCCACGATCCCGCGCAGGAGACCTCGGAGGTAGAGCCCCGTGCCCCCAACGACGATCGGCACGTGCCCACGCGCGACGATCTCGGCGATCGCCCGCTCGGCCCGGGCCACGAACTCGGCGAGGGAGAAGGCGTGACGCGGATCGACCGCGTCGATCAGATGGTGGCGGATCTCCCGGCGCTCGACGGGGCCGGGCTTGGCGGTCGCCGAGTCGAGACCGCGGTAGACCTGGAGCGCGTCGCAGCCGACGATCTCCCCGCCGATGCGCCGGGCGATCTCGACCGCGAGCCCGGACTTGCCCGTACCGGTCGGTCCAACGATGGCGAGCAGCCGGATCAGCGGCGGCGAGCTCTCGGGACCCGCGTTTCGTGCACGTGGTCTCGCGCCTCGTTCACGGCCGCCCGCAAGTGATCTCGGCAATAGCTCTGCCCGCGCTCGATCGGAGCCTCGCACCGCACGCAACGTCCCCGTCGCACCCATCGTAGCCCAGGCGCGAGCACCGACAGCAGGAGGCCCGCCAGGAAGCAGATCCCACCGATCTTGAACAGCGGCCCGAACCACGCATCCGAGGTCTCGGGCAGGATCCAACCGACCTCACCCGCGAGCAAGAGCCAAGCCGCGGCGGCCACGACAGCCAGCCCGAAGTAGCGCAGGGACTTCTCCACCGGGGCCAATGTAGGACCTGCACCCCCGGTGAGCCACGACCCGCCTCTCCCCCGAGTCCGCCTTCAGTTCGAAGCGGTCGCGTCGCGCGTCAAGCCGGTGCCGCGGTAGTAGTGCGCCAGGATCTCGCGGTAGGAGGCTCCACGCAGGGCCATGCCGTACGCTCCGACCTGGCACAGGCCCACCCCGTGGCCCCAGCCCTTGCCCGCGAACACGACCGTCTCGATCTCGCTCGCGCCGTCCCGCGACACCTCGATCACGACCAGGCTCTCGCGCAGCCCCAGTAGCCTGCGCACGTCGAAGCCGCGGACCTCGGCCGTCCCGCGGCTTCCCACGACACGCAGCTTGGTGATGCGACCGGACACGCCGCGCTCGACGACCTCGAGTCCGCGCAGCCGTCCCACCGCGAGGCGCTCTCCGATCGCCGCTTCGACCTCGCGTCGCGAGCGTCGTTCCTCCCACGAATACACCGCCGCCGTGCGGTCGTCCGACGTGCCCTTGATCGGCGGCGAGAGCTCGAGAAAGTCGATCGCGCCGTTCCGCGCGCTGCGGTATCGCACGCGATCTCCCGGCCACAGCTCGAGTCGCTGCGCGGGGACGACCCTCCCCCCCACGAGCGAGAACAGGCGCGGATCCGTCCCGACGTCCACGCGAATCTCGCCCGGCTCGCTCACGAAGCGCACGCTGTGCGCGCCCACGCCGGCGACGACGCTCGAGCGCAGGCCGAACGCCTGATACGTGTCGCCGATCCGCGCCAGCACCGAGGCGATGCGCGCCGCGCGGGGCGGCTCCGTGATGCGGAACGCCCCGTCGGCGTACGGTCGCAGCGCCTGCACCAGCGCGAGGTAGGCCAGCGCCCGGCGCTCGCGCTCCGGGCGCGCCGCGGCCTCTCGGTCGCGCAGCACGGCGTCGAGATCGTCGCTCGCGAGCAGGATCTGCGCGCGCTCGTGCCAGCCGACGTCGGTGACGATCGTCGTCGCGGCCTCGGCGAGCGAGGCCGCGGCTCCGGGCGGACCGCTCGGCTCGGACAGGCCGGCCAGACGAGCCAAGCGCGCGGTCCAGACCCGCAGCGTCGCGGGCGTCACGCGCTCGAGCGGAGCCGTCTCGGCATCGAGCACCCCGGCGACCTCGAGCAGCGCGAGGTCCCGCGTCGCATCGGCGCCCGTCTCGTCGACACGCGGCGGCTGGGTCCGTCCCACGATCTCGCCGCGCAGGGTCCGCAGCGCCTCGCCCTCCGCGCGACAGGGCACGCCGCGCAGGTAGGGCGCGGATTCACCGGGGAAGATCGCCGACCCGTCCTCGGTGTGTCCGCCGCACGTGGCCGTGTAGTAGGCCACGATCGCCCGACCCGCGTAGCTCAGCACTTCGCCGCGGGTCGCCGCGACCGCACGGTCCGACAGCGGGTGCTCGGCCGACGCCCCGCCGTAGACCTGGCACCGCGGCGTCGCGCACAGGTCGAAGCCCTCGTGCTCGAACTGCCCGCGGTTGCGCCAGGCGTACGTGCGCGCCGCGACCGCCTGCGCTTTCAGCGCCTCGAGCTCGGGCCAGATCTCCGGCCCGAGCTCGCGCGGCACGACCCCCATCAGGTAGTGCTCGAGCCCGAGCCAGTTCACCGCGCGGAGCTTGCCGAACTCGGAGATCCGGACCTCGACCACGCCGCGAAGCTCGACCCCATCGACCACGATCCGCTGCCCGGCGCTCGGCAGCACCGCGGCGCGCGCGGTGTCGAAGCGCTGGCTCTCGTAGGCCGCATCGACCAGTCGCAGGGACAGGCCGCCGATCGCCGCACCCGGCTCCTCGACGATCCAGGCGTCCTCGAGCCCGGCGCGGCGCGCGCGCTCGACCAGCGGCTGGAGCGCCAGACGGTCGGGCGCTCCGCCCAGACGCACCCGGTAGTTGCCGCGGTCCGGGTCGTGATGCACGACCGCATCGACGCCCAGCTCGCGCGCCAGACGGGCTTGCTCGCGCGCGGCCGCCTCGGCCGTCGCGAATGCCGCGACCTGCACGCGGAACACGCTCGGAACGCCTCCCGCCGGCGCGCCGTCGACGACAAAACGCAGCGGGCCCTCGTAGCGCGGACGCCACAGGTCGGCTCCGCTGACCGCATCGACGACGCGGAACGGCGCGGCGCTCGACACCTCGTAAGTCGCCGCGGGCTCGAGCCCCACGCGATAGAGCGGCTCGGGCTCGCCCGCCGCATGCGCCAGGCGCGCCAGGCGCGCCTCCTCTCCGAGCACCGGTCCACACGCGGCGAGCCAGGCCAGCGCGACCAGGCGAGCGAAAGCGCTAGCCATGATCCCCGGCGTCGAGCGCGCGCAGCAGCGCGAGCGCCGAGGCCTGCGCGGCGGGGTCCGTGGCCCACGCGCCCGAGGTGGCGAGCGTCGTCATGCGGCTGCGCTCCTTGCGCACGCCGCGCCGGGTCATGCAGGTGTGCTGTGCCTCGAGCCACACCAGCGCCGCGCGGGGCGCGAGCACGCGCTCGAGCGTGCCCAGGATCGCGGCGGTCAGCCGCTCTTGGGTCTGCAGGCGACGCGCATGCGCGTCGACGACACGACCGATCTTGCTCAGACCGGCCAGGCGCGCTGTGGGCAGGTAGGCCACGTGCGCGTAGCCGAAGAACGGCAGGAGGTGGTGGACGCACACCGAGCTGAAGTCGACCCGCCGCACCGCGACCGGGCCGTAGCCCTCGGGCGAGGCGCTGAACGTCAGCTCGGCGTCGGGGTCGACGTCGTACCCCGCGAGCAGATCGTCGCCCCAGGCCGCGGCCACGCGCCCGGGCGTCCGCGCGAGATCGTCGTCGGGAAAGCGCTGCCCCACCGCATCGAGAAACGAGCGCACCGCGTCTTCCATACGCTGCCGGTCCACTTCACTCCCCGCGATAGACGACCGAGCAGTTCCGCGTCTCGTGGAGCTCGATCTCGAGCAGTCCCGGCAGGCCGGGGGCGAGTCGGCCCCAGATCCACTCGGCGATGCGCTCGGCAGTCGGGTTGTCGATCAGGTCGTTGAGATACCGATGGTCGACCCGCTCGACGACGTCCCGCGCCACGATGCGTTTCAGCTCGGCGAAATCGATCGCCATTCCGCTCCGCGGCTCGACCGGACGATCGATCGAGACGAGCAGGCGGTACGAGTGGCCGTGCAGCTCGCGGCAGGCGCCGGGATGCTCGGGCAGCCGATGCGCCGCCTCGAACTCGAACACGCGGCGCACGATCACCGCGCCCGCCCCCCATGCGCGCGACTCAGCTCGACCCCCACCGAATCCACGATTCCGTCCAGAACCGGCGTCTCCTTGCGCACGCGGATCGTGATCCGCTCGACATCCGCGAACTCCTCGAACAGCGCGTCGAGCACGGCCACGGCGAACGATTCGAGCAGCTTGTGCGAAGAGTTGCGGCCCAGCTCGACGACGACCCGGTGCAGTCTTCGATAGTCGACGGTCGAGGAGACATCGTCGTGGCGCGCCGAGCGCTCGAGGTCGAGCTCGACCGACACGTCGACGGCCAGGCGCACGCCGACTTCCCGCTCCATGCGGGTCAACCCGTGGAACCCGTGGAACTTGATGCCTTCGACGAAGATCCGGTCGGTCACGCGCGGCGCCTCACCGGCAAAGGTCCGCAGTGTATCACGCGCACGAGGCGTCACGGCACGCGCAGACCCGGAACCCGCGGGTACTTCAAGCCGGTCCCGGTGTTGAACAGCACGACGCGCTCCGCCGCGCCGATCGCGCCTTGCGCCACGAGCCGATGCAGCGCGGCCACCGTCGCGCCGCTCTCCGGAGCGCCGAACACGCCTTCGAGCCGCGCGAGCTCGAGCTGCCCTTCGGCCATCTCCTCGTCCGTCACGGCGAGCGCGGTGCCGCGCGATGCGCGCAGCGCCTCGAGGATCAGCGCATCGCCGACCGCGCTCGGCACGCGCAGGCCTGCGGCGTAGGTCCGGGGTCGCTCCCAGCGCTCGGCGCGATCGGCGCCTTGCTCGAACGCCCGCACGATCGGCGCGCAGCCCGCGGCTTGCACCGTCACCATGCGCGGCCGCCGCCCACGGGCGACGAGGCCGAGCTGCTCCAGCTCCTCGAAGGCCTTCCACAGGCCCACGAGCCCCGTGCCTCCGCCGGTCGGATACACGATGACGTCGGGCAGCTCCCAGCCCAGCTGCTCGGCCAGCTCGTAGCCCAGCGTCTTCTTGCCCTCGAGTCGATAGGGCTCGCGCAGCGTCGAGAGATCGAACCAGCGCTCGTGCTCCGCCTGTTCCCGCACGCGCACCCCGCAGTCGGCGATGTCGCCGTCGACGAGATGCACCGTCGCACCGTACGCCGCGGCCTCGAGCCGGAACGGCGTCGGAGTGTCCTCGGGCAGGAACAGGTCGACCGACATGCCGGCCAGCGCGCCGTACGCCGCCGCGGCCCCGCCCGCGTTCCCCGCGGACGGAAGGGCGAGCCGGCGGAGGCCGAAGCGCCGCGCCATCGTGACCGCCACCGCCATGCCACGAGCCTTGAACGAGCCGGTCGGGTTCGCTCCCTCGTCCTTCACGAGCAACCGCTCGAGCCCGATCGCGCGTCCGAGAAAGCGCGCGGGGAGCAGCGGCGTTCCGCCCTCGCCGAGCGTCAGCGGATCGTCCGAGCCCGGGAGCACCTCGGCATAGCGCCACAGACCGCGCACGGCGCGCCCGGCCAGAGCTTCGCGCGTGAGCGTCCGCGCGGCCTCGTCGAGCCGGTAGCGCGCGAGCAGCACCCCCTGGCAACGCGGGCACAGCCCGGCCGGGACGGCCGGATCCTCCGCCGCGCGGCAACGCGAGCACTCGAGCCACTCGAGCGTCGACCGAACCGCCTTCGGCTCCACGCGGCGACCCTCCCGGACGCACGTTACCCCGCGCGGTGATCGCGGGGCAAGCAGCCGCGGGGCTTTCGGCATCGTCGGCGCGGTCGGCTCGCTGCGCTCCCCACTTACCACATCCGCCGTTGAACGCCCCGGCGCACGTCCCGACGTTAGCTTCGTGAGCAGCGCTGCCCCACGTCGGCCGCTCCGCGGGCCCAGGAGCGCCGCGCTCCTCGCGCTCGCGCTCGCGGCGGCGCCGGCCCGTGGCTCGATCGCCCGCTACGCCGCTCCCGAGGACCTCGCCCGGGGCGCTCCGCTCGTGGTCGAAGGGAGCGTGGCGACGAGTCGCAGCGCGCTCGACCCGCTCACGGGCTCGCTCGCCACCTACACGACGATCGACGTCGAGAGCGTGCATCGCGGCCCGCGCGCGTTCGAGCGCGTCGTGATCCGCGAGCCCGGCGGAAGCTACGGCGAGATCGCCCACGAAGTCGACGCCGTGCCGACGTATCACGCCGGCGAGCGCGTGCTCGTGTTCCTCGAGGCCGCGCCCGATGGCGCGCTGCGCACGAGCGCGATGTTCCTGGGGAAGTTCTCGATCGTCGAGGACGAGCGCGGCGCGCGCTGGGCCACTCGCGACCTCGATGGACACGGCCTGTTGCCCAGGGCTGAGGCCCCGCCCGTCGAGCGCATGCCACGCTCCGATCTGGTGGCCGTGGTCGCGAGCGTGCCCTGGCGCGGGGCGCGTCGAGTGGATGGCGCCTCGCCGCCCCCGCAACCGCGCGCCACGCCACCCGAGCTCGAGCGCCTGCTGTGGAGCGACGAGGAGCCTTCCCGCGAGGCTACGGGCGGCGTGGTCGCGCGCTTTCAGACCCTCTCCGGCGCGAACCCGACGCGCTGGTTCCAGGTCGATTCCGGCACCGCGATCAAGCTGCACGTCGAGCCGGCCCGCAACCCGCTCGGCGACGACGCGGCGGCAGTCGCGGCGATGGTCCGGGCCATGGACGCCTGGACCGCGGTCCCCGAGGGACGGGTCACACTCCGCCCCGGCGACACCGACTACGACTTCACGGGAACCCACGCGCTGAGCCCGGCCAAGGCCTCCTCGGGTCTGAACATCGTGCTCTTCGGCGATCCGTACGAGGACATCCCCGATCCGACCGGCTGCTCGGGGATCCTCGCCATCGGCGGCTACTGGCGCACCAGCGGGCTCGCCGGGACGGTCAACGGCACCGCCTTCCACAGCGCGCTCTCGATGTACGTCGTGTTCAACGACCAGTTCGAGTGCTTCCTCGGCGACACCGACGACCTGGCCGAGATCGCGACCCACGAGATCGGTCACGGCCTGGGCTTCGGTCATTCCGTGGCGGCGGACGCGATCATGCGCTCGTCGGCCTACGGCGACCGGGGCGCGCGCCTGGGTGACGACGACCGCGACGCCGCGCACTGCGTCTATCCGCACACGCTGACGCTCCTCGTGCCGAACGGAGGCGAGGCCTGGGGCGCGGGAACGCTGCGCACGCCCACCTGGTCGGCGAGCGTCGAGGACGGCCCCGACCCGGGCGTGGTCGCGCTCGAGCATTCGACGGATGGCGGAGCGAGCTGGACACGCATCGCCACGGGCACCCCGAACGACGGTCAGTGGGCGTGGAGCGTGCCCGACCTGCCAGGAAGCAACCATCGCCTGCGCATCCTCCGGCCGAATCGGGGCACGAACGCTCCCGTCTCGTTTCCCGCGGCGTGCAGCGCGGACACCTCGAGCGCGCCGTTCACGATCACCCCGCACCTGCCGCGGGCCGGGGTGGTTCCCGACGGGACGCTCTCGGGCGGCGGTCTGACCCTCGACCGGGGGTTCGCCGGCGCGCTCGTGCTGGGCTGGACCGCGTCGTGCTCGGCCGAGGCGACCGACTACGCCGTGTACGAGGGCAGCCTGGACGCGCTGCGTCAGGGGATCTGGGACCACACGCCGGCGACCTGCAGCACCTCCGGAGATCCGTGGGCCGTCCTGACACCGGCCCCGGGCAACCGCTTCTTCCTGATCGCGGCCACGGCGAGCGGCCAGGAGGGAAGCCTCGGAAGCACCGCGGGCGGCACGGAGCGTCCGGCCTCGACGGCCGCCTGCTTCCCGCGCGAGACCGTCTCGAGCTGCGACTGACCCGGCCGAGCGACTAGGAGCGCGTGTCGCGGGCGACGAGCACCGGACAGGTGGCCCGGCGCAGCACGCGCTCGGTCGTCGAGCCCAGGACCGCGTGCGAGATGAACCCCCGCCCGTGCGTGGCCATGACCACCAGGTCCGCGCGACCCTCTTCGGCGAGACGCACGATCTCGACGTGCGGCGTGCCGACGCTGATGACCGTCTCGGTCTCGGGGAAGTCCGCGAGATGGTCACGCGCGAACTCGCTCAGTCGCTCCCGCGCGCGCTCGACCTGCTGGTCCACGATCTCCTGCACGCCGACCGCCATGTACTCGGCGACGAGCGGCGGCAGCGTGTCCTCGACCACGTGGGCCAGCACGATCCTCGCGCCGAAACGGCGGGCCAGCGTCCGCGCCGGAGCCAGCGCCCGCTTCGACGTCTCGGAGAAGTCGGTGGTGACGAGGATCCGACGAATGTCGTCCATGACGTGGCCTCCCTGGGGCTCATCTTAGCCCAACCCGACGAGCCGTAACGGAGCCCCGTGGTCGTCCTATACTCGGATCCGTGCGCGCCAAGCCCGTTCGCGCCCCACGCCGAGTCCTCGGCCAGCGGGTCCACCCCGACGTCGTCGGCGAGCCGGGGGGAGCGTACGGCCGCGTCTACCGCCTGGTTCGCCGCATTCCGCGCGGGCGGGTCATGACCTACGGCTGGGTCGCGAGCGCGCTCGCGCAGCGCCTGTCGGCGCGCGCCGTCGGCTGGGCGCTCCACGGCTGTCCACGCGGCGTGCCGTGGCACCGCGTCGTGAACGCGAGCGGCGGCTGCTCGACCGATCGGCTGCCCGACCTGCCGCCCGGCCTGCAGCGCGCCATGCTCGAGTCCGAGGGCGTGCAGTTCCGGCCGAACGGCACGCTCGAGCTCGAGCGCTACGGCTGGCTGCCCAGGCGGAGCTGACCCCGCCTCAGGCGAAGCGGATCCGCGCGAAGCGCCGCTTGCCCACGCGCACGAGGCGCACGTCGCCTGCCGCGGCCGCGAGCTCGAGCGTCCCGGGCTCGAGCCGCGCGCCGTCGATGCTCACCGCGCCCTGGCGCAGCAGCCGCTCGGCCTCGCTGCGCGAGGCGGCCAGGCCGGCGTCGCTCAGCAGGCGCGGCAGGAACGCCTTCCCTCGATCGAGGGCGAAGGTGTGCTCGGCGACCTCGTCGGGCGCCTCGCGCGCCTGGAACACGCGCGTGAACTCCTCGAGCGCCGCGCGCGCGGCCGGCTCGCCGTGGAAGTCGGCGACGACGCGCAGCGCGAGACCCTCCTTGACGCGCATCGGGTGGAGCTGCCCACCCTCGACCAGCTCGCGCATGCTGCGCAGCGACTCGGCCGAGACGTCGGTGACCAGCTCGTAGTAGCGCCACATGAGATCGTCGGCGATCGACATCAGCTTGCCGAAGATCTCGCGGGCCGGCTCGTCGATCCCGACGTAGTTCCCGAGCGACTTGGACATCTTGTCCACGCCGTCCGTACCCTCGAGCAGCGGCGTGGTGAGCACGACCTGCGGCTCGAGGCCGTAGCCCGGCATCACGTCGCGACCGACGTTCAGATTGAACAGCTGATCCGTTCCGCCGAGCTCGACGTCGGCCACGAGCGCGACCGAGTCGTAGGCCTGGGCCAGCGGGTACAGGAACTCGTGGACCGCGATCGGCTGACCCGCGTGAAAGCGCTTCTTGAAGTCGTTCCGCTCGAGCATGCGCGCCACCGTGTAGCGCGCGGCGAGCCGCACGAGCCCGTCGGCGCCGAGCGGCCCGAGCCACTCTCGGTTGAAGCGCACCTCGGTTTCGGGCCGCAGGATCTTGCCGCACTGCCGCCGGTAGGTCTCGGCGTTGGCCAGGATCTCCTCGGTCGAGAGAGCGGGGCGGGTCGCCGAGCGCCCGGTGGGATCGCCGATCATGCCGGTGAAGTCGCCGATCACGAACACCACGCGGTGCCCAAGATCCTGGAACTGGCGCATCTTGCGCAGCAGGACGGTGTGGCCGAGATGGAGGTCGGGCGCGGTCGGGTCGAAGCCGACCTTGACCACGAGCGGTCGCCCGGCGCGCCGCGAGCCGTCGAGCTTGCGGCGCAGCTCGTCGGGGGTGACGACGTCGACCGTGCCGCGCGTCAGACGCGCGATCTGCTCCTCGACCGGTGGGAATTCGACACGCGGCTCGCTCACCTGGGTCCCTCGGGCGCGGCGGCGATTCTAGCAGGTCGCCTCAGAGCAACCCGCGCTCGCGCAAGCTCGTGTAGCCGCTCCGCGTGACGATCAGGTGGTCGTAGAGCTCGATCCCCAGGAGCTCCCCGGCGCGACGGATCGACTGCGTGAACTCGACGTCCTCGGGGCTCGGATCGAGGCACCCGCTGGGGTGGTTGTGCGCCAGGATGAACCCCAGCGCCAGGTGCGTCACCGCCGGGTAGAGCGCCTCGCGCGGATGGGTGCGTGTCGTGTTCAGCGAGCCGATCGACACGGTCTCCTTGGCCACCAGGCCGTTCTGCGCGTCGAGGTACAGCCCGACCAGGTGCTCCGTGCGGGCCCGGCCGATCTCGCGCACCTCGTGCCACGCGTCCCGCGGCGTGGCCACGC
>Ga0180063_1000103_pt1 | contig 19632 bp, 11 predicted proteins | sample EasRivT47_16_10D_FD_121776 | JGI IMG/M metagenome (GOLD analysis project Ga0180063, IMG submission 121776) | Soil microbial communities from meander-bound floodplain in the East River, Colorado, USA - East River metaG ERMLIBT47_16_10D | ecosystem: Environmental > Terrestrial > Soil > Floodplain ...
CCCGTTCGCAGGATTACATTGCCGTCGATGCGAGCCGTGTCCGAGTCTGACGGTCCTACGGCCGACCGTGGAACTCGCGACGTCTTCGAGGTACGGGCGATGCGCCGGACCCACCCCCGCACGGCCGCGCCGGTTCTCGCGCTCGGAGGTACCGTGTTCCTCGCCGGCGCCGCGCTCGCGGCGACGATTCGCGTGCCCGGCGACCTGCCGACGATCCAGGCGGCCATCGATTCGAGCGCGCCAGGCGACACCGTCCTCGTCTCGCCCGGTGTGTACCGCGAGAACCTCGATTTCCGGGGGAAGTCGATCGAGGTCGTGGGCGAAGCCGGCCCGGAGGCGACGGTCATCGACGGCGGCGAGGCGGGTCCCGTCGTTGTCTTCGCGGGTCGCGAGACGGGCGATACGGTCCTGCGCGGGTTCACGATTCGAAACGGCCGCATCGACCCGGATGCCCCCTGGCCGAGTGGCGGGCAGGGGATCCGGATCGGCGGCTCGTCTCCGACGATCGTCGGCAACCACATCGTGGACAACGAGGGTTGCGGGATCGACGTCTACTGGGGCTCTCCGCGAATCGCGGCCAACCGGATCTCGCGCAACGGGCGGCGCTGCTTCGGGGGCGGCGGAATCCGGATCCTCGGCCGCGACCCGCGCGGCATCGAGCCCGCGATCCTGTCCAACGTCGTGTCCGAGAACCTCGAGGGAGGGATCATGCTGTCCGGGGTCGATCGGGCGATCGTCGCGAACAATACGATCGCGCGAAACACCACCCTGTATCGAGGCGGCGGCGTGAGCGTGAACGGCCACTCTCCGATTGACCTCGTCCAGAACCTGATCGTGGAGAACTTCGGCGGGTCGGGCGGCGGGATCTACCTGTCGTCCCTGTCCGATGGGGCCCGTGTGGTCGCCAACACCGTCGTCGCGAACGAGAGCCCGGACGGCTCGGCCCTGCGCATCGACGTGTTCCCCCCCGACACGGAGATCGTGAACAACGTGCTGGCCGCGTCCGCGGGCGAGACGGTCGTCCTCTGCGGCCGGTGGCCGGCGCCCGGGCTGGGCGCGTTCCGCTCGAACGACGTGTTCAGCTTCTCGGGGGAGCGGTTCGGCGGATCGTGCTCCGACTCGACCGGCTCGGACGGCAACCTCGGCGCCGACCCACGGCTCGCCTGCATCCCCGGCGGTGACTTCCGCCCCGTCGAGACGTCGCCGTGCGTCGACGCGGCGGAGGGCGGCGTCTCCGGGCTCCCGAGGGGCGATCTCGAGGGCAACCCGAGGCTTGCCGACGGAGACGCCGACGGGGAGCCGCGGCTCGACATCGGGGCCCTCGAGCTCCAGCCCGGATCGCCGCCGGCCCCTTGTGCCTACGTGTTCTGTCCTCCCGACGTGCTCGCGCTGGTGGAGCGCGGCGAGACGGCCGGCGTGGTCGAGTATCCGACACCGTGGGCGGGACCCGATTCGACCGTGACCTGCACGCCGGCCTCCGCTTCCGTGCTGCCCCTCGGGCGGACTGCGGTCGAATGCGCCGCGATCGGACCCGCAGGGGATGCGGCCTCGTGCGCCTTCGCCGCGACCGTCGACGTCCACGCGCCGAACGACGACTTCGACGACGCGACGCCGGTCACCACGCTACCCTTTACGGACAGCGTGTACACCGGACTGGCGACGTGGGCGCCCGACGATCCGTATTGCTCGGGGAGCGGCGAGACGATCTGGTACTCCCTCGTCGTGGACGAGAACCAGTGGATCACGGTCGACACGCTGGCCAGCGACTTTCCGACGCGGGTCTCGGCCTACGCCGGCGATCGCGGTGTGCTAGAGCAGCTCTCGTGCGGCGACGGCCAGATCCGATTCCGGGCGACCGCCGAGGAGAGGTACTCCGTCATGGTGGGGTCCGCCGTGAACCAGCCCGGCGGCCATCTCGAGCTTTCCATCACGGCCGAGCCGGCGCTGAACGTCCGCGTCCTTGCGTCGCCGGTGGGCACAATCCACGCACCGAGCGGGGAGGCTTCGGTGGAAGGGACCGTGACGTGCACCTTTCCGGCCGACGCGCGAGTCTACGCCCTGCTGACCCAGGAGCGCGCGCCTTCGTCCGTCGAGGTCTTCGCGGGCACGCGAGTCGCGTGCGACGGCGAGACGGAATGGAGCATCGACCTGCCCGGCGGCGACCCGAGCCTGCGGGCCGGCCCGGCGACGCTCCTTGTCTTCGCCACGGCGTGGCGCCAGGAGACATTCGAGGACGCCTGGAACTATGTGTCGGGCCCCGTCCGGCTGAACGGAGCGGCGAGCGGCGCGCGTTGAGGCCGCGACGACGTCAGAATGGTGGCGAGGTCGGCCATCGCCTGCGGGCGCTTCTCAACGCGGTTTCTTGACACGCCCACCACGTCGCTTCTCGAGGCGCCCGGCGACATCGGTGCGAAGCTCCGCCCAATCCCGTTTGGTCAAGTAGGAGGTCGGTCCGCTCTTCACGCCCTCGAGGAGGAGGTCCTCCAATCGTTCCTGGGCTTGGCGCTCTTGGTCGCGGCGAATGAGGTCGCGCAGGTACTCGCTCGCGTTGCCGTAGCGGCCGCGCTTGATCTGGGCCTCGATCCACTCGCGCAAGGGCTCGGGCAGCGAAATGTTGAGACTGGTCATGCGGTGCGCCTCCTGGGCAGGAATATCGAGCGAATGGCATCTAATGTCAATAGATGCCATCCCGTCGTGCGCCGTTCTGTCGGTAACAGATCGGGGGCGATCCGTCTGAATCCAGTGACGGGGAGGGGCATGACCATGAGCGGCAAGAGCAAGGGCGTTTCCCGGTGGGTTCGCTTGGGCATCCTGCCGGCTCTCCTGCTGGCAACGGCGCCGGGAAACCCGGCAGCCGGGGCTGCACCCGCCGGCTGGCTCGATTCAGCGCAGCACGATCTGGAGCAACGGGAATACGAGCTCTCGTGGCAGGCCTCCCCGGTGGCGGATGACATCGAGGCGTCCTGGCATGCGCCCAACCGCTCGCAGGGCTTCCGGACCTACTTCACGTCCGAAGGCATCCGAGTGGTTCCCCGAACCGATTCGACACCCTCCTGGCTCTGGGGGCTGTCACTCGTCGGGTACGGCCGGGGAGAAACGACCTGGGTGGTGCCGCAGGCCAACCTATCCCCCTCCGGACACCGGATTGATTACCACCGCGGCTCTCTCGATGAGCGCTACGAGAACACTCCGGGAGGCCTCGAGCAGATCTTCACGCTGCGTGCGTCTCCCGGGCAAGCGGGCGGGGACGAGGGCGAGGCGAGAGATTGGGTTCATCTGGACCTCGCCTTGTGGGGCGATCTATCGCCCCGGGTGTCCGAGGACGGCCAGGCGATCGATTTCGTGACTTCCTCCGGAGCGCCGGCACTTCGCTACGCGCAGCTGAAGGTGACCGATGCTCGCGGTGCGACTCTGCCGGCATGGATGGAGGGTTTCTCCGGGGAGAACGCGCGCGGGATCCGGCTGGTCGTGGATACGCGCGAAGCCGTCTATCCCATCACGGTCGATCCGATGATCACCAGCGCGGCGTGGACGGCGGAGAGCGATCAGGCGAGCGCCAACTTCGGCCATTCCGTCGCCACCGCGGGAGACGTGAATGGCGATGGCTACTCGGATGTGATCGTCGGAGCGAACCTGTATGACAACGGCCAGACCGATGAAGGACGCGCCTACGTCTATCTGGGTTCGGCCGGAGGGCTCTCGCTGAGCCCCGCCTGGATGGCGGAGAGCGATCAGTCGAACGCCAACTTCGGCAACAGCGTCGCCACGGCAGGCGACGTCAACAACGACGGCTACTCCGACGTGATCGTCGGCGCATTCAACTTTCAGAATGGAGAGGCCGGCGAGGGGCGGGCGTACCTCTACCTCGGCTCGGCCTCGGGCCTCGCGACGACAGCGGCCTGGACGGCCGAGAGCGATCAGATCGGGGCCCAGTTTGGCTGGTCCGTCGCCACGGCGGGGGACGTCAACGGCGATGGTCGCTCCGACGTGATCGTCGGAGCGAACGCGTATGACATCGACGTCGGCGATGAAGGACAGGCCTACCTCTATCTCGGGTCGGCGTCGGCCTCGGGGCTGGCGACGACACCGGCCTGGACCGCATCCGATAGCCAGAGCTTCGCGGAATTCGGCACCTCCGTGGCGACGGCCGGGGACGTCAACGGCGACGGCTACGCCGACGTGATCGTCGGAGCGCCCGGGCACTCCCTCAACTTCCAGGACTTTGGCGCCGCGTTCGTGTACCTCGGCTCGGCCTCGGGCCCGGCGACCAGCCCATTCTGGACGGGGAACACCCTGCCGGATGGGGGCGCCTTCGGCAGCTCGGTCGCGACCGCGGGGGACGTCAACGGCGACGGCTATGCCGACATCCTGATCGGGGACCACCTGTACTCCAACGGCGCAGTGTCCCGGGGGGCGGTCCGCCTTTACCTCGGCTCGGCATCGGACCCGCCGCTACCGTGGTGGGGGGCGCAGGGCAACGGCGGCGACCACTTCGGCATCTCCGTCTCGACGGCGGGGGACGTCAATGGTGACGGCCACGCCGATATCCTCATAGGACAGGTCGGGACCTCTTTGGGGCGAGCCCGTATCTACCTCGGTTCGCCGACGGGACCGGAGACGACAGCGGTCTGGAACGTCGCCGTGAGCTTCGCGGGATTCGGCACCTCCGTGGCGACGGCCGGGGACGTCAACGGCGATGGCTATTCGGATGTCCTGGTCGGAGCGGACCTCTACGACAACGGCCAGTCGGACGAGGGCCGGGCCCTTCTCTACCTGGGCTCGGCCTCGGTCCCGAAATCGACCCCGTCCTGGACGGAGGCGGGCGACCAGGCGGACTCCGCGTTCGGCTCCTCCGTCTCCACGGCAGGTGACATCAACGGTGACGGCTACACGGACGTCATCGTCGGCGCTCCGCTTTACGACAACGGCCAGACCGACGAAGGGCGGGCCTTCCTCTATCTCGGCTCGGCATCGGGACTGCCATCGACCCCGGCCTGGACAGCGGAGGGCGACCAGATCGGGGCTCAATTCGGCGGGTCCGTCGCCACGGCGGGGGACGTCAACGGCGACGGCAACTCGGACGTCATCGTCGGAGCCGTCTTCTACGACAATGGCCAATCCGACGAGGGGCGCGGCTATCTCTACCTGGGATCGGCCTCCGGCCTCGCAACGACCGCGGTTTGGACGGTGGAGGGCAATCAAACGAACGCTTACCTGGGCTGGTCGCTCGCCCCGGCGGGGGATGTCAACGGCGACGGTTACTCCGACGTCATCATCGGCGTGCCGGGAGGCGGGGGGCCAGCGCACGTCTATCTCGGCTCGGCCACCGGGCTGGCGACGATGCCCGCCTGGACCGCCGCGAGCGATGTGGCGAACACCAGCTTCGGCATGCGCGTCGCCACCGCGGGGGATGTGAACGGCGACGGCTACTCCGATGTGATCGTCGGTGCACCGTTTTCTTCCCAGAATGTCGAGCTGGAAGAAGGACGTGCCTACCTCTACCTCGGATCGGCGGGAGGGCTCTCGCCGAGCCCGGCCTGGACCGTCGAGAGCAATCAGGATTTCGCCCTCTACGGCAACAGCGTCGCCACGGCGGGGGATGTCAACGGCGACGGTTACTCCGACGTGCTGGTCGGTGCACCCTACGAATTCCCCGTGGATCACGCGGGGCAGGCGTACCTTTATCTCGGCTCGGCTTCCGGCCTGGCGGCGAGCGCAGCGTGGACGGCGACGGGCGGCCAGCTGAACGCCAAATTCGGCCAATCGCTCGCAACCGCGGGGGATGTCGACGGCGACGGCTACTCCGACGTCATCGTCGGGCAACCCGATTACTCCACGACTCCCGAACCGTACGAGGGACGGGCACTTCTCTACCTCGGCTCGGCCTCGGGCCTCTCGCCGGCCCCGAGTTGGACGGTGGAGGGCAACCAGACGGGATCTCAGTTCGGCTCGTCGGTCGCGATGGCAGGGGATGTCAACGGCGACGGCTTCGCGGACACGATCATCGGGGCCTCGAGGTATCTCAGCGCCCAGGGTCCCACCGGCAGCGCCTTTCTCTACTACGGCAACGGCGGCGACGGATTGAACCGCATCCCCCGACAGGCCCGCGCCGACGGCACCGCGCCCATCGCCCTGCTCGGCAAATCCGACTCCGAGACTTCCATTCGCCTGCTGGAACGAGGTCTTACCCCCGCCGGCAGGGGCATGATTCGCCTGGAGTACGAATTCAAGCCGCTCGGGACTCCCTTCAACGGGACGGGACTCGCCAGCTCGGCGGTGCAGGACAGCGGCACGCCCGGTGGCTCGGGCAGTTCTGTGAGCTTCGACGAGGCCGTCACGGGACTCAGCGAAGGGACCTTCTATCACTGGCGGTCGAGGATCGTCGGCTCCGACCCGTTCTTCCCCCGCTCGCCCTGGATGTCGCTCGCCGGCAACAACGTCACGGAAACGAAGCTGCGGACGGCCGGGTGCGTCGACCGCGACGGCGACGGTTATGGCGAGATCAGCGATCCCTCCTGTCTGAGCCTCGTTCTCGATTGCAATGACCAGAGTGCGTCTGCGTGGGGTACGCCCGGGGAGACCTTGAACCTGCGCTTTACATCCGGCACGACCTTGGTCTGGGATCCGCCGGCGGCTCCCGGAGCGCCCACCGCGGCCCTGCTTTACGACACGCTCCGGTCGGTGTCTCCCGGCGATTTCTTGTCCGCCAGCTGCCTCGAATCCGATGACGGTCCGAACACGACGGCCACCGCCGGCACCCTACCGTCGGTCGGTCAGGTGTTCTTCTACCTGACCCGCGCGCAGAACGCGTGTCCCCAAGGAGTAGGAACCCTCGGCACGAACAGCTCCGGCGCGCCGCATGCCGGCGTCGACTGCCCCTGAGCCAGCGCGGTGTCGGAGGTCCTCCCGGGACGACTACGATTCGGCGAGTACTCTCTCGAGCAGGTCTTCGACCCCGAGTTCGCGGGCCCAGCGCTCGACGTATTCACGGTCCAGGGTCTCGCCGTGGGTGCGCGCGATTCCCAGCACGTCGTTCCACTGACGATCCGACGTCTCCCCACCCATGCGGTACCACGAGAGCTTCCTCAACAGGATATCTTCCGCCGTCTTCACGTAGACATACCGCTCCGGCTCGCGGCGGATCAGCTCGCGGCGGTGGCGCCTGAATTCCTCGAGATCGAACGGGGAATCCCCGCGGACGAAGAGGTCGACCTTGATCCCGGAGTCCAGGTGAATCACGTTCACACTGGTCTTGTCCCTCGCCGCGCGGCGTACGCCTTCCTCGTCGACGTAGAACTCGTCGCCGAGCTTCGACACCAACGGACCCGCGCTTTCCGGCGGCAGCTCCACCACCAGATCGATGTCTTGGGTCTGCCGGGGGATCCCGTGGATCGAGCTCGCGTACGAGCCGCCGACGTGATAACGGACTCGGAGTTCGTCGAGGACGTCGATGACGCGGAGCGCGACGCGAAGCGCTTCGGGAAGCTCGGGACTCATTCCTGATCGTCGAGGGGACCGTAGAGCTTTCGCGCCGTTTCCTCCCCGAGCACGAGCTCCAAGAGCCTCCTTCGGAGCCCGGTCAGAGACGCGCCGCGGTGGCGCGACTGCAGACCGACCATGGCCAGGTGTCGGGCGGTGCGGTTGGCATCCTCGACCAACTCGACCTTGCGCCAGGCCGGCATGCGCCGGTAGATCGCCAGAAGAACCCGTTCGGCGTCGGCCGAAGTGTCGGCGTAGAGGCGAGTTCGACGCTGCATTCGAGGGTGAGGCTAGCATCGGCTGCGGCGGACGCCAAGTGGACCTCGCTTGAGTGGGGCGCACCCTGTGGGCGGCGGCTGGCCGGCGAGGATCGTCTTGACTCTCTACGAGGGCGGGCGTAAGAAGCTCCACAGTAGGGATTCGCCTGTCGACAGGGGGGGAATCTATGACCGCCACCCGACGGGGCAACGCCGCGGCGTTCATGTTCGTGCTCGCGCTCGGCTCGTCGCATGCGAGCGCGGCAAGCGTCGACAATCCGCACCCGCGGCCCGGAACGGCCCAGAGCGGCGATCTGGGCGCAGGCGAGATCCGCCGCGATCGACCATTCGAAGGGGTCGTGCTCGCGGCTTCGCAGCTCGCGCTCGAGAGCGGATCCGACGAGACCTCGTTCCACTTCGCCCACCTGCGCGACCTCTGGGTGCGCGTGTGGCTGGCGCGCACGACGGACCCGGTCCAGCTCAACCTCCGTCTGATCGATCCGCAGGGCACGCTGATCTACGAGGCGAGCGTTCCGTACGCGTCCGCTCCCACGATCAACGCCACGAATGTTCTCGTATTCAAGGCCAAGACTCTGGGCGGCTGGGTCGCGCTCGACTATGCGCTTCCGGTCTCGGGCAGCGTGGTCACGCGGCACCTGAGCGAGGGCGCCTGGACGCTCGAAGCGGAGGCCGGCGGACGGACATTCTCGACGTCGATCGACGTCACAACCGGTTACTGATCATGCAAGCGCGACATCGTCTCTTCACGTTGGCCCTCGCGGGGTTGCTCGCGTCCGCGAGCGCGAGTGCCGCAGTCGACCCAACCAGCGCGTGCGACGTCTCGATCTTTCCGAGCTACGTTCAGTGGGCTGCCTCCACGACTGGCGCCCCTGCGACGGCCACGGCCCCGACGCACGACACCTCGTTCCCGGGCGTCACGACTCCCGGGACGTACTTCGCTCAAGGGAAACAGCTCCTGAAGTTCCGAAGCTCGGACGGCGTCAAGCAGTGGGCCTGGTGCCCTCCGAATATCACGAGTTGCACGAGCGCCCAGGGAGCCTCGACGATCAACAACGCTCCCGTGCCGGTGCCGCTATCGAATCCTGGTCTGCACGGCTGCGCGGCGACGCCGTGCGTGTTCGTCTTCTTGGGGGGATCGGACGGGTTTCTCTACAGGCTCGATGCGGCCACCGGTACGATCGCCCTCTCCGCCGACACGCGCCGGAAAGTGGCCGGGGCTCCCGCCTGTGCGACCGCGCCGGGCGACGCGATCAACGCCACCCCGGCCGTGGTGCTGTACGCGTTTGCCGACACGACCCCCGGCTCGCGCGGCAGGGTCTTCCGAGACGACGTCGATGCGACGCCGGGTCATGCGGGCGACGACGTCGTGATCGTGATCACCGCCGACGGCTGCGGCGACACCACGCGGAACCGGATCATCGCGTACTGGGCCAAGGACCTCTCGCCGAAGTGGACCTTCAACGCCGATGGCGAGGTCAAGATGGACCGCGGCATCGAAGGCTGCACGATCGACTACGCCGCGATGCGGCTCTACTGCGGCACCGACCTGCCGGTCGAGTCCACCGGTCAGAGCTCCCTGTTCACGCTCGACATCATCACCGGCGCGCTGCTGTGGTCCACGAACGCCGGGGCGATCCTGAATCGCCCGACGCTCAACTCCGACGCCAACGTGCTGTACGTGGCGAACAAGGCGGGCGCGCTCATGGCGTACGACCCCGCCGGTCACCTCGGCGGCGCAGCGCCTCTCTGGTCCAGTGCCGTGACCGTCGCGAGGCCCGGGACTTTCATCAGCAAATCTCCGGACGTGCAGTCGAGAACAGGGGTCTGGCAGAACAGAATCCTGGCCCTGGACAGCGGCGGCACCTTGCACGCCATCGCCGACTGCGATCTCGCCAATGCTCCGGCGGGGTGTGCCGCCGACGGGATGCTGCTGTGGAGTCGGTCGGCGTTCGGCGCCGGTATCAGTTTCAAGAGTCGTCCCATCGTGCTCCCAGGCACCCCGAGCCGTGCGTTCATCGGCCGGAACGACGGCTACATCCAGATGCTCGAGCTCACCGATACGGATCTCGCCTACAAGGGCATCGTCACGGCGAGCCCGGCGGCTCCCAACAATGCCGAGGTCTACGACCCGTCCTTCGACGAGGGGGACGCCAAGATCACGGTCGTCTCGGGAACGCAGATCAACCGCCTGCAGAGAGCGCCGGAGCTAACTGGAACTGGCGATCCCGACGAGCTCTTCTGCACAGTCGTGCCTTATGGCAACGCGCTCTGCACGGTCGGCGGCATCGGCGGGAACAGCTGCAACCGCCCTCAGTTCGACCAGTACAACCCTTGTCTGCTCTACACCTGCAACACCAGCGGCGGCAACGTTTGCCAGAAGGTCACGACCGTGAAGCCGACAGGGCAGGTGCCCGACGGCGTGCCTTGCAACGACGAGTGGTCGGGCGCGCCCAAAGGACCGCAAGGCACGTGCACCAGCTCGACCTTGAGAAACAATACCGTCACCGATTCGATGTGCGCTTCATCCGCTTGTCCTGGATGCCTTCCAAACACGGCTCCACCCTATTTTCTCGGGAAGAGCTGCACGACCAACACGGATTGCTGGCCCTGCAGAACCGCGGCCGGGACCCCTGTGAATACCACCAACCAATTCTGCAGGTGCCCGGCGGGTCCCCTGGTCGACCCGATCCCGTGCAATGTCCCGGGGACCGGTGTCTGCGTGTGCAACAGCGCCAGCATGTCCGCCAGCGTGACGAACGCCGAGGCCCTCGCCCTTTGCAATGACGCCTGCATCGCCGGCACCTGCGCGAAGGACACCTACTCGGGTTGCGCCTGCCTCAATGCGGGCGACTTGGGGTGCGGCGGAGGCACCAGCTGCTGTGGGGCCTTGAGCGGCGGATGCGTCGACCTGCTCAACGACCCGGCGCACTGCGGGGACTGCTCGAACGACTGCAACACCTACTTCACGCCTGGAGTGCCGTGCGTAGCGGATAGTCAGTGCACCGACCAGGAGAGCGGGACGTGCAGTTTCGCGGTGACGTCCTTCTCTTGCGCGTCGGATGTGGACTGCACCAATCAGTTCGGCCCGAACGCGAAGTGCAACGGCGGGATCTGCTATACGGGCACGTGCCGCTATCTGACCCAAGCGGGGACGTGCGTCCAAGGCGTTTGCGCGGACTGGCCCGAATGTCCCGGTCCCAGCGTGAGCGAACTGGCGAACGCCGGCATCAAGGGGGTGGACGCGCTCGCCTATTCCCGCGCGAACACCTGCGACGCGTTCGTCACGACGTACCGGACGAGCACCCTCGTCCCGGACGCGCCGTGTGGCCCGGCCTGCGCGAGCGACGCGGTCTGTGGCGGCGGAGACTGCACGAACGGGTTCTGCTGCCCTGCGGGGAAGAGCTGCGTGAGCGGCACGTGCAAGTATGCGAACGTTCAGAGCATCGCGTCCGGAGGGACGGTCGGCCACTTCACGATCGACGGCGACGTCAGTCGAATGCACGGCGTCGGCGTCCTGAGGTCGGGAACGACCGCCTTCGCCAGCTTCGTCAATGATCCGGTGAGCGCGGGAACTGCCGGTCTCGCGGTTGCCCGTGGAACGACGTACAGTCATCCGCTTCCATCGGGCGCCACCGTCGGAGCGGTGAACGAGCCGTTCGCGGCGACCGAATTCAACCGCGGCCCGGTCGGCCCGGCGGTCGATACGGCGGTCTCGACGGACACCGACTGGGCGGTCTACTTCGGGAATCTCGTCGGTGGCGGGTGCACCGACAAGCACATCTGCAAGATCACGGGGAATGGCTCCACCGCGGACACGCCTGTGGCGGTGCCCTGGCTCAATCAACCGTGCGTCGAACCCCTGCCGGGCGATGGCATGTGCCTGCCGACCGTCGATGTGTCTCCGGAGCGCATCACGGCCCTCGCGTTCGGACAACTCGAGTACTCACCGCCGAACGTGTTCCACCGCTACCTGGTCGTCGCGCACGGGACGACGATTTCGTTCCTCGATCTCGACGGCGGGATCCCGGCCCAGAAGGACATCGATCTGACCAACCGCAACATCTACGATCCCACGACTCCGAGCGCGGTGGCCCGCGGCGAATCGCCGCCGGTCAGCGTTCTCGGCATCGCGATCGTCCCGTACGGAGACCTCGTCATCGAGGTGCGGGGCAGCAACGGGAATCGCTTCCTATTGAACGTCGATGCGCACGACAAGTCCTGTCGCCACCAGCGCGTCGTGCAGCGGGGCATTCTGGGCGTGCATCCTTGCGCGGCGGGTGGCATCTGCCCCTCGTCCGCGACGTGCGTGCAAGGGGCCTGCCTCCCGAACTGCGGCGCCTGCCCCGACGGAACGACCTGCACCCTCATCGGCGGCGGAACTTGCGAGCTCCCGGGCGGCGGCGGCACTCCCGTGTGCTGCATCGACAACGCCGTGCCCAACAACTTCGGAACCACCGATGGGCGGCTGAGCGTCATGCCGGACGGCCAGCTGCTGCGCTTCGTGCCCTCGATCAACGCCCCAGCCGCCAACTGGAAGGTCTATCAGCTGACGCGGGCCGACGCCTGCACGGGAACGACGAGCGTCGTGAACGACTCCGTGAGGGTCTCGCGTGTCGGAGCGGACGCCGAGGTGAGTTGGACCGACTCCCCCGGATCATTCAATGTCTACCGAGGCAGCGTGAGCGGTGCGGCCTGGAGCTACAATCACACGTGTTTTGCCTCCATGGTCCCGGGGCCGGTGACGGATGTCGATGTCCCGCCACCCGGCACGGCCGCTTATTACCTCGTATCGCGGGTGACCGGATGTGGCGAGTCCTCGCTCGGCGAGGGACGGCCCAACCCGAGCCCTTGCCGGTGACTTCTGTCCTTGGCCAGCTGATCTCCACGCTGCTCATCCGTAAACCGCTCGGCACGGTACGCCTTGAGCCCTTGGGGCGGGGCAGTACCTCCTTGAATGATTCTCGACCGCGATAATGAAGGGTCTTCGACCAACGGACGCGCCGATGTTCCAGGACCGGCTCGCTCCCAAGGGAACGAGGCTGGCCGGCTGGGCAGCCCTCGTCCAGCGTCTGACCTCGTCGTGTTCGCGCATGAGATCGTGGCGCTGCTCGATGGGGAGGGCTCGACGCCTCCGCTCGCAGCACGCTAGCGGGCCCCGCCGCTCGGGCTGTCCTCGCGCTCAACCGCCGAGGAGCGCCTTGATCGTCTTCTCGACTCGCTCGTGGAGGTCGGGCGGAGCGCCGTACGACACGCTGGCCGTTCGACCATCACGGTCAAAGACGAACAGAGTGGGCACGGCCGTGATGTCGCCGAATGCCTGGCCGGTGGCCGCATCGGCGATGGCCCAGCGCAGGTTGGGATCGAGGGCGGTCGCAACCGAGCGCACGTCCTGCTCCGGCGACTCGACGGCGAGCGCGAGGATGGCCAGACGATCGCCGTGGGCGCGCTTGAGTCGGCCCAGCCAGTCGAGCGTGGAACGGCAAGGGGGGCACCAGGTGGCCCAGAACTCGACCAGCACGACGCGATCGTCGAGGTCGGCTGCGGTGATGGCCCGGCCGGAGAGATCGGACAGCGTGAACGCGGGCCGGGACGAGATCCCCGTCGGCGCGACCGTCTCGACGGCGCTCTCGCTGCGCGCGACGTCCTTCCTGCCGGCCAGCACCAAGTCGACCATGCGGATGAGATCGGCCTTGTAGCGCGCTTGGCTGTCGACGTTCTTCCAGGGCGCGTAACGACCGGACCCTTCCACCTCGCCGAAGTAGCCGAACTCGCGCGGGCTGGCGATCAGAACGTCATCGAGGAAGACCGCCGGGTAGCCCGTCACGCCGAAGCGATCCGCGAGCCGGGAGGCACCGAGGTTCTCGCTGACGAACGTGACTCGTCCGGGGTATTTCGCTGCAACCTCTTGCGCCAGCAAACTTGCTGGGTCGGAGATGTTTCACGTATAGGGCCAGCGCACCAGGGTCATGCGGACCGTCCTGCCTGATGTTCCCTTGGGCGTGGCGACGGGCATGCGCGCGGCGAAATAGGCCGGCATGACTCGATCAAGGATGACCCGTGCGCTCCTCCATTCATCGGCGGTCGGGACGGAGCCGTCGGGGTGCGCGACTTGCGACGCGGCGCGCTCGAGGAACAGCTGAGCGAGCGACTCGTCGCGCTTCGACGCGTCGATCCTGGCGCGAGCCGTGACGAGATCCTCCCGCACCCTGGACTGCGCCGGCTCGTCCAGTGGGGGGGCGTCCAGCATGGCGTAGTGCCGTGTGGCCTCCAGGTACTGATAGGCGGACCCGGCGTACGACTGCGACGCGTCGAGCTCGAAACCCGCCTTCAGCGTCGAGTTGAGCGCGATGAACCGATCGTGCAGCTCGATGGAGCGCGGGGGCGCGAAGGCCGCGGTGGCCTTCTCCTGCAGCCGCTGCAATTCCGGGAGCATGGAGCGCAGCGGGTAGCGCTCCACCGCGTCGCCGAACGTCAGCGAAGCGCACACCGCCGCGAACTCCGCCTCACCGCGAGCCTGCCCCATATAGAAGAGGCCGTCCTTCGGCCCAGTCGCGACGGCGAAGCCGCGCGCGCCTTCGAGCAGCGGACCGATCCTTCCCTCGGCCGCTTCCGCAAGCGCCCGGATCGCCGCACGGGAGCGGCGCCAGCGTCGGTCGCCTTGGGTGCGACCGCCTGTCTCAAGTGTCCGGACCGTCTCGGCCCATTCCGACTCGAACGCCGGAAGCCCGGCCGCCATCGTCGCCTCTTTCTCCGACGCGAACCAGGCCCCGTGAATCACGCCGTCCGCACGCCGGAGCGCCTCGAGACTCAGATAGAGCCGCCCGGCGTCGAGCGCGTCGTCGGATGCATCGAGCGCGGCGCCGACCGTGGAGGAGAGCCCCTCCCTGCCGGTGCCCTCGATCGGTTTCTCCTCCAGGGCGTGTCGAAGATGGGAGATCTCTGCGCGGACACGCGCGACCGGATCCGAGCCGTCGGCTGCGTGAAGAGCGCCGGGGATCGCGCCCACGATGGAGAGGGCGACGACGGCGCCACGGGGCGTTCGAGTCGTCACGGCCATATCCCGGGTTTACGACGGCCACCGGGAATTGTTTTGCCGACTTCGACGCCTTGGCGATGTCGACGTCGCACGACTGCTGGATGGCACGCCGGCGCTCGACCTGGAGCCGTATTCTGCGATACTGCGACGCGCACCCCGGGGCCCGCGCCGGCTGGACCATCGCCGGGAGTGAGAGACTCGAAGAGGAGGGCCGCCCGATGAAGCCGATGCTCTGCACGTTCAAGTCGTCCGCGCCGCCCGACCGCATGTGGGCCGTGGCGTCCGATTTCGCGAACGCCGCCGGGCGCATCAAGGCGATCACGAAGGTCGAGATCGTCACGCCCGGCCCCGTCGGCGTCGGGACGCACTTCCGCGAGTGGCGCGGCCGTCAATCGGTTGATATGGAGGTCGCCGCGTGGTCGCCGCCGCGCAGCTACTCGCTCCGCGGTTACGCCGTCGGGACCGAGTTCACGTCGGAGATGCGCTGCGTCCCCGACGGCGCCAGCACCCGCCTCGAGATGGAAATCCACGTGCGCCCCCAGACTTTCGGCGCGAAGCTCCTCTCCCCGCTCGTCTCGCTGATGTCGAAGATGATGGTGAAGACGTGCGCGAAGGACCTCGCCGACATCGCCGCAGCGGCCGAGCGCGCCGGCGACGCGCGCGGCGAGGTGCGGCTCGGCTGAGAACTCTTTCGGGGTGCAAGCGCTGGAGGGGGCGGCGGATCGCGAAGCCGCTACTCCGGCGATCCCCCGCTTTCGGCGGCGAGCTCGCGGGCGGCGCGGGCGGCCACATGATCGGCGCCCATGGTGGGTTCCAGGTGCTCGAAAGCGTCCCCGGCTCCTCCGCCGGAGTGTGTGTCGCGATTCCCCTGGAGTCTCCTGCAGTCCCCTGGAGTCCACCGCAGTCTTGGAGACATTCTGGAGCCGGCCCTGCAGCAGGCCTCTGGCCAATTGGGGAACACGAAACCTCGGGTTCAAACCACTCCCCCCCACCTCAAGGCTGAGCCGAAGTGCGAGTCCCAGCACAACCACAACAAGCCCCCGCCGGGAGTCCCGCCGCGATCCAGACCCGAAGCGATCTCACGGACAGGTCCCCACGCTCGCCGCGATCTCCGCGTCGCGTTGTCCCACCTGCCCCGGCCCGCCGGAGTCGTAGGTCCCATTGCCGCCGCAGCTGGCGCCGCGGGCGAGGAACCAGTGGCCGCCGCCGGGCGCGGGGTTGGCCGCGGAGACGACCGTGGTCGCGGTGCCTTCCGCGAGCAAGCACGCCTCCGTGGCCGAGGTGAAGTTGCCGGCGCTGGACCTGAGGACGCCGAGGTCGCCGCGGACCACGTCGTAGCTCGTGGCGCCGGCAATCGCGCTCCACGCGACGAGCGCATCGGTACCGCCGCCCGATCGGGCCACGGTCAGCGTGGCGAAGGGCGGAGGCACGGGGGCGAGGCAGCCGTTGGCCAGATCGGTCTCCTGCTGGCCGGCCCAGGGGATCTTGAACCAGCGGCTCGCGCCGAGGAACGGTGAGGTCGGGCGGTCGTAACGCAGGCGCACGCGCCAGTGGTGGGGTCCGGGCTGGGCCAGCGTCACGGACTGGCCGAGCGGGATGCCCGCGGTCCCCGTGCTCGACCACGCGGACGCAGTCTGGACCCCCGTGCCGTCCAGGGGCTGGCCGAGGGGCTTGACCTCCCACTCGAGCTTCACGTTGGTGCGGCCGAAGGGGGAGCGGCCGATCGCCGCGAGGCGGAAGCTGCTCGCGGGAAGCACGGAGCCGAGCCGCGCGATCGGGCGCGAATCGTCCGCGCGTCGCTGCTCGGGGCGCAGGCTCACGCCTGGGGCATCGTTGCCGTAGAAGACGAACGCGCGCCCCTCGCCGAACTCGACGTTGTCGTACCCATCGGCGCCGACGATCACGTCGGAGTAGCCGTCGCCGTTGACGTCCCCCGCCGAAGCGACGAACTCTCCGAACCAGGCATCGCGCTGGTTGCCCTCGGCGGTCCAGCCCGGCGTCATCGCGAGGCCCGACGCCGAGCCGTGATAGACGTAGGCCTTGCCCTCGTCGTACTCGCCGTCGTAGAGGAAGTTGCCGACGATCACGTCGGAGTAGCCGTCGCCGTCGATGTCGCCGGCCGACGCGACGGCACGGCCGAACCCTCCCGCGATCTGGTTGCTCTCCATCGTCCAGGCCGGCACGGTCGCGAGGCCGGCCGGTGAGCCGTGGAACGCGTAGGCGCGACCTTCGTTCGCCTGGCCGTTGGTGTAGCTGGTCATGCCGACGATCACGTCGGAGTAGCCGTCGCCGTTGACGTCGCCGGCGCCGGTGACCGCAGAGCCGAGCTGCTGCCCCGCTTGATCGCCTTCGACCTCCCAGGCCGGTGTCCGTTCGAGGCCGATCGGTGAGCCGAGGTAGGCGTGGACCTCGCCGACGAAGTCGGTGGTGGGCGTCGCGTAGAAGGGCGCGCCGACGATCACGTCGGAGTAGCCGTCGCCGTTGACGTCCCCCGCCGACGCCACCGCGGCACCGGTGTACCCGTAGTAGACGGTCTCCGACCACCAGCTCCAATTCGGCAACAGGCCCGTGGGTGAGCCGTGGTACACGTACGCCCTGCCGGGTTCCTCGGTGCCGCCGACGCCGGGCGCACCGACGATCACGTCGGAGTAGCCATCACCGTTGACGTCCCCCGCCGACGCCACGGACTGCCCGAACCACGCGCCGGTCTCGCTGCCTTCCGCGATCCATGCGGGGGTCGGCGAAAGCCCGGAGGCCGAGCCGTGGTAGACCCAGGCCCGGCCCCTGGCCGACCAGCCGTTGTCGTACCCGGCGGAGCCGAGGATCACGTCTCCGTAGCCGTCGCCGTTCACGTCGCCGGCGCTGGCGATCGCCTCCCCGAGTTGCGCGAACTCCTGGTTGCCGTCCACGATCCAGGCAGGCGTGGTGGCAAGCCCCGGCGTCGAGCCGTGGAAGACGTAGACCCGCCCTTCGATCTGCTGGTCGTCGGAATAGCGCCACGCCCCAACGATCACGTCCGCGTAGCCGTCGCCGTTGACGTCGCCCGCGGTAGCGACCGAGCCGCCCAGGTAGGACCAGGACTGATTGTTCTCGTAGGTCCAACCCGGCGTCGCCGCGAGGCTCGCGGCCGAGCCGAGGTAGAGGAACGCGCGCCCCACGTCGGCCTGGCCCGCGTCGTAGCGGTAAGCCCCGACGAGGACGTCGGAGTAGCCGTCACCGTTGACGTCGCCAGCGGGGGCGACCGAGGTACCGTACAGGGCGCCGGCCTGGTTGCTCTCCCCGGTCCAGCTCGGAGTCGACGACGGGCCGGCGCCCGAGCCGAAGTAGAGGTACGCGCGCCCCTCGTCGGCCTCGCCGTTGTCGTAGCCGAGCGCTCCGACGAGGACGTCCGCGTAGCCGTCGCCGTTGACGTCGCCGGCACTCGCGACCTGGTAGCCGAAGACCGCGTCCTGTTGATTGCCTTCCGCGATCCAGGCCGGTGTCGCCACGACTCCCGCGGGCGAGCCGAGGTACACGAACGCGCGTCCCTCGTCGGATTCGCCGTTGTCGAAGCGGTGCGCGCCGACGATCACGTCCGCATAGCCGTCGCCGTTGACGTCGCCGGCGGTGGCCACCGAAAGGCCCAGGTCAGCGCCGGCCTGATCGCTCTCGAGCGTTCGCGCCGCGGTCGTCGCCAGTCCCGTGGCCGAGCCGTGGTAGATGAACGCCCGTCCCTCGTCGGTCTCGCCGTTGTCGTACACATAGGAGCCGACGATCACATCGCCGTAGCCATCGCCGTTGACGTCACCCGCGGTAGCCACGGCAACGCCGAAGTGGGCCGAGCTCTGATCGCTCTCCGCCGTCCATGCCGCCGTCGTGGCCAGGCCCGAGGCCGAGCCGTGATAGAGGTACGCGCGGCCCTCGAGCGGCTGCCCGTTGGTGTGGCCTTCGGCGCCGACGATCACGTCCGAGTAGCCGTCGCTGTCGACGTCGCCCGCCGTCGCGACCGAGATGCCGAACGACGCTCCCGCCTGGTCGCTCTCCGCCGTCCATGCGGCGGTCGTGGCCAGACCGGCGGCCGAGCCGCGGTAGACGTAGACGCGGCCTTCGTCGGCTTGGCCGTCGTCGTACTGGTAGGCACCGACGATCACGTCGGCGTAGCCGTCACCGTCGACGTCGCCCGCCGTCGCGACCGAGTTGCCGAACTGCGCGCCGCTCTGGTTGCTCTCGGCCGTCCAGGTGGGTGCCGCGGCCAGGCCGGCGGCCGAGCCGAGAAAAAGGTAGGCGCGTCCCTCGTCGGTTTGACCGTTGTCGTACAGGTAGGCACCGACGATCACGTCGGCGTAGCCGTCGCCGTTGACGTCGCCCGCCGTCGCGACCGAAGTGGCGAAGTAGTCGGCCGACTGGTCGCCGTCGGCGGTCCAGGCCGGACTCGTCGCCAGCGGATCGACGGTCACGGGGTAGACGGCGTCGGCGTCCGAGAAGCGAATGCGAATCCCCCGAACCCCCGGCTCCGCGAACCCTTCCATGCGCGCAGGCAGCTCCAGACCCGCGGCGTCCGTGACCTTCAGTGCCGTGTAGCGCAGCACGATCGCGCCACCTGGCGCCTTGAAGTCGATCGCCCGGCCGTCGCTCGCGAAGGCGGGATCGAGCGTGCCGGCCAGCGAGAGATCGATTCGCACGTCGCTCTCCGCGTCACCTTCCGTCGAGGGCGGTGGAGAGTCGAGCGTGAAGCCGTGCTCGAGCCCGCGCGGCTCGTTGACGTACCATTCGACGATGCCGGCCCATCGGCGCTCGCCTCGGTTGCCCCGGGGCACGAGCGCGCCATCGCTTGCCGCGATCTCGTGTCCCGCACGGCCG
>Ga0180063_1000107_pt1 | contig 19314 bp, 17 predicted proteins | sample EasRivT47_16_10D_FD_121776 | JGI IMG/M metagenome (GOLD analysis project Ga0180063, IMG submission 121776) | Soil microbial communities from meander-bound floodplain in the East River, Colorado, USA - East River metaG ERMLIBT47_16_10D | ecosystem: Environmental > Terrestrial > Soil > Floodplain ...
ACGGTGTGCGCCTTGCCCAGCAGGCTCTTCGTGATCAGGCCCGTGTCGAGGCCGCGGGCGCTGCACTCGATCGCCGCGCGCAGCCCCGCGCCGCCGGCGCCGATCACCACGACATCGTGCGAGACGGTCTGGATCCCGGCGACGTCCATCGGTCAATTCCAGGTGTTGAAATCGCGGATCAGTCCCATCGAGACCAGGCGCACGTAGACGTCGCTGAACGCGACCCAGAACAGGCTGAGCCAGGCGAACTGCGCGTGGCGCTCGTTGAGCCGGCTGGACATCTTCCACCAGCGGAAGCGCGGAGTGTCCTGCCCGCAGGACAGGCAGTCGATGCGACCTCCGACGAGGTGACGGAACGAATGGCAGCCCAGCGTGTACCCGCCGAGCAGCACGACGTTGATCGTCAGCACGACCGTGCCGACGCCGATGCCGAGCTCCCCGTTGCGCACGAACGCCGCCACGGCGTCCGCGCCGAGGATCGGCAGGTACAGCAGGGCGAAGTACAGCGCGTAGCGATGGAGGTTCTGGAACAGCAGCCACAGCGTCTCGCCGCGGTAGGGCCGGGCGTGCCGGGCCAACGGGACCATCGCGCAAGCCGGCGGTGAGCCGGTGAAGGAGCGGTAGTAGGCCTTGCGGTAGTAGTAGCAAGTGAAGCGGAACGCGCCGGGGAACACGAGGATGAAGAACGCCGGCGAATACGGCAGGAAGTCGGGCCACCAGGCCGGCAGCTGGCCGAGCGCCGCGTGCCAGGCCGGCGCCGCACCCGGCACGGATGTGTCGGTGTACAGCACGGGCGAGTAGAACGGGCTGAGATACGGGTGGTGGTAGTAGTGATTGCCCTGGAGCGCGGCCCACGTGGCGTAGACCACGAACGCGCCCAGCACGACGACGGTCAGCGCCGGAGCGATCCACCAGCGATCGCCGCGCATCGTCGCCGCCGCCCGGTCGGGATGTCCGCCCAGACTGGCCAGGCCCGTCGCTCCCACGATCGTCTCCTCACGAGCACGCGATCATAGAGAGGAACGACGCGCCGCGGCAAGGGGATCGGGCCGCGGCGCCCTCGCGCCGCGGCCCTGCTTGGTCAGCGACAGGTCTTGTTGTTCCTCGGACCCTTGCAGCTGTTCGAGCAGCACTGCGAGTTGCTGGTGCACGAGGAGCCTGCGGGTAGCAGCGTGCACCCTCCGCCTCCCCCAGCCAGGAACGGGGCGACGCTCGAGTAGTAGTACGCGAACGCGCCATCCACGGTGGCGTTGCTCACGGCGTCGCACGGGTCGCCCGTGTTGAAGCCGCAGGCCCCCGAGAGTTGGCCGACGATCTGGCCCGACGCGTTGACCACCGGGGATCCGCTGCTTCCGCCTTCGGTGGCACCGATGTCGTCGCGGCTGTAGATGCGCTGGCCACGCGGCCAGCCTGTGCAGGTCGGCGCGCTCGTATCGACATGGTGCGACGAGTAGGACTGCGGCGCCCAGGACGGGTGGCTGATCCGGTGGAGGGCCGCATTGTTCGTGTTGGCGATCGGCGCGTTGTTCCAGCCCAGGAAGACGCTGCCGGCCGGCGGCGCCTGGCTGAGCTGAAGCAGCGTGAAGTCGCCCGCGGAGCCGGTGGCTTTGACGGTGGCGCCCAGTCGCTGGATCCCGCCGGGATTGGTCTGTCCGGGGCAGCTCGTGCTGCCGCAGGAAATGCTGAACTGGAAGTAGGTCTCCAGGTTCGCGGCCGTGTTGTTGCTGCTGAGGCAGTGGTTGGCGGTCAAGAAGTACGGAATGCTGGTGCTGCCGTCGCTGTCGGCGATAAGGCCGCCCGTGCAGGTGTAGATGAATGCGCCCGCGACCCACTGCATGAGCGCCACGGCCGACTTGGCCGCCTGGGCCGGCGTGCCGCTGTAGCACGACGCGTTCTCGACGCAGTTCTCATTGAAGCTGCAGAACGACTCCGTGCTGGGCGTCGGGCCGCCGCGGAACCCTGACCCGAGGTGCCCCAGGTCCGCGATCCGGAACGACGAGCGAACGAGATCCGCCGCGCCGTCCGGGCCATGGTGTTTCAGAACCACGAGCGCGCTGTCACCGGCCACGGTGTGGGACCAGAACTCGCCCGTGTTGTTGGGCCCTTGTCGCAGGTAGGGTCCGAAGGCCTGGCCCGCGTTGTTCATCACGTAGAGATCGGCGTCGCCGGGCAGGTCCAGGTGGTCGAAGTGGACGCGAATCCCGACCGCGCCCTCGGAGCGCAGCGTCGTGGCCCAGACGAATCCGCCGTCGTCCGTGGCTCGGAGCATCCCGCCATCCACGGCGATGGGGTCCTTGGGCAGCCCCTTCGCTTGTAGTCCCGCGAACGTCACGTTCTGCTGCACGCCCTTGACGATGCCGACCTTGAGCGGATCGGTCCGCTCCTGCAGGGCCCTGCGCAGATCGAGCGCCTCGCTTTCCGACAGCCGCGTCGTGAAGCGCTGCTCGGACGTGCCGGCGGGCAGCTGGTCGAGGAGCCACTGGTGCATCTCCCTCTGACTGGCCAGCTCTTCCAGAGCCGTGGGGCCCGTCGTGACGACCTCCATCGGCGCCTCGCTCGGAAGGGTCGTCTTCCCGGCACCGAAGGAAACGAGGCTGCCCACGAGAGCGACGGCAACGACCGTCACTCCGGCGATCCGCGAACACGTTTTTCGGCTCATCCTTCCCCCCTCATCCAGCCTGGATGAAAGCGCTCCTGGCGCGGTCTGCGCCGGAACGGGTCCCGGCCCTTATACGCCGGAACCGGTCACCTGACAATCACTGGGCTTCGGCGGTCAGGCGCTCGAGCTCGGTGAACCAGTTGAGGACGATCTCGACGTCGCCGGCCGGCGGGCTCTGGATCATGAGGAACTGCTCGCCGTCGGGGTGGACGTCGTACTGCCGGTGCCAGCGATACTGGAGGTAGCTGCCGCGGAACAGCGGCTCGCGGCGCACCACGCGGAAGCTCGGCTGCGTGGCCACGTGAACCGCGACCAGCCCGTCCCCTTCCATGTAGTACAGCTCGTCGCCGCGGGGCGACCAGGCCGGGCTCGTGGCGCCGCTCGCCGACACCTGGACTCGCCCGCCCGCCTGGGGGAACCCCGTCACGTAGATCTCGTCGCGACCCGACTGGTCGGACACGTAGGCCAGCCAGCGCCCGTCCGGCGAGACAGCCGCCGCCAGCTCGTCCTCGGGATCGCTCAAGAGCGGCCGGATGGACGGTTCATCCGTCATCGCGGGCCAGATCCAGAGGTCCATCCCCTTGCCCGGGATCTCCTCGCGCACGACGAGCGTGCCGTCTCGCGTCAAGGCCTGGGAGCGCAGGTTGTTCTTCCGGTCGAGCAGCAGCGCTTCGGGCTCGCTCAGATCGATGCTGCGCCGGTAGAGATCGAACGATTCGCCGCGCATGCTCGAATAGACGATCGTCCCGCCGTCGTTGCCCCACACCGGATAGAAACCGCTCTCGCTGACCAGCGTGGGCGTCGCGCTTTCCAGGTCGACCACCCAGAGGCTGTTCCCCGAAGTGACCACGACGCGTTTGGCGTCCGGGGAGAACCGAGGGTCGCTGATCACGCGGAACGGCAAGTCGGCGTCGATCAAAGGCCTGACGAGCCCCTTGCGGTCCACCAGCACGAGCCTGTGCTGCTCGCCGGGACGGCGAGGCAGGTAGACCAGAGTCCCCTCGGTCGAGACGTCGAGCTGCATGATGCTGCTCTCGATCCAGACCCGATCCAGGATCGGGATCGGCGTCCCCGTCGGCTCGAGCGTGTCGGCATCGAAGCGGACCGCCATTGCCTGATCGCCTCGCACGTAGAGCAGGTGGCCCGTTCCGACGTAGATCGGACACGACCCTTCGAGACCCAGCTCTCGGGTCTGCCCCGTGCTCGGGTCGAGCGCCATGAGCCGTCCGGACATGGCGCCCGAGGCCGACGTGGACTGATCCAAGAGCAACGTCTTCCCGGAAGGGAGAGCGTGCGGATTGCGGAGCGCCTTCCCCTGGCCCGACTCCTGGGAGGTGACGGGCACACCCTCGCCACCCTTCTCGGGGATGCGCCAGATGTTGCCCGAGGCGCTGTAATAGAGGAACCCGTCCCGCGACCAGGTCAGCCCGAGGGTCGACGCCGGCAGCGAGCCGAGAAGCGTGGGCGCGCCGCCGGCCAGGTTGATCTTGTACAGCCCCCGCGAGCCCGTGTAGGCGAGCCAGCGCCCGTCAGGCGAGAACACGGGCTGCTGCGCGCCGTTCGTGCCGGCGAGCGGTCGGATCTCGAAGCTCTCGAGGGCGCGCAGGTACAGCAGGTCGTCGATTCCGGTCGAGCCACGGCTGACCACCCAGCGTCCGTCGGGCGAGAGCACGATGGCGCGGCCGTCTCCCTGGCGCAGACTGCCGCTGTTGGGGATCTTCAGGCCGAAGCGGCCCACACGTCGCGGAGCCGGCTCGGATCCGCCGAGCTGGAGCACGATGCTGATCGCGGCCACGAGGACGGCCACGGCGGCCACGATCCAGGAAGCCCACCCGCGCCTCGCGCCGACCGCGGTCGCGCCTGCGTCGGCCCCGCCCGCCAGGATCTCCTCGATCCGGATGCGGGCCTCGCCGATGTCGCGCAGCCGGCGCTTGGGATCGCGGTCGAGGCAACGCTGCAGCAGGCGACGCACCGACGACGGCACGCTCGCGGGCAGCTTGTCCCAGTCGATGCTGGCTCGCAGCACGTCCGCCAGCGTGTGCGAGATCGTCTCGCCCTGGAACAGGCGCGCCCCGGTCAGCATCTCGTGGAGCATGACCCCGAACGACCAGATGTCGGCGCGCTTGTCGGCGTGCTGGCCCGCGGCCTGCTCCGGGCTCATGTAGCCCGCGGTGCCCAGGATCACCCCGGCTACGGTGTGGGCGGTGGTCAGCGTCGGAGAGTGGGAGAGCTCGCCCGAGCCCGCGGGACCCGTGGTCTCCAGGGCCTTCGCCAGACCGAAGTCGAGCACCTTCACCCGACCGTCGGGCATGATCCTGACATTCGCCGGCTTCAGGTCGCGGTGGATGATCCCCTGCTCATGGGCGGCCTCGACCGCTTCGGCCACTTGCAGGGCGATCCGCAGAGCGACTTCGGTCGAGAGCGGTCCGCGTGTCAGTCGCTCGGCCAGATCCTCGCCCGGAACCAGCTCCATGGCGAGGAACCGCACGCCGTCCGCCTCGTGCAGCCCGTAGACGGCGGCAATGCCGGTGTGACTCAAGGACGCGAGCAGCCGGGCCTCGCGCTCGAAGCGCGCCAACCGCTCCGGGTCTCGCGCCACGGCGTCGGGTAACACCTTGATCGCCACGCCACGGCCGAGGGACGTGTCGGTCGCTTCCCACACCTCCCCCATCCCACCGGCGCCGATCTTGCCGCCGATGCGGTATTGGGCGAGAAGCTGTCCTGCGCTGAGGGCCATGGCGAGTCTATTCCCGCCGCACGATCAGCCGATTCGGGATCTCGTTGCGATCGCCGTCGCGCCACGGGAAATGCTCGGCCAGTCGCTCTCCGACACGCGCGATCCCGGCGACCAGGCCGTCACGCAGCGAGCCGCGCCGGATGCCCTCGAGCACGGCGCGATCGGTCTCGGACCAGAAATCGGGACCCACCCGGGCGTGGATCCCCTCGTCCGCCAGCACGATCGCGCGGCGCTCGAGCAAGCTGACGAAGAGCAGGACACCGGTCCCCGCTTCCGTGCGATGGAGCCCGTTGCGATAGAACTCCTGGAGCGCCTGCTCTTCCGCGACCGCGGTCGCGCGCTCTTCGGCGATGAACAGTCGCTTCAGACCCGGCAGAGCGCGGGCCAGGCCGAAACCGAGCGCCCCGATCGCCAGCTGCGCGAGCAGCAGCCACGCCGGATGGCTCCAGGGCAGCCAGGCGATGAGCAACGACGAGCCGACGAGCAGGAACGAGAGGGCGGCGAGCCACTCCGCTCCCGGGTGGGGATCCGCGCGCTCGATCACGACGGGCAGCACCTCCCCGACCGTGCGCCGCTCGGCCTCCACGAGCGCCGCATGGACCGCCTCGGTGTCGGCCGGGCTGAGCACCCCGACCGCGCGATAGCGCGAGCGATGGAGGAACGCACGCAGCACCATCCACGCGAGCAGGACCAGAAAGACGGCGGCGCCGATCTGTCCCGCGAGGGTCCACGGATCGAAGGGCACGCCGTGTCCGCCCGCGCTCCAGCCGCCGCCCATCACCAGCCTCCCGACGCGCCGCCGCCGGAGAAACCGCCGCCACCGCCGAACCCGCCGAAGCCACCGCCGCCGCCGCCACCCGAGCCCCAGCCTCCGGAGTGCCCGCCGTGGGAGCCGCGGGAAGCCAGGATGCTGGCCAGGATCCACGGCGTCAGGCCGCGGCCGCCACGACCGCCGCGGCCGCCACGCGCTCCACGCAGAATCGCGAACAACACGAGAAACAGGATCAGCGGAATCAGTCCGGCGCCGCGCGAGCTGCGACCTTCGCGCCCGCCCGGAATCTTGGCGTAGTCCCCTCCGGCCGCGGCGTGCAGCGCCTCGATCCCCGCGCGTAGACCCTGGTAGAACTCGCCGCGCTTGAACCGGGGCGAGATGACGTCGCGGATGATCCGGCCGCTGATCGAGTCGGTCACGTTGCCTTCGAGCCCGCGACCGACCTCGATGCGGATCTTCCGCTCGGCCCGCGCGACGAGCAGCAACGCGCCGTTGTTGCGCTCTTTCTTGCCCAGGCCCCAGGCCCGACCGACCTCGAGCGCGTAGCGCTCGATCGGCTGCCCTCCCAGGTCCGGCACGGTGAGCAACGCGACCTCGTTGTCGCTGCCCGCCTCGTAGGACTGCATGAGCGCCTCGAGCGCGCGCTCCTGCTCCGGTCCGAGGAAGCCCGCCAGGTCGGTGACCCAGCCGTCGTTGGCCGGGACCCCCTCGGCGGCGCCAGCCAGACTCGCCACGAGGATCGCGCCCGCGAGCGCGACGCTGAGCGCTCGCGCCACTAGTCCTTTTTCTTGTCGAAGCCGAACTCGACCTTCGGCGTCTCACGCTCCGCGGCCTCGGCCTCGAGCTGGGCCAGCGGGTCGAAGCCGAACAGGCCGGCGACGAGGTTCGTCGGGAAGCGGCGCTGGTACGTGTTGTACCCGCGCACGGCCTCGATGTAGTCGCGCCGGGCGGTGGCGATGCGATTCTCCGTCCCTTCGAGCTGATCCTGTAACGAGAGGAAGCTCTGGGTCGCCTTCAGCTCGGGATACTGCTCGGCGACGGCGAACAGCCGCCCGAGCGCGGAGCCCAGGCCCTGCTGGGCCGCGATGTAGGCCTGGAGCTGCTTGGGGTCGGTGGGCAGCCCCGCGGGCAGCTGAGCCCGGCCCACGCTGGCGCGGGCCTCGGTCACCGCCTCGAGGGTCGTGCGCTCGAAATCGGCCGCGCCCTGCACCGTGCTGACCAGCTGCGGCACCAGGTCGTAGCGCCGCTTGTACTGGTTGTCGATCTCGCTCCAGGCCGCGCGAGCTTTTTCCTGCTGCGTGACGAGCCCGTTGTAGCGACCGACCAGCATCCCGCCCAGGATCAACGCCAGCAGCAGCGCGCCACCCAGGGCGATCAGACAACCCGCCTTGGCCAACCCGCGCTCTGCACCGGACTGAGGGTTACGCATCGTGCCTCCGTTCGCGGGCGACCTTAGCGCGCGTGCGCAGGTGGGTCAACCCACACGAGGGTATAAGATGAGAGTTCTCGTCGCTCACCCTGGAGCGCCGTGTCGGCCATTCTTCAGGAAAGGAGAACGATGAGCAACCAAGTTTGTATCGGCAGCTCGATGCGCATCGAAGGCGAGCTGACCGGGCACGAGGACCTGATCATCGACGGAACGGTGCAGGGCACGATCGTCGTCACGGGCCATCAACTGACCATCGGCGAGCATGGCCAGGTGACGGCGGAGATCCACGATGCGGGCACCGTGATCGTCCACGGGAGACTGGTGGGCAACATCTCCGCCGAGCACAAGATCGAAATCGGCGCCACGGGGTCGATCCTCGGGAACATCCGGGCTCCACGTGTCGTCCTCGCCGAGGGTGCTCGGTTGAAGGGCAGCGTGGACATGGACCCGCGGTCCAACGAGCGCACCGCCGGACGCTGAGGAGCTCCCCATGCGCAAGGCGTCGGCGAGCACGACCCTGCTGTTCGCGATCTGCCTCGGCTGCGTGGCCCACGCCGCGGAGCAGGAGCAGGCCGCTGCGGTCGCAGCGCTCGTCACGAGCTACCACGACATCGATGCCTTCAACGGCTCGGCGCTCGTGGCGCGGAACGGCAAGGTGCTCTGGAAGAAGGGCCTCGGCATGGCCGACTTCGAGTGGAGCGTTCCGAACACACCGGACACCAAGTTCCGCCTGGGCTCGATCACCAAGCAGTTCACGGCCACGCTCGTGCTGCAGCTGATCGAGGAGGGCAAGCTGTCGCTCGACACCAAGCTGGCCGACGCGCTGCCCTACTATCGCCAGGACACGGGCAGCCGCGTCACGATCCACCAGCTGCTCAATCACACGTCGGGCATTCCCAGCTACACGGATCTCGAGTCCTTCGCATCCGAGGTCAGCCGCGACCCGTACGGGGTGCGCGAGTTCGTCGAGAGGTTCTGCAGCGGTGACCTGCAGTTCGAGCCGGGCTCGGCGTTCCGTTACGACAACTCGGGGTACTTCCTGCTCGGCGCGATCGTCGAGCAGGTCACGGGCGCGACCTACGAAGCGCTGCTGCAGCAACGCATCTTCGGCCCACTGGGCATGCAGGCGAGCGGCTACGATCGGAACGGCCCGATCCTGGCCAAGCGCGCCCGCGGGTACGATCAGCGGCTCGACGGCGTGCGCAACACCGGCTATCTCGACATGTCCCTGCCCTATGCCGCGGGGTCGCTGTACTCGACCGTCGAGGACCTGTTCCGCTGGGACCAGGCGCTGTACGGCGACACGATCCTCCCGGCACGAGCCAAGGAACGCATGTTCACGCCGGGCCTCGAGCACTACGGCTATGGCTGGGACATTCGCCGGGTGCCGCTCGGCCCCGGCGGGGCCGAGCGCACGACGATCCGACACGAGGGCGGGATCAACGGCTTCCACACGCTGATCGCGCGCGTGCCCGAGGACCGCCATCTGGTGGTGCTGCTGAACAACACCGGCGGCACGAGCCTCGAAGCGATATCCGCCGGGATCCTGGACATCCTCTACGGGCGCACCCCAGCGGCGCCCCGTCCGTCGGTGGCCCGCGAGCTGTACGACGTGCTGCGCCAGGGCGACGTCGCGGCCGCCGTGGCCCGCTATCGCGAGTGGAAGCAGGCGCGCGCCGAGGAGCTCGATTTCGGCGAAGCCCAGCTGAATCGCCTGGGCTACGAGCTGCTCGAAGCACAGCGGCCGGCGGAGGCGATCGAGTTCTTCCGGCTCAACGTGGAGGCGTTCCCCGAGAGCGCCAACGCCTACGACAGCCTGGCCGAAGGCTACATGGCCGCGGGTGAGCGGACCCTCTCGATCAAGAACTACGCGAAGTCGCTCGAGCTCGACCCGCAGAACCGCCACGCCGTGGCGCAGCTCAACGAGCTGCTGCACGAGGGCGTAGGCGTAGAGGCACCGTAGGAGTCCGATCCTACGGAGCCGCGGGCTCGGGCGGCCGACGCAACGCGATCAGCTCGGACGGCGTCCGCACGAGCAGCAGGCCCTGCGAGATCGCGGGCGTGGCCATCAGCGGCGCGCCGAGCTGGTGCACGGCGAGCTCGCGGTGCTCGGACCCCGCCTCGAGGACGTACAGCGTCCCTTCCTCGGTCCCCTGGTAGATCTTGCCGTTGGCAGCGACCGGAGAGGCCGTGCAGGTGCCGCCGGCGCTGAAGCGCGCCTGGTACACGCGCGCGCCCGTGCGTGCGTCGTGCGCGACGATCCGCGCGTTGTGGTGGACGACGTAGAGCAGGCCGCGATAGAGCAACGGCGTGGGCATGTACGCGCCGCCGCGCGTGTCGTACCAGGCGAGCCCGCCGGCGTCGGCATCGGACTCGATCGTGTGCGCGCCGCGGATTCCGGGCTTGACCGCGTAGATCGGTCGTGCCGGCGGATAGCCCGAGGAGACGTACAACAGCTCCGCGCCGACGACCGGCGAGGCCACGACCTGGATCGACGTCGGGCCGAGGCTCCACAGCTCGCGCCCCGAGTCGGGGTCGTATCCGCGGATGATCGAGGCGTTGACGACGAGCTCGTCGCCCGCCGGCGTGCGCCAGATCGCGGGCGTGGCCCAGGACGGCGCGACGTCGGGCCGCGGCGTCTTCCACAGGGGCTTGCCGGTCGCGAGGTCCCACGCCGCGAGATACGGCCCGTCGTGGATGTCGACCTGCAGGATCACCTTCCCGCGATGCAGGATCGGCGAGGCGGCGAAGCCCCACTGCAATCCTGGGTCGTTGAAGCCGCCCGCGTTGAGCCCGCCCAGCTCGTGCTTCCAGTGGATCGCGCCGTCTCGACCCAGGCAAGCCAGACCCGCGGTGGGAAAGACCACGACGACGTGCTCACCGTCGGTGACGGGGCTCGAGTTGGCCTGCGTGGCCTTGAAGTGACGCTTGGTCAGCGGGATCCCGCGGCCGATCTCGGTCTCCCAGATCTTCTTGCCGGTCGTCTTGTCGAGGGCCAGCACCAGCCAACGGTGCTCGCGTCGCTCCTCGATCTCCTCGCCCGAGCCGGTGAGCCCGACCTTGAGCGGTGTGCTACCGCCCGCGGCGACGGCCGTCGTCACGTAGACGCGATCGCCCCACACGACCGGGCTCGAGTTCCCGAGACCGGGCAGCTCGACACGCCACGCGACCCCTTTGCCGGTCGCCAGATCGACCTCCACGGGTGGCTCCGCGCCGTCCCCGATGCCGGCGCGGTTCGCGCCGCGGAAGCCCGGCCAGTTCACCGTCGGCTCGCCGGCCGGCGCGGACGGCGCCACGGACGGCGCCACGGGCGGCGCCACGGACGCGCCAACGGTCGGGCTGTCTCCGAGCCGCATGCGCACCGGTTCCTGACCTGCGCGCTCGAGCGACAGGCCCTCGATCGTCGCGGCCCGCCCGAAGTACCGCACGGTCACGCCGCCTTCGACGTTGCGGAACAGGCGCTCCGCGACCGCGGTCAGCGGCGTCCGCGATCCTGCGTAGTCGAGCACCAGCCGACCGTCGCCGACCTCGACGCTCGCCGAGAGCTGATCTCCGCCTTCGAATCGACCGGCGAAGCCGGCCAGCTGCTTGGCCGAGTACACCGGAGGAGGCGGATCCGGCTCGGTCTTGGCGCTGTCCAGGATCGCGCGCAGCTCGCTCGAGAGCGCGGGGAACTGCGCACGGAAGTCCACGGCTTCGGACTCGAGCAACGGCCCGCTCTCGGTCGCCGCGCGGGCCAGCGCGACGTCTCCGGTCTCGAGCGCATGCGCTAGCGCCGTCGCACGGTCCTTGGCGCCCGCGGCGAGGAGCATCTTGGCCACGCGATAGTCGGGCGCGCCCTTGTCCAGGGCGGCGTCGAGCACGCTGACCCCGAAGAACGTCTCGCGCGTGCTCGGATCGGCACCGCGGTCGAGCAGATAGCGCACGACCTCCGCGTGGTTCTGCCCGGCCGCGAACGCGAGCGCCGTCGTGCCCCACGCGTTGGCCGCGTCGACCGGCAGGCCGCTCTCGACCAACCGGCGCACCTGCGCGAGGTCTCCCGCCCGCGCGGCGAGGTGCAGCTCACGCGTCCCGTTGGCCAGGCAGACCGATCCGGCGACACACAGCAGCCCGATCCCTACCACCCATCTCGACATGCCGACCTCCGTGCGTGGCGTGCATTGTCGCACGCCCGGACGCGTGCGCTCAGGCGAGCTCGATGGTCGCGCTGTGCCCGGGCGCGGCGGCGAGTCGCTCGAACCTGTTCAGCAGACCTCGATCACCGTCTATCGCGCTCGGCCCGCACGGCCTTCGCCGGCGTCACACGGGTTCGCACGCGCGTGCGTCCGCTCAAACGTGCGCGCAGCTCGCCCGGGCTCGGCCGGTCGACGACACGCCGCACCTCCCGCAACAGGAAGTCCGAAAGCGACAGGCCCTCGAGTGCGGCACGCGCCTTCAACTGACCGTGAATCTCGTTCGGCACGTTCCGGATCTGGATCATGCGCGACATGCTCAAAGCCTAGTCCCATGTGCAACACATGTCGAACGCCCGTCGACCGATCGTCCCAGGGACGCACACTCATGCGTTACCATTCCGGGGCACCGGGAGGGAGAGAATGGGAAAACAAACACGTGAAGTCGACGGCTACATTGCCGGAGCACCCGCATTCGCGCGACCGATCCTGGAGCGGATCCGCGATGCGTTCCACGCCGGCTGCCCCGAGATCGAGGAGCGGCTGAAGTGGGGCGTGCCGAGCTTCGAGCACAAGGGGTTGCTCGGCGGCATGGCGGCGTTCAAGAACCACGTCACCTTCGGCTTCTGGAAGTCCCGGCTGATGGAGGACTTCCACCGCGTGTTCTCGGGAAAGCCGCGCGCCAGCATGATGGGCGCCCGCGTGGAGAAGCTGAGCGACCTGCCGCCCAAGAAGGTCCTGGTGGCCTACGTGAAGGCGGCCAAGCGACTCAACGACGAGGGGATCAAGGAGCCCAAGCTCGCGCGACCCAAGGGGACGATCCGCGTCGTCGTACCCGCCGACTTGAAGGCAGCGCTCGCCGGGAACCAGAAGGCCCAGGCGACCTTCACCGGCTTCCCGCCGAGCGCGCGGCGCGACTACGTCGAGTGGCTCGGCGAGGCCAAGCGCGAGGAGACGCGAGCCAAGCGCTTGAAGACCGCGCTCGAGTGGCTGTCCCAGGGCAAGCGTCGCAACTGGAAGTACGAGAGCTGCTGAGTATCCGCGTGGCCGTGCTTCGCCCCAAGAGCGGCATCCGCCGGAGGTAATTATGTTTGGGATGAGCCCAAGAACCGACAGAACCAGAAGAAGCACGGCGTGTCGTTCGAGGAGGCCCAATCCGTTTTCTTCGACGAACAGGCTCGGGAGTTCTTCGACCCGGATCACTCCGACGACGAAGAACGATTCCTGCTCCTGGGATGAAGCCATAGGCTCCTGATCAACTTGTATCTGCGCGATTGTCTGGCCTCGAAAAGGAAGCCGATTCTGAAGTGGGCATCCTGAGGCCGACGCGTCTCGTCTCTATCTCGGGGACGTCCGCGCGCCCGCGGCCACCTGTTGCCGATGATGCATCGCGTAGGCCACGGCTCCTACCAGGAGCAGGAGCAGGCCGAAGGCGCAGACGATCGTGGGGCCCGTCGGGAGATCGAGCGAGGTCCACTGTGTCGACAGCAGCAGCCCCGACAGGCCTGCAGCGAACGCCACGGCCCAGCCGATGGCGAGACGCCGGACGACATTCCCCGACAGCAGTGCACCGCAGACGGCCGGGACGATCAGGTAGGAGAAGACCAGATAGACGCCCGCGATCTGCACGAAGCTCGTCACGGCGAAGCCGAAGCTCACGTAGAACAGGAAGTCCCACAGGCGCACGTTCACGCCCCGCGCAATGGCTTGCTCCATGTCGAAGGAGACCTCGGTGAATCGGCGCCGGAACACGGCGTGAAAACACCCGATGGCGAGGAACAGCACGAAGGTCCACAGCGTCTGCTCCCGGGTCACGAGCAGGATGTTGCCGACGAGCAGGTTCTTGATCTCCTCGTCGCCCGCTGCAGACTTGCTGAGCACCATGACCGAGGCCGCGGCGGAGACGATGTAGACGATCCCGATGATCGCCTCCTGGGGCACGCGCACGTGGCGGAACCGTGTCAGTGCGAAGATCGCGGCGCCGACGAACGTGAACAGCAGGGCCATGGCATATGGCAGTCGGTCGTGGCCGGGGTCGGCGCCCATCAGGATCGCCACCGCGACACCGAGCGCGGCGACCTGGGCCAGCGCGAGGTCCACGAAGATCACACCGCGCTCGACGACGTGCAGGCCCAGGTACACGAGCAGACCCGGCAGCAGGATCAAGGCCAGGAGCGGCCACAGCCACAGCGTGAACAACTCCACAGTGTGTTCCTACTTTCCAGCAGCCAGGGCGGCCACAATCGCCTGCACGTTCGCATCCATCAGCGCCAGGTAGTCGCTCTCGGTGCCCGGGTGGGCACCCGGGAACTGAGCCACGTCGACGACGGTCGCTCCGGTGTGGCTCGCCACCGCCTCGGCGACTTTCCGCGACTGGTACGGCTCGAGCAAGATGACTCTCACCCCCTGCGCATTCATCTTGCCGATCACTTCGGCCAGGTGCGGCGGGGAGGGAGGGATGCCGGGCTTGGGCTCCAGAAAGATCTCGGCCTGCAGGCCGAATCGTTGCACGAAGTAGCGCCACGTCGTGTGGTAGGTCACGATCGAGGTGCCGCGGAAGGGCGCGAGGCGTGTAGACCACTCCTGCATCTTTGCATCCAGACGGTCCTGGAAGGCCGCTAGATTGGAGCGGTAAGCCGCGCAATTCGGCGCGTCGAGCTTGCAGAACGCGTCTGCCAGGTGACCGGCCACGGTCCTCGCGTTGAGCGGGTCCATCATGAAGTGAGGGTTGCCGGCCGTATGCACGTCCCCCCGTGAGCGGTCCACGCTCGACGGAATGTCGAGCAGCTGGATCCCATCGGAGGCGACGATGCGGCCGGGAGCTCCCGACAGGATCTTCGAGTTTCGGGCCCCCTCGACCAGAGGCGGCAGCCAGCCGATCTCGAGTTCAGCGCCACCTTCGATCAGCGCGTCGGCGCGATTGAGCGTCACGATGTGCGTGGGGCGGGCGTCGACGAAGTGCGGATCCTCGGTCGGCTTGGCGAGGCTCAGTACCGTGACCGTGTCGCCGCCGATCGCTGTGGCCACGGCGCCGAACTCGGGCGTCGTCGCGACGACGCTGAGCTTGGCGTGAGAAGGGGCCGCCGACGCGGCGATCGCGAGGAGCAGCAGGAGCTTGGGCAAGGAGTGGATCATCGGAGTGGCCCTCAGAACTTGTGTGCGGCATGGGCGCCGAGGAGGAACTCGAACTGGAGCCACAGCGACTCCTCGCTGCCGGACTCCTCCAGGCGGTCGTGGTTCCACTGGAATCGGAGCTTGGAATACTCCGTCGGGAACCAGGTCAGGTTCGGCGAGATGCGCCAGCGCGTCTGGCGCGACGGGTCGGGCTCGAACGCCGCCGGGTCGCCCGTGACGTAGTCCCCGCGCAGGCCCGTGACCCAGCCGCGACGGAACCCCCACAGGAGCTGCGTGTAGGCGCCGCGGTCCTTCAGGGTCTCGCGCGGGAGGGACAGGTCTTCGGTGGCACCGGCCTCGTAGCGGCGCCACATCGCCTCGGTCTGCCACTTCACGAACGGGAAGCCGGCCTGAGCGTTGGGGGGCTTCCACTTCCAGAAGGCATCGACGCCGTAGATCCGCGTCGAGGTGTCGCTCGCCGTCCCGTTCGGTCCGAACGCGGCCGAGGCCCCGACGACGAGAGTCGAGTTCGCGGTCATGTCGAACGATCCCGACCAGCGCGGGACGTAGAGCATGTCGCCGGCGGTGCGCACCTCGCGCTCCTGGACGGTCCGCCCGAAGATGGTCTCGCCGGGGACGCTGCGGAAGCTCGCGGCCGTCTCGCCCTGGCTGTTCTGCACGTCGACGTACAGCTCCGAGTAGAACTTCACCGGCATCAGCCAGGACAGGCGCGCGCCGGGGTTGCGCAGCCCGTCCGGTCCCATGAACCGCCCGTTGACGAGCGGCTGGTCCACGAAGTCCCACGCGTGGGGATGTTGAGCGTTCAATCGGCCGAACTCCGTCAGATACGTCCCCGCCTTGACCTGCAGGTTGTGGGGCAGCGAGGTCGTCGTCAGATACGCCTCCTCCAGCTCGACGACGGTTTCCCCTGAGGCGTCGATCTGCAGGATGATATTTCCCTGGCCGCGAAAATACGGGTCGACCGCTCCCTCGAGCACCATCTCGACGTTCTGCACGGTGAATCCGCGCTGGGACGGATCGTGCCCTCCGGTCTCGACCGTGGCGATGTCGCTCGTCGTCGAGCTCCCGGCCGCGACGAGCGTGTCGAAGGACAGGTTGAGGTAGTTCTTCGCGCCGCCGGCAATCGTGATGGGCTGGGCGGGAGACCAGGGCTGCGCCTGGGGTGGGCTGGGCGAGGCCCCGAGCTCCTTGGCCAGCTGGGCCTCGAGGTCGGAAGGCGCCGGCGCCGCGCCCGTCTCGAGCCGACCGACGCGGTCGTCCGATCCCGCATCTCGCACTTCGTCGGCGAGCACGAGCCCGCCGGCACCGATCGATACAGCGACGAGGATGAGCGAACGTCTCACGCCTCCCTCCCTGCTCCAGCGACTTGGACTCGTGCTCCGCGAGCACGGGGCGCGACTCGAACCCGACAACGATGGGGGTGCCGAGAGCTAGAGCGAGGGTGGACCGCGCGATGCGCGAGCCGGCGCGGCGAAGGCGATCCGCCACGGCAGCTCGGGTGCGGGGAGGCTGCCCGAGGGCTCGAGCGCCGGCCCGAGGTGCAGGGGCAAGGCGGCTTCGGCCGTCGTGGCCAGGGCCCAGTAGCAGACGAAACAGTGCAGCTCGACCGCGCAGCCATCGTCGGTGTGCTGAGCCCAGGCGGCGAAGCTGGCGAACGAGAGTAGCGCCGCCGTCAAGCCGCAGCGCAGGGCGAAGATCAGGATCGGTCGCCTCGCGGGCATCGTTCGTACCGGCAGGCTACGCCGGCCCGGCGGCGCGGTCAACCTCGACCGCCCGCGAAAAACGCCGTAGACAGTCGCCCAACGGGGACGACGTGAGACTGGCGAAACGGATCGGTGCGGTCGCTTGTGTCGTCCTCCTCGCTCCGGCAATCGCTTTCGCGTCGGAGCACGAAGCCTCCGATCCCACGGCCTGCGGCGGGCTGATCCTCGATCCGCTGCTCGCGCCCTCCGTGACTCCGCGCGCCATCGTCTTCCGACACAAGTCCTGGGAGCCTCGCGTCATCGATCCGCTCGCGACCGCGCAGGCCACGCTGCGCGTGGTCGTCCTGGGCGCCCCGAGCTCGGTCGAGCTCGTCCCGCGTGCCGGGGGAGCCAACGTGCCGCTGACGTCGCTGGGAGCGGACACGTTCGAGATCACGCTGCCGCTGGCCGACCTGCTGTTCGGTCACGTGGCCACGGACCATCACAACTTCGTCGGGTACATCGACGTGTTCCAGGGCACCACACGAGTGTTGCGCGTCGGCTCGTTCGTCAACGTGCGCATCGCCTCGATGCCCGCGGTGCCCGTCCTCCCGGCGGCGGCGGACGTTCAGGTCAGTCCGCACGTCGTCAACATCCGGCGCGACGCGCCGTGGTTCTCGACCCTCCCCGTCGACGCGGTGCAGCGCTTCTACCAGCTGTTCGCGGACGACACGGACTTCGTGGCCCTGGTCGGCAACGTGGAGCCGGCGCTGAACCGCGCCTACAGCGCCGTGCGCAATACGACCCAGGGGATCGGGCTACCGCAGATCGACACGGGCGCGACGTGGGGCAGCGCCGCCGCGCTGCAGGGCGTGATCGCATTCCCGATCGACAGCCTGTTCGACCTCGCCGAGCCCGCAGCGAGCCACGAGATCGGTCACCGCTGGATCAACCACCTGGACGAGCAGGCCCAGCTGGCCCTCGGAGCGCCGCACCATCCACTCTCCGACCTGGCCTACAGCCTGATGGGATACAGCACGCCGGGCGGGCAGGGCTTGAGCTTCCCATGGAACCTGATCGAGCAGCCGAGCGGCGACTACCTGGTCCAGTTCCAGCCCGCGGCGACCGAGTTCCACGACCTCGACCTGTACCTGATGGGTCTTCTCGACGATCAGCAGGTCGGCCAGCATTTCGTGTTTCAGAACCAGAATCAGACTCCGGCCAACGGCGGGACCCTCTTCGGCCCCGTGACCTTCCTCGACGCGAGCTCCGTGATCGCCGCCGTGGGCCCGCGGATTCCAGACGTCGTCACCTCGCAGAAGCACTTCCGGATCGTCACGCTCGTGCTCAGCTCTGGTCGCCTGCTCACCGAGACCGAGATGGCGTTCTACGACTCGATCGCCTCGCGCGGATCGGCAACGACCGAGCTGTTCTACAGCAGCGGCTTCGTCAACGGGATGACGAAGCCGTTCTTCCTGGCCACGGCGGGGCTGGCGACGCTCGAGACGACGATCTGTCCCGGAACCACCGCGCTCGATCCGTTCGGCAACCCGTGCGTGCTGGACGACGACGCGGACGGCGTCGTGGACTCCGCCGATTGCGCGCCGCTCGACCCCGACACCTACCCCGGGGCGGCAGAGACCAACGACGGCCTCGACAATCAATGCGCGGGGGAAGCCGGCGCATCCCAGTACCAGATCGCCCGTTCACCTTCGCCGGCGTTCCCGTCGGGCTGCGTGGTCACGCGCACGAGCGACGGCTTCTGGACCGACACAGAGGTGCCGCCGATCGGCACGGCCTTCTACAACCTGAGCCGCGCGGTCGCGCCCCACACCGGCAGCTGGGGCGCCGATTCCGCGGGCGTCGAGCGCAGCGGGATCTGCCCGGGGGCGTAGAATGGCCGCGGTGCAACTCGCCGCCGGCACGCGCCTGCTGTTCGACGAAGGCTACCTGTTCGGCGGCAACCTGACGATCCCGAACTACGACGTCGCGCACGACGGCTCCCGGTTGTTGATGATCAAGAACCAGCGCGGCATGACCCACCTCAGCGTGATGCTCAACTGGCCCGAGCTGCTGCGCGCGCGCTGACTCGTTGGACCCCGCCTCAGCGGCGCGGTGCTGCGGCCACATCGAGCAGATCGTCCCGGAACAGCGTTTGGCCGCCCAGCGAGACCTTGAACCCGTAGAGGGCCAGGACGAGGACGGCTGCGATGGGGATCAGCGAGATGCCGAAGTACGGGGCTGAGACGTCCGTGGTGAAGGGGTAGATGGTGTTCGTGGCTACGAACCCCGCGATCGCGGCGACGAGGCCGAAGCGGGTCAGCAGAACGAGCAGGGAAACCCCGAACAGGAGTGACCACAGGGACATCACCAGGACCGTCGGCACGGACTGGAGAAGCGTCACGAGTTGCACGATCGCGAGTCCGCTCCACAAGATGCAGAACACGACTCCCGCGATCCACGGACGGCGCAGCACGATTCGTAGGAGCAAGAGGGACATCAGGACGATGAGCGCGTTCGTCAGAAGAACGAGGGCCCCACCCAACGAATCGCCCACCGCGTAGCGGCCCCCGCGGAGAAAGCCGGGGGCATTCACGCCGGGAAACAGCAGTTGAACCCACAGGATGGGCCATCCCAGGAGCATCAAGGCGCTCATGGTCGCCATCCCCGCGAGCACGTCCCGGCCGACCACGGGATCGCGGAACTGGCCCGAGAGCAGACGCGTCCA
>Ga0180063_1000109_pt1 | contig 19232 bp, 11 predicted proteins | sample EasRivT47_16_10D_FD_121776 | JGI IMG/M metagenome (GOLD analysis project Ga0180063, IMG submission 121776) | Soil microbial communities from meander-bound floodplain in the East River, Colorado, USA - East River metaG ERMLIBT47_16_10D | ecosystem: Environmental > Terrestrial > Soil > Floodplain ...
AACGGTGGGGCACTTGTCGAGCGCGTCGCTGACGCCGTCGCCGTCGGCGTCGAGCACCGGAAACTGACCCGGGTCCGTCGGGCTCGTTCCCGCGACGACCTCGGTGCCGTCGTCGACGTCGTCGTCGTCGGTGTCGCTGTCGAGCGGATCCGACGTGGGCGGCCCGGTCACTTCCTCGCCATCCGTGCGACCGTCGCGGTCGGTGTCGGCGATGGTGGGGATCGTATGGTGGGTGTTCACCTCGGCGCCGTCGGAGAGGCCGTCGTCGTCGGTGTCGGGGATGCCGGGCTCCGTGCCGAGCCGGTACTCGTCGAGGGCAAGGAGGCCGTCACCGTCGCCATCGCTCCCGGCGTCGGCGGCGTTCCCGGGGTCGAGGCCGTGCTCGAGCTCCCAGTCGTCCGGCAGCTGGTCGCCGTCGGCGTCGACCGGCACCGCGACGGCGAGCGCCGCGAGCACCTGGAGAACGCCGAAGCCCTCGTTCACGGCGAGGGTCGTCGCAACGCGCGCGCGCCCCGCCGTCCCCGCGACCGCTTCGACGACGACCGGCTCGCCGCCGGCGGTGGCGAACGGCCCGCCGGCGGCTGAGTGGAGGTTCGCCAAGTAGACCGCGCCGAGCGCGCCGGGGTAGCCGTCGCCGGCGCGCGCGGCGAGCGGCGAGAGTGTCCCCGCGACGCGCACGCGGAGAAGCGCGCCCGGTACGAGCGCGCCACCGGCCGCACGCACCAGCGGGGCACCGAGGCCGTTCGCGGCGAGCGCGGACGACTCGAGCGCCGTCACGACCGACGGGAGCGCGGCACCGGGCGCGGGGACGAGGAGCGCCGCGCCGCCGCCGAGCGGCGTCGTCGCCGTCCGGAAGAAATAGGCGCGCCCCGACTCGAGCCCGCTCACGCGCGCACGTGCGACGCCGAGGGCGGCGGCGGCCTCGGCGAGCGTCGGGTCGCCGCCGATGACGAGCTCGGGCTCGACCAGCGCCGCCGCGGGCGTCGTGCCGAGCACGTCGCGGAACACGGCGACGGTGCCGATGCCCGGCTCGGCGTTCCACGTCACCGTGAAGCCGCTCGCGGTCACGTCGGTCACCACGACGTCCCGCGGCAGCGGGCCCGCTGCACGCGCGACCGACGCCGCCGCTGCGCAGGCGAGCGCCAGCAGGGCGAGCCCGAGCGAGGTGCGCGCGTTCATGGCCATGTGAACGTCATGGGGGCGGGAGCCACCCCGGCGTTGCCCGCCCGATCCGTGAACGGGCCCAAGGCGAGCATGTTGCCGGATGCCATGAGCTTCGGACGGCTCGGGAAGTAGTTGAACGTGACCTGGTTGAACGCGCCGTCGCGGACGAGGTTCGCGTCGATCGTCTTGAGCGGGCGGTTCCCGACGAGCACGTCCAACCGATCGGGGAAGGTCTTCGGAATCCCCGGCGGCGCCGCACCGTCGAAGAACGGGGTGCCGTTGAGCGTCGCCACGACGGTCTTCAGATCGATGCCGCTCCCGTGATCCGTCAGGTCGACGAGGAGCCGCGGCCCTTGCACGCGGGCGGTGAGTCCGCTGGTCAACTGCGACGGATCCTCGAAGTCCGCCGTCATGTTCTGCGCCCGGGCGAACACGACGTGGACCTTCTGGATGTTCCCGATCACGAGGGCGTTGCCGGACACGTCGCCGAGCGTCACGGCGAAGCTCGCCAGGCCGTTTGAGTCGGTCGGCACGTCGGTGGGCTGGCCGCGCGTGGGCATGAGGCCGACCGCCGTCTCGTCGTTGCCGTCGAGGCGGTGTGCGGTCAGGTGGACCAGCTGGTTCGGTACGCGCACGGTCGTGAAGCAGTCGAACGGATCGGGAACGAAATTGTTGTCGAAGCCCTTGTCGAAGCGCTCGATGCGCTCGAGGCCGAACGCGAGGGGCCGCGAGGCGCCCATCGGGCCGTCGAGGGTGGCCCCCAAGGTGAACGCGAGGCGCGGGCCCATGTCGACGTCCACGTGGTACGTGTGGCTCGCGCCGGGTGCGGATGCGGTGATCGCGTAGGGGCCGCGCCGGGGCACGCCGAACTCGTCGATCGAGGGCGCGACGTCGGCGACCAGGTCGCTGCAGCTCGAGCCGGGGATCGGTCGCATCGCCACGCCGACGGCCGCGACGTGGAGACCCTTGTCGTTCGTCTTGAAGTCCGGGAACGCGACACCGTCGAGGCCCACGCCGGGGCTCACGGCGATGCCGGGCGGGGAGAAATACGTGACGGTCACGTTGGGGACCGGGTTGCCGAAGCCGTCGAGCAGGCGGACGAAGAGCGCGTTCAAGATGCTCGTGCCGAGGGACACGCGCGTGAAGTTCGTCTTGTCGGCGACGAGCTTCGCCGGCGTGCCGGGCTCGGGGATGGCCTCGAAGAGGAGCGGCCGCGACCGTCCGGGCACCGCCGCCGCGACGATCTGCGGCGCGGCGACGAGCTTCCCGATCTTCCAGGTGACGGACACCCTGCCGGCGGCGTCGCTCAAATGGGCACCCGTCGGCGTGACGACGCCGCCTCCGGACACGACCTTGAACTCGACCGCCGCGCCGCTGACGGGCGCGCCGGCGGCGGTCTTCAGCACGACGGCGATCGGTGCGGCGAGCAGCGTGTCGACGACGCCGTGCTGCTCGTTGCCCTCCATGGTGACCTGCGTCGCGCGCCCGGACGTGGCGGCCACCTTGAAGGAGACGGGCTTGGCGCCGGGGATCACGACCTGGATGGTGAAGAGGCCGGTCTTGTTCGGAAGCTGGCTCGTGACCGAGACGATGCCGGACGCGTTGGTCGAGACCACGATCGTCCCCGCCTCGATCGGTCCCGGGAGCGTCTGGCCCTCGACCTCGCCCTCGGTGGCGACGATGGTCACCGGGATGCCGGCGAGCGCCGCGCCGGTCGGCCCGGTCGCGAACACCGTGAGCGGGTCGGGCAGCTCGGTGCCGGGTTCGCCGGTCTGCACGTCGCCCGACAGGATGGAGACCTGCGTCTCGGCCGGGCGCGTCGCGATCGAGAGCGTCACCCGATAGCCGCCGGTGCCGGAGCCCGGGGCATTGGTGACGACGATCGTGTGCGTGCCGGTGGTGGTCAGCACGAAGTTGTTGAGCCGCGGATCGGTCCCGCCGCCGCCGTTGTCGTCGATCGCGGCGATCGCCCCGAAGGGATCCTCCAGCACGAGGACGAGATCCGGCACGCCGGGATTGAGCGCCGTCGCGCTCACGGTGACGACCGAGCCGGCGAGCGCCGTGAACGTGTAGCGGTCCTGCTCGCCGTCCGCCGAGAGCGAGGCTTCGGCGGTCTGGCCGGACACGAGCTCCGTCGTCGTGCCGTCGCCGGGATGCACCACCGCGGGCTCCACGACGAAGTCGACCGCGTTGCTCACGTTCCCGCCGATCGTGACCCGCACCGGCCCGCTCGTCGCCGCGCCCGGCACGACCGCGGTGACCGTGCCGGTGGTGGCGACGATCGTGGCGCCGGGGACGCCGTTGAAGGTGACGAGGTTCTTCGCGGGGGTGGGATCGAAGCCCTCGCCCAGGATCGCGACCACCGTGCCCGGCACGCCGCGGCCCGGCGACAGACCGTCGATCCGCGGCGTCACCTCGCGCCCCGCGCGCGGGATCCGGACGCCGCCCTTCGGCGTCCGCATCACGACGAGGTAGCCCTCGCCGTGCGCGATCGGGAAGTCGTCACCCTCGGCGACGCCGCCCGCGCCATAGCGAGCGACCTGGTAGACGTCGGTCTCGGGGTCGAAGCGCGCCACGCGATCGACCTCGAGCGAGGTGCCGAGATCGTCGAGCAGCGCGAACGCCGTGTAGCCAGGAGGCCGGCACGGGACGCCGATCAAGTTCAGACCCCGAGCGAGGTCGAGCGCGGGGCAGTCGGTCGCCCCCGTGAAGCTCACGATCCGCTCGCGCTGCATGTAGACGGCGTACCCGTCGCCGCGACGGACGCTGAAGGCGACGCCGGCCGCCGCGCCGTCGCGATGCTCGGCGCGCTCGAACGCGCCCGTGCGCGGGTCGAAGCGGTCGACCGCCGCGACCTCCGTCGGCCCGCCGAGCGCCTCCAGGAGGTCGAACGCCGTCGTCTCCGCAGGCACGGCAACCGGCCATGCGAAGAGGCTGAAGCCGGCCGGTAGCGAGACGCTCGAGGCGGGGAGCGTCAGCGTGTTCGTCACGACGTCGATCCCGCCGGCCGTCACGCCCGCCGTGACCGGCACCGCGGTCGCGGCGGTGGGGTCGGCCTCGACGGCGCCCTCGTCCGCATCGCGGAACTCGTCGGGGAAGTTCGTGTCGAGCGTGCCGGCGACGACGTTGTTCACGCGGAAGGGCTCGGTGCCGGGCGGGTCGCCGTCCAGGGGCTCGACCGCGACGAGCCAATTCCCCGGCGCGAGCCCCGGCAGCTCGTAGGTGCCGTCGTCGCGCGTGTACGCGCCCACGACGCTCGCCTGCGTCGCGGGGTCGACGACGTAGACGTGGGCGCCGAGGATCGGAAGACCATTCGCGCCGTTCGTCACGCGGCCGGCGATGCGCCCGAAGGCCGCCGACGCCGCCGGCTCGCTCGGGTAGAAGCGCGAAACCCACGCGACGTCGTCGGGCGCGGGCAGGCGAACGCTCTGGACGTCCTCGGGCAGGAACGGCCACATGACCGCGTCCCGGATCGCCGAGTGACAGAGGCCGAGCATGTGGCCGACCTCGTGGAGCGCCACCGCGCGCACGTCGTTGGTGCCGGCCGCACCGCCGACCGACCAGTCGACGCTCGAGTTGAGGGCGATGTCGGAGTCGAAGATGCGGCCCGCCGGGTAGGTCCCCTCCGGCAGGTCGGGCGTGCCGTCGCCGTCGAGATCCGCGTTGGCTGCCGTCACGACGAAGTCGCTGGTGAAGGAGGTCGTGAGGCTCAGCGCCAGCACGCCGGGCGCGAACACCAGGTCGGGATCGGTGAACGTGACGAGGTTCCGCCCGTCGATGCCCAGGGCGAGCGTGCCGCCGAGCTGCGCGTCGCGCGCATCGACCCGGCCGCCGAACGTGAACGCCGCGGCCGAGGTCGGCAGCGCCTCCCACGCGTCGAACGCCGCCTGGATCTCGGCCTCGAGCGTGGCGGTGTCGATGCCGGAACCAGGCAGCCCGTCGTTGCTCAAGAGCCAGCGGATCGGGAGACGGCGCGTGTCCCACAGGGTCGAGACGATGACGCTCGGATCCGCCGGCTGCCGGTTCTCCAGGTTTCCACCGGCGAGCGCCCACCCGGGACACAGCGCCAGCGTCGTCGCGCCCAGGATCGCCAGGGCGAGACACCGGCCGCGCGCGTGGAACCGTCCGACCACTCAGCGCCCTTCCGGCAGGCGGAGCGACTGTCGCACCGCTTCGACGGCCGCCTGTCGCTCCGGCATCGAGCGCACGCGGGGCTCCGGACGGTCCGTCTGGTCCACGAAGACGAAACGCGATGTCTGGTTGACGACCGGCGCCGGGTCGAGGGCGATCTCGACCGTGCGGCCCCCGGGCCGTGGTGGCGGTACGGCCTCGCTCCGCGGGACCGCGCGCCCGAGGATCACGTCCGCGTCCTCCTGGCGCACGACGAACGGGACGGACGGTGCCGCCGCCTCGATGGCCGCCGGCGTGCTCGGCATGGCGGGACCGATCTCGTCCGCTTGCGCGCCCGCGAAGAGCAGCGTCAGCGCGACGACGAGGAGGACAAGCCGGAACGTCACCGTGGACCGCCTTTCTGCGTGCGGGCGCCCACGCGGGCACGGAGTTCGTCGAGCGTCATGCCCCGCGTGCCGATCGTGCCGCCGCGCGGGCCGGGCTCCACCCGGAGCACCTTCGGCCCGACCGCGAGGCCACGCGGCTGCGCGCCGTGCGCCGCCGGCGGCGCGACGACGAGCTTGCCCTGCTGCGCGCCGACCAGGCGGCGGACGCCGGCGCGCTGATCGACGAACAGCACGACGGACTCCCCGCGCTGGAATGCGGTGAAGGTCGATGCCTGCGTCGTCACCTCGGTGCCGAGGCGCGGATGGACGGCCGTACCGCCCGGCTGCGTGACCGTCACCTCGTGCGGCGGGCTCCCCTTGAGCGCATCGTCCACGCGCACGACGGTGTCCGTGACGACGAGCTTTCCCTGCCATCGCGCGGTCGAGCCGACGACCTCACCGAGGACGATCTCCTCCGACAGGTCGATCAGCTGGTCGAGATCGAGCGCCCGGCCGGAGTCCGCGCGTGCCGAGCCGGAGAGCGTCGCGAGAAAGGCGAGCACCGTGCAGAGGCGGATCGTCATGGTTTGATCACGTCGAGGGTCGCCGTGGGCGGGGTCATGTCGGCCTTCAGCACCACGTGATTGACGTCGCCGCCCGCATCGGGGACGCCGTCCGAGTTGGCGTCGAGGAGCCGCATCGCCCCCGCGGCGTTCCGGCGGTCGCGCGCGCTGATGCGGAGTGCGAGGTCGCTCTCGTCGCCGAGCGCGGGAGCGCCCGGGTCGCCGCTCGGGTCGGGCGGCAGCACCAGCGCTCCGCTCCAGGTGTCGTCGGTCTGGTGGGTCTTCGACAGGGCGCCGGTGAAAGGCGCAACCACCGTGCCGGCGCCGCGGTCGCGCGCGAGATCGACGGCGGCGCTCGTCATGGGCTCGGAGAAGCGGAGCCGGACGCACAGCTTCTGTCCGCTCCGCGCCAGCGTGGTCGCCACGTTCGAGAGCACGAGATCCTCGGGCCTCGGGTACGCCTGCCGATGCGTGTGCTTGTAGTCGTAGACGAGGACCTCGCAGCCCGGCAGCCCGGGCTGGCCGGATCCCGCGCTGCCGTCGGCGTCGAGCCCGACCAGGACCTCCTTCACGAACGGCGCGAAGTTCTCGAGCCGCGTGACGGGGAGCTCGAGATCGACGTTCGGGTGCACCAGGTCGGACGCGACGACGTGGATCGTGTAGTCGCCGTCGGGGAACCGCGCTTCGGTGGCCTTGGTCGTGACCGCGCGGTCGTGGAAATTCGCGTTGGGTCCCGTGGCGGGTGTCCCGTCGTCCTTCGCCGCCGTGCGCCAGAACTGCGTGGCGCTGATCGAGGCTTTTCCGCCGAGCTCGTCGCCGGCGTGGGTGACGACGAAGTGATGGAGGACGGGGTAGTAGTAGAGGTGCGTTCCCTCCCGGATGGCGGACGTCGGGCAGGGACCGGAGTTCCTCGTGGTGCAGCTGGTGATGTCCGTGCAACCGGCGTTGGCGACGCTCGCGATGTCGACGAGCAACGTGCAATTGGTCGTGGGCAGGCCGCCGTAGTGCTCGGTGCGAAAGTCGTAGAGTCGGTACGGGTGCGCGGCGGATTTCACGTCGTCGAGCTGCTCGGAGTCGGGGAGAGGGCCCTCGATCCAGTATCCGAGGTCGATCGGCGCCTGCCGCGGGTTGGTGCCCTGCTGGTCGCACACCTCGGCCTCGACGTCGACGTCGCCGAGGATCGGCGTGGTGGCGACGTCGTAGGCGATGAGGGAGCCTGCGGGACGGCTCCGGTAGAGGACGGACTTGCCGTCCATGTTCTCGTCGCAGAGCGCGGGCGGCGTGCCTCCCGGGTCGCGGTCGGCGGGATCGTCGAAGATCTGGAGGTTGTGCCGGATGTTGATCCGGATCGGATTCGTGCTCGAGGCGAGCTGCCAGTGCACGTGATCGCCGATGTTGCCGTTGGCGAAGAGCTGCGTGCCGACGCGGCCGATGCGCTGGCCGGGGCCCACGACGCGGCCGACGGTGAGGCTGGTGAAGAGCCCACCGGTGGTGGCGAGGTGGTTGAAGCCGTCGAACTCGAACTCGCCCCCGCCCAAGTCGACGCGGACCTGCACGAAGCCGTTGTCGATCGTCCCGGCTGCCCCGGTACTGACCACCGTGACGACACCGCCGCGCGGTGCGTAGACGTCGTCGCCGGCGGCAGGGTTCGTCGTCGTCTTGTTCAAGTCGACGCCGTTGTGGAAGCCGGTGGCGGGCAACGTCGTGGCCCCGAGGGCGACGGGGTCGCCGAGGCCGGCCCAGCCGATCACCTCGTTGTAGCCGTGCAGAACCTCCTGCCCCCCGGAGATCGGCCACACGGTTTGCGCCCAGGCGCTGCGTGGGACGTCGGACAGACAGCCCGTCGCGTCGCAGGTCTCGACGCGGTACGTGTACGACTCGGTCGGGACGACCGCTTCGTCGAGGACGTCGACGACCTGCCCGGCCACGCCGCCGGAGATCGTCATCAGCAGCGCGTAGGTCGGGCTCGGGTCCGTCTTCTTGAAGACGTTGTAGTGGTGCGCGGTGCCGTTCTCGGTCCACGTGAACCGCATCTGCCGCGGCGTCGAGTAGACGGGGACCACCTTGATGTTCGTGGGGATCGTCGGTGCCGCGGCCGCGTCGGTGGCGGCGAGCGTGGCGGCGAGCACGACCGCGCCGAGCCGCCTCACCGGGCGCCCCGCTCGGGCGTGGCCGTCACGGCGCGGTCGTGGAGAAAGACGCGGTGTCCGCCATCGGGCGCGACGTCGATGTCGGCGACCGACGGCAGACGGTCGGCCGGCACCTCACCCAGCTCCTCGCGCTCCTCGGTACCGTCGCTCAGGCGATAGGTGCGGAGGTGGAGGCGGGCCTTCTTCGTCTCGCGGTCCTCCTCGGCCGCGACGACGAACAGCCGGGGCGCGCGGCGGTCGAACCGCACCCCACCGCGCAGCGGCACGTCGATCACGTCGTCGCGCCGCCATTTGAGCTTGCGCGACTCGGTGTCGATCACCGCGACGACGCGCTCGCCGACGGCCGCCACGCGCGCCGAGCCGGGATCCGCCACGAGCTGAGCCACCATCGGCAGACGATGTTCCTTCGGGCGGTGCCCGGCCTGCAGGACCGTGACCGTGGAGGCACTCGCGTCGACGTCGCGCTCGAGGACCACGAGACGCCGCCCGTCGGCCGTCACGAGCGCGTCGGGGGCCGGGTAGCCGGCGACGGCGTGGCGCCAGATCTCCGCCCCCCACGCGTCGTACGCGAGGATCGCCCACTCGCGATCCGTCGGCCCGGTCGCGCTGACGGTGACGAAGCGCCCGCCGCGCATGATGCGCGACTGGAGGAGCCCGAGCGCCGGCTCCCGCACCTCGCGGCGGAGCGTGCCGTCGAAGGAGAGGAAGCGCAGCACGTGGGGGACCATCGGACCGTGCAGCGCCTCCGGGACGAGGACGACCCCTTCGTCGGTGGCCGCCGGGGTCCAGCCTTCCGGGGCGGTGACGGTGCCGAGCGTCTTGCCGCGTCGGTCGAGCACCCGGAGCTGCCGTTCGCCGCCGGTCCGCCGGGCGAGCGCGACGACCTCGGTGCCTGGGTCGGGGACCGCTTCCCAGCCCGCCACGTCGATCGTCACGTCCCCGCCGGGCGCCTCGACGACCAACGTGTCGTCCTCGCGCGCGAGGCCCGGAGCGAGGTGGCGGCGCGGCCCGGCCTCGGCGAGCGTCCCGGCCAGCAGGATGGCGGCGGCCGCGAGTGGCCCGAGCGCCGGACGCGGCCGCAGGTGGCTCAGGTGGGGCCCCGTGGGCAGGATCCCCGTCGAGCCGATCGGGGCGACGCGCTCAGAAGGACCGGAGGTGCCGGATACCTATGGTAGGGCATGAAAGCTATCTCTTGCGACGTTGAACGGAACGCGAACGCTACCACGCCCGCTAACGCTACGACAAGAAAGCGCCTTCGGGACGTCCGTCGCCTGGCGCTTCGCCGTCCCTGGCATGGTCCACGTCGACGCCGGCACGAAGGCCTACCGACAGGGACCCGCGATAACGTTGCGAAAAGTGAGAGGATCCTCGCCCATGACGCGGCGAATCCTAGGGAGGCGCGGCACCGAAGCGGCGCGTCAAGGTGAGCGCGACGATCGTCGCCTCGTACTCGTTGCGCTCGAGCCGCGGCTCGACGTACTCGATGCGGCGCACCTCGACGCCCGGCTCGATCCACGGGTGGCGCCAGGTGAGGAAGGCACCGGCATCGATGCGCGACAGGTCGAAGCGGGTCCGCCCGCCGCCGCCCGGCTCGAGCCGCGGGCGAAGCGACTGCTGGCTGTCGATCCACGACACGTTCCACCCGGCCGCCCAGCGCTGGCCGGCGAGGCCGAAGTCGTACGTGAGCTGGCTCGCGACGACGTCCTCGCTGCCCGCCTGCAGCGACGTCGCGGCGGTGAAGGCCGGGGCGAGCAGGATGTCGGCCTGATCGTCCAGGTCGCGCCGTGCGTAGGAGGCCGACACCGTGAGCGACGGCAGCGGCGTCAGCACCACCGAGGCGCTGTTGCCGACCGCGAGATGCCGCGCGTCGAAGGTGTCGTTCTCGCGGCTGTCGGCGACGAACCGGTAGGCGAGCCGGAGCCACGTCCACGGCCGGACGGTCAGGCCGGCCGAGCCGCGATTGGTGAAGGTGAGCGCAATCTCGCGCCCTGGAATGACGGGGCGGCCGAGCGCATCGCCGGCCGAGCGGTAGGGGTCGTCGACCTGCGCGCTCTCGTAGCGCACGAAGAGATCGACCGCCGACCATGGCCGGTAGCGGACGTCGGCGATCGCGCCGAGCGTCTGGGTCGACACGGCGCCCGTGCCGCTCGACAGGTTCGCGTCGCGCCACGCGTATCGCAGGCCGAGCCGCACGACGAGGTCGCGCCGCGCTTCCACCTCGGCGTCGATCGTCGTGCGATTGAGGCGCAGGTGGTCACCGGTGCCGATGCTGAAGGCGGCGCCGTCGCCGCGCTGGTCGAGGTCGCCGCGCTGCGCACGCTCGTCGAAGCGGTAGCTCGCGTGGAGGCGCACGCGATCGGAGAGCCGATAGGTCGCGCCGACGTCCGCGACGTGGCTGTCGAGCGTCGCCGTGCCGTGGCGCAGCGGGCGCGTGGCGCTGCGCGTGTCGCCGTCCGTCGTCACGTCTTGCGTCGTCCAGTCGGCGTCGAGGTCGGCATGGCTGTAGAGGTAGATGCCGGTGAGCTCGAGCGCGTCGCCGACCGGACGGCGCAGGCGCACGATCGTCGTCGGCGCGTCCACGTGCTCGGAGCCGAAGGTCTCGTAGCGCGCGAGGGTCACGTCGTCGTCCGGGTCGAGCCCGGCGGCCGCGCCGGGAGTGGGGCCATGGCCGCCGACGTCGCGGATCACGCGCCGGTATTCCTGGATCACCGACACGTCGGTCCCGAGCGCGCGCAACTCCGTGCCGATGCGGCCCACGTGCGCGCGCGTATCGCTCGGCGCGCGGACGAGGAACGTGTCGCCGGCCGGCTCGAAGACGGTCGAGATGGCGTCGCCTTCGAGCCGGTAGAGCCGATATCCCAGGATCAGCGTCGGCCAGCCGTCGCGATGGAGCCGGAAGTCGACGCTGCCGTTGGTGCGGATCTGGTCGAAGTCGTGCAGGTCGTCGAGCCGCGCGTCGCCGGGCACCGGATTCTCGAACAGCTGCGGCACGGCGTAGAAGTACTTCGAGCGTACGAAGTTGGCGCGAAGATCCCAGTTGCGCTCGTCGGCGGCCGCGAGGTGGAAGGTCGACACCGGCTCGTCGCCGGGGCGGTCGACGAGGAGGCTGAAGCGATCGACCGGGGCGGTCGCCGGATCGCGCGCGGTGCCGTCGGCCGCGAGCGTGAAGAGCCGGCCGCCCGAGCGCAGATTGTAATCCTCGCGGTACTTGTCCTTCGAGCCGTCGATGTCGACGAGGCGATACCCGGCGGTGACCGACGCGGAGAGATCGTAGTCGCCGCTCGGCTCGTCGGCCGCGTGGACCGGCATCACGAGCGCCAGACCGAGCCCGACGGCGGCGAGGCGGCGCGTGCTCACGGCGCCAGGAAGTGCGGGTCGGTGTTCGACCCGTGGATGGCGACGTGGCAACGGGTGCAATCGCGGAACGCGGGCTGCACGTGGTCGCGCGGCGTCGTCGTGTGGCATTCGAGGCAGAGCTGCGCCGTCTGCTGGCGAACGAGCAGGTGGCGGTTCACGCTGCCGTGCGGCTCGTGGCAGCGCGTGCAGCCCTCGGTGAGAAGTCCCGCGTGCTCGAACACGAACGGCCCCTGCACGTCGACGTGGCACGTGGCGCAGAGGCGGTCTTCGTCGTCGCGGAGCGCGGCGTGATGGCGGCTGCCGTGGGGCTCGTGGCAGTCGAGGCAGCCGACGACGCCCTCGGGCACCTTGTGGCGCTCGGGGAGGGCGAAGGTGAGTCGCACGTCCTGATGGCATCCGTCGCAGAGCGCGGGGGGCGCGGCCGCGAGCAGCGCCTGGCCGGTGCCGCCGTGCATGCGATGGCAATCGGTGCATGCCACCTGCGAGAGCGCGTGGCCGCCCGAGAGGAACTCGTGCAGCCGACCGGTGCTCGCGTGGCAGCCAAGGCAGGCACGCGAGCGGGCCGCCGCCGGCTCCTCGCGCACGAACTCGCGAAGCCCGCCGACGCCCTTTCCGCCGCCTTCCTCGGCATGCACGCTGCCGGGCCCGTGGCAGGCCTCGCACCCGCGCTCGGCCTCCGGGCGCGTCTCGCCGGCGAGCGCGCGCGCATGGATCGTCTTCGCGAACGAGGTCGCGGCGTCGTCGTGGCAGGTCGTGCAGGTCTCATTGCCCGCATAGGTGGCGCCGGGTGGCGCGGCCGCCTCCTCCGGCGAGGGCGGGCTCGCGCAGGCCGCGGCGGCGAGCAGCGCGAGCACGAGGGCGCGCGAGCGGCTCACGGCGCGAACCCGTCGCGGTGGCGATGACAGGGGAGGCACGACAGGTCGAAGTGCGCCTCGCCGCCACCGTCGGCCCGGTAGAAGCGCGTCGTCGTGTGGCAGACCTCGCAGATCCCGCTCCCCGGCGACGACGCGCTCGCGAAGCTGCCCTCGGCGACGCCCTCGATGTTGTCGAAGCGGATCGGCACCGTCGCGCCGGCCGTCGTCGTGAGGAGCGAGCGGACCAGATCGGCGTTTTCGCTTCCGTGCGGGTCGTGGCACTGCGCGCAGGCGAGCGGCGCACGGCCGGCCGGTGCATGCGTGGCGCGATCGTGACACGACTCGCACGCCTCGGCGGTGCGGTGGTCGGGCCCGGGCGTGGTGCTCGTCTCCGCGTGGCAGGTGGCGCACGCAAGCGGGGCGTGTCCGCTCGGACGCGCGTGTGCCGCCGCCTGGCCGGCGTGGCAGAGGCCGCAGTTGGCTGCGGACGCGACGGGGTCGAAGTGCACGGCGTGGTCGTGGCAGAGCGTGCACGAATCGGTGAAGTGCGCGTCGCCGCTGCCGTCGCGGCGGTAGACGTCGGTCTTTCCATGGCACACCTCACAGAGACCGGTGCCCGGCCCGTTCGTGTCGGTGAAGCCGCCGGGGCCGGCGCCCGCCTCGCTGGTGAACGTCACCTGGAGGACCTTTCGCCGCCAGACGATGTCGGTGCGGACGAGCTGGCGATTGATCGAGCCGTGCGGATCGTGGCAGGCGAGGCAATTGCGCTGCGCACGCCGCTTGCGCCGGAGCGCGGCCCGCTCGGGATGTCCGGCGGCATCGTGGCACTCGGCGCAGCGGGCGATCGCACGGTGGCGCGGGCCGACCCGTCCGGGACGCCGGTCGGCATGGCAGGACCCGCAATCGAGCACGATCGCGTGCCCGCCGGTCATGTCGGCATGCGCGGTGACGCTACCATGGCAGGCCCCGCAGTCGTCGGCGTCGAGCGCGCCCTCGACGACGTGAGGCGAGACCAGGAGCGTCAGCGCGACGACGAGCCGCCGAGCCCAGCACACCCGCCTCCTGCGATCTGCCGCCCGTCGCATGTTCTCGTGCTTCCCGTAGCGCCTCGCGGGTGTCGTAAGCAAGGGTCGAACCGGTCGGAGCGCGCGTCCAGCCCCCGACGGACGCCGACGCGGTTCGTGCCGTCGCGGTGGGCCGGCGGGAAAATTCCCGTCCCTGCGAAACGCCACGTGGCGTCGGTGGATCTTGTAACGCCGAAACGCGCTATGCTAGGCGACTCACGTCGCTAAGCAAGGAGGTTCGGATGACCTGGCGAATCGGTTTGGGACTGGCGATGCTCTTGACGACCTGCGCACTGCCGGCGCGCGCGGCGGACGCGCCCGAGGCGTACGACAAGAAGTGCAAGCTCTGCCACAGCATCAAGGGCGAGGGCGGAAAGCAGGCGGAGAAGGGCGGGCCGCTCGACGGCGTCGGCGCCAAGCGCGACGCCGCCTGGCTGGAAGCGTACTTCCGGGATCCCAAGTCGAAGATCCCCGACGCGAAGATGCCGAAGCTCAAGTACGCCGATGACGAGATGAAGGCGCTCGTCGACTACATGCTGACGCTCAAGTGAGTGCTCGGGCGCGCCGTTCGTCGACCCGGGCGGCGCGTCATCCAACGCCGCCCGTCACTCCCCGGCATGACAGTCGGTACACTGCATCGACTCGATCGCGTCGCCGACGTCTTCGGGATGTTCGAAGGGCAATCCGTCGGGCTGCGTGGAGAACTTGACGTCACCGTTGCGTCCCTGGCCGATGATCGCGTGACACGTGCTGCACGTCTTGCTGATGACCTTGCCGTCGGCGCTTTCGTGTGAGCCGTCGTGGCAGCGCATGCATCCCGGGAAGGTCAGATGGCCGATGTTGTTCGGATAGACGTCCCAGCGCGATTTCATCGTCGGGAAGAAGTTCTGTCGATAGATCTGCTTGAGGGCGTCCACGGCTTGCGTGAGGTCGTCGCGCCGTGTCTCCGCCAGGTCGGCGTGGCGCTCGCGATAGTAGTCCATGACCCCGCGCTCGATCGCGTCGTGCGCCGCCGGCACGGACGGGTAGTCGGCCTTGAGGAGCTTGATGCCGGTCTTCACGATCGACGGCAACGTCGGATCGATCTCGCCCAGCTGGAGGGCACGGTCGAGCGACTCCCGCGGTGAGCGCAGGATGTGGCTCGGACGATTGTGGCAGTCCATGCAGTCCATCACGCGTACTTCGCCGGCCGCGACCTGCTCCGGCGAGAGCGCGTCGTCGGTCGACGCGTAGACCATGGAGGCGCCCGTCGTCTTGTTCGTGACGCGAACCCAGGGGATCTGCTGGCGGTCCTTGTCCGTGGCGATGTACTCGACGCGGTTGTCGATGTTCATGTGCCAGTGGATTCCCTGCCCCTGCGTGCCGAACGGCTCGGTGCCGCCCGTCCGGATGAGCAGGTTGATCTCCCAGCGCGTGTTCCGCTCGTCGGAGAGGTAGTGCACGCGGGTGACCTGCTGGGAGCCGAAGAACTTCGCGGGCCAATGGCATTGCTCGCAGGTCTCCTGGGCCGGTCGCAAGCTGTCGATCGTCCCCGGGATGGGACGAGGGAACTTGTCGAAGGCCACCGCGTAGAGCTGGTAGAGGCCGGAGAGCTTCGACTTCACGTACCAGTCCGCGCCCGGTCCGACGTGGCAATCGACGCAGCGCACGCGCGCGTGAGGCGAGTTCCGGTAGGTCGTGTACTCGGGCTCCATCGGCGTGTGGCACGTGCTCCCGCAGAAGGCGACCGATTCCGTGGCCTCGTAGGCGTGATAGCTGCCGAAGACCGACGCGACGAGCACGAGCAGCGTGATCACGGCGAAGATCACGGCGGCGTTCCGCTGCTGGGGCCGGTTCAGATCGAGCACCGGAAACGCCGGAATGGATCGCCGCCCCCCCGTGCGCCGGAGGTGGCGCCACTCGATCGCCATCCCGACCGGGATCAGGAACAGTCCGCCCAGCAGTATCGCGGGAAGCACGACGAAGATCACCAGGCCGCCGTAGGGCGCCGGGCCGGACCGCATCGAGTTCAGGACGAACAGGAATGCCATGAGGACGAAGGTGAGAACGGCGATCGCCGTACCGGCATAGCTCACCCGGTTGTGGACGAGCGGCGGCAGACGGCTCATGCCGCCTCCGCCTGCATCGCCTTCCGACCGGCTCCGATCCATCCGTCACCCCCGGGCCAGCCCGGCGATGTGCGCCGCAATAGCAAATTGCCGCCACCTCACGAAATCAGAGAATCGGCTTGCGCACTGGCGCACCGCCCGGAACCCACGTCCCCGCGGACCACCGCCTGTGCGCGTGATGACCGGGGAAGTTGCGCCGTGGTTACTCGACGTGCTCGGCGTGCACCTCGGACACCGCCGCGATCGAGCCCTCGCCGTGGCAGACTGCACACGCCTCGGCTCCCGACGACGTGGTGTTGGTCTCGGCGTGCGCCTGGGCCGCGTCGCTGTCGTGACACCCGAGGCAGGCGGCGGCGATCGGCGAGATCGACGAGATCGGCGACACCGTCTCCACGCCACCGACGATCTGGGTGAGCCGCGTCGGCAGCACGTCCGGCGGCAGCGGCAGGAGCTCGGTGCCGATGCAGGTGCCGCCGCCAGTGCATTCGCTGTTCTGGGCGCACTCCGCCTGCGCGTTCGAGCCGCCGCGGCAGGTCTTCACGTGGCAGGTCTGGCAGTCCGCGCGATTGCCCGGGAAGCGGATCTCCTTGAAGTCGTGCGGTGTGAAGTTGAGCGGCGCCGAGCCGAAGCCGTAGATCACGTAGGACTCGGCGGCCATCTCCTCGCCGGTGTGGAGCTTGTGGATCAAGCGCTTGAAGTGGATCGACTCGTTCGCCGGGTCGGCCCCGAGCGCCACTGCGTTCTTGCGCCGATCGAAGTCGGTCTTGTTCGGGTTGTGGCACAGAACGCAGTACTCGACCTGGTTGCGCAGATTACCGTGGAGGCTGAACCCGAAGGAGAACTCGCTGTGGCATCGCTCGCAGTTGGTCGTCGCGACCGACGTACGGCGCGGCTCCACCTCCGACGCGTCCACGCTGAAATCGAGCACCGGATTCTCGGCGGCTTCGGTCACGCTCACGCCGAGCTGCTGGTACGGCAGATCGATGTAGACGCTGTGCCGCACTTCGAGGCCGACGCGCCACGTGCCGGCGGCCGTCGCCGGCAGCGAGTTGGCGGCATTGGTCGTGAACGTGAACGTGCCGTCCACGGCCAGGTCGTCGAGGACGCCGCCCACCGTCGTGCCCACCGCCGAGGGCTGGAAGTAGGGCGGCGGAGCCAAGCTCGGGTCGGGGTTGGCCGCCCCGCCGAAGTCCGTCTGCGGTCCGCTGATCACGAAGCGGACGGTGAACTCGAAGCCACAGGTGCCGCCGCCGGTGCAGTCCCCGTTGACGGTGCAGGGGGCACCCTTGTTGCCGGAACTGGCCGAGCACGTCTTGCGGTTCTTCACGTCGATGGGCGTGCCCGCCTTGTCCTTCACGCTGAACTTGATGACGACCGGGTTCCCGGCCGTGCCCGACGCCTCGAGGAGCTCGGCCTCGAGGCTCCCGAGCTGCTGCGAGCGTTCCGGTACCGTGTGGACGCCGGGAATCGACGGGACGTTCGGGTCGAGCTCCCCGTCGGCGTCGGACGTGTGACACGACACGCAGGCGTCGTCCGGGAAGGAGAAGCCGGCGGCCTCCATCTGGATGTGGTTCCATCCCGCTGGGAGGGAGCCGGTCGGGGTGTCGATCGGACTCGTGCTCGGGTTCACGTCGTCGTGGCACGCATTACACGGACGGGGCCCGGGGTGGGTCTTGTAGTGTGTCGCGGTCGGGCCCTCCTTGTGGCACGTGTCGCACCGGCGGAGGTCCTTCGGGAAGCCCACGCCTTCGGTGGTCGTCCCGGTGCAGGTGCCCGACGGACAGTCGGTGTCCTCCTCGCAGGGCAGGCCGGCCAAGGCGCCGCCGACGCACGCCTTCGCCTTCTTCCCGTACTCGTGGCCGCCGAACTCGTACACGTCGCCGACGGCGCCGCCGACGATGCTCGGCAGGTTCTTGCCGCGATGGATCTTGTGCACCATGACCCGGAACTCGCCCTTGCCGCCCGTCAGCTGCCTCGTGTGGCAGAGCTGGCAGAGCGAGATCTCACGACGGCCACCGCCGTGGATGGCGAGCGGGTTGTGGCACTGGTTGCACTCGCCGGTCGTCACCGGCTCGCGCACCGTGGTGACGGGCCCGCCGGCGGGGACGAAGTCGAAGACCGGGTTCGCGCGCAGCGTCGGGCCGCCGGCCTCCGGGTTGGCTCGATCGACCTGGGCGCCGACCGTGTGGGTCAGATTGGCCGAGTAGCCTGCCGGCAGCTTGGTCTTGAAGGTGTAGGTGTACACGCCCGTCTGCGCGTCGATCGTCGCGAGGGTGCCGCCGCTGTCGAAGCCGGGGTTTCCCGAGGAGCCGCTCACCACGTACGACACGTACTCGGTGTACGTCAGGGGGCCGCTCGCGGTCTGAAGTGGGTTCTCCTCCAGGTGCGCGATGGTCATGCGCACCCGCGCGTTGTTCGGGTCGCTGGTGGTGCCCGTAGACGGTGTGATCGGAAGGCCCGCGCCGTCGGTCAGCTTGAAGGTCGCGACCACCGTGCCGTCGGCGCCGACCGTCACGCCCTGGATGACGGCCTCGAGGCCGGCGCCGGGCGGCGGCGGCAGAGGAAGCGTGGTGGTGGTCGTGCCGTCAGCCGTGGTGCTGGAGGTCGTCGTCGCCAGAATCGTCGTCGTAGTGATCGACGGAGCGTAGTTCGGGAGACAGACGAGCTGCGCCTTGTCGTTGTCCTTCCCGCTCGACGTCTTGGCCTTGAGCTTGAGGTCGGCCCGGCCGCGCTTGAGCTCGCCCTTCTTGTCCGGTCCCTTCAGGTAGACGGGCATCTCGACGAGGCTCGTGCACTTGAAGTCGGCGGTCGGGAGGCCGAGCTCGCCCAGCCGCTGCTGGAGCGCCTGCGCCTGCATTCCGAAGTCGTCGCCGGCGCTGCCGCTCAGGCGCTTCTGCTTGGCAGTGAGCGTGATCGTGTTGACGGTGGCCCCGCTGCAACCCGGGAGCGCCACGTTCACGCACACGGCCGTCGGGATGCGGCACACCCCGTCGCGGATGCCGTCCCCGTCGCACGTGTTGCCGTCGGCGCAGGTCGAGCCCTTGAGCGTCTTGCCGGCGGGGAACCCCAAGCCCTCCGCCATGACGACGACCAGGCAGTCCTTCTTGGCGGGCCCGCCGCCGGGAATGGTGACCGCCGCAGCCCAGATCGCCGAGCCGAGCACTGCCAGCACACTGGTGATCAACGTCTTTCGTGCGAACATGGCGAACCCTCCGTTCCAAACCAGGAAGCGTGACGGTGCTCTGCTGGGCCGATGGCTGCGTTTCGCACGGCATGTGCCAGTCGGAATGCCATGCCCGGTAGCCCCCGTTCGTCCCAGGACTGGGAGAATCCGAGCCGGGCGGTCGCAATTCTGGGAAGCACGAGTTGCCGCGGGCCCCATCACGTGGGCGCCCTCCTCAGCCACTTGGTAATCGGGTGTCCTGTCACTGGCAGTGGTGATAACAGGCCAAACCCACGTGAAGGAAGGCCTCATC
>Ga0180063_1000112_pt1 | contig 19097 bp, 16 predicted proteins | sample EasRivT47_16_10D_FD_121776 | JGI IMG/M metagenome (GOLD analysis project Ga0180063, IMG submission 121776) | Soil microbial communities from meander-bound floodplain in the East River, Colorado, USA - East River metaG ERMLIBT47_16_10D | ecosystem: Environmental > Terrestrial > Soil > Floodplain ...
CCTCACCGGTTACAAGGTGATCGTGACCAAGAGCACCGTGCCCGCCGGGACCGGGCGGGAGATCCGCGCGATCGTCGAGCGCGAGCGCGTGGCGCCGCACCCGTTCAGCGTCGCCTCGAATCCCGAGTTCCTGCGCGAGGGCTCGGCGATCGAGGACTTCCTCCGGCCGAACCGCGTGGTGTTCGGCACGGAGGACGAGATGGCCGCGGCGATCCTCTCCGACCTGTATCGGCCGCTGTACCTGATCGAGACGCCGATCGTCAAGACCGACGTGGTCACGGCGGAGCTGATCAAATACGCCTCGAACGCGTTCCTGGCGACCAAGATCTCGTTCATCAACGAGATCGCCGACCTGTGCGAGGCGCTGGGCGCCGATGTGCACGGCGTGGCCAAGGGCATGGGGCTCGATCGTCGCATCGGCGGCAAGTTCCTGCATCCCGGTCCGGGCTACGGCGGGTCGTGCTTCCCCAAGGACACGCGCGCGGCGGTCGAGATCGCCCGCGCGGCGGGGCTCGATCTGCGCATCGTGCGCGCGGTGATCGAGGTCAACGAGGCGCGCGTGCCGCGGATGATCGCCAAGCTGCGTGGGGCGGTGGGCGGGGAGCTGGCCGGACGCACGATCGGGCAGCTCGGGCTGACGTTCAAGCCCAACACGGACGATCTGCGCGAGTCGCCGGCGATGGCGATCCTGCACGCGCTGCTCGACGCGGGCGCTCGCGTGCGCGTCTACGACCCGGTGGCCAACCCGATCGCGGCGCGCACGCCGCGCGTCGGCGTCACGTACTGCGAGGACGAGTACGGCGCGGCGACGGGCGCGGATGCGCTCGTCGTGGCCACCGAATGGAACCAGTTCCGCGGTCTCGACCTGGACCGGCTCAAATCCTGCCTGGCTCGGCCCGTGATCGTCGATCTGCGCAACGTGTACGAGCCGCACGTGGTGCGAAGCAAGGGCTTCCACTACACCGGCGTAGGGCGCCCCGCATGAGCCGCGTGCTGGTGACGGGCGGGGGCGGTTTCATCGGGTCGAACCTGACCGAGGCCTGGCTCGGCGCGGGGCACGACGTGTGCGTGCTCGACGATTTCTCGACCGGTCGTCGGTCGAACCTCGCGCGCGCGGCGGACTGGGCCCTGGCCGGTCGGGCCACGTTCGAGCTGCTCGAGGGAGACATCCGCGATCCTGCGACCTGTCATCGCGCGATGGCCGGCGTGGATTTCGTGCTGCACCAGGCGGCGATCCCGTCGGTGCAGCGCTCGGTCAGGGACCCGCTGAGCACGCACGCGGTCAACGCCACGGGCACGCTGAACCTGCTCGAGGCGGCCCGCGCGAGCGGGGTCCGACGATTCGTCTTCGCTTCCTCGTCCTCGGTCTACGGGGAGAGCGAGGTGCTGCCCAAGGTCGAGACGATGGCTCCCGCGCCGATCTCGCCCTACGGCTTGCAGAAGCTCGCCGCCGAGACCTACTGCATCCTGTACCACCGCCTGTTCGGCCTGCCCACGGTCGCGCTGCGCTACTTCAACGTGTTCGGCCCGCGCCAGGACCCGACGAGCGAGTATTCGGCGGTGATCCCGCGGTTCCTCGGCGCGGCGCTCCGCGGAGGCCGCCCGACGATCTACGGCGACGGCGAGCAGAGCCGCGACTTCACCTTCGTGGGGGACGTCGTGCGCGCGAATCAGAACGCGTGCAGCGCGGGGCCAGGGGCGCTGGGGCGCGCCTACAACATCGCCTGCGGCGGACGCATCTCTTTGAACGCGCTCTTGGCCGAGATCGGCCGTCAGACCGGCAAGCAGCTCGAAGCCGATCACGTCGCGCCCCGCCCGGGAGACATCCGGCACTCGCTCGCGGCGATCGATGCGGCGCGCGAGCGGCTGGGGTTCCGCCCCCAGGTCGGGCTGTCCGAGGGTCTCGCGCGCACGATCGAGGCGTTCTGACGTGCCGCGGGGCAAGTTCCACGCGGTGCTCCTCGCCGGCGGGAGCGGCACGCGGTTCTGGCCCCTCTCCCGCGCCAAGACGCCGAAGCAGTTCCTGGCGCTGGCGAGCGGGCGCCCGCTCCTGGTAGACGCCTGGCGACGCGTGCGCCGCCTCGTGCCGGTCGAGCGGATCTGGATCGTCGCGCCCCGACGGCTCGGCGCCGGGATTCGCCGGCTCCTGCCCGATCTGCCGCGGCGCAACTGGATCGTCGAGCCAAGTGCGAGGGACACCGGCCCGGCCGTGGCGCTGGCCTGCGCTGTGGTGGCGGCGCGGGATCCCGGGGCGATCGTCGGCCTGTTTCCCACCGACCACGTCGTGCGCGATCCGCGGGCCTTCGGACGCGCCGTGCGAACGGCCGCCAGCGCGGCGCGGGACGGTACCCTGGTGTGTCTCGGGATCCGGCCCGATCGCCCCGCGACCGGGTTCGGCTACCTGGAGTGCGCCGCGCGGGCCCAGCTCGGTCGCTCGGTGCCGGTGCGACGCTTCGTCGAGAAGCCAGACCTGACGCGGGCGCGCCGCTTCGTGCGCTCGGGGCGTCATCTGTGGAACGCCGGGATGTTCGTCTGGCGCGTCGACTCGTTCCTCGACGAGCTCGGGCGAACCGAGCCCGCGATCCGGCGCGCCGTCGAGCGCCACCTGGCCGGACGCCGTGGCGCGTGGGACACGGCGACACGACTCTCGGTCGACTACGCGGTCATGGAGCGCGCGAGGCGTGTGCGGGTCGTGCCGCTCGACGCGGGCTGGGACGACGTCGGCTCGTGGGACGCCGCGGCACGCCTGCGCGAGGAGGCCGGGCTCGGCTCGAGCCACGGGCTGCTCGTCGAGAGCGCGGGGAGCGTCGTCTTCGGCGCGCACCGATTCGTCGCGCTCGTCGACGCGCCCGGCCTGGTCGTCGTCGACACGCCCGGCGCGCTGCTCGTCGTGGCGCGTCGCAGCTCGGAGAAGGTGCGACGCGTGGTCGAGGCACTGCGCGAGCGCGGGAGGTCGGACCTCTTGTGATCGACTCGACGCGCGCCGCCGTCGCGCCGCTCGAGCTCGAGGACGGACTCGTCCTCGCCGCCGCCGTCGCGCTGCCGTGGGCCTTCGGTGGCGTGGCGCCCTGGGCCTACCGCTCGGCCGCGCTGCTGCTCGTGCTGGCCTTCGCCGTGGTCTGGCTGCGCCGCGGCTCGCTCGGTCTCGCGCTCGACCGCCGTGCGCGCTGGCTCCTGCCGGCGGCGCTGCTCGGCGGCTGGGCCGCGCTGCAGCTGGTTCCGCTGCCCGCGGTGGTCGTGGGGCAGCTCAGCCCGCGCGCCGCGGCGCTCGAGCGCCAGACGTTCCCGGACCTGGCGGGGATCCCGCCCGGCCCGCCCGCCGAGCGCATCGAGCTGCTCGCGCTCGAGCAGGTCGAGGAGCTGCGCGGCCGCACGCCGGCGGCGCGCCCGGACGACGCCCCGCTGGCACACCCGCGGGGCCGCTGGTCCGGCTGGAGACCGTTGTCGCTCCTGCCCGAAGCCGGGGCCGAGCGCCTGCACTGGTACGTCGCGCTGCTCGCCGTCTTCGTCGTCGTGCGCGCGCGAGCGGCGGATCGCGAGGTGGCCGCGGCCTACCGTTGGCTGCTGTTCGCCTCGTTTCTCGCCCTCGCGCTGCTCGGTCTCGTGCACGCCGCCACGGCTCAGGGCACGGTCTACTGGACGCGTCGCACGATCGAGTCGTCTCGGCCGTTCGGACCGTATGTGAACCCGGCGCACTTCGCCGGGGTGATGGAGCTGGCAGTCCCTTGGCTCGCGGGCGCGACCTGGGACGCCTGGCGGCAGGCCCGCCGGAGCGGCTTCCGCGGCAGCGGGGCGCCGCTGCTCGTCGCGGCGACCCTGCTGTGCCTCAGCGCCGGTCTCGCCACCTCGAGCAAGGCGGCGCCGCTGCTCCTCGGTGGGTCGCTCGCGGCGCTCGCGCTCCTGCTCGCCCGTTCGACGCGCGCTCGGCTCGCCACGGCCGGGGTGATCGTCGTCGTCGTCGGCATGGCCGTCTTCGGCGCCCGCATCCTGCCCTCGAGCGAGCGCGTCGGGGACCTGCTCGCGACGACCGGGCGCGATCCGATGCAGGTCGACCGCGTGGTGGCCTGGGGCGCCGCGCTGCCCATGCTGCGTGACTTCGCCATCACGGGGTGCGGCTACGGCGCCTTCGGCGACGTCTTTCCGGCCTACCTGCCGACGGGCGAGCGACTGCGCTGGGAGCAGATGCACAACGACTTCCTCGAGGCGGCGCTGAGCGGGGGAGCGATCGGCACGGGGCTCCTGCTGTGGTTGCTCGGCGGCTACGCTCGACGAGCGGCGCGGCGCCTTGCGGACGCGCGGCGGGCGGCGGACGGCGCCACGGTCGGCCTCGGCCTGGGCCTCGTGGCGCTGACCGCCCATGCGCTCTTCGATTTCAACCACCAGATTCCCGCCAACGCGCTGCTGTTCGTCGTGCTCGCGGCCCTCGCCGTAGCGGGCGCGGACGACGGGTCGGAGGGCAGGTGAGGCGTCGGCAGATCGCGGCCGGCCTCGTGGTCCTGGCCGCGGTCGCCTGGTACGCCGTGCGCGCGGTCGGCGCGGTCTCGCGCGCGCCGGCCCACGGCCAGGGCCGCCGGGCGTTCGCCGCGGGCCGCTACGAGGAAGCGGCACGCGCGCTCTCGCGCGCGGTCGGCGACGGACGGCAAGCCGCCGAGCTGTGGTACGCCGGGCAGTCGACCCTCGCCGTGTATCGCGCGCGGCTCGTCGCCGAGGCGCCCGCGGCGGACCTCGACGCGCTGCTCGCGACCGCCTATCGGCAGTTCACCGAGGCGATCACGCGCAGCCCGGCCTCGGGTTGGTACTGGGCCGCGCTGGCCGAGGTGTACCACGAGCGCGAGCGCCGGGACCGGGCGCGGGAAGGGGTCCCGCTCGAGGTGTTCGCCGGCGCGCCGCTCGGCGCTCTCGGCCGCAGCGGTGCGGTGGCGCTCGGTGCGCTGCGACTGGCGATCGCGCGCGAGCCCACGCTCTACGCGTTCTACGACCAGATCGCGCTCGTCTACTTCGACTACCACCTCGATGATCGCGCGCTCGCGGCGGTGCGCGACGCCGCCCGGGTCCAGCCGCTGTTCGACCAACACACGATCGCCGCGCTCGACCCGCAGCCGCCCGGGCTCCTCGACGCGTTCGCCGAGGGTGCGCGCGCGGCGCTCGGTCACACGCCGCTGCTCCGCGCGGTCGACCACCACATCGCGCTCGGCCGGCTCGAGCTGGGTCGCGGCCGGTACGCGGATGCTCTCGGCCAGTTCGACCTCGCGCTCGCGAGCCCGCGGCCAGCGCTGCAGGACGCCGAGGCGCGCTACCATCGCGCACGCGCGCTCGAGCTGCTCGGTCGGATCGAGGAGGCCCGCGCGGACCTGGCGAGCGCCGCGGGGAACCCCGTGTTCACGCGGGCCGCGACGCGCTCCCTCGCGCGAATCGAGGAGCAGGCGGGTCGACTCGAGGCCGCGCTGGCGCACCTGTACGCGGTGCGCCGACTCGACCCGCAGGACCTCGCCACGCTGCTCGACCTGTCGCGCGTCGCCGCGGCCCTCGGCCGTTCCGACGAGGCCCGCCAGGCCCTGTCCTGGGCGGCGACGCGCCATCCGTCGAGCCCGCAGCCGATCGTGCGCCTCGCCGAGCTGGCCCTCGCCGGGGGAGACCTGCCCGCGGCCCAGGTTGCGCTCGAGCGACTCGCGGATCTCGCTCCCGGGGATCCCGAGGTGGCCCGTCTGCGCCGGGACCTCGCGGAGGCGCGCCAGCGCTGACTCCCGGACCGGGCCGATGGCGCGTCCCGTGTTTCTGCGTATAGCTTGGGGGAACCGTGCTGCCGACGGCGACGATCGCGAACCCCTCGTTCCGCGCTCATGCGTTGCGCGCGGCCCTGCTGTGCGCGGGCCTCGCGGTGACCGTGGTGATCATCCCGTTCGACGAGCGGATGCCGTACTACGCCGTGGTCGCCGGCTTCCTGGCCTGCCTGATCGTGCCGCTGTGGTTCACGAGCCACCAGGGAGGATTCGACGTCTTCGAGACGGTCAACGTCCTGGGCTTGCAGTACCTCGTGTTCTACGGTCTCGGCGCGGTGTGGAGCGTCGGCGACCCCGAGCACGTGGCCTACGACATCCACCTCGTGCCGTTCCTGCTGCAGGCAGCTCTTTACTGCCTGCTCGGCTACATCGCGTTCCTGGCCGGGTACTTCAGCCCGCTGCTCTCGACGCGGGGCCACGCCGCCGACCTGTGGCCGCGCACCGCGTGGTTCTTGCTCATCCCGGCCGGCATCGGTGCGGTGGGGAGCCTCAGCCGCGCCGTCGTGGCGCGCGTGATCCAGCGTGAGAATCGCGTGGTCGAGTTCGCGAGCTCGCTCGCACAGCTGGCGCCGCTGTTCGTGTTCGCGTGGGGCGCGACCTGGATGCTCGTGCTCTCGGGCCGCGCGACCAGGGGCCAGCGTCGTCTGCTGTACTTCTTGACCCCGGTCGCGGCCGCGGTCAGCTACGCGACCTACCAGAGCAAGGCGATCACGATCGTGCTCGTCGCCGTGCCGATGATGGCGTTGTGGTACACGCGGCGCCGCCTGCCCTGGAAGACGCTGCTCGCGCTCGCGCTCGTCGTCGTGTTCGGGATCTTCCCCTTCTACAACTACTTTCGCGCGCTCGATCCGTTCCTGCCGCAGGACAAGCGGTTCGACATGACCTACGAGGCGCTGGCCTCGCAGAGCCCCGCCGAGTACACGGAAGGTGCGCTGACCGGCTTCAAGGAGCGCATGGCGCTGGTCAACTCGGTCGGGGTCGTGCTGCGCGACGTCGGCCGCTGGGTTCCGTTCGCGCAGGGCGAGACGATCTTCGGCCCGACGCTCGCGTTCCTCGTTCCGCGCGCGATCTGGCCGGACAAGCCGTACTTCGTCACGGGTCGCGACTTCGGGCGGCTGTTCCGCGTGGTCGGCATCACGGACCAGATGACCAGCATCGCCCCGACCGTCGTGGGCGAGCTGTACTGGAACTTCAACCTGCCCGGGATCCTGGCGGGCATGGCGCTGTTCGGCGTGTGCATGCGCTTGCTCTACCGGCGCTACGGCGAGGGGCGCGGGATGGACCCCTTCCGGCGGGCCGCGCACATGGCGCTCCTGGTCCAGATCACGCACTTCGATGGCGGGATCGCCGGAACCACCGCCGGGCTCGTGCGGAGCGTGCTGCTGTTCGAGGCGGTGATCTGGCTCGGGCGGCGCATGGGGCAGCTCGAGGTGCGCGAAGTCGGCGCCCCCTAGCCGCCGGGCGAAGGTGGGACGAAACAAAGTCGCTGTCGGCGGCAGGCCCTGTGCGTATATTGGTCGCGGCCCGAGTCTCCTCCGACCATGACATACCTGGCGATCGTCACGGCAACCGTCGCGATGGGCGTGACCTGGATGGTGACGCCGCTCGTGATTCGGTTGGCCGAGTCCCTCGGGGCGGTCGACCTGCCCGGCGGTCGACGCCTGCACGCGCGGCCCACGCCGCGCATCGGCGGGCTCGCGGTGTTCCTGGGGTTCATCGCGGGCCTGGCGGTCGCGGCGTACTTCACGGGCTCGCTGTGGTCCCTGCCCAGGGTCGCCGTGTACTGGCGGGGCATGGTGGCCGCGGCGACGTTCCTGCTGCTCGTCGGCGCCGTCGATGACGTTCGCGGCGTCTCGTTCCGCGGCAAGTTCGCGGCGCAGATCGTCGCCGCTGCGGCCGTCTGGTGGTGCGGCTTCCGGATCGAGCTCGTCAGCAACCCGTTCGGCGGGACGATCGATCTGGGAGTGCTCTCGTTTCCCGTGACCGTGCTGTGGATCGTGGCGATCACGAACGCGGTCAATCTGATCGACGGGCTGGACGGTCTCGCGGCCGGGATCGCGCTGATGACCACGGCCACGGTGGCCGGGGTGGCCGGTGTGCGCGGCGAGTTCGGCGTCGCGGCGGCGAGTCTCGCGCTCGCGGGAAGCCTGGTCGGCTTCCTGCGCTTCAACTTCAGCCCGGCGCGGATCTTCCTCGGCGATTCGGGAAGTCTGTTCCTCGGCTTCGTGCTGGCCGTGACCTCGGTTCGCGGCAGCCAGAAGGGCGCGACGGCCGTGGCGATCCTGGCGCCGCTGCTCGTGCTCGGCCTGCCGCTGCTCGACACCGGACTGGCGATCGTCCGCCGCTTGTATCGACTGACACTGCGCGGCCGGCGCACGGGCCACGCGTTGCGCTACGTCGTGCGGAACCTCGACCACGTGTTCCTTCCCGATCGCGAGCACATCCACCACCGGCTGCTCGACCTGGGGTACAGCCATCGCACGGCCGTGCTGATGCTCTATGGCGTCGGCGTGTTGTTCGCCGGCTCGGCGTTCGCGTCGGTCCTGTTCCAGAGCGTCGCGGTCGGGCTGGTCCTGGTCGGGACGCTGTTCGGCGCCATGGCACTGTTCGTGGGCGCGCTGTACCTTCGGCAGTGGAGCTCGGCCGACAGCGCCAGTTCGGCATCGCCCGAAGAGGCGCGTCCGGCCACGGTCCCGCTCGTCGACCCGGTGCGCGCCGCAGGCGGCCCAGGAAGGAGCGGGTGATCCAGCGCGGTTGACCCCGAGGGACCCCAGACTCGCCGTGAACGCTCCCCCCCCGCGAACACCCCGAGTCGGCGCCGGCCCCCGCCGTGGCCTCGCCGCGCTCGTGCTCGTCCCGGCGCTCCTGGGCCCGGGAGTCGCCGCCGGCACGCTCGAGCCCACCCCCGCCGGCATCCCGGTCGGGCCTTGGATCCTGGCGCCGTACTTCGTGGCCTCGGTGGGCGCGGAGGACAACCTGTTCCGCGTGGCCGAGGAGTCGGGACCCGAGTCGGACACCATCTCGACGCTGCGCGGAGGGCTGCTCGCGCGCCTGCCGGTGCACATGAGCCTGTTCGAGATCGGCTACGAGGCCGAGAAGGTGCACTACGCGGTGCATTCCTTCCCGCGCGATCTCGTGCAGCGCGGCGCGGCGCTCGGCCGCTTCACGTTCTCGACGGGAGACGAGCTCGTCGTCAGCGACACGTACACGTCCGGGTTCTCGGACGTGCTGGCGATCAACCCGGGCGGCGAGCTGCAGTTCATCGGCGAGCCGTACCAGCTCAACGACGCCGACCTGGTGCTGCGCCGGGCGAACCCGCTGCGCGCCGGCTACGAGGTGCAGCTCTCGCGCGTGGACCTCACGTTCTCGGGCGAGGACGCCGTGCCGTATTTCGACTACCACGGCTGGCAGGGGAGCGCCGAGTACCGCCAGCCCAGCGGACTGAACCGCTGGTTGACTTTCAACTACACGGGGTTGCGCTTCGACCACTTCCAGGCCAACGTTCCGGCGAGCGAGCCGTTCCGTCGCGAGTCGGGCGACGCGTTCGGACTGGGCCTGCGCGGACAGCTCGTGGGCGGGCGGCCGTACCACCTCAAGGTCGGCTACTCGAAGTACACGCTCGACGGCGAGGCGCCGGCGGAGCTGAACGCCTTCGTGGCCGAGGGCGAGATCGCGCTCCCGGTCGGGCCGCAAACGTCGCTGCGCTTGAACCTGTCGCGCCGGCCGTATCCGTCGACCTACGCCACGTACTACCTGACGAACTACGTGCGCGCGGCCGCCGAGCGGACGTGGCGGCTGTCCCGGGTCGGCGTCGAGGCGTCGTTCTCGTACAATGCGTACGGCGGCCCGCTGCTGGATACGGTGACCGGGGACCCGGCGACGAGCTGTGGCCTCGAGATCCGGCGGGATCAGTTCGTCGGGTTGGGATCGTACCTGGACTGGCTGCTGCATCCGCGTCTGGCGCTCCGCGTCGCCGCGGACCATCAGCAGCGCAAGTCGAGCTGCGGCGGTGGAGACTACGATGCGACGCGGGTATTCACGGGGATTCGCTTCGGCTGGTTCTGATCGGAGGATAAGCGTGCTGGATCGAAGAGCAGCGTCGTGGCTCGCAATCGCGCTCGCATTCGCATCGTTCGCGCATGCGGCGCAGCGCGATGCGGCCCCGCCGGCGCGGCCGCAGGCGACGATCCGCATCGAGCTGCCCGTGGGCGCGGCCGGTGGCTGGTCGCTCGTGCCGGGCGAGAAGCGCGTCGTCCTCGACCTGCCGCGTGGGGCCTCCTTTCCGCTCGATTTCGGCGAGGCGTCGGGCGGGTTCGTCCGCGAAGCGGACGTGTCGGCGAACGAGACCGGCGGGCACCGCCTCGATCTCACGATCGAGGCCGGCTACCTGGCGCGCGTGGACGTCGCGGAGGGGGCGCTCGTCCTGACCTTCGAGAGTCGCTTCGCCCCCACGGGCGACGCGCTTCCGGCCGACGCCTACCGACTCGGCATCGACGACAAGATCACGGTCACGGTGCACAACCACCCCGAGCTGTCGGCGACGCTCACGATCAGCCATACCGGTAACGTCACCGTGCCGCTCGTGGGCGACATTCCGGCGGCGGGATCGAGCCCCGAGCAGCTCGCGTCGCGGCTCGCCGATCTCCTGGGCCGCACGTACCTCGTCGACCCGCAGGTCGACGTCGGGGTCACGGAGTACCGCAGCCAGTGGGTCATGGTCTCGGGCGAAGTGACGACGCCCGGGCGCGTGTTCCTGCGCGGCGGGACGCGCCTTAAGGAGGTGCTGTCCGAGGCCGGCGGCTTTGCCGAGGCCAGCGGCCCCGAGATCCACCTCTCGCGCAAGACCGAAGGCAGCGAGGGCTACACGACCGAGCGCATCGCGCGCACGGACTTCGAGAGCGGTCTGAGCAACCCGGTCGTGGGCCACGAGGACATCGTCGATGTCCCGCGAACCTCGTTCTGCTACGTGCAGGGCGAGGTTCGGCTGCCCAATCGGATCCCGATCGAGCGCGGGACGACGCTGCTGCGGGCGCTGTCGCTCGTCGGCGGACTGACCGAATGGGCCGATCGCAAGTCGGTCACGATCCGCCACAGCGACGGCCGGGTCGAGGAGATCAATCTCAAGCAGGTCGTGGCGGGCAAGATCGACGACCCCGTGCTGGTCGGCGACGAGGTGGTCGTGGTCCGGCGGCGCTTCTTCTGATGATCCGATCGCCGGCGCGCCTGCCCAGCCGGGGGTGGAGCGTCCCGCGGTCGGGGCGTACATTGTGCCCGTGATCCGGGCGGTCCGAGGAGCCAAAGCATGAACCGAGCAGCACCCTCCGCGGTGGCGACGGACACCCACCTGCGGGAGTACTGGAAGGTCGTCTGGCAGGGCCGCTGGACCGTGCTCGGCTCGTTCCTGCTCGTGGTCGGTCTGACCGCGCTGTGGACCTTCCTGCAGACGCCGATCTACCGCGCGAGCGCGACGGTCGAAGTGCAGCCGCAGGCCAAGAGCGTCGCCGCGGGACGGGACGTGTCGGGGCTCGGCGTCGCCGGCTACGGCTGGTTCGCCGAAGAGAAGTACCACAACACGCAGATCGAGATCCTGAAGAGCCGGCACGTCGCGCAGCGCGTGTTCGACCAGCTCCACCTCGCGGAGGACCCGGAGTTCGCCGCGCTGTCCGATCCCGTTGGCGCGTTCCGCAACCGGATCATGGCCGTCCCGCGCCGCGAGACCGGGATCATCGAGATCAGCATGACCGGACCGAATCCGGACAAGGTCATGGAGTGGGTCGACGCCGTCGCCAACACGTACGTGCAGCGCAACTACGACAACGCGAAGAAGAACGTCGACAAGGCCCTGGCGACGATCAAGGAGCAGCTGGACGTCTACACGACGCAGTTCTCGGACGCCGATGCGGCGGCCTTCGACTCGCTCAAGACCCCCTCGAGCGCGTTCACCTCGGAGGACCGGGTCGAGATCATCAAGTCGCGTCTGCGCGACTACAACGCCGACCTGAACAAGTCCGAGATCGACTTGAGCCGTCTGGGAGAGACGCTGAGCCAGATCCGCGAGCTGCAGCGCGAGGACGCCGACGTGCTGTCGATCCCCGAGCTGGCCGAGGACGTCACGCTGCGCGAGCTGAACCAGCAGCGGGTCCGGCTCGACCTGGAGCTCGAGAGCGCCAAGGTCTCGCTGCGGCCCGGGCACCAGCTGTACCAGAAGGCCGAGAGCGAGGTGGCCAAGGTCCGCCAGCGCATCCAGGAGCGCGTGAGCACGATCCTGGGCAGCGTGCAGCAGCGCTACGACATGACGCAGCAGCACGTCGAGTACCTGCGCAAGGAGATTCGCACCGCCGAGCAGCTGTCGATCGAGGTCGCCCGCGGCCGGTCCGGGTACGACCTCAAGAAGACCGAGGCCGAGACGAAGAAAGCGGTGTTCGACCGCGTGCAGCAGACGATCGACGAGGTCCAGCTGGGCCTGTTGCTGATGTCGAACAACGTCTCGGTGCTCGATGCGCCGACCAAGCCGCTCTACCCGATCAAGCCGCGCCGCAAGATGAACCTGCTCGTCGGCGGGCTGTTCGGGCTGTTCCTCGGCGTCGGGGCGGCGTTCTTCCTGGACTACCTGGACAACACGTTCCGGACCCCCGAGGACATCGAGCGCCTCCTCGGGCTGTCGGTGCTCGGGCTGATCCCGAAGATCCAGACGGACGGTCTGGCCTCCCGCGCGGTCAAGGAGGCGTATCAGTCGCTGCGCACGAGCGTGATCTTCTCGAGCAAGAACCACCGCCGCCGGGTGATCCTGATGACGAGCACCGGGCCGCAGGAGGGCAAGTCGTCGACGACCGCCAACCTGGCGCGCACGCTGGCCGCGGCGGGGGACCGCGTGATCATCGTCGACTGCGACCTGCGCCGGCCGGTCCAGCACACGATTCACGGCCAGGAGCGCGACCCCGGATTGACCAACTACCTCGCCGCGCCGCTCGATCCCGGTCGGGAGGACGTCGGCTGGTCGTCCTACCTGCGGGTCGGCGAGCCCACGAACCTGCACCTGCTGGCCTGCGGGCCGATCCCGCCGAGCCCACCCGAGCTGCTGGGCTCCGATCGGTTCCTCGAGCTGGTGACGGCGCTGCGGGAATCCTACGACTGGGTGCTGCTCGACTCGCCGCCCGCGGCGACGCTGGCCGACGCGACGCAGCTCGCGGTGGTGTCCGACATGGTCGTGCTCGTCGTGCGCCACGCGCATACCGACCGCGACCTCGTCAGCAAGACGCTGGCGCGCCTGCGCGCCGTCAACCCGAACGTCGTCGGGGCGGTGCTCAACAACGTCGACATCGAGCGCGCCTACAGCAAGGACTACTACTACGCCGGGGCCTACTACTACGAGGCCGACGAGGCCAAGCGCAAGGGCGCGCGCAAGCGGCGGGTCGAGAGCAAGGCCAGCGTGAGCTAGGGCGAGACGCGCCTGCGGAAGTCCTCGAGCGTCAGGCGCAGGCCTTCTTCGACCGGGACCGAGGGCGCCCAGCCCAGCTCGCGCTGGGCCCGCGCGATGTCGGGCTGACGAACGCGCGGATCGTCGACCGGCAGATCGCGGCGCACGATCGCCGAGCGACTCGCCGCGAGATCGCGGATCGCCTCGGCCATCTGCAGCACGCTCCACTCCTGCGGGTTGCCCAGGTTGACCGGATCGTGGAGCGCCGAGTCGAGCAGGCGCACGAGACCGTCCACGAGATCCGCGACGTAGCAGAACGAGCGCGTCTGGCTGCCGTCCCCGAACACGGTGAGCGGCGCGCCGGTCAGCGCCTGGAGCAGGAAGTTGGGAATCGCCCGGCCGTCGTTGAGCCGCATGCGCGGTCCGAAGGTGTTGAAGATCCTGGCGATCTTGGTGTCGACGCCGTGGACCCGGTGGTACGCCATGGTCATCGCCTCGGCGAATCGCTTGGCCTCGTCGTACACCCCGCGCGGTCCGACCGGGTTCACGTTGCCCCAGTATTGCTCGGGCTGCGGGTGCACCAGCGGGTCGCCGTACACCTCGGACGTCGAGGCCAGGAGGAACCGGGCCCCGTGACGCTTGGCCAGGCCGAGCGTCTTGTGCGTGCCGAGCGAGCCGACCTTGAGCGTCTGGATCGGGTAGTCGAGATAGTCCTGCGGGCTCGCCGGGCTGGCGAAGTGCGCGACCGCATCGACCCGGCCCGGGAGGTCGATCGTCTCCGTCACGTCGTGGCGGACGAACTCGAAGTCGGGGCGCCCCTCGAGATGGCGCAGGTTGTCGAGCGAGCCGGTCAGCAGGTTGTCCATGGCCACGACGCGCAGGCCGTCGGCCAGCAGCCGATCGCACAGGTGCGACCCGAGGAACCCGGCCCCGCCGGTGACGAGGACCGTGCGGCGGGTCATCGGTCCCCTAAGGCCGCACTGGCACGGCCCGTCCGGTCGGGGGGGGCGGCCAGCGCGCGCACGATCGCGTCGAGGGGGTGGTCCGAGGGACCGCGCTCGCGTCGGCGCCGGTGCAGGAGCCAGCCCGGCAGATCCCCAGGGCGCTCGTGCAGCACGGCCGCCAGGTATAGCTGCACGCCGCGGCGCCGTGTGCCGCGCCACAGCTCGAGCGGGTGCGAGGCGAGGAGCGGGCGCGCCAGCGCGGCGCGCCAGGGCGCGAGCGGCAGCGCGCGCAGCACCTGCTCCGGCACGAGATCGGGGGCCAGCTTGCGGATGTGCCGCAGCGCGGCGGCCGCCGGCTGGCTCGCGCCCCAGGCACGCAGCGTCTCGACCACCGCCGGCCAGTCGAGCGGCTCGGCGCGCACGATGCATCCCAGGTCGACGACCCACTTCAGCCGGCGATCAAAGTAGTGCGTGAAGTGATGCAGCACGAGGTGCGCGACGACGTCCGGGCTGGCCAGTCGGAGCGCGGTCTCGCTCCCCACGCGCAGCGGAACCGCGCGCTCGACGAGCGCCGCAGGATCGATGCGGAAGCGGCCGGCCTGGGCCAGGTTCCAGTGCAGCTCGAAGTCCACGCCGATCGGACCCGGTCCGCCGAGCGGCACGTGGTGGCTCGTCCGGACGTAGTGCAGCGCTCGCGGCTCGTCGGGCAAGCGGAACCCGGCGGCGACGAGCGCGCGCAGGCTCGCCGCGAGGTCGGTCGGTCGAACCAGCAGATCGACGTCGTCGAGCGTGCGCTCGTCGAACGAGCGATAGAGACGGTGGAGGAAATCGGTGCCCTTGAGCACGACCGGACGCACGCCGGCGCGTCCGAGCGCGGCGAGCGCCTCCTCGGCCCGGGCCAGGAGCAGCAGGTTGTCGCGCCGCACCTGCGCCCGCAGCGCCGCGAGCTGCTCGAGCGCGGCGGACCCGGCGATTCCGGCCGCCTCCGCGCGGTCGAGCCGCGCATGGACCCAGGGATGGACGTCGCTCGCGCGGCAAGCGGCGACGAACGCTGCGTCGTCGAGACCGTCCTGTCGCACGAGCGCGCGCGCGTCGTCGAAGCGCTCGCGGACGATCGCGAGCAGGACGCGCGTCGCGTGCAGGTGGGGATCCATGAGCGCGGGGCGAGGATAGCGGCGCGCGCCAGGAGCGTCAACGCGGGCCGGCCCGACCTGGTACACTCGCCGCGCTCGGCCATGAGTCTCCTCCGCAGTCGCCTGCTGACCACCCTCGCGCCGCACCTGGCCTACGCGTACATCCGCTGGCTCGGGGCGACTGTGCGCGTGCGCTACGACAACCGCGAGGCGCTCGAGCGAGCTCGCGCACGCAGTGGCCCGTACGTGCTCGTGTTCTGGCACGCCCGGCTGGTGCTGATGCGTCAGGCCTACCCCGATCGCCGCATGGTCGTGCTGCACAGCCGCCACCGCGACTCGCGCCTGCTCGGCCAGGTCATGCAGCGCTTCGGCATCGACCAGGCCTGGGGCTCGTCGACCGAGGGAGGCGCCGCGGGGCTGCGCGACGTGCTGCGCCGCATTCGCGCCGGCGCGGACATCGGCATCGCCCCCGACGGTCCACGCGGGCCGCGCCGCCGCGTGCAGCCCGGCGTGATCGCCCTGGCGCGGCTCTCCGGCGCCCCGATCGTCCCGGTCAGCTACTCGGCGCGCCCCGCGCGGCGGCTCCGCTCGTGGGATCGGACGCTGCTCCCGCTGCCTTTCGGACGGGCCGTGTTCCTCTACGGCGATCCGCTGGTCGTGCCTCACGACGCGGACCGCGTGGCCTGCGAACGGGCGCGGCTCGAGCTCGAAGCGACCCTCGATCGACTGACCGACGAGGCGGACGACCGGGTCGGCCTGGCGCGCGAGGATCCGCGAGCGCAGCTCGCCGAGCCACCGTCGCCGGAGCGCGACGCGTGAGCCGAGCACCGCGCATCCTGCTCAGCGCCGGGGAGGCCTCGGGCGACCGCCTGGGGGCCGGTCTGGCCCTCGCGCTGCGAGCGCTGCGACCCGACGCGGAGCTGTTCGGGATGGGCGGGGAGCGGATGGCCGCCGCGGGGGTCCGCCTGCTCGCTCGATCGTCCGACGTCGCGGTGGTCGGCATCACCGAGGTGCTCGGCCGCTTGCCGGCACTCCTGCGGGCCCGCCGCGCTCTCGCGCTCGCGCTCGAGGCGGAACAGCCCGATCTGTTCGTGCCGATCGATTTTCCGGACTTCCACTTGCGGCTCGTGCCGCGAGCGGCGCGTGCGGGCACGCGCGTCGTGTACTTCGTCAGCCCGCAGATCTGGGCCTGGCGCCGCGGGCGGATCCGGGCCATCCGCCGTCATGTCGCACGCATGCTCGTGCTGTTCCCGTTCGAGGCGGCGTTCTATGAGGCGGCCGGCGTGCCGGTCACGTTCGTCGGCCACCCGGTCGTGGACGACCCCACGGCGGCCGCGCCGCTCGAGGAGCTCACGCGCCGCGCGGGGCTCGAGCCCGGCCGCCCCACGGTCGCCCTGCTGCCGGGAAGCCGACCATCCGAGGTCGGCCGGTTGCTCCCGGTGCTGCTCGGCGCTGCATCGATCCTGGCCGCGCGTCGCCCCGCGCCGCAGTTCCTCGTCCCGCTCGCGCCGGGCCTCGAACCCACGCTCGTGACCGCGAGAATTGCCGGCTCGGGGGTCGAGCGCGTCCACGCGCACGCCGGGGACTTCCCGGCGATCCTCGCCGGGTGCGTCGCGGGCGCGGTCACCTCGGGAACGGCGAGCCTCGAGGCGGCGCTCGCCGGACTGCCCATGGTCGTGGTCTACCGCATGGCCCCGCTGTCCTACGCGGTCGGCCGGCTGCTCGTGCGCGTCGAGCACGTGGCGCTGCCGAACCTCGTGGCGGGCGGGCGCGTCGTGCCCGAGCTGATCCAGGGGCAATGCACCGCCCGCTCGGTGGCGGCTCGGCTCGCCGAGCTCCTCGACCGACCCGACTTGCGCGATCGAGTCCGCGCCGATCTGGCCCGTGTGCGCGCGCGGCTGGGCCATCCGGGGGTCTTCGCGCGCGCGGCCCGGGCGGTTCTGGCCGAACTTCCCGCGGCGACCTGCTAGAGTCTGGGCCGTATGAGCGTGCGATCGATGACCGGCTTCGGGCAGGCCGCGGCCGAGACGGATCGTCTGCGGTTCGCCGTCGAGCTGCGCGGCGTGAACCACCGCTATGCCGACGTGCGCGTGCGCGTCCCGGAGCCGCTCCAGTCCTGGGAGGGCGATCTGCGACGGCGCGTCGCCGAGGTCGTGCGACGGGGTCGGGCCGACCTGGCGGTGAGCCTCGAGAGCGCCGACGGGAGCGCGACCCGACCGACGCTGAATCGCGGACTGCTCGAGGAGGCGCTCCAGGCGGCGCGCGTCCTGAGCACCGAGCACGGTGTCTCGGGCACGCTCGACGTGGCCTCGCTCCTCGCGCTGCCAGGGATGTTCCGCGGCGACTCGGCGCCCGTCGATCCAGGGGAAGCCGAGCGCGCCGCGCTGTTCGACGCGGTCGATCGCGCGATCGCCGCGTTCGACGCCGAGCGGCGCCGCGAGGGTGCGGAGCTGCGGCAAGATCTGCTCGAGCGCGCGGGTATCGTCGGTGCGCAGCTCGCGGAGCTCGTGGCGCGGGCGGCCGAGGTGCCGCAGCGCTTGCGCGAGCGGCTGCTCGAGCGCCTGCGCGGGCTCGACGGCGGTCTCGCGCTCGACCCGGCGCGGATGGCCCAGGAGGCGGCGCTGCTCGCCGAGCGGGCCGACGTGACCGAAGAGACGGTGCGCCTGGCGGGCCACGTCGAGGCCGCGCGCGCGCTGCTCGGAGAGGCGGGAGACGAGCCCGTGGGCAAGCGGCTCGACTTCCTGCTCCAGGAGATCCACCGCGAGGCCAACACGGTGTGCTCCAAGGCCGCGGACCTCGAGGTCACGCGGCGCGCGCTCGCGATCCGCATCGAGGTCGAGCGCATGCGGGAGCAGGTCCAGAACGTGGAGTGAGGCGTGGTGCCCGAGCGCAGCGGAATCGTGTTCGTCATCGCCGCGCCGTCCGGGACCGGGAAGTCGACGATCACCGAGTGCCTGCTGCACGAGCTGCTGGCGCTCGAATTCTCGGTCTCCTATACGACGCGTGCGCCGCGTCCCGGCGAGCGGAACGGGGAGCACTACCACTTCGTCGAGCGGCCGGCGTTCGAGGTCATGCGGCACCGGGGCGCGTTCCTCGAGTCGGCCGAGGTCCACGGCCAGCTGTACGGGACGCAGCTGGCGGCGACCCAGGCGGCGCTCGCGCGCGGCGCGGACCTGCTGCTCGACATCGACGTCGAGGGCGCCCGCCAGGTCCGGCAAGCGCCCGTCGACTCGGTCTCGATCATGATCCTGCCACCGGATTTCCACGCGCTCGAGGAGCGGCTCGCCGTGCGGGGCAGCGAGGGCGGCGCGGAGCGGGCGCTGCGCCTGTCCCGTGCGCGGGACGAGGCGACGAGCTATCTTGAGTTCGACTACCTCGTGGTCAACCAGCGCCTCGACGCGACGCTGGGCGAGGTGGTCGCAATCGTGCGGGCCGAGCGACGACGCGCCCGGCGATGCGATGCGGAGGCGCGGCGCATCTTGGCCAGCTTCCCGGCCTGATGCCGCGCGGGCCTCGAACGAACGAAACAGCCCAGGAGGAAAGCACGTGTTCCGTCTCCCCGAGAATCTCGAGAGCAAGTATCGCTTCGTGACGCTGGCCTCCAAGCGCGCCGAGCAGCTGCAGCAGGGCGCACTCGCGCGCGTGGATGCCGACGGCCGCAAGTCGACGGTGGTGGCCCAGGAAGAGGTGGCGGCGAACCTGGTCGAGGTCTGGAACCCCGACGCCGACGGGGCGTCGCTCGAAGCGGCGGCCGAGGAGCAGGAGGTCGAGTAACGCGTGCAGATCGCGCTGGGGGTCTCTGGCGGGATCGCCGCCTACAAGG
>Ga0180063_1000115_pt1 | contig 18806 bp, 17 predicted proteins | sample EasRivT47_16_10D_FD_121776 | JGI IMG/M metagenome (GOLD analysis project Ga0180063, IMG submission 121776) | Soil microbial communities from meander-bound floodplain in the East River, Colorado, USA - East River metaG ERMLIBT47_16_10D | ecosystem: Environmental > Terrestrial > Soil > Floodplain ...
CCGGCGATGACCCAGATCCAATAGGTGTCCACGCGTGTGTCCTCGAATCCGGCGGTCGGAATCGCGCGGATCATACCGCAAGGCACCCCGTGGTCAGAGCAGCGCGGCGCCGCCTAGAATAGGCGCTCGTCAACGGGGGAATCCGCATGCGGCTGACAGCCGACGAACAGGCGATGCTCATTGGTGAGCGCGGCGATGCGGCGCGCGACGCGCTCGCCTACCAGATCCGGGTCGGCGAGTTTTTCGGCGCCGAGCACTTCGTGCCGATCACCAACGCCCACATGATGGGCGACATCGAGGTGATGGGCGAAGGGGGCTTCCAGTACCTCGCCGCGATCGCGGCGCAGCGCGCGCGCTGCGCCGTGCCGATCACGACGAATGCACGCTGCGTCGACTTTGCGTTCGCCGACCGCCTCGGCCAGGACCGCGTTGAGGTCGAGAAGGAGCGCCGCATCATCGAGCGCCTGCGCGCGATGAACGTGCTCACCACCGACACCTGCATCAATTACCAGACCCTCTACCAGCCGCACCTGGGCGAGCACGTCGCCTGGGGCGACACCGGCACGGTGATTTACGCGAACTCGGTCTTCGGCGCGCGCACCAACTTCGAGAGCGGCCCGGCGGCACTTGCTGCGGCGCTCACCGGCCGGACGCCCGCGTACGGCTTCCATCTCGACCGGCACCGCAAGGGGACCTTCGTCGTGCGGCTCGACGCGCGGCTCGACGACCTCGCCGACTGGGGCGCGGTCGGCAAGCTGGTCGGCGAATCGCACCAGAGCTACTACGCGGTGCCCGTCTTTACCGGCGTGACGAGAGCACCGCTTGCTGACGAGCTCAAGCACCTCGGCGCCGCGCTCGCGAGCTACGGTTCGATGGGGATGTTCCACATGGTCGGGGTCACGCCCGAGGCGCCGTCAGTCGAAGTCGCGCTGGGCGGGAACGCGTCGACCGACGAAATGCGGATCAGGGACGCAGAGATCGACCGCGTGTACGCGGGCTACGACCTGAAGGACCGGAGCTGCAACCTCGTGGTCTTTTCCGGGCCGCAGCAGTCGCTGTTCGAGATGAAGTCGCTCGCCGACCGCTTCGCCGGGCGCAAGGCGCATCCTGGTACACAGGTCTTCGTCACCACGTCGAATGGCGTGAAAAGCGCTGCCCGCCAGCTGGGTTACCTGCAGACGCTCGAGGTGGCGGGCGTGACCGTGCTCGAGGGGGTGTGCTTCTACATCCTGCAGAACCTCTCGCCGATGCGCGTCGCCAACGGCTGGACCAACATGATCTCCAACTCAGCGAAGATCGTGAACATCATCGGGGCGCACCGGTTCAACACGATCCTGCGGCGCACGCAGGAGTGCATCGACATTGCGTGCACGGGAATGATCAAGTGACGGTGCGCTCTCTGACTTGGGGGATCTACAAGGGGGCGTGCCCCCTTGTTCGTGCGGCCATCGGGGCGCACCGGTTCAACACGATCCTGCGGCGCACGCAGGACTGCGTCGATATTGCCTGCACGGGGGAGATCAAGTGAGCGCGCCGCTCGCCACGATCCGCGTCGAGCGTGCCGCCGGTCCCGTCGTCGAGGGCGAGGCGGTGGTGTCTCCCGAGGGCTTCTCCCCCCGCTACGACCTCGACCGCTGGACCGGGCTGATCTCCAAGCCCGGCCACAAGCTCGAAGGCACCAGCATCAAGGACAAGATTTGCTTCTTCCCCACCGCGAAGGGCGGGATCGCGGCGGGCTGGGCGTTCTACGACATCAAGCACAAGGGCATCGCGCCGAGGGCGTTTGTCTTCGGCGTCACGAACCCGGTGATGGTGCAGGGCGCGGTGTTCGCGGACATCGCGATCACCGAAGGCTGGTCGCAGGCGCCGGCAGAGGTGATCCGCACCGGGGACTGGGTGCGGGTCGATCCCGGGCGGAAGGTCATCGAACTGCTCCGCCGCGGCGCCTGACGCCGCTCTACCCCTTGCAGGCCGGCAGCGCGAGCGCCTGCAGCACCTCGCCGGTGCGGCGGCTCTGCACGAACGCGGCGACCCCGCCGTTGGCGAGCGGTTGCGCACCGACCGGGCGCGCCAGCGACGCGTTGCCCGCCGCGTCGAGCGCGAGCGGGCCCCACCATTCGCGCACCACGAAATCGTGATTGAGCGTCGCACCGCGGTTCTCGCCCGCGGTCACGCGGTTGGCGAGGCCGTTCTCGTACACCGCGACGAACAGCGCCGTGTCCTCGTGGTCCTCGCGGCGCGGCACGCTCGCTTGCGCGCGGATCCCGCGCTCCGCAATCGCGAGCTCGATCGTAGCGCGCGCCGGCGTCGCGTTGATCGCCGCGACCGCCTCGGCGAACTGGCTCCGGGCCGGCCAGCCGCGGAAGTCCCGCCCGGCGAGCACGACCTGCGGCGTGTACACGACGCGGTTCCGTCCGATGGCCGCGAGCTCGCGCTGCCGCGCGGCGAACAGCGGCTTCGCGAACGGGTCCTTCCAGCCGATGTAGTCCCAGTAGTCGACGTGCAGCGCGAGCGGCACGACTCGGGCCGTCCCGAAACCGGCGGCCGGCACGCCGCTGAGCCAGCGGTCGGCGCGCGGGCAGCTGTCGCAGCCTTCCGAGGTGTAGAGCTCGACGAGCGCGGCGGTCGACGCGCCGCTCCTCGCGGTGCACTCAGCCGGCGCAGCCTGGACAATCGAGACGGTGAAGGCGGCCAGGAAGGCCGCGGCCAGACGGTGAGTCATGACGCGCTCCGACGGAGTGATCCCTGCCTCGGGTCCGGTACGACCGCCGGGCCCGCATGGATTCAGTCGGAGGATGGGGGCCGGCCTGACAGCCCCGCGTGCGATCAGGCTTCGTCGTCGCCCAAGCGGCGGAACGAGAGGCCGGCGGTGCCGAGCACCAGCCCGATCAGCAGGACGTACCAGAGCGAGATCGTGCCCGCGCCGGGCGTGACGAGCGAGTTCCCGACGAGGAACAGGCCCACTGTCGCCGCGACCGCGAGCGCGAGCAGCGCCGCGCCGGCCGAGCGCGAGATGCGCGTGATTGCCGGGCCGCGCGCCGCCACCGCGAGCAGCAGGTAGCCGCCCATCGTGAGCAGCGGGAACAGCACCCAGGCCACCGGCTGCGGCTGCGCCGCGCCGATGCCGAACGGGGCGAGCGTGAGCAGAAGGCCCGAGGCGAGGCCGAGAACGAGGAACACTGCGCCGGCGATCTGGGTCATGACGGTTGGCCTTCGCGGGAAACATCGCCTTTATAGGGACCCGCCGGCCGCCGGTCCACCGGCGCAGCGCGCCGCTGCGTGCGCGTTTCACGGTCGCGGCAGGAAATCCGCCACATTGCCGGCGCCGCAGCCCCGATCACCCATAATGGCGGCCGCCCGCCGATGACCGCTCCCGCACCGCCCGCCGTCGCGCTCGCCCCGTTCTTTGCCAGCGCGTTCGTCTGGAACCTCGCGCTCGGGATGTCGCACGTGCTCATCCCGCTGTACGCGTACCACCTCGGCTACTCCGGCGTCGCGATCGGCACGCTCGTGTCCGCGCCGGTGGTCGCGCAGCTCGCGTTCAACCTGGTCGGCGGCGTGTGGACCGACCGCATCGGCGGCAAGCGGCTGGCGCTCGCCTCGTCCGCGATGCTCGGCGTCGCCGGCGTGGTGTACGCGTTCGCGTCGACCTTCGCAGCCCTGCTGTTCGCGCAGCTCTGCATCATCCTGTCGCGCTCGATCTACTGGCCGGCGACGTGGTCCCTCGGCTCCCAGCTTCCGGGCGATCGCAGCGCGCAGATGGGCCGCCTCAACTCGATCACGAGCGCCGGCCAGATCGTGGGCACCGTCGCGGCGGGGCTCGCGATCGTGCATCTCGGCTACCGGGCGGGGTTCGCGGTGCTCGCGTTCTTCGGCGGCGTGGTCGCACTCGCGCTCATGGCCGCTTTCCGGGCGCCGGACCACCGGCGGCCGACCGACGCGCAGCCGATCCTCGCGACCTATCGCGCGCTCGCGCGGCGGCCTTCGATCTGGTTCGGCCTCGCGACCGCGTACCTCGCCGGGCTGCCGTTCTCGCTCAGCTTCTCGTTCTACCCGATCCTGCTGGTCGCGGAAGGCTTCACGAGCGACCAGACGGGCTGGATGATCGCATTGCGCGCGCTCGGCTCGGTCTGCGCGGGCGTGACCGCTGCCCGGTTCGTCCGCAAGGTCACCGAGCGCTCGATCCCGGTCGGCGCGGGCCTCGCGACGGCGGTGACGATCCTCGCGATCGCGGCGTTCACCCACGCCGCGCCGATCAGCCTGTGCCTGTTCGCCGTGGGGCTCGCCTCCGGCGTGCTCACGCTCTACTTCCAGCTGCTAGCGAGCGAAATCTCGACCACGGACACGCGCGGCTCGACGCTCGCCATCGCCGGGCTCGGCTGGGGGCTCTCGCACCTGACCACGCCGATGCTCATGGGCGCGCTCACCGATGCCGTCGGGATCCACGATGCGTTCCGCCTGTTTGGCGCGCTCGCGATCGCACTGGCGCTCGGCCTCGCGCCGCTGCACGCCTGGGCGTTCCGGGGCGGCCGGCCGCGGTGAAATCCCGCCCGTCGTGACGGCGTGCACGGTTGCCGAGGCGGTACGGGCCTAGAATCGCGCCACTACAACAGGGGGAATCGACCATGCTCAAGTGGGCCGCCGTCACCTTCGGAGTCGGAATGCTGATCATCCTCGCCGAATGGAGCATGGCGCGAAAGAAGAAGGAGGGCATCACCTGGACCGACAAGCAGCGCATGATCGGCATCTTCTGGATCTCGGTCGCGCTGGCGGCGCTCGTCGCCGGCCTGATCTGGATTGCTGAGTAAGGGCCGCGGCGCGAATGCGTCTCGGCGTCCTCGACCAGAGCCCGGTCATCAGCGGGCACACGCCCGCGCGGGCGGTCGCGGAGACGGTGGCGCTCGCGGAAGCGGCCGACCGGCTCGGCTACTCGCGCTACTGGCTCGCCGAGCATCACGCGATCGCCGCCCTCGCCGATCCCTGCCCCGAAATCCTGCTCACGCGCGTCGCGGCCGCGACGCAGCGCATCCGCGTCGGCACCGGCGGCGTGCTCCTGCCCTATTACAGCCCGCTCAAGGTCGCCGAGGTCTTCCGCATGCTAGAGGCGCTCTTTCCGGACCGCATCGACCTCGGCATCGGGCGCGCGCCGGGCGGCGACCAGGTCACCGCGCAGGCGGTCTCGCGCGGGCACTACACGTTCGCCGAGGATTTCCCGCAGCAGGTGCGCGACCTGGTCGGATTCCTCGACGCCGCACTCCCCGCCGGGCATCCGTTCGCGCGGGTGAAGGCGATGCCCGCGGGCGACACGGCGCCGGAGATCTGGCTGCTCGGCTCGTCGGACTACAGCGGCGGCCTCGCCGCCCTGCTCGGCCTGCGGTTCGCGTTCGCGCACTTCATCACCGCGCAGGGCGGCGACGCGGTGATGCAGACCTACAAGTCGGAGTTCACGCCGTCCGCGCGCGAAGACGCGCCGCATGCGCTGCTGTGCGTGTTTGCGATCTGCGCCGAGACAGGCGCCGAGGCGGAGCGGCTCGCGGCGTCGATCGATCTGCGCCGCCTGCACATGGCGCTCGGCGTGGATGCGCCGGTGCCGACCTACGCGGAGGCGGCCGCGCGCACCTACGACGAGCGCGAAGCGGCGTACGTCCGCTCGCAGCGCGCGCGCGTGGTGCTCGGCGATCCGCCGACGGTGCGCGCCCGGCTGCTCGCGCTGGCCCGGCAGTTCGCCGCCGACGAGCTGATGATCATCACGATCACCGGCGACTATCCGAGCCGGCTGCGTTCATACGAGCTGATCGCGGGCGCGTTCGAGCTCGGGCGCTGAACGCTCACGCCGCGGCCGCGAGCCGCGCCCCCTGACGTTGCGCCTGCGTGAGGCCCCCGTAGCCCCACGCGTCGGCCGGCACTTCGTGGACGTGCACGTAGCTCGCCTCGTGGGGAATGCCGAGAAGGTCCCGCATGCGCGCGAACACTGCCGCGATGTAGCGCGCCTTCTCCTCCCGGCTGTTCGTCCCTGCGGTCACCCGCACGTCGACGAAGAAGCTCGTACGCCGCTGCGCATCGAGCGCTGCCCCGCCCACGATCCACTGTGCGTCCGGAACGTGCGCGATGGCGACCGACGTCAGTCGCCGATCCTTGCGCAGGACGTCGGCCGTGAGTTGCGCTAGGGCGTCCGCAACCGACGCGTCGCGGCCGGCGGCCGGACCACCGCTGATGAGTACGGTGAGAATCGGCATAGCCCGCTCTCAGCAGCACTGCGCGGCGGGAGTTCGCGCCGTGGGCGCGCGCCGCACGACCCGCGCAACCGCCTCCCAGGCGCGCCGCAGGTATCCGTGCACTGCCTCGGATCGCATTCGGTGCGCGCGGGCCATGTAGTGCGCGATGTCCTCCGGCGTCGGATGCGCGCCGCCAGCAAGCCTGTGGAATGGATGATCGTTTCGCATGATCGGGGCTCCTGTTCCGGTTTGAGCGTGCATCGCACTTTAGAGAGTCCAGTGACCATAGTGAAACGATATTTCTGCACCTCATGGATGCGTCGCTCGCATCCATGTGAGAGACCGTTGCGGACACTCATGCCGCCGCCCGACTGGTCGCGCACCCACATTGCCCATGCGGACCGCGCGATAATTCCCATCGGGCGCCCATGCTTGATGAGCGCACATTGCCCGGAGCGAGCCATGTTCCTCACAAACCGTTGGTACGTCATCGCGTGGGACTACGAGATCAAGCAGAGGCCGTTCGCGCGAACGGTGTGCGGCGAGCCGATCGTGTTGTATCGCCGGCCCGACCGCAGCCTGGTCGCGCTGGAAGACTGTTGCCCGCACCGCATGCTGCCGCTCTCCAAAGGCCGGGTAAAGGGTGAGCTGATCGTCTGCGGCTATCACGGCATCGAACTCAACGGTAAGGGCGAATGCGTTTACATGCCGAACATGGACAAGGTGCCCGCCAGCGTGAGAGTCAAGGCCTACCCCGTGGTGGAGCGGCACCGCTACGTCTGGGTATGGATCGGCGATCCGGCACGCGCCGATGAAGCGCTGATCCCGGACCTGCACTGGTGCTCCGATCCGAACTGGGCGTTCGACGGCGGCACCTACCACGTGCGCTGCGACTATCGCCTGCTCGTGGACAATCTGATGGATCTGACCCACGAGACCTTCGTGCATCCGACCAGCATCGGTCAGGAGGAGATCACCAAGGCGCCGATCAATACCACTGAGGACGACAGATCCGTATCGGTGACGCGCTGGATGCATGACATCGATCCGCCGCCGTTCTGGGCCAGCAACTTGAAATCAAACGACAAGTGCGACCGCTGGCAGATCGGCACCTTCACGTTGCCGGCCAACGTCATGATCGACGTGGGCGTGGCGCGAGCGGGCACCGGCGCGCCGCAGGGGAACCGCTCGCAGGGTGTGACCGGAATCGTGGTGGACGTCATGACGCCGGAGTCGGACACCTCCACCTGGTATTTCTGGGGCATGGCGCGCGACTTCGAGGTCAAGGATCAGGGACTGACCTGCCGCATCAAGGATGCCCAGAGCGCGGTGTTCGCGGAGGACATCGTCGTGCTCGAGGCTCAGCAGGAGAACATCCTGCGGCGAACCGACCGGCAGCTGCGGAACTTCAACATCGACGCAGGCGGCGTGCGTGCGCGGCGATTGATCGAGAGCGCCTTGACCAGGCAATCTGCGGGCGCGGTGTCCGGGTGAGCGACGCATCGCCATATCCCGGACGGACTTAGACTGCACGCCTCAACCGAAGGAGACCCGAGCCATGACCGATGCGCTGGGTTGGCGCAAGAAGTTCGCCGTCCTGATCCCATCCACCAACACGAGCGTGCAGCCGGAGTTCGACGACATGCGGCCGGTGGGCGTCACCAACCACATCAGCCGGATCCGCATTCCGAACATCCCGCTGCAGTCCGACGCCGACTTCAACAAGCTGATCGACCTGATCGGCAGCGCGCAGGACGAAGCGGTGGTGAGCGCGATGTCATGCGAGCCCGACCGGCTGGTGCTCGGCATCTCCGCCGAGACCTTCTGGGGCGGCTATCAGATGTCGGTGAAGCTGAAGAAACATCTCCTGGAAATGACGAAGCTCCCCGTCTCCATGGGCTCGGAGGCGTGCGAGGAGGTCCTCAAGCTCTACAATGCCAAGACCTTGGGCGTAATTACGCCCTACTGGCCGGTCGGGGACCGGAACGTCATCCAGTTCTTCGAGGAGGCGGGCTTCAAAGTGAAACGCATCGAGGGCCTGAAGCGCACGAGTCCGGTGGACATCGCACACGCCACCGAGGCGGAACTGCGCGCGGCGCTGGCCAAGGTCGACGGCGACGACGTGGACGTGCTGATCCAGGTCGGCACCAACCTCGCGATGGCGCGCCTCGCAGCGCAGGCCGAGGTGTGGTTGAAGAAACCGGTATTCGCGATCAACACGGCCATCTACTGGCACGCGCTGCGGCACAGCGGGATCGAGGACAAGGTGGACGGATTCGGGTCGCTGCTGACGAAGCACTGACTACGAACCAGGGGGTCGTGGGTTCAAATCTGCCGGGCGCGCCACATACTCATGAGCTTGCGATCCAGCAAGCTCTTTTCATTTTCAGCATCGCCTCCTCGGTGTCCCCTTGGCCGCGTGGGGAGGGACCGCATTCGCCGCCATTAGCCGCCGCCGAACAACGTCTCCGGAAAGCGTCCGTTGAATGACACCATCGGCCGACGCACGCGTGGGTCGCTGCAAAGGAAGGTTGACATCATGTGGCACTCGCGCAAGTTTCATCGTTGGCGGCGCTAGTCCGTTTAGCCGATTGTCCCGCTGACGAGCACGCGCACATCCTCGGGATGGCGAGCTTGAAGCCGATCTTCGTCAGCTATTCGTCCAAGCATCGCGATCTTACGAGGACGCTAGATCACGTGCGGTAGCTGATCGGGTATTTGCGTAGCACCGGGAGGCCGTGAGGCCTTCTGCTATCCCGATTGGAGTTCCTACCCTCCTCTCGGGGAACACGGAGGTATGCGATGCCCTGCACGACCGCCCGGGGCGCGAGCGGACGCTGGACGACAGCAGCCCTGTTTGTGCTGGCACCCTGGCTGTGGTCTGTGGCGTCGGCCGCGGCCGATGACGCCGCCTCGCTGCGCGCGCTGGCCGACGCCGCCCGAACGACGCTGGCCGAGCGCGTCGAGCCGCCGGTGGCGCGCCTGCCGTTTCTGTGCACCGTTCGCCGCACCGAAACCGCGCCGATGCGCGAGTACATACTGCGACAACAGGCCGAGGCGATCGAGGCCTTGCTCGCCCCTACAAGCGCGCCTGCCGAAGCAAAGCGCGTGCGCCGGCTGCTGGGCGAGCTGCACCGCGACGGCTATGCCAGAGGAGCCGATGCGCGCCTGGCCGATACCACGCCGGGCGGCGCCGCCGGCCTTCGTCTGGCCGCCAGCCTCGGCGAGCTGCCTGCCGCGCTGCACGAGCGCCTGCGCCCCGGCGGCCGTTGTGGCAGCACCTATGTCGGCCTGGTGGGCCGCACGTTTCTGCCGCTCGGTGCGCTGGCACGCGCCGACTACCAGCGTCTCACCGAGCTCGAACCGGCGGATCCATGGCACGCGCTGGTGCTGGCCTGGCTCGCCGGCATCGAAGGCGAGCCTGTGCTGCAGCGAGCTCTGGCCGCCGCGAAGTCGATGCCCAGCGCCGAGAACACTCGCGTGCAAATCCTCGCCTGGCAGCAACTGGCTTGGCTGCGCCTTGAGCAGGGCCGCGCCGGCGAGGCTCAGGAGGCCGCGAAGGTGGCGATGCGTATGGCCGAGGAGACCCTGCGCCGCGCCGGCAACGACCTCGCGCAGCCGGCGGTCGAGCAGGCGCTGCGCGACGCCGCGCAAAGCGGCAGCGTGTTGGCCCTGGTGCTGGAGGATGCCGGGCAGAAGGGCGCCGCCTTCGAGGTGCTGCTGGGCGTGGCTGCGCAGCAACGGCGGCTGACCGAGCTGCGGCCCGAGGAGTTGCCCGCGCAACTGACGCTGATCGACACGCTCGGCCGCTTGGCGGTCCTGCGGGACGCCGCCGGCCCGCCCGCCGCGACTAGCGGCCCCGCAAAGGCGTACCTCGACGAGGCGGTGGCACTGTACCGGCGGCTCGAGCAACGCACGCCCTACAGCCCGATGCTCGCTCGCTCCGCCTGGCCCGGAATGTTCATGACGGCCTTCGGCATGGCCGGCGGACTGACGCTGATTGCGGGCTGGACGCTGTTGTGGCGCTACCGCCGGCGCATTTCCCAGCTAATGATGGCCTCGGCCCGCGGATCGGCCGCCCCGCTGCCGCCGCCCGACGAAGCGCTCCCGCCGCCAGCCGCGACGCCCGCGCCGCCGACCGGCGATGCCGCTGCTCTCACCGCGCAGGCGGCCGCGGCACTGCGCCGCGCCGCGCTCGTACAGGTTGCGGCGGGCTTGGCATTCGGAGTCGCGGCCGCTTGGCTGCAGCTTCGCGCCGATGACACCGAGCCGAGCGTTCTCCGCGTGGCGTTGATGAGCTGGACCTGGGGTTGGCCCACGGTGCTGGCGCTGGGTTTGGTCTGGGACGGCGACCGCCGCCGCCGGCGGCTCGCCTGGACCGCGTATTTCGCCGGTCTGCTGCTCATCTGTACCGTCATTGCGCTGGGCGATACCCCGTCGAAGGTGATGCTTGGCGTGACGGTGCCGCCGTTTTTCCAGGGCTTGATGTTCTGGGCGCTCAGCCTGTCGTTCTCGCCCTTCCTCTTGCTGTTTCTCAACCGCGCGGTGCGCAGCATCGGCCCGGCGCTGCTCGCGATGATGCTGGTGGCTACGCTCGGCGGCACGCTGGCGATCGTGGCAGCCAGCACGCCGGCCGGCACGGCGGCGGTGGGGTCGGTGCTCTGGACCCTGGGCATGCCCGCGGGTGCCGCGCTGCCCGCGACGCAGCTGGCCGGCATGCTGGCCGCAGCGCCCCTCGCCTGGTGGCTTGGGCGGCGGTTGCGCGCCGCGTACACGGCAAAGTGGCTGAGCGACCAGAGCCTAATGATCGACACCTTGTGGGGCTTCCAGGCGGTGGTGCTCGCCTTGGACCTCACGTTGTCCATCGGTCCAACGGGTGGGCTGGGACTGGGCGTGTTCGCGCTGCACAAGGCCGTTACGCTGGCCGGCATGGCGCCGGCGGCCCGGGCGGCGCGGCGGCGCAGGCCGCTACGCCTCTTGCTGCTGCGAGTCTTCACCCGGCGCGACCGGCGGGGCCGTTTGGAGAGTCGGCGCACCGACGCCGAGCGCCTGTTCGACCTGCTGGGCTCGCGCTGGCGCTACATCGGACCGATCGCGATGATCGGCGCGCCCGACCTCGCCAGCAGCACCATCGATCCGGACGAGTTTCTCGACTTCCTCGCGGGCCGGCTGCGCGACCGGTTCATCGTCGATCCCGCCGAGGCGCCCGCGCGCCTGGCCGCAATGGACGATCGCTGCGATCTCGACGCCCGCTGGCGGGTGACCGAGCTCTTCTGCGGGAACGACGCGTGGCGTGCCGCCGTGCGGGGGCTGATGGCCCGAAGCGACCTGGTGGCGATGGACCTGCGGAGCTTCGGGCCGGACAACCAAGGCTGCATCTTCGAGCTGCAGGCGTTGATCGATCTGGTACCTGCCGGCCGCGTGGCACTCCTGGTGGACGGCAGCACGCGCCGCGAGTTTCTGCAGGCCACGATCGCCGCCTGTCTCACCCGCGTACCGATCACTTCGCCCAACGCGCAAGCCGGCGTGCAACTCGATCTAGTCGACGTCGCCCGCGGCGAGCAGACGGCCGTGGACCAGTTGCTACGCATGGCAGCATCTTCCGGTTGAGCCGCTGCCGCTCGAGGTAGCCTCATGGCTCGCTGTGGCGGATCCACAGTCCCCGGCGCTGGGTGGGGTCGTTGCCCAACGAGCCGCTCACCGGCCGCTTTGGGTCTCGTATCCCGCCACCACGAACCAGGGGGTCGTGGGTTCAAATCCTGCCGGGCGCGCCCGGTGGGATGAATCTGGGCACTGGGTTGAAGCGGTTCACCCCTGACCGGCTGCATCCGACCGTTGCTGCCTGTCGTGCTCGAGAGAAGCGGACCTTCGCTGACTTCGTACTACTGCCAGTCTCTGCCATTCGCTTTTCCAGAAGTACCCAACCCGCCGAAGCAGGTTCCTGGCCGTTTGAAATCACTATCCTAGATTGCGCCTGACTGCGTCGAGTCCTACTGGCGTGGGCACAATAGGGCCGAGGATGCGGCCCCGCGCTTGTGAGCCAATGGTCGAAGATATGTAGGCCGCATGCACCCGAGCGGCTAGAGGCGGTTGGACGTATGAGACCGTGGCCCCGCACGGAGCTGCAGCTGCGCGAAGGCCGTGGTTCGACCTTTCGACGGCGTTATTGCTTGCCGTGAGTATCGTCATCGTAATACTCGAGTGCGCCGGAGTGAATCGGAATGGGCACCGACGAAAGCGGTTTCGGGCCCGGCGCTCCCGCTACCAGTTTGGCGTCGATTGCCCTCCACTGCTCCGCGATGGTTTCCGCGATTTGGTAGCCGTTGGCTTTGGGCAGATCGTCGCGGCATACGAAGAGATACGGGCCGAATTGTGCGAGCGCGCGCAGCGGCACCTTTCCATTGTCAGCAAATCGGCCAGAACCTCCGAACGCCGCGGACGCGTGGTGATCGCGCATCAGCGCGGTATCGAGCTGCTTGCTCGCGAGGAGCCGCACGACATCGTTGATGTCGCGGGCGCGCGCCATCATCGCGCGGCTCGCCGGCAGATGCTGAGCGAGCAATTCTGCGATTGCCTGACCGAGCTGTACGGACGGCGCGTCCTCTGCATTGACGAGCACGACCAGGCGGACCTTCCGGTAGACATCCCATTGGCGGTACGGCGAATGGCCCGTGAGGACCAGCCATAGGCCGCTCGCCGCCGCCAGTTGAAGAAGTCCGCGCCGGTTCATTCCCAACGGTACGGAAAGCACCCTTCGTGCCCACGCGGCGACTCAATCATCGTCATCGCGACCGCGACGATCGAACACCCCGAGATCGAGGATCGCCGAAACCGCGACATTGGGCGTGTCCACCAGATTGCTGATGCGCAGATCCACCGCGACGCTAGACAAGCAGTACGCCTGCTCCCGGCTCAACCCCTTGTTGTTGACGAGCCAATCCACCATGTGCAGCAATGCGTCGCGAGCCGCGAGTGTCACGTCCTCCGAAAGATTGGTGAGCGGTCCGATCTTGGTGCCATCCAAGTAAGCATGGGTGGGCGGTATGACGTCCTTTTTCTTTAGCGGATACCCGACCGTAGCGTGGAACTTATCTGGCGCGAGGCGCTTCAACTGCTTGCCGCCGAAAAACTGGGGTTGTGTCACCTGCGAGCCGAGCCCTTTGATGACTTCGACCTTGACCGTCACCGTCGCGTCCATCTCGATGGCCGTTCCGGAAACTTCACCGTCGCCCTGTGCGAAGTGAACATCGCCGATGGAGAGCAGGCAGCCATTGACAAAGCAGGGGAGCAGCAAGACCGTGCCGACTTGCATTTGCTTGACATCCATGTTGCCGCCGTTCTCGCGCGGCGGGATGGTCCGAAGGCAGCGCTCCTTGTTCGTACCCGTCGGGCCGCACACTGGGTCTGGCAGGGCATCCAACGGCTGCGGCGTCAGTACGAACCCGCCGGCCGCGGCCAATTCGGCCTCGCGCTGAAAATAGGTCTCGATCTGCACCGGACCCGGGGCGACGCCGATGGTCCCCATGAACCCGTCGAACCGGATCTTCACTCCGGGAATGTCCGGCGAGGTCGCGCCGCGGCGTGACAGGTCCCAACGGGCGATGAAGGCATCGGGAAACACATCGCGCAGGAATCCGAAGCCCGGCACGATGATCGTGTAACCGAACTTGTCGGGCTCGATATCAAGCAAGGTGACCGCGAGCACGTCCCCCGGAGCGGCGCCGTTGACGAACAACGGGCCAGTCAATGGATGAACGAGGTTCAAGTTCAACGCGACGACGTCGGCCGCTGTCGAGTTGCGGTTCAAGCTGTGATCGAAAGCGTCGCGAGTCCCGAAGACAGCGACGTCACCGGAATTCGCGCTGGCGGTGGGCAGGATTGCCGGATGCCAGCGGTTGTGACACCTGGGATCGTCGACACAGCGATCGCCAGTCTTTGGAAGCTGAATGACACGCTTGCCGGATTTGCGATGGTCGTCCCGGTCGTCCGCCGCTACGGGCGAGCCGGCCCAAAGCGCGACCCCTAGCGCAGCGGCCAAGAGGGCGGCAAATCGCTTGATCGTGTTAGCTCCTGAGGGTGACATGGGTTCGGGCCTCCTTCGAGTGACAATGAACAGAACGTTCTCGAACACGCGATCGGAAACGATAGCTGGTGCCGGAAGGAGTAAAAAGCTGTCCAGCAAAAAAGACTGCAAAGGACCGGGCCACGATGGCGCGCCGGTTTCATGTTCTTCTTAGAGGCTCGCTCTAAGAGCCCCGGACGGCTGCACAGTGCGACAACACAACCGGTTCGCGGAGCATGCTACTCCAACTACGCGCGTGAAGGGAAAGCTGCGCGAGCTCTCATTGCTGGGGACACGCCTCCCAAAGCGACCTTAGTCCTATGCATTGCAGGACCGTGCGCGATGGGCTGGGGCATTCAATTCAGAGTTGTAGCTTATTGAAGAATCGAGGAGATTCGACGATTTGCGTAAGCCCTGCCGCCGTCGCCCGTCACGGACTCTTCATGCCCTGGACCGCCCGCCCAGTCAACTGCGGCACCGCGGCGGACCCGGTGGCCTCGGGCCATGACCGCATCGCTACCCGGAAGGCGTCGCACAGGCGGCTTTCGCCACGCAGTTTCCGATTGACTTCGGCAGTCGAGGTCCGAAATACTCGCCGATGTGGCGTTGGGTCTCCTGTCCTCCTTTGGACCGAGGCGCCACGGATCAATACTAAGGAAACTGCCCGATTCGTATTGCCCGAGCGACTCGGATAGGGTCCGGTTTCCGAGCGGCCCGGAGCGCGCGGCTGCCGCCTGCACACCTACGAGGAGACAAGATGAAGCTCGGTTCAATGAACGCCCCGTTGTCCCTGGTGCTCGCACTCGCCTGCAGCGGGGGAGGTGCGCAGTCGCTCGCCGATCTGCGCAACGATGCCGCCACGCCCGGTGACGTGACGACGTATGGCATGGGCTGGGGCCAGCAGCGCTACTCGCCTCTCAAGCAGGTCAACAGCGGCAACGTGAAGACACTCGTGCCGGTGTGGAACCTGAGCTTGGACAATTCGGCCAATGCGTCGAGCCAGCCGCTGGTGATCGGCGACACGATGTACGTCGCGTCGCACACTCACACTCTGGCGATCGACATGGCCACCGGTCGGCAGAAGTGGAAAGTGCCGGTCGAACTGCCGGCCGACGTTGGCGGCTACCTGTGCTGCGGCCTTCAGAGCAGAGGCCTGGCGGCGCTCGACGGCGTGCTGTACCGCACGACGATCGACGCCAATGTTATGGCGCTCTCGATGGCCGACGGCAAGACCGTCTGGAAGAAGCAGGCGGCCGACTACAAGCAGGGCTACAGCATGACGCATGCGCCGCTGATCGCAGGCGGGGTGCTCATCACCGGCATCTCGGGCGGCGAGTACGGCACGCGCGGCTTCATCAACGGTTGGGACTTGAAGACCGGCGAGAAGAAGTGGACCCGCTACACCACTGCCGCACCGGGCGAGAAGGGCGGCGACACCTGGAAGCCCGGCATGTATGCCACCGGCGGCGGTCCGACCTGGCTCACCGGCACCTACGATCCGGATCTCGACCTCGTGTATTGGGGCACCGGCAATGGCGCCCCGTGGAACGCGGCTCCGCGCGGCGGCGACTCGCTCTACATCTGCTCGGTGCTGGCGATCCGGCCGTCGACTGGCGAGACCGTCTGGTACTACCAGTTCTCGCCCGGCGATCCGTACGATTACGACGGCACGAACGAACTCGTGCTGGCTGAGCTGCCCATGGCAGGCGCCAACACCAAGGTGCTGATGCAGGCCAACCGCAACGGTTTTTTCTACGTGCTCGACCGCACGAACGGCAAGTTGCTGTCGGCCACGCAGTTTGCGAAGAAGGTCAACTGGGCGAGCGGCATCGACATGATGACGGGGCGCCCGATCGACACGCCGATGACGACGGTGCTGCGCAAGACTGAACAGCAGACCGACTTCATCGAGGTCTGGCCGAGCGCGTTCGGCGGCAAGAACTGGATGCCGATGAGTTTCGACCCCGCGCGCAAACTTGCGTTCTTCAACAGCATCAACCTTGGCATGAAGGTCAAGTATGTCAAGCAGGAGCGGCCGGGCGGCCCGAATTGGTGGCTGGGTCTGGAGCTCGGCGGTTTCACGGCGCCCGAGGACGGCATGCGTGGCGCGCTCGTCGCGTGGGACCCGGCGAGCGGCAGGAAGGTGTGGGAAGTGCCGAGCAAAGCACCCAACTGGTCCGGCGTGCTGTCCACCGGCGGCGGCCTCGTGTTCACCGGCGCGCAGACGGGCGAATTCATGGCCTTCGATGCGGCAACGGGAAAGAAGCTGTGGCAGTTCCAGACCGGATCCGGCATCACCGGCCTGCCGATCACATGGGAGCGCAACGGCAAGCAGTACATCACCATCCTGAGCGGGTCGGCTACGGTCTACGCCGCGCTCGCCGGTGATCCGGAACTAGCGAACATCCCGTCAGGCGGGTCGGTGTGGACGTTTGCACTGCCTTGACATGAAGCGTTGCTGGCTCGTCTTGCTCGGATTCGCCAGCACACTGCTCGCCGCGACGGTGCGGGCCGATGACGTGAGCGACACGGTAGCCGCCGGGCGCAGAAGCTATACGAGCCTCTGCGCCCGCTGCCACGGCCTCGACCTCGTGACTGCCGGCTATGGCCTTGACCTGCGCACCTTCCCGAAAGACGACAAGGAGCGCTTCCTGCGCTCGGTCAACAAAGGCCTGCGCGCGATGCCGGCCTGGGAAGGCGCGGTCACACCGGAGCAGATCGAGGCGATCTGGGTCTACATCGGTGCCGTCAACGGTTGGGCCGACCGCGCTGCGGCCAAGTAGCATCGATCACTCGCGGCGGACGGCTCAACTCGAGGGCGTCTGCTTGGTGCCAGGTCATGTATCGGCTGTGGGTCGATAGCGCCATCGAACGATCGCTTCCGGCGACCTAGCTGTACAGCCGCTTTTGGCCGATCTGGGACGTTCGCGATATGCCGCCCACAATCCCTGCCGCGTTAGCCCCTGCCTAGCTCTCACCGCACGTCGCTGGACCAGCGCGACTGCCCGGGACGGAGCAACGGGACGAATGCCCGAGCAAGGCGGGCTTTCAGGCAGAAGCGGCACGTCCTACCTGGTGATCTGCGAACCCCTAGCACTTGGGCGCGGGGTTGGCGCGTGGCGCGCTCTTGACAAAGCAGCGGCAACCGCGCCTCCTCAGCGTGGCTTGAACCACGACGGCCCCGCGCGCCAGTTACGAAGAAGCGCTAGGCGTTGGCCAGACCGCGAGAGCGACGTAACTCCGGCCACAGGGTAGCTTTGGAGCCCCGCGGCAACTCCAGTCAAGACAAAAGCGGCGTCCGTGGATCGGACGCCGCCCAAGATCGCTCAGCAGCGTGCCGCCGCTGATCGCCCACGCACCTGCTATTTTTTCTTCATCTTCTCGTCATCAATGCATTTCTTTTGTGCATCGCCCGTCAAGTTCTTGCATTTCTCCGGCACTTGTCCAAAGACGGCGGTAGAGCCAAGCGCGAAAAGGGCGAGCACGAGGGAAACAAGCGACTTCTTCATGGGTGCCTCCTCTTAAGTGGACACGAGTTGACTGTCCGGTCGCTGCTGCACTAGAGGCCACTCGATCAGAAAATGCTGCGCGCCCGTCTAGCGCTGACTGGACGACGCGGACCCGTTGATCAACGCGGGGTCGTACCAGCGGTTGACAGGCGAACGACAGCACTTGACGACGGCAGCGTGACTTGTCGTCTCTCGGCGACACTGATTAACGGCACGGGCGACTGCATTGGCGTGAGGTCATTGGCGTGGCGCAGCAAGGCGCGCCACGATTTGGACATCCGAACATTCAACAGTTTTTGAGGAAAAGCGGACAGGCGATCGTCGTGATTCAGCGACAGTGCCTAGGCTTCTGCTTGCTTACCTGCGTCACGGGCAGCCCAAGGTCCGATATCGCTGGCCGTGCTTGGGAAAATCTACAAATACCTCTGCGGTGCACCGGCACCAAACGCGGCGACGCAGACCACGCAGCGACTAGTCAATGACACGGCGCCTGCACTGCGTAACGCGGCGCTCTCCGATCGGCGAACGGTTGTCGTCGTGTGGCGAAGTACGCTGTGTTGTGGCACGCACCGGTGTTGACCTTGCTGCAGGCGCCGCTGCGGCTACGGGCGATCGCGGAGCATGGCGCACCACCGGCCTCGATTCCCCGTACCTGGCCGCAAAGCGAAGTCCGTGAAGGTCCACTTCTCAGAGGATGACAGGCAGCAACGGGTCGAGAGCGCCGTTGACAGTCCGCTTTGCGGGGCGCCCCTCAATTTCCGGTCTTGGTCGGTCAGCGACCGTTGCTGAAGACCGGCCATGGAAGACTCAAACCTCCGTTTGCTCCGCCGTCTCGAGGGCGTTGTCTACCTCGATGCCCAGGTAACGAACGGTGCTTTCCAGCTTCGTGTGACCCACGTGGAGCTGCACGGCGCGCAGGTTCTTCGTAGGCGAGCGTTCCTTCGAGCGGGCGCTCGAGCACGACCCGGAGTCTTTGCCTGCGCTCGAAGGGCTCAAGTAGTACATCAAGCGACGCCCGCC
>Ga0180063_1000116_pt1 | contig 18721 bp, 19 predicted proteins | sample EasRivT47_16_10D_FD_121776 | JGI IMG/M metagenome (GOLD analysis project Ga0180063, IMG submission 121776) | Soil microbial communities from meander-bound floodplain in the East River, Colorado, USA - East River metaG ERMLIBT47_16_10D | ecosystem: Environmental > Terrestrial > Soil > Floodplain ...
GGATTGTTCTTCGCCAACGCCATCGTGATCGCAGACGTCAACGTCGTCTTCCCATGGTCCACGTGACCAATCGTCCCCACGTTCACGTGCGGCTTCGTACGATCGAACTTCTCCTTGGCCATCCCTTCTCCTGTCGCGCGCTTGCGTGTCCTACTGTCCTCGTCGACCCGCCCGTCCGCCCTCGCCGCGGCGTGGAGCCCATGACCGGACTCGAACCGGTGACCTCTTCCTTACCAAGGAAGTGCTCTACCGCCTGAGCTACATGGGCAGGTTCCCGAGCCGTCCGGCTCCCCCGATCGATTGGAGCGGGAAACGAGATTCGAACTCGCGACCCTCAGCTTGGAAGGCTGATGCTCTACCAACTGAGCTATTCCCGCCCGCGTTCCTCCGTCTGGGCTCGCCCCGGCCGGTCCCCCGCGTTCCTGGTGGAGGGAGAAGGATTCGAACCTTCGTAGACCTAAGGCCGGCAGATTTACAGTCTGCTCCCTTTAACCACTCGGGCATCCCTCCGACACCCCGCCGAAACGCTCGCCGTTTCACCGACCGCTGCCGTCCAACGCCCTGGGCCAGCTCCGGTGGAGCTGGCGAAGGGATTCGAACCCCCGACCCGCGGTTTACAAAACCGCTGCTCTACCGGCTGAGCTACGCCAGCCCATACAAAACGGCAGATCCTATCAGCCGGGTCCGGAGATTGCAAGGGACGGTCGCCGCCGCTGGCGAACCGCCTCGAACAATAGCACAGCGGTCGCGACCGCCACATTGAGCGACTCGACCTCCCGCGCGACGGGAATTGCCGCCCGCGTCTCGCAGGCGTCGCGGATCCCGGGCCGGGGCCCGCGGGACTCGCCCCCGGCGACCACGACCAGCCGGCCGGCGAGGTCGAGCCGGTCCCAGGGCACATCGCCACGAGGATCGAGCACGACCGAGCGGAATCCCACGGCTCGAAGCTGGCCGATGCGCCAGGACGGCCTCGGCTCGCGGGCCACCGGGATCCGCTCGACCGCGCCGGCCGCCGCTCGTGCGACTCCCGGAGTGAGCCCGACCGTTCCGTCCGCGCTGAGCAGCACCCCGGCCGCCCCCGCCGCCGCCGCGGTCCTCAAGATCGCGCCGAGATTGCCCGCATCCTCGACGCGGTCGACCAGCACCAAAAGACCGCAAGGGTCGGCTGTGGCCGTGCGGGCCAGGACATCGGCATCGGCGTAGGGCAGCGGCGCGACCAGCGCGGCGATGCCCTGATGGACCGCCCGGGGGCCCAGCCGCCGGGCGAAGGCCTGGCGCTCGACATAGCTCACCGGCACGCCGGCCTCGCGGGCCGCGCGGAGAATCCGACCGACGCTCGCCGCGCGCTCGCGGAGCACGAACAGCCGCTCGACGTCGCGACGACGCGCTTCGAGCAGCTCGCGCACGGGGTGCGCGCCGTAGACGACCTCGGTCTCGTCGAGACCGTCGGCGTGGGATGCCGGCGGGTGCGGCACGGCGGGCCTGCGTTTCACGACCGTTCCACGGCGCGCTCGAGCAACGCGACCGCCTGGCAGGCGATCCCCTCCCCGCGTCCGAGCGCCCCCAGTCCCTCGAGCGTCGTGGCCTTGATCCCGACGCGCGCCGCATCGATCGCCAGCGCGTCGGCTACGGCCTGGCGCATCGCGTCGACGTGCGGGCGGATGCGAGGGTGCTCGGCCAGGACCGTCACGTCGAGGTTCACGACGCGGAGACCGAGCGACCCGAGACGGCCAGCCACCTCCGCAGCCAGGACGCGACTGTCGGCGTCGAGAAACCGCGGGTCCTCCGGGGGGAAGAGCGCGCCGATGTCGCCCAGCGCCGCGGCCCCGAGCAGCGCGTCCATGACGGCGTGGAGCACCACGTCCGCGTCCGAATGCCCCGCGAGTCCGGTCTCCCCCGGGAACTCGACGCCGCCCAGAACGAGGCGTCGATCGGCGCCGAAGCGGTGGATGTCGAAGCCGGTCCCGATGCGGAACGGCGCGCCCGCTGCGGAGTCGTCCGGTTGGACCAGGCCGCGCAGGTCTTCGGGCGAGGTGATCTTGCGATTGCCCGGCTCCCCATCGACCACCGCCACTTCCCGCCCGGCGAGCTCGAGCGCGGCGGCCTCGTCGGTCGCGACGACCCCGCGAGCCGCGGCGAGCTCGAGCGCTTGCGCGAGCCAGTCGCTCCGCGCGCCCTGCGGCGTCTGCGCCAGGCGCAGCAGGGAGCGATCGAGCGTCTCGAGCACTTGCCAGCCGCAGGCCGACTCGCTCACCCGCCCTACGCGCTTGACCGTGTCGACGATCGGAAGTCCCGGGACCGCTGCCCCGCGCTCCCGGGTGGCCTCGATCACCGCACGGACCAAGCGCGGGCTGGCCGAGGGGCGCGCCGCGTCGTGGACGAGCACGAACGGCGCCGCACCGACAGCCGAGAGTCCGTTCCGTACCGAGTCGGCCCTGGTCGCGCCCCCGGCGACGACGCGCAGCACGCCCGGCCCGCGCGCAACCTCTTGGCCACGCACGCCCGCTGCGTCGAGGGGCGGCAGAACCACGATGACGCCCCGCACGGCCGGATCCCCGGCCAGGGCGGCGATGGCGTGCTCGAGCAAGCTCCTGCGCCCGAGCCGCGCGAACTGCTTCGGCACCGGTCCCGGCAGACGCGCGGAGCTCCCCGCGGCCACGACGATTCCGACGAAATCCGGCGTGCTCGACGCGGCCACGGGACTCAGATCTCCATCAGCTCCTTCTCTTTGTGCCTGCACATCTCGTCGATCGCCTGGGTGTGCCGATCGGTCGCCTTCTGGCACTCCTCCAGACCGCGACGCGCGTCGTCCTCCGAGGCCAGGCCGTCCTTCTCGATCTTCTTGAGCGCCTCGTTCGCCTCGCGCCGCAGCTGACGCAGGATCGTCTTGGCATCCTCGCCCATCGTGCGCACCTTCTTCGCCATCTGCTTGCGGCGCTCTTCGGTCAAGGGCGGGATCGGCACGCGCACGACCTTGCCGTCGTTCGACGGATTCAGGCCCAGATCGGCGACCTGGATCGCCTTCTCGATTCCGGCCAGCGTCGACGGGTCGAAGGGCTGGGCGACGATCAGCGTGGGCTCGGGAATCGACAGCTTGGCCACCTGGTGCAGGGGCGTCGGCGTGCCGTAGTAGTCGACCGTGACGCCGTCGAGAACGGCGAGCGACGCGCGCCCCGTGCGCACCGTGGCCAACTTGGCTCTCGCGTCCTCGACGCAGCCGTCCATGCGCTTGTCGGCTTGATTCAGGATCGTCTTGACATCCACCGCATCACCCCGTGACCACCGAGCCGACTTCCTCGCCGCGCACGATTCGACCGATGTTGGTCGGGTCTCGCACGTCGAACACGACGATGGGCATCTGGTGGTCCATGCACAACGAGATCGCCGTCGCGTCCATCACCTTCAGTCCGCGCTCCAGCACCTCGAGGTAGCGCACGCGCGGCAGTCGCTGGGCGCCTGGGTCGAGATGCGGATCGGCGGTGTAGACCCCGTCCACCTTCGTCGCCTTGAGCAGCACCTCGGCCTTGATCTCCATCGCACGCAGCGCCGCCGCGGTGTCCGTGCTGAAGTACGGATGCCCGGTCCCGGCGGCGAGCACGATCACACGACCCTTCTCCAGGTGACGCACCGCCCGCCGCACCAGGAACGGCTCGGCGACCTGGCGGATCTCGAGCGCCGACAGGACCCGCGTCGGCACGTCGAGCTTCTCGAGCGCGCTCTGCAGCGCCAGCGCGTTGATCAGCGTGGCGAGCATGCCCATCTGATCGGCGACCACACGCTCGAGATCCTGCGCCGTGGCGCCGCGGAAGAAGTTCCCCCCTCCGACGACGATCGCCTGCTGGACGCCGAGCCGATGCGTCCGAACGAGCTCGTCGGCCAGGGCCGCCAGGACGTCGCGCGAGACGCCGAAGCGCTGCTCGCCCATCAGCGCCTCTCCGGACAGCTTGAGGAGGATCCGTCGGTAGCGCACGGAACTGGCCCGTTCCATCGACCCCTCGCGCGCGAAGCGACGCGAAGCCGGGTCGCGCTCTACGCCGCGTCGCCGAGGACGAAGCGGACGAACCGGCGGACTTGGATGTTCTCGCCCGTACGCGCCACGACCTCGGCCACCAGCTGGCCGACCGTGCGCTCGGGGTCCTTGACGTACGGCTGCTCGAGCAGGCAGGCCTCGGCGTAGAAGCGATCGAGCTTGCCCTCGGCGATCTTCTCGACGACGTTGGCCGGCTTGCCCGACTTCAGTGCCTGCTCCCGGGCGATCTCGCGCTCGTCGGCCAGCACGCGCTCGGAGACGTCCTCACGCCGGACGAACCGCGGCGCGGCCGCCGCGATGTGCATGGCGATGCCGCGGACCAGCTCCTGGAAGTCCTGGCCGCGGGCGGCGAAGTCCGTCTCGCAGTTGACCTCGACCAGGACGCCGATCTTGGACCCGGTGTGGATGTAGGATCCGATGACGCCCTCGCCCGTCGCCCGGTCGGCCTTCCGCGCCGCGGCGGCCACGCCTTGCTTGCGCAGCAGCTTCTCCGCCTCGGCCAGATCGCCGCCGACCTGCGCCAGCGCCTCTTTGCACTTCATCATGCCGACCCCGGTTTTCTCCCGGAGCTGCTTGACCAGAGCCGCATTGACTTCCATCGGAAACACTCCTGATGACGAGGACGCGCTCGGGCGAGGCGCAGCGGAGCGCAGGGAGCGTCCTACTCGGGCCCGGCGCCCTTGTCGGCGCCCGCGGGCACGGTCTCGGCCCGCACGTCCGGTCCGCTCGGCCCGCGACGGTGGGCATGCACATGCTTGCGCACGCGCTCGCGGCGCGCCTCGCGGGCCCGCACGCGATCGGCGATACTCTGCGGCTGCGACGCGATCTGCTTCTCGCCTTCGGCCTCGACGTGCCGTCGCGTGGTCTCCCAGAGCTGCCGCCCCTCGAGCAACGCGTCGGCGAAGCAACCGGTGAACAGCTTGATCGCGCGGATCGCGTCGTCGTTGCCCGGGATCGGATAGTCGATCGGCTCGGGGTTGCAGTTGGTGTCGACGACCGCCACGACGGGGATCTCGAGCGCGTTGGCCTCGGCCACGGCGATGCGCTCCTTCTCCGGATCGACCACGAACAACGCCTGGGGCAATCGCGTCATGGTCTTGATGCCGGACAGCGCCTTGTCGAGCTTCAGGCGCTCCTTGTCCAGGCGCGCCAGCTCTTTCTTGGTCATCTTCTCGGTGCGGTCGCCGTGCGCGATCTCCTCGAGCTCGTTGAGGCGCGCGATGCTCTTGCGGATCGTCGAGAAGTTGGTCAGCGTTCCGCCGAGCCAGCGCTGGTCGACCCAGTACATGCCGCAGCGGCGCGCCTCCTCGGCCACGACCTCCTGGGCTTGGCGCTTCGTCCCGACGAACAGCACCGATCCGCCGCGCGAGGCCAGATCGGAGATGAACGCGAGCCCCTCGCGGAGCTTGGTCGACGTCTGCTTGAGATCGATGATGTAGATGCCGTTTCGAGCCCCGAAGATGAACGGCTTCATCCGCGGGTTCCAACGGCGGGTCTGGTGGCCGAAGTGAACGCCGGCCTCCAGCAGATCCTTGATCGTGACCGCTACCAAACGATCCTCCCCGCCGGGCCGCGCCCGTCGAGCCCGCTCGTCAACGCTTCGAGAACTGGAACCGCTTGCGCGCCCCCGGGCGCCCGTACTTCTTGCGCTCGACCTCGCGCGCGTCGCGCGTGAGGAAGCCGGCGGCCTTGAGCTTGGGACGGAGCTCGGGGCTGTAATCGAGGAGCGCCCGCGCGATGCCGTGGCGCAACGCGCCCGCCTGGCCCGAGGGACCGCCCCCGGCGAGTCGCACGAACACGTCGAACTTATCCACCGTCTCCGTGATCGTCAGCGGCTGCCGCACGACCATCTTGAGCATCTCGTTGGGGAAGTAATGATCGAACGAACGGCCGTTGACCGTCACCTTGCCGCTCCCCGGTCGCAGGAACACGCGGGCGGCCGCGGACTTGCGCCGGCCGGTGCCGTAGTACTGCAGCGTGTCGTTGGCCAACGCGTGGCTCCTATGCCTCGGCTCGACGGGCATCGGGAATCTCGAGCGGAGTCGGCTTCTGGGGCGCGTGCGGGTGCGCCGGACCGGCATACACCTTGAGCTTGCGTCCCATCCGGCGCCCGAGCGGGCCGCGCGGGAGCATGCCGCGGACGGCGTGCTCGACGAGACGCTCGGGATGCTTCCGCATCATGTCGCGAGCGGTGATCTCGGTCAGGCCGCCGGGGTATTGCGAGTGGCGTCGATACAGCTTCTCGGTCCACTTGCGACCCGTGAGGACGATCTTGTCGGCGTTGACCACCACCACGTGATCGCCCATGTCGAGGAACGGTGTGAAGTACGCGCGGTGCTTGCCGCGGAGTCGGGTGGCGACGACGGTCGCGAGTCGCCCCAGCGTCAAGCCGTCGGCGTCGACGACCCACCACGCGCGCGTCACGTCGCCTCGGCGCGGGACATAGGTCTTCATTCCGGACATCCTCGGGTACCCGGTGCTCACGAGAACGCTCGAACTCCCCGGGGCGAAAGCGCTCTTGTATCATCGGCTTACGGCCTTGTCAAGAAAGGCGCCGGAGCGCGCGGAGCCAAGGAGGGGTGGTGGTCGACGGACCGGAGCGGGATCCGCGGCAGGTCCGGGGCATGTTCGACGGGATTGCTCGGCGCTACGACCTGCTCAATCGGGTGCTGAGCCTCTCGCTCGACCGGCGCTGGCGCCGGAGCGCCGCGCAGGAGCTGCTCGCCGCCCCCCCCGGCCGGGTGCTCGATTTGTGTGGCGGAACGGGCGACCTCAGCCTGGCCATCCTGCGCACGACCGGGGCCGAGCTGGTCGTCTGCTGCGATTTCGCGCTGGCGATGCTCGACCGCGCCGGCCCGAAGCTCGCCGGAACACGCCTGCGACCGCGCAGCGCCCGCGTTCAGGGAGACGGGCTCCGACTCCCGTTTCGCGACGGCGCGTTCGATGCGGTGACGGTCGGCTTCGGTGTGCGGAACCTCGCCGATCTCGACGCCGGACTGCGCGAGATGGCGCGCGTGCTCGCGCCTGCCGGACGGCTCGTGGTGCTCGAGTTCAGTGAGCCCGATCGGGGATTCGGCGGCACGCTCTATCGTTTCTATCTGGACCGCGTCTTGCCCCGGATCGGAGATACGCTCTCGGGTCGCGCCGGCCCCTACCGCTACCTGGCACGGACGATTGCCGCCTTTCCCGGTCCCGCGATCCTCGCGGGCCGGATCCGGGACGCCGGATTCGCGGCCTGCGGCTGGCGCCGGATGACCGGCGGTATCGTCGCGGTGCACACCGCGATCAAGGGACGCGCCTGACGCGTCAGGCGCCGCCGAGCAGGAGCAACAGGATCGATTTCTGCGCGTGCAGTCGGTTCTCGGCTTGCTCGAAGATCATCGACTGCGGCATGTCCGCGACTTCGTTCGTGACCTCGTCCCCGCGGTGCGCGGGCAGGCAGTGCATGAACACCGCGTCCGCGCCCGCGCGGTCCATCATCGCCATGTCGACCTGGTAGGCGCCGAAGGCGCGGCGGCGCTCGGCGGCCTCCGCCTCCTGACCCATCGAAGCCCACACGTCGGTGTACACCGCGTCGGCGCCGGCCACGGCACCCACGTCGTGGGTCACTTCGATGCGCGTGCCGCTCTCCGCGGCGGCGGCGCGAGCGGCCTCGACGACGTCCCGCGCCGGCTCGTACCCCGGAGGGGTGATCACGGTGACGTGGACCCCCAGCCGCGCGCCGCCGTTCATCAACGAATGCGCCACGTTGTTGCCGTCCCCGACGTAGGCCATGTGGCGTCCGCGCAGCTCCCCCCGGACCTCGAGCAGCGTCAGGTAGTCCGCCAGGGCCTGGCACGGGTGCAGCCGATCCGTGAGACCGTTGATCACCGGGATGTCGGCGAAGCGAGCCAGGTCGACCACCAAGTCGTGGGAGAAGGTGCGCAGCATGGCGCCCTCGACCCAGCGCTCGAGATTGCGCGCCACGTCCTCGACGCTCTCGCGTACGCCGATGCGGCCCTCCGTCGCGCCGTAGCAGATCGCATGTCCGCCGAGCTGGGTCATGCCGGCCTCGAACGTCACGCGCGTGCGCAAGGACGGCTTCTCGAAGTACAGGAACAGGGTCTTGCCGGCGAGCGCCTGCGCGAAGCGCTGCGGGTTGGCCTTGACCTCGACGGCCTGCTCGAGGAAACGACCGAGCTCATCGGGCGTGAAGTCGAGAAGCGACAGGAAGTCGCGTCCGGTCAGGCTCGCTCCGCGCACGACGCGAGTCTAGAAACGCGCCGACGGCCTGTCAAGGAGCGTCGTCGTTCGCATCCTCATGATTGCCGCCCGAGCCCGCGAGCTCCTCGCGTGCCTTGCTCAGCTCTTCGCGCGCCGCGCGCAGCTCGGCTTCACGCTGGGCCAGGCGCTCCGTGTTCTCGAGCGTCGAATAGCCCGACTGCTCGTCCTGGTCCTTCATCGAGTCGGGAGTGGTCCAGGTGCGCGGCAGGAGCGGGTTCTTGACCGCGAGCACGGCTTTCTCGAGCTCGGACACGCGAGCCTGGAGGACCGCGATCTTGCCCTGGGCTTCCGTCCGCTGCTCGCTCGGTGACGCCGGTTTGGCCGCAGCAGGCGCGGCACCCGGAGCGGGGGCGGTCGGGACCCCCTCGACGCCCGGCGTGCCGGCCTCCTCCGGCTTTGCTTCGGCCTGGTACACGCCCGTGCGCGCCTCGAGCGGCGTCAAGCCGGCCATCATGCGCTCGAGGTCCTCGTTCGTGATGACGTCGTCCTTGCGCACGTCGTAGGCGGGCTTCGCGGCCTCGGCCTGCGTCGCCTCGCTCGACTCCTCCGCGACCGGCCGTTGCTTCTTCTTCTTCGCGTCTTGTTCTTCGGCCAACACGATTGCGGGTGCCAGAGCCAGGAACACGACGGCGAGGACGGCCCAGGGACGAGCGGGGTGTGTACGGCACATCGCGAGATCCCTCCCAGCGGGCGTATCGGTCTCGACGGGAATTGTAGGTTCCGCCGGCCGGAAAGTCACCTCACGGGTCGAACCGGACGGCCCGAACCAGGACCCGCGGGACGGCCCAGCCCGGCGGAGGCCAATGGGCCGGGATCGAGGCATCCCAGAAGATGTCGGGGGTGGTGGCCGATCCGTTTGCCGGAGACTGGGAAACGCCTTCGCCGGCGACAACCGCGCCGTAAACCGTCCCGCGGCCCGTGGCCTCGAATCGACCTCGGTTGAACAGGATCCCGTGGAACGCCACGGGTACCCCCGGAATCGGGGGACCTGTGGCGTCCCTGGCTCCGCCGGGAGGGCCGGCCGGGATCGGCGATGCGGCGTCGCCCGGTGCCGTCGGGTAGACCAGATCGAGGTGGGCCTCGCCCAGGTCGAACGTCCCGTCGAGATCGGCGTCTTGGAACGGCTCCCCCGGAGGTCGCAGGGTCGTCTCCGACCCCGGAGTCGGATCCGCAACCAGGCGAATCGAGCGCGCGTGCGCGTACAGGACGCCTCGAAACAGGACGTCGCGATCGAGCTCGATCGCGGGAGTGAGATTGTCCGCGCTCCCGTCCCCGTCGTCGTCGCGTGGCGGCTGGCCGTCCGCGGTGTCGAAGAAATAGAAGCCGCTTCCGCCACGCACGGCATCGGGCAGCGTTGTCGCGGGTCCGGTCCCATCCTCGCGAAACGCCCCGCCGTCCCACGCGAAGAGGTGGACGCCGCGGTCACCCGATTCCGCGATCGCCTTCCAGGTCGCGTAGTCGAGCACCGGACATGCGACCTGCGACTGCCGCTGAAACAAGTTCGATCGGTCGGGAGCCCGCGGTGCGGGATCCGGCGGAAACGGCTGTGCGAGGCCCGGGGCGGCGCCGATCCCGACGAGATCCTGCCCCGCGAGAACCCGGAACCACGGATCGGGAAACGGCAGCCCTTCGACCGCGCCGACGAACGCAGCAAACGCGGCCGGGTCGACCCAGTTCCACACGGGATCGAGGCTCGCGACCGGCGGCACGGCACGGGGCACGCTCGAGGGGAGCGCGGGGGCTCCCGAGAGCACGACTCGACCGACACTCGCGAGCGTGCCCCAGCGGACGCCGACCCGCCCGGTCCACACGGTGTCGGCACAGGAGAGTAGAGGTCCGGTGATGCTCCGGTACGGCACTTCCGCGAGCACGGTCTCGACCGTCCGCTCGGCCAGAGTCTCGCTCGCCGTCCCGGCCGACTGCACGAGCCTCGCCGTGACGCGCACGGTCGCGACGCCCTGACGGATCCACCCCGCTCCGGCGCGCAGGTAGGGCGGTGCCGAGATGTCGATTCGCGAGATCCGTGCGCGCACGCCACCGCCCTCGCCCGGGAAGCCGGCGAAGAGCGCCGTCGACAGCTCCTCGAGAAACCTCGCTTCGGCGCCGCCCGCTCCGTCGATCCGCACGTCGGGCCCGTCGAGCGTCCCGCGCAGGGCGTGCTCGAGCGAGCCGTCGAACGGCAGCTCGAACAGGTCGTCCGCTCCGTCCCCGTCGGAGTCGATGCCCTCCTTGTAGCGCGGCATCGAGCCGAGCGAGGCGCCCTCGGGGTCCGACTCGTTCCGGATGCGGCGCAGCGAGCGATCGACGACCGATGGGGCCGGGACGTGCGGCGCGCTCCGCGGGTCGTCGAACCAGCGCTTGACCAGCCGCGCGCCGGCCTCGGCCGCGAACCGAGCTTGACTGGCGCGCTTCTCGTTCCGCGCAATGCGATTGTCCGCCTCGGCCACGAAGGTGAGCGCGAGCGCGAGCAGACTGGCCGCGACCACGATGCACAGCACCAGGACGAGCACCGCACCGCGATCGTCCCGTGCGGCGCGCCGGGCCGTGCGACGCGGCCGCACCCGCTGCGTGGATGCGTTGCGCAAGAACACGTGGCTGGCCAGCGCGAGCTTGTGCTTCCGTCGCGTTCGTGGGCTCCCGTCGGTCCTGTCGAGCCACCGCGGGTCCGGCTCACGCGTCAGCACATCGAGCTCGACCCCGATGCGCACGATCGCCGCTCGTGTCTCGCGCGCGGCGGGCGTGTCCTCGCCGCCCGGGCCGACGAGCTCTCGGCCCGCGCGGTCGAAGTAGCGAAAGCGCAGCGCACGCACGTTCTCGACCACGGGCGTGAAGCGGACGAAGCCCGCAGCCCCGTACGCGGCAGCGTCGGCGTCGAGCGCGACCCGATAGAGCGCGTAGGGCGGCCGATCGAGCGTGAGCGCGAGCCGATCGATCGTGACGCGCTCGACCGCCCCATCGCGGGGCGCCGGCGCGACATCGGCATCGAAGGCGAGCGCTTCGCTGCCCACACCCTCCATCGGCCGTAGCACGAACCCGCGGATCTCGTCGTTCCCGGTCGAGACGCGCTCGAAGGCCCCGCCCTCGAGCGCGCGCTCCGGATCGGACGACGAGCCGGCATCGGACGCGTCGAAGTCGGCGCGCAGCACGAGCGCCGTGGCCAGGGCGGCTTCGATCGGCTCGTCGGGGCGCGCGGGATCGCCGTCCGGGTTGATCTGGAATCCGGCCAGGCGCAGATCCGCCTCGACGATCTCGAGGGCCACCCGCGCGCTCTGCTGCTGCTCGGCCGCGTTCTCGCCCTCGCGGAACGAGCGGCGTGCGCCCTCGTAGAACGCGAGGGCCAGAATCAGGAGCAGCGACGCCACCGCGAGCGTGACGAGCGCCTCGGCGAGACTCGCCCCGTTGCTCGTCGAGCGGGCGCCTTGCGCGCTCATGTCCGCACCATCACGAGACGGAGGCTCCGTGGTCGGGAGCGTTCGAGCCAGGACACGGTCACGACGACGCGAACGGCCGAGGCCTCGCGGAGCGGCGTCGTCGCTGCAGGGGCGAGCGCCACGAGCTCGATCTCCGCCCGGGCCCGCGCGAGCGCGTGTTCGAGCGTCCCCTGCCAGGGTGCGGCCCAAGCGCACGAGCGCGAGTCGACGCGCGCGGAAGCCGCGCTGCCGTCGAGGCCCAGGAGGCGCCAGGTGCCTTCGAAGCCGCCTGCGCTCAGATCCTCGACGATGCCCCGCGCGACCGCGAGCGCCACGGTATGGGCACGACCCGCGGCCACGAGCCGTCGGGAGTGGAGCGTGAGCCCGCCGATCGCGAGCAGCGCCCCGGCGAAGAGTCCGAGCGCAAGCAGGGTTTCCGCGAGCGTGAATCCCGCGGCTAGCCGATCGCGTCGCATCCTGTTCACTCGTCGGGCTACCGGGAGGATCGGTGGCCGGTCAGGGGACGAGGGACCGCTGGGACGAAGCTCAGCCGGGAGGCAGCACGAGTCGGCCGTAGGCCTGGGCCAAGCGCTGACCCCACAGCAGGGCGGCCAGGCTCGCGGGCGCGAGGAAGCAGCCGAAGGGCAACGCGTCCTTGAGCGTCCCGCCCCGGATCGGAATCAGCGCCACGCCGACCACCGCGCCGACGACCGACGCCCCGAATACCGTCACCAGGGCGCCGACCGGACCGGCGAAGGCGCCGACCATCGCCATCATCTTCACGTCGCCGAGACCCATCGCCTCGACCCCGCGCAGCCGTCCGTAGACCGCGCCCACGCCCCACAGCAGCCCCGCGCCGAGGGCGGCCCCGGACAGCGCGAGCCAGACCCGGCGGCCGCTCGAGCCGGTCAGGAACGGATTGCACCAGGCGATCGCGAGCCCGGTGATCAGCCCGCTCAACGTCACCGCATCGGGGAGCAAGCGCTCGTCGAAGTCGGTGAAGAACAGGACCAGCAGCGCCAGGGCGAACGGCGCCGCGACGAGGAACGCGGCACCCGGGCCGAGATACCACCACAGCGCCACGAGCAGGAGCGCGGTCAGGATCTCGACGAGCGGGTAGCGCATGGAGATCGCCGCGCTGCAGCGCCGGCACCGGCCGCGCAGCAGGATCCACGAGACGACGGGCACGTTGTCGTACCAACGAATCGGCGCCCGACAGCCCGGACAGCGCGAGCCGGGGCGCACGACGCTCTCGCCCGCGGGCAGGCGGTAGATGCACACATTCAGGAAGCTGCCCAGCGCGAGGCCGGCGAGGGCGACCACGAGGGTCAACGGCGCCTCGAGCGCAGCGTCGCTCACGGCTCCCCCAGGACGCGACCGGCCGCAGACGTGACGCGCGCGGTGGCTGCGTCGTACGCGTACGGCTGCCCGCTCGGATCGGTCGGCACCTCGCGAATGTAGCCGCGCCGGCGGAGCTCGGCCAGATCGTGCGGCGCGCGGCCGTTGTCGATCCGAAACGTCTCGATCGCCTGGCGCAGCGCGGACACGTCGATCTTGGCGCGAACCTCGCTCACCTTGCGCTTGGCGATCGCTCGCGACAGATCGTCCGACGCCGGATCCTCGAGGACCGCGAGCCACAGGCGCAGCGCCTCCTCGAGCGCACCCGTGCGCGCGAGCAGCGCGGCGTGCATGCGCCGCGTGATCGGCGGTGCTCCCGGAACGGCGGCTGCGCGCTCGAAGTAGCGCTTCGCGCACTCGGGGCGCGACGCCATCTGGCACTCCCAGGCCGCCAGGTAGGGCAGGATCCACTGGTCGGGGTTGCGCTCGATGCCCAGGTCGAGCAGCGAGAGCCCGCCCTCGAGATCGCGGGCCTCGATGATGAGGATCATCGCGCCGAGCCAGTAGGCGTCGATGTAGTGCGGATCGAGCTCCGCGATCACGTCCCCGAAGACGTGCCGAACGTAGCGAAAGCGATCGGCCGTGTCGTACTCCGAGTAGTACTGGATCGCCCACACGTAGATCAGGTCGGCCAGCAGCGGCGCGTGCCCGAGGCTCAGCACCCGCAGGTGCCTGCCGTTGGGCAGGTAGAGCAGCTGCTCGGCCCGCCCGCGCGCGGGGGTGAGCCGCTCGAGCACGCGGGCCGAGAGACTCGCGCCGCCGAGCGCGGCGGCGAGCAAGCCGGCCGCGATCCAGCGCGGCGCTCTCACCGGAACTCCCGTCGCTCGAACGCCAGGCAGGCCAGCGCGAGCACGAGCGCCACGTAGCACGCGCCGTACAGCGTCGACCAGGCGATGAACCCGGCCGGCAGGTCGAGCCCGTGCACGACCTCGGCCTTGCGATCGAGTCGGTCCAGGTTGGGCAGGATCCAGTACCCCGCCTCGCAGGCCCAGCGACCGGCGCCCGGGGGCACGCGCTCGGCCAGCAGCCGCAGGCTCCACGAGAGGTGGCCCGACACGTAGACGGCGCTCGTCCAGACCGCGGCGAGGATCGGATTCGTCAGCGTCGAGAACAGCAGCGCGAAGGCCGTGACGATCGCGAGCTCGACCAGGATCAGCCACACCGCCGGAGCGAGCCCGGAGGCCGTGGCGCCGCGCATCCACAGCGCGAAGGCCAGGGTCACGTACATGAGCACCACGTGCACCGCGAGCACCGCGAGCAGCCCGGCGAACTTGGCCAGCACGAACTGCCAGCGCTGCACCGGCTGCGCCAGCAGCGTGTAGACGGTCCGCCGCTCGATCTCCTTGAACACCAGGGAGACGCCCACGAACACCGCGATCCCGACGCCGAAGATCGAGATCGCGGAGAGCCCGAGGTCCTTGACGATCTTCTCCTCGTTGCCCACGGTCACCATCGCGAGCAGGCGTGAGCTCAGGATCACGAGCACGGCGAAGGCGACGAGCAGGTAGAGCACCCGGTCGCGAACCGCCTCGCGGAACGTGTTCAGGGCGATCGCGACCACGGCGTCGAGTGGGCGCGGCCGCCTCATCGGGCGATCTCGCGCAGGAACAGGTCCTCGAGCGTATCGCGCCGGGGCCAAACCGAGAGCACCTGCCCCCCCGTGCGTCGCATCGTCTCGAGCAGCTCGGCCAGCGCGGACACGTCGGGGACGCGCACCAGATGCTCGTCGCCCGCCGACGACAGCAACTGCAGCGGTCCTGCGGGCACGGCCCCGCGCAGCGCGACCTCGAACCAGCGCACCGTCGTCGAGATCAGATCGCCCAGTCGTCCCGCCGCGCGCAGGCGGCCGTGATCCAGGATCGCCACGCGGTCGCAGATCATCTCGGCGTCCTGCAGGATGTGGCTCGAGAAGAAGACGGTCCGCCCCGCACGACGGAGATCGAGGATCAGATCGCGGACCTCGCGACGGCCGATCGGATCGAGGCCCGACATCGGCTCGTCCAGGATCACGAGCTCGGGGTCGTGCTGGATCGCCTGGGCCACGCCCAGGCGCTGCACCATCCCCTTGGAGAACTTGCGCAGCGCGGTCGAGCTGCGCTCGGCGAGTCCGACCCGCGCGAGGCTCGCCTGCACCCGCGCGCGGCGCTCCGCCCGCGGGATTCCCTGCAGACGACCGTAGAAGTCCAGGAACTCCTCGGCGGTCAGGTAGTCGTAGAAGTAAGGGTTCTCGGGCAGATACCCGAGCCGCGCTCGCACGGCCGCGTCCGACGCCGGACGCCCGAACAGACGCACCTCGCCGCGATCCGCGCGCAGCAGGCCCAGGATCAGCTTCAGCGTCGTCGTCTTGCCCGCGCCGTTCGGGCCGAGCAGGCCGAACACCTGTCCGGGCTCGACCGAGAGGTCGAGTCCGTCGAGCCCGAGCGAGCGCCCGATGCCCAGATGCCCGCGGTAGACCTTGGTCAGTCCGCGCAGCTCGACCACGGGACCGGAGCCGCTCATCGTCGTCGTCTCCCGCTCACGTGAGCCGGGCCGCGGTCTCGAGTCCGTCGAGCAAGGCCCGCTCCATGTACGAGTAGGTCCAGGCACCGTAGCGTCCGATCGCGTGGATGCCCAGCTCGGCGAGGCCGGGCAAGACGCGCTCGAGCGCCTGCTGGCGCGCGCGGTCGAAGATCACGTACCCCGGATCGATGCGGACCCAGTCGCGGACGAGCACGCGCGCATCGGGCGCGAGGATCCCTTCCCGCCGCAGCGCATGGAGCGCTTCCCGCTCGAGCCGCTCCGCCTCGAGCGGCTCGTCGCGTCGCAAGCCGAACTCCACGTACATCGACCCGGTCCCGGCCGGCGCCACCGCGGGCGAGAAGTTCGTCGGGAATCCCACGCGATAGAACGGCGCGTCGTCGTCGGGGAAGTAGATCCAGTGCGCGCCTTCTGCCAGGTCCGCCTGGTCGACGCCGAGGTTGAGGCAGGCCACGACCGACCAGTCCAGGCTGGCCGCCTCGTTTCGCAGCGCGGGCGCCTGCGCGCCGGTCAGCCGCTCGAGGAGCTCGGGCAGCGGCAGCGTGCTGACCAGTCGCTCGAAGCCGATCCGCTCGCCCGAGGCCAGCGCGACCTGGCGTCGGTCGAGGTCGATGCGCTCGACACGTGCTCCGTAGCGCACGTGCTCGACGCGACGCGCGAGGGCCTGGGCCAGCACGCCAATCCCGCCGCACTTCGGGTAGCGGAACGTGGCGTTGTACCCCAGGCCCTGATTGGCGATGCCCAGCGCACCGCGGACGACCTGCTCGAGCGTCGGCTTCGGCACTGCCCAGGACACCCAGTCCGCGGTCATCTCGGCCGGCTCGCGCCGGAACAGCTTGCGATTGTACGGCAGCAGGAACGCCGCGCTGATCCCGCTGCCGAAGACCGCGTTCGACCAGCGCGCGAAGTCGACCGCTGGATCGTCCGGCACCGGCGCGCTCAAGCTGCGCGCGAACTCGACCACGCAGTCCGCCACGAGCTCCTTCGGCAGACCGTGGAGATTGGCCTGGAACGGGAACGGCAGCGTCACGCCGCGCGTGCGGATGACCGCTCGCCGCTCCACCACGGCGAACGCGTCGGGCAACAGCGCGTCGACCAGGCGCACGATCCGCTCGTCGCGCAGGTGCAACAGGTGGCCCGTGTAGTCGAACACGAATCCGTCGACGACCCGGGATCGGCAGAGGCCGCCCGCGGTCGACTCGGCCTCGAGCACCAGGTGCTCGGCCGACCCGAGGTGATACGCGGTCGACAGTCCCGCGAGCCCGCCACCCAGGATCAGGATCATCGCGCCCTCACAGGCTCATGTCGATGCGGCGCAGGAGCAGCGCGACGGCGAGCGCGGCGACGACGACGCACGCCAAGACCGTCGCCGCCCCGCGGGTCGGGAGCAGCATCATGGCCACCGCGCAGGCGCCGAGGAGCGCGGTCGCCAGATACGAGCAGGCCACGGTCTGACGCGTCGTGAGCCGCCACTTGCGCAATCGCAACGCGACGTGGTCCGGGCTGCCGAGCATCACCGGAAGACCGCGACGACGCCGGATGTACATGACGAACAGCATGTCGAACAGCGGTACGCCCAGGATCAGGCCGGGCGCCAGGGCGGCGATCGGGTTGTGCGCGGTGTACGCGTTGTCCATCGCCAGCGCCCCCAGCGATAGCCCGAGGAACAGGCTCCCCGCGTCCCCCATGTAGATCCGGGCCGGCTCGGCGTTGTAGCGCAGGAAGCCGACGCACGACCCGGCCAGGGCCGCGAGCAGCACCGCCGCGGTGCCGTTGCCGTTGATCTCGGCCACGACGAGCAGCGTGAGCGCCGCGACGGCAGCGGTCCCGGCCGACAGGCCGTCCATGATGTCGATCAGATTGAACGCGTTCGTCACGGCGAGCATCCATAGCACGGTCAGCACGAGCGCGAGCGGTGCGGGCACGAACGTCAGCTGGATCGAGACGCCGGCCTTCCACAGCACGATCACGCCGACGAGCTGGCCCGCGAGCTTGGTCCACGGACCGAGCCGTGCCAGATCGTCGACGAGCCCCAGCGTGACCACGATCGAGCCCGCCAACAGGATCCCCAGCACCTGTCGGTCGAATGGAAACGTCAGGGCCAGTGCGAGGAGGAACGACAGGTAGATCGCCAGTCCGCCGAGGTACGGCACGGGCTCGCGCTGCAGCTTCAGCCGGCCGTCCGGGCGATCGACGATGCCGAAGCGGATCGCCGCCTCGCGCAGCCGCGGCGTCAGCCCGAGCGACAGCGCGCAGGAGGCCCCGAACGCCACGCCGTAATCGATCGCGCGGACCTGCGCCTCGCCGAGCCACCCCGCCCAACTCATACCTGCCCCGGATCTTCGGGGTTCGCCGCGGAACGGGGCTCGCCCCCCGCCGCCGCTCGCCCCTGCGGACCTCCGCCCTCAACGTGGTGCGCGGGCGCGGTGGAGTCCAGACGACGCGCCCGCCAGACCGTTCGGAACAGATCCCGGACGCGCCACAGGCGGACCAGCACGCTCGGGCTGCTCAGAAGGAGCCACACGAACGTGGCAAGGTCCCGTATCAAGATGAATGGCAGGTTGGCCAGGAACCCACGCGCGCTCTCGTTGCGGAGCAGGGTCAGGCCCCGGTTCTTGGCCACGTGGAATCGCACCTCGGGGCTGCGGGCCCAGAGCGCCATCAGGCGCTGGCGACCGGGTGTCGCCGCGACCGACCCGCCACGGGCGTGGAGTCCCCGCGCGAGGTGCCGGTAGGCCGCCCGCCAGCCCCGTCGCTGCGCCCGCCAGGCCAGGTCCAGATCCTCGTAGAACGCGAAGTACGCCTCGTCGAAATACACCCCCGGCCCGAGCGCCACGGCCTCGAGCATCGAGCGGCGATAGAGCGCAGCCGCCCCGCACACGCCGAACACCGGCTCGTCCCGGTCGAATTGCCCGCGATCGGCACGGCCGTAGCCCCGATCCACCGGCTGACGGGAGCGCGCGAGCGACTGACCGCAGCTGTCGAGCGTCGCACCGTCGAAGCGCAGCAGCTTGCCCGCCGCCATGCCGACGCACGGGTCGTCGAACGCGGGAAGCAACTCCGCGAGAAACGCCGGCCCGAGGCGCGTATCGGGGTTCAAAAC
>Ga0180063_1000117_pt1 | contig 18683 bp, 14 predicted proteins | sample EasRivT47_16_10D_FD_121776 | JGI IMG/M metagenome (GOLD analysis project Ga0180063, IMG submission 121776) | Soil microbial communities from meander-bound floodplain in the East River, Colorado, USA - East River metaG ERMLIBT47_16_10D | ecosystem: Environmental > Terrestrial > Soil > Floodplain ...
CAACCTGGCCAAGTGGTTCTCCCAGGCATCGTTTCTGACCACGAGCCAGGTTGAGCCGGACGATGTCCGCATAGGTCCCTGCAGTCCATACCTCGATCACGGTCTCGGGCGTGAAACCAAACCGGCTGAGCAGACCAGCCTGGGCCTCGGCCAGAAAGCCCGCGGGGAGTCCCCCGAGGAGCTTGATCGGAATCGGCGCGAGCAGGGCGAGCACCGCGAAGACCAGGATGGTCCGAGTGCGGGCCATGACGAAGGGCAAGAGCAGCGCGCCGCACAGGGCATACGCCTGGAGAATGTCGTCGTGCCAGAACAGGATGGCGTGGGCGGCGCCGCACAGAAAGAGGAAGAACACGCGTCGCAGGAAGAACCGGTGAAACACGATCTCCTTGACCCGCGACCGCGACAGCAGAATCGAGAACCCGACCCCGAACAGCACCGAGAAGATCGTGTAGAACTTCCCTTCGATCAGCATCAGCTCGAGAAAGTCGAGCACCCGGTCCGCCGCATGCGTCGACATCCCCGCCTTGGCCGAATCGGGCAAGTACAGATACAGCGAATACAGGATCATGTTGGCGCTGACGATCCCGAAGAGCGCTGCGCCCCGCAGGACGTCGAGAAACTCGTACCGCTCCTGGGCCGCGGTGGGCGTCATGCCGAGGCTAGGCGGCTGCATCAGTAGGGCCGATCCGCCGGTCGCGGATAGCCCAAACCAGAGCCCTTTTCTTGTCTGTGGTCCGGCATGGAAGGGCTCCCGCTCGAGCGTCGAGGGTCCCCCGGACGGCTCCGGGTGGGAACCCTCGGCACGTGCGGCCCGTGAGCGGACCGCGGAGGCTACTTGGTGCCGATGCCGATGTTGATCGGGTTCGAGAGCTTCATCGCTCCGGTCGACCCGGCGCGCTCGCGGAACATCTTGTCGACGGTCTGCTGGACGGTCTTCACCTCGCCGTCATTCAGGCCGAGCATCCCGCGCAGCACCATCTCGACGATCGGGTTGCTGTAGTAGATCCACTCCCACACTTCGGTGCCGCTCTTGAACTCGGTGCTCTCGGTGATGGTCTCCACCGTGACGTTCTTGAGGCCCGCGGCGGTCAAGACCTCCTTCACCCGGCCGGGATCGGCCAGCTGGAACTCCAGCGGAGGCGGATCCATCGGGGGGCCGTCGAAGTCGGGGCGAACCGACTTGACCGACATCACGAGGAAGCCGAGGAATTCGATCTCGTGCGGGTCGCCGTAGGCGTGGACGAGGACCTTGCCACCCGGCTTGACGACGCGCGCCATCTCGCCCACCGCCTTCGGCATGTCGGGCAGCAACATCACGCCGAACTGCGACCCGGCCACGTCGAAGGTGTTGTCGGGAAACCGCAGCGAGTGAGCGTCCATGACGCGGGTCTCGACGCTGAGGTTCTCCTTCTTGGCGCGCGCGTTCAGGTGCTCGAGCATGGCGCTCGACTGGTCGACCGCGGTGACCTGCGCGCCGAGGCGTGCGGCGGGAATGGCGACCGCGCCGCTGCCGGAAGCGACGTCGAGGAACGTCTGTCCGCGACCGAGGCCAGCCCGACGCAGCCCCTCGCTGGCGAGCCACATCTGGGTGCTGGTGTTGGTCTTGTCGTAGCCGGGGGCGATCTTGTCCCATGCGGAGCGAGTATCTTCGTGCTCACTCATGACTTGCTTCCTTCCTGTTGGTGGGGCGAGACAACAGCGATTCGCAGCAATCGCCCAGCCGCAGGGGATCTGCTCGACGCAGATGCCACATCTGCCTACCCTCCGGTGGTGCGAGCCGACGTTAAGCGAAGGTGGAAGTTGGCGTCAAGGCCGCCAGCCCGTCGATGGCTGGCGGTTGGCCAGCGACGCTCGAGCATGCAGAAGGTGAAGTCGTCCTACTGCGGCTGCGGATAGCCCCAACAAGAGCCCGATGTCCGGGAAGGGCGATGTGTCAACTCGGCCGGCTACCGCGTAGCCTCTCCAGGATACCCCGAGCGACCCGTGGCACCTCGGCGGCAAGCGACGAGTGCAGAGAACCCCCGGCACGACCGAGCGGTCGTTCACCAGAGCGCAGGTTCCTCGAACAGCTCGAGCGCCGGGGCGATCGGTGGGGCGCGCGTCGGAAGGCCAAAAAAGGTAGCTGGGGCGAGCCCCGGGCGGAGACAGTCTCAGGTCTTCTCTTGCAAGCGGGACATTACGACGTCCACGATGTCGAACTCGAGCTGGTGCTCGCGGTTCAGGCGCACGCCCTCGCGGCCGCCGGCGGTTTCGATCACTCAGCAGCCCTCAGACTCCCGGTCGATGCGCAGCACCTCGCGGAGAGCGGTGATGGCGTCCGGGTCGACCGAGCGCTAGGGACAATCCGTTGTGCTCGCCGAAATCCCGGCGTCACGTGGGGCGACTTGCGAGCGATAACCGCTATCGTAAGTCCCGTGCCCGCAGTGCCCCTCACCACGGACCAGGTAAAAGAACCCCACAGTCCCAGGGGGCACGATCGCCGGGTCCAAGGAGTATGCATCCAACGAGTCGTCCTCCAGGCAACTCGTGACCGCCATGGAAAAATCACCTCCTGCTGAGCGGAGCGCGCCGAGGTCCCCCTTCACGACGTCGTAGGAGCAACCGCCGCAGGGGATCCAGCGGAGTGTCGCCGCGTCGACAAGGACCTGTAGATCCTTGATTGGTCCAGGAGGCACCACACCAGCACCGTCCGGGACGAGATCGCAGTCGTTGTCCAGCCCGTCGCAGATCTCAGGCGCTCCGGGGTAGGTGCACTGGTCGAGGTCGTTGCAGTCGTCTGCATACTGGAACCCGTCGTTGTCTTGGTCGCAGCCGGTGGCGTGGGCGTTATGGCGGAGGAACACCCACTCCGAGGTGCCCTGCGCGAAGGTCGATACTTCTCCCCAAACCACACGCGGCGTCGCCGAGTTGTGGGAGTTGCTGATGAAGACACTCCCGGTGAGCGTGAGCGCTCCATCGTAGAAGACCTCCACGACGCCAGCGGCGGTCACCTCGGTCCGGTAGGTGTGGAATGAGGCCGTGTCGAGGGCGGCGGTTGGCCCCCGGATGTTGTTGTCGACGTTCAGGAAGATCTGGCCCGTGCGGACGTACAGCGCGTTGCCGACGTCCGGTGAGGTGGTGAACAGGACCGCCAATGGGGCTCGGCTGTCCGTGCTCCAACTGCCGGACTCAAAACGTGCGCGGAATTCGATGATGAGCGGGTCCGGAAACTGCAGGCCCGCACCGAAATGCCCGTAGCTGATGTTCTCGCCCCCGGCGCTCGTGGAGAGCATCAGATGGGTGGCCGTCAGCGCCGGGTCCTCGGGGGAGGCGGTGTCCGTCAGCACCCAGGCTGGGCAGATTTGATCGGGCAGAAGCCCGGACGGGGCCTGCCACTTAGAGTCGAAACTCGCCCAGGTACTCCCGCCTGCTAGAAAGAGGCCTGCGGCGACCAGGGGGGAATAGCGCCAGTTGAACCTCACAGAGACACCCCTTCGTCGGTGCCGTGGCTCGTAAGAGCCTTCTTCGCAGTGTCCCTGTGTGGGAGTCAAGCAAAAACTGTGCAGTCCTGTGTCCATTGGTCAGAAGGCGACACGTGCTGGGAAGCGTTCCCCGCGGCGTCCTCAGGGCCACCCGCGTACGCCGGTGAGCGCACGCGACGTCGAAGCAGAAGTCACCTACGCTGGGTACGGGTTCGCCGCGGACGGCGGGACGAGCGCGCGTTGGCCGGCTGCGGGGTCAGCAGCACACGGGCGTCGACGACGTAGGAGTCCTCGGCGCGCTCGGTGACCACGAAAGGGTTGACGTCGATCTCGGCCAGCTCGGACTCGAAGTCCGACACGAGCTGCGAGAGTCGCAGCAGTCCCTCCTCGATGCACTCCCGCGCCACGGGCTTCTCGCCTCGCGCGCCGGCGAGCAACGGGAAGCCACGGATGCGCTCGACCATCAGGCGCGCGCCGATGTCGGTCAATGGATGGATCCGGACCGACACGTCGCGCATCACCTCGACGAACACGCCGCCGAGGCCGAACATCAGGAGCGGCCCGAACTGCGCGTCCTGGGCCATGCCCAGGATCACCTCGCGCCCGCCGCGCACCATGCCCTGCACCTGCACGATCAGGTCCGGATCGCGGCGGCGCAGTCGCGAGACGATGTCGCGGTACGCGGCGCCGACCTCGTCCGCGTTGCGCAGATCGAGACGCACGCCGCCGACGTCCGTCTTGTGCAGGATCTTGGCCGAATCGACCTTGAGCACGACCGGATAGCCGATCTCCTGCGCGGCGGCGATGGCCTCGGCGGCGCTCTTGGCTGCGCGCGCGGGAACGAGTGGGAACCCGTAGGCTTCGAGCAACCCGCGGACCTCCGCTCCCAGCAGCACGGTCCGTCCGGCGCGCCGGGCCCCGGCGAGAATCGCCGCGGCGCGGCGGCGGTCGACGCGGAACTTCACGGGGCGTCCCTGCGGGGCGTCGCGCAGCTCGTGGTAGCGCACGAGCGCGGACATCCCCGTCGCCGCCTCCTCGGGGAAGCGATACACCGGCACGCGGTGCCGCACCAGCTCCTCGACCGCTTCCCCGGAGCGCTCCTTGCCCATGAACACAGACAGCACGGGCTTGGTTCCGTCGGCGGCCTCGACGATCGCGCGCGCGACCTCGTAGGCGTCGATCATGATCGGCGAGACGAAGATCGCGACGATCCCGTCGACGCCCGGGTCGCGCTTCACCAGCTCGAGCACGACGCGATACCGCGAGGCGTCGGCCGAGGCGATCATGTCGACCGGGTTTGCCGTCGACGACTCGGGCGGGAGCACGCGCGCCAGGGCTGCGCGCGTCGAGGGGCGCAGCTCGGCCATGCGCACGTCGTGCGCCACGAGCGAATCGGTGCACAGGATCGCCGGCCCGCCGGCGTTCGTGACCACCGCCACGCGCGCGCCGCGCGGCACGGGCTGGTTCACCAGCGCCCCCGCCTGCACGAACATCTCCTCGAGCGACGACACGCGCAGCACGCCGCACTGCTCGAGCAGCGACTCGGACGCCACGTCGAGCCCCACGATCGACCCGGTGTGCGAGGACGCGGCCCGGGCGCCCGCCGCCGTGCGCCCCGCCTTGACCGCCAGGATCGGCTTCTTGCGCGTGATCCGCCGCGCCAGCTCGGTGAACTTCCGCGGGTTGCCGAACGACTCGAGGTACAGCAGGATCGCCTGCACGTCGTCGTTGTGCTCCCAGTACTCGAGCAGGTCGTTGCCCGAGACGTCGGTCTTGTTGCCCATCGAGACGAACATCGCCACGCCGATCCCCGCCGCGGCTGCCTCGGCCAGGATCGCCTCGCCCAGCGCCCCGGACTGCGACACGAAGCCGACCGTGCCGGGCGGGGGCACCGTGGCGGCGAACGTCGCGTTGAGCCGGATCTTGGGCTCGGTGTTGATCACGCCCATGCAGTTCGGCCCGACCATGCGCATGCGGTGCCGGCGCAGGACCGTCTTGAGCCGGTCCTCGAGCGCGGCGCCCTCCGAGCCGACCTCGCGAAACCCGGCCGTGACCACGATCACGCCGCGCACGCCCTTCTTGCCGCAGGCGTCGACCACCTCGAGCACCTGCTCGCGCGGAACGACGACGACCGCCAGGTCGACCGCGCGCGGCACCTCGGCGATCGAGCGGTAGGCCGGCATCGAGTGCACCACCTGGGCCTTGGTGTTGACCGCCCACACCGGCCCGGAGAAGCCGAAGTCCACCAGGTTGTGCAGGATCTCGTGGCCGATCGTGCGCCGGCGCTGCGACGCGCCGATCACGGCGACCGAGCGCGGGCGGAAGATGGCGTCGAGAGCGTGACGGCCCCGCTTCGCGCCACGCGCGTGCTTCGCTCGGCTCATGCGCCGGCAACGATAGCATCCCGAACCCGCGCGATCGCTCGCCTTCACGACTCGCCGGGGCGCTTTCGGGCGGGTTACCATGCCTCGCGAGGAGACCGGATGATCCGCGTCGGCGTGGCGGGATGGGACTACCCGGACTGGGTCGGCCCGGTCTACCCCTCGACGGAAGCACGTCACATCGACCGCCTCGCGTTCCTCGCCCGCTACGTCGACGTGCTCGAGGTCAACAGCACGTTCTACCGGCCCGCTTCGCCGCACACGGCGCGATCGTGGGTCCGTCGCGCCCCGCCGGCGCTGCGCTTCAGCGCCAAGATCCACCGGGCCATCACGCACGATCGCGCGGAGCCGTCCCCCGAGTCGTTCGAGCCCACCCTCGCGGGCCTGCGGCCGCTGCTCGACGAGGGACGCCTGCTCGCATTGCTCGTGCAGTTCCCGCACTCGTTTCGCTTCGACGACGCGGGCAAGCGTCGCCTCGAGGCGATCGCGGAGGGCCTGAGCGGCTGGCCGTGGGTCGTCGAGGTCCGACACGCGGAATGGGAGGGCGCCCGCGCCGTCGAATGGCTCGCACAACTTGGCGCGGGATGGTGCGTGGTCGACCAGCCGCGAATCGGCGCGACCGCGCGGGCGACGCCGCGCGTTCTGGGCTCACTCGGCTACCTGCGGCTCCACGGGCGCAACGCCGCGAACTGGTTCCGCGAGGACGCCGGGCGCGACGCGCGCTACGACTACCTGTATGCGGGCGACGAGATCGAGGATCTGGCCGGCATCGCACGGACGATGGCCGAGCAGGCGGCCGAGCTGATCGTGGTCCAGAACAACCACTTCCGCGGGCAGGCGCTGGTCAACGCGCTCCAGCTGAAGCACCGCCTGACCGGGGCGCGCCCTGCGGCGCCCCAGACGCTCGTCGAGGCCTACCCCGCGCTCTCAGACGAGGTGCGCGTCGAGCGGCAGCGGCTGTTCTGAGCCGTCAGCGCGTCTCGCCGAGTCCCCGGCTCAGGTCCGCGTGCAGCAAGCGGTGGAACAGGTGCTCGCCAGCCTCGCGGCGCACGGAGAGTCGGCCCGCACGGTAGGCCCGCGAGGCCAGGCCGCGCTGGACCGAGTGGCAGATCGCCGTGTCCTCGGCCTGGATGCGGTCGCCCACCGCGATGCTGGCCCGGTTGCGAGCCTGCGCCTCTTCCGATGCGACGTCTGCGAAGTAGAAGTCGAACACGACCTCGGTGCGGTCGACGCCGCGCGGGATCACGAGGTTCGTGTCCATCAGCCCCTCGTACCAGTTCACCATGAAGTTCGGGTAGATCCAGTAGTAGAGCGCCTGCTGGCCCGTGCGCACCGCGCCGGTCTCGGCCTCCGCGCCCTCGTGGATCATCGGGCTGTGCTGCAGGCAGAAGCGCTCGCCGTTGACGATGCGGTAGCTCGCGTAGTCGAGGACCGAATCGAGCCCCTTGTGCAGGTGCGGGACGTGGTAGCCGCCGTCCAGGTAGTTGTCGACGAACACCTTCCAGTTGCACTCGAAGGCGTAGTGGCGGCGCTCGAGGAAGTGCAGCTTGGGCAGCTCGAGCTTGGCGAACTGCGCCACGAGATCGGTCCCCAGCACTTCGCGCAGCGATGGCCCGCCTGGCTCGAGCCGCACGAGCACGAAGCGCTCCCACGCCTCGACCTCGAGCGGCACGAGGCCGTTCTCGGCGCGCTCGAAGCAGCGCACGCCGGCGAAGTCGGGTGTGCCCTTGAGGCTCCCGTCGAGCCCGTAGGTCCAGCCGTGGTACGGACAGCGCAGCACGCGCGCCCGGCCCGCCGGCTCGGTCATCACCTCGGCCGCGTGGTGCCGGCAGACGTTGAAGAAGCCGCGCAGGACGCCGTCCTCGCCGCGCACGACGACCACGGGCTCACCGGCCACCTGCGCCGTCACGTACTGTCCGGGTTCCCGCACCTGATCGTCGCGCCCCACGACCTGCCAGGTACGCGCGAGCACCGCGCGGCGCTCGAGCTCGGCCAGCCTTGAGTCGACGTACCAGGAAGCGGGAATCGTCCAGGCGTCCTCGAGCGAGGCCGTCGGATCGTAGGCGGCGACGATCTCGTCGAGCGTCACGGCGGGGTCGCGGTCTTGCGCGGGGGGTTGAAGAACGGCGTCTTGACCACGGTCGCGCCGACCTCGTGCCGTACCGCCTCGACCGTCCACTCCATGCGCACCGCGGTCCCGAGCGCCGCATGGCCGCGCTCGAGCGTGGCGAGCGCGATCAGCTTCTTGAGCACCGGCGACCAGGTCGTGGACGTCGCCTTGCCCACCTGGCGGCCCCGCGCATCCTTGACCGGCACGGCGACGCGGGAGGCGGCGGCCGGCACCTGGGGCGCAAGACCTGCGGCGTCGTAGAGCGCCTCGAGCTCCGGCCAGTCGAGCTCGAGGCCGACGATCTGCCGCACCGGACCGGCCGCGCGCTCGCGCCGCAGCGCGGCCTGCCCCACGAAGCGCGCCTTGTCCAGCTGGACCAGGCGCGCGAGGCCCAGCTCGTGGGGCGTGTAGCGTTGCTCGGCGATCAGCGCGCTGCGGCTGCCGCGGAAGTCGACCTCGATCAAGAGCAGCCCGGCCTCGATGCGACAGACGTCCAGGGCCAGCAGCCCCGCCGGTCGCAGATCGTGCGGTCGGCCGGCCTCGATCAACGCGTCCCACACGCGCAGCGCGGCGTCCCACGGGATCCAGATCTCGTAGCCCAGATCGCCGGTGTAGCCGGTGCGCGAGATGTCGACCGGGACGCCGGCGATCCGGCCGCTCGTGGCGCGGAAATACTTGAGTCGATCGACCGCGACGTCCGAGACGTCGCGCAGCACCGCGGCCGAGGTCGGGCCCTGGATCGACAGCGCGGCCACCTGCTCGGACACGTCCTCGATCGTCACGTCGAGACCGAGCGCGTTCTGCCTCAGCCAGCGCAGGTTCGGCTCGGCGGCGGTCCAGCGATAGGCGTCCTCGCTCAAGCGCGTCACGGTGCCGTCGTCGACGACGTGGCCGCGCTCGTCGCACCAGGGGGTGTAGACCACCTGGCCCACGGCCAGCTTGCGCGCGTCGCGGGTGATCACGCGGTCGACCAGGCGCTGCGCGTCCGGGCCGTGCACCCGGTACTTGAACAGCGGCGTGACGTCGATCAGGCCCGAGGCGTTGCGCAGGGCGTTGTACTCGTGCTCGTGGTGCGGCTCGTAGCTCGAGACGGCCCAGTAACCGGCCCAGTCGCGGTAGCTCAGGCTCTCGCAGAGCGGCAGGGTCCTCGCGTGCAGCGCTGTCCCGACGGGCACGGGCCACCTCCGCGCGAGCGGCTCTCGCGGTATCGCGCGGCGCCGATTATACGGTATCCTCTCGGCCCTTCGGCGGACACGCGGATCGCGGGGCGGCGCATGAGTTCGAGCTCGAGTTACGACGCGATCGTCATCGGCGGCGGCCACAACGGCCTGGTCTGCGCGGCCTACCTGGCGCGCGCCGGACGGCGCGTGCTGGTGCTCGAGCGGCGCCACGTGCTGGGGGGTGCTGCGGTCACGGAGGAGGTCTTTCCGGGCTTCCGCTTCTCCGTCTGCTCGTACGTGGTGTCGCTGCTGCGGCCCGAGATCATCCGCGAGCTCGACCTGCCGCGACACGGACTCGAGATCCTGCCGCTCGACGGCACGTTCACGCCGATGCTCGACGGGGACTATCTGTGGCGCGTCAACGACCACGCCAGGACGCGGCGCGAGATCGCGCGGCACTCGCGGCTCGACGCCGAGGCCTACGACGAGTATGGCCGGGCGATGGTCGAGATGTCGCGCTTCGTCAAGCCGATCCTCGAGCTGACCCCGCCCGATCCGACGCGCCCCGGCCTCGCGGGACTGAAGGACCTGTTCGCGATGCTGCGGCGCTTCCGCGCGCTCCCGCTGCTCGACCGTCACAACCAGATGCAGCTGATGACGATGAGCGCGGTCGACTTCCTCGACCCGTGGTTCGAGACCGACGTGCTCAAGGCCACGATGTCGGCCTCGGGGATCATCGGCACGTTCCTCGGCGTTCGCTCGCCGGGAACGGCCTACGTGCTGCTGCACCACTACATGGGCGAGATCGACGGCGCGTTCCGCTCCTGGGGCCTCGTGCGCGGCGGCACGGGGTCGATCTCGAACTCGATCGCGGATGCGGGGCGGGAAGCGGGCGTCGAGATCCGCACGAGCGCCGAGGTAGCGCGGATCGCGGTGCGCCAGGGGCGAGCGACGGGCGTCGTGCTGGCGAACGGCGACGAGATCGCGGCTCGCACGGTCTGCTCGAGCGTCGACCCGCGCCTGACGTTCCTCGGCCTGGTGGGTGAGGCGGAGCTCGAGGACGAGTTCGTCTCGGAGATTCGCCGATTCAAGTTCCGTGGCTCGTCGGGCAAGGTGAACCTGGCCCTGGATGGGCTGCCGAGCTTCCGCGCGCTGCCGGGTCCCGGGACGCACCTGCGCGGCGCGATCTCGATCTCGCCCTCGGTCGACTACATGGAGCGGGCCTACGACGACGCGAAGTACGGGCGGTTCTCGCGACGACCGTACGTCGACATCGTCATTCCCAGCCTGACCGATCCGACGATGGCCCCGCCGGGCAAGCACGTGATGTCCTGCTTCGTCCAGTACGCCCCGTATCACCTGAAGGGCGGCCACTGGGACGAGCAGCGCGACGCGTTCGGCGACGCGGTCCTCGACGCGGTGGCCGAGCACGCGCCCAACATCCGCGATGTGATCCTGCATCGCCAGGTGCTGACTCCGCTCGACCTCGAGCGGGAGTTCGGCCTGACTGAGGGCAATATCTTCCACGGCGAGCTGACGCTCGAGCAGCTGTTCTTCCTGCGGCCGGCACCGGGCTGGGCCGGCTACCGCACGCCGATCCGCGGCCTGTATCTGGGCGGCTCGGGCGCCCACCCCGGCGGCGGCATCATGGGCGCGCCCGGGCGCAACGCCGCACGCAAGATCCTGGCGGACGGGACACGATGAGCGCGCAGGACGAGCGGCGGGTCGTGATCATCGGGGCTGGGTCGAACGGCCTGGTCGCGGCCTGTCGCCTCGCTCGCGCCGGGGCGCGGCCGCTCGTGCTCGAGCGGCGCGCGGAGGTCGGCGGGGCCGCGATCACGTCCGAGCTGCACCCGGGCTTCCGCTGCCCGACCCTGGCGCACGCGGCCGGACCGCTGCTGCCCGAAGTGGCCCAGGCCCTCGCGCTCGAGCGCCAGGGACTCGAGTGGCTGCGCCCGACCGTGCGGGTGCTGGCCCTGGCCGAGGATGGCGGTGGACTCGCGATCCACGAGGATCACGACACGGCCGCACGCGAGCTGACGCGACATGCCGCGGCGGACGGTCGGCGCTACGGCGAGTTCGTCGAGGTGTTCGAGAAGCTCGGCCGGCTGTTGCGCCCGATCCTGGCTGCACCCCCTCCGGACATCGACGCACCGAGTCGGGCCGATCTGTGGGGCCTGCTGCAAGGCGTGCGCGGCTTTCGTGGCCTGGGACGACGGGACGCCTACCGGCTGCTGCGCTGGGGCCCGATGGCGGCCGCAGACCTCGTGACCGAGTGGTTCGACGGCGAGCTGGCGCGTGCCCTCTTCGCGGCACGCGGTATCCACGGCTGCTGCGCTGGCCCGTGGTCGGCCGGCACAGCGGCCGGGCTGCTGCTCCAGGCCGCCGTCGACGGTCGCGCTGCGCTGCCGGCCGTCTTCCCGCGCGGGGGTATGGGAGCGCTCGGCCGGGCGCTCGCGGCCAGCGCGACCGCCGCGGGTGCCGAGGTGCGCACCGGGGCGGCCGTCGTCGAGATCCGGGTCGCAGAGGGCCGTGTCGATCGCGTGGTCCTGGCCGACGGCAGCGAGATCCGAGCGCGCGCGGTCGTCTCGAGCCTCGACCCCCAGGCCACGTTCCTGAGGCTCGTCGATCCGGGCCAGCTGGATCCGAGCTTCGTCCAGCGCATCCGGAACTACCGCGCGCTGGGCGTGGTCGCAAAGGTCAACCTGGCGCTGTCCGCCCTGCCCGCGTTTCGCGGCGTCGATCCCGCCCTGCTCGTCGGGCGCATCCACATCGGGCCGACCGTCGACGACCTCGAGCGGGCCTACGACGCCGCGAAGTACGGCGAGCTCTCCGAGCGCCCGTACCTGGACCTGCTGATCCCGTCGCTGACCGACCCTTCGATCGCGCCGCCCGGCGCGCACGTCCTGTCCGCGCACGTGCAGTTCGCACCGTTCCGCCTCAGGACCGGCGACTGGAGCACGCACGCAGCCGAGCTAGGCGATCGGGTGATCCGGATGTTGTCCGAGTATGCCCCGGACCTTCCCCGGCTCGTCCTGGCCTGCCAGGTCGTGACACCGGCCGACCTGGAGGCCGAGTTCGGCCTCACGGGCGGCCACCCGTACCACGGCGAGCACTCGCTGGAGCAGCTGTTCGTGATGCGCCCACTGCTCGGCTGGGCGCGCTACCGCACACCGATCGACGGGCTCTACCTGTGCGGCGCGGGCAGCCACCCCGGCGGTGGGGTCACCGGCGGCCCGGGGTGGAACGCTTCCCGCGCGGTCCTCGCCGACCTCGGAACGCCGCGCTGAGCGCGCGGCTCAGGGGGCTTGCTTGACGCCCAGATCGAGCTGCCCGCCCGCCCGAGCCAGCTCCCGGCGCGCCTCCTCGGCGTAGCGCCCGTCGGGGTAGTCCCGCACGAGCTTGTCGAGGTAGATCCGCGCCTCGACGTCGTTCTTGCTCGCCAGCAGCGCACGGCCCAGGTAGAGGTAGACCTTGTCGCGCTCCGGATAGCTCGGGTAGTCGTCGAGCACGTTGCGGAAGCGCGCGATCGCGGCGAGCGGGCGCTTGCGCTGCACGTAGAACCGTCCGACGAGGAACTCGTGCTCGGCCAGCCGTCGCTCGGCGATCCGGCGCATCCTCGTCGCCGCGCGGGCCCACGGCGACGTCGGGTAGCGACGAACCACCTCGCTCAGGTCCGCCATCGTCTGGTGCGTGTCGACCTGGTCCTTCGACGGGTGCTTCATCTCGGACATCGCGCACATCGCCGACTGGAACAGCGCGTACGGCGCGCCGGGGTGATCCGAGTACAGCGTCGCGAAATCGGAGTACAGCGATCGTGCGTCGATGCGCGCGATCGAGTAGCCCTGGTAGAACGTCGCGTCGGCGATGGCCAGCCGGACCTTCGGCTCGAGCTGGGTCCGCTCGTCCCCCAGGTACTGGATGGCCTGGAGCAACGAGAGCGCCTTGCGCTCGTCCCCGGCCATCAGCGCAGCCACACCGGCCTCGTAGGTCTCGGCGGCGGTGCGCGCGGCGGCTGCCTCGGCCGGCTTGCGCTTGGCCTCGACGGGGATGGGGCCCAGACAGGCCAGCGCGGCGAGCGCACACGACCCGAGGACCCGGCTCCACCTGCGATGGATCACGGCGTCCCGGCCCCACCGCCCCAACTGCGCAGCCGGTCCCGCAGCTCGCTCGGCAGACGCAGCGGACGGCCGTCGCGCCCGACCGCGGCATGCTCGGTGAAACCGGTCGCGAGCACCTGGCTCGAGACCGGTCGAACGAGCCGGTACTCGAAGCGCACCCGCGCCGCGCCCACCGCGGCCAGCCGCGTCCGCACCTCGAGGTCCTCGTCGTAGCGCGCCGATGCGAGGTAGCGCACGCCGAGCTCGATCACCGGGAAGAAGATCGACGCCCGCTCCTCCAACTCGCCATAGGCGCAGCCGAGCTCGCGCATCAGCTCGGTCCGTCCGAGCTCGAACCACACGAGGTAGTTCGCATGGTAGGCCACGCCCATACGATCCGTCTCCGGGTAGCGCACGCGCAGCCGGGTGACCGAGTCGGGCGCGCCGCCGTGCTCAGGCGATCCGGCCACGCTCCGCCCACTCGGCGAGCCGCCGGACGATGCGCTCGGTCGCGCGACGCGCATCTCCTGAGCCGAAGACCGCGGAGCCCGCGACGATCACGTCCACACCCGAGGCCGCGACGCTGTCGAGGTTGTCCTCGGTCACGCCGCCGTCGATCTCGATCCGCACGTCGAGCCTCTGTCGGTCGACGCGCTCGCGCAGCCGCCGCGCCTTGTCGAGCACGGCCGGGATCAGATGCTGCCCACCGAAGCCGGGATTGACCGACATCAGGAGCACCAGGTCGACCTCGCGCAGGATCTCCTCGAGGGCCCCGAGCGGCGTCGCCGGATTCAGTACCACGCCGGCCTTGGCCCCGGCCTCGCGGATCTGCGCCACCGCGCGGTGCAGGTGACGGACCGCTTCGACGTGGACCGACACGAGGTCGGCTCCCGCGTCGACGAACCGGCCGACATAGCGCTCGGGCTCGTCGATCATCAGGTGGCAGTCGATCGGGAGCCGCGTGACCCGCCGCACGGCCGCCGTCACGACCGGTCCGATCGTGAGATTCGGCACGAAGCGGCCGTCCATCACGTCGACGTGGATCATCGCCGCGCCACCGGCCTCCACCGCCTCGACCTCGGCACCGAGGCGCGCGAAATCCGCGGACAGGATCGACGGCGCGAGAACCGCGGCCACGGCACGACTCCTCTCTGCGCTAGCTACTGCGCAACGGTCAGGTCGACGACGTCGCGGGACCGCAGCGGGTATCCCGCGAGGGGCATCTGCCCGACGACCGCATCGGACGCCCGCCTCTCCATCCTAACGCGCCGCACGGCTCCGCGTCGAAGCCCGGACATCGCGATCCAGCGCTCGGCGTCCGCCCGCGACAGGCCCGAGAGGTCCGGCATGACCCACGTCCGCGGCGGCGGACCGTCCGACACCAGACGGTGGATGCGCGCCTGGGGCACGGCCGGGCTCTCGGGGGCAGGAACTTGCGCCAGCACCGTTCCGGCCGGCGCGCTGCTCGACGGGGCCCGCGCCAACTCGCCGGGGACGAAGCCTTCCTGGCGCAGGTCGATGTCCACCGCGCGGATCGGTCGGCCGACGAGGCTCGGCACGACCAGGACCCGATCGCCGCGACTCAGCACGAGCTTCACCTTGCGACCGCGCCGCACGCTCGAGCCCGGAAGGGGCACCTGCTCGATGATCCGCCCGCTCGGCACTGCCGGATCGTGGCGCTCGTCGACGACTTGCAGCACGAGACCCGACGGCTCGACCTGGACTTGCGCGGCCGAGAGATCGAGACCGGCCAGGTCCGGCACCTCGACCTCCGTCGAGCGTGCGACCGAGCGCACGGAGAGCCAGAAGGCCGCGCCGAACGTCGCGCTCCCGACCGCCGCGACGAGCGCGAGCCACAGGACGACCGACACGATCCCGCCGGTCCGCAGGAGCAGGCTGAGCCTCATCGCTACCAGCCTAGCAGGCCCATCGACGTCACGCGGTCTCCAGGCGCTCCAGTCGATCGCCGAGCGCGATGTGGCGCCCGTTGATCGCGTCGCGCGCCGACAGCACACGACCGCCTTCGGCCTGCAGCGCCGCAACGGCGACGACCGTGGCGCCGCCGCAGGCGATCTCGAGCCCGGCGGGGCCGAGCGCCAGGACGGTTCCCGGCGCGACGCCGGGCGCCACGGCCTCGAGCGCGCGCCCTTCGGCCAGGCGTAACCGCCGCTCGCGGCATCGAACCCACGCGCCGGGCCAAGGATCGAACCCGCGGATGCGCCCCGCGATCGCCCGGGCCGGCAGCGCCGGGTCGATCCAACCGTCGGCGCGCGTGAGCAGCGGAGCGAGGCTGGCCTGGGTCGGATCCTGCTCGACCGGCACGAGCTCCCCGCGCTCGAGGCGCCGTAGCGTCTCGACGAGCAGGCCGGCGCCGACGCTTGCCAGCCGGGCTGCGAGTGCCGGCGCGTGCTCCATCGCGCCGATCTCGACCGCCTCTTGCAACAGGATCGCGCCCTCGTCCATGCGCTCGTTCATGCGCATCGTGGTCACGCCGCTCCGAGTCTCTCCGTTCGCAACGCACCATTGGACCGGCGCCGCGCCGCGATAGGCGGGCAGCAGCGAGAAATGGAGGTTCACGGCGCCCGCGGGCGCCGCCTCGAGCACTCCCGGGGGCAGCAGGCGGCCGTAGGCCACGACGACCAGGACGTCCGGGGCCGCACCGCGCAGGAGCGTCCGGAACTCCGGCGTTCGTACCCCGTCCGGCCGCACGGTCGGAATCGCTCGTGCCTCCGCCCGCAGACCCACCGGCGTCGGCGCAAGGCGCTGGCCGCGCCCGACCGCGCGATCCGGCCGTGTCACGACGAGCGGAATCTCGTGTCCGGCATCGAGCAGCGCGTCGAGCGCGGGTACGGCTGTCTCGGGCGTGCCGAAGAACGCCAGCCTCACGCGGCGTTCCAGGTTCCAGCCTCGATCCGCTTGCGGATCTGCCGGCGCACGATCTCGCGCTTGAGCGCGGAGAGGTTGCGCAGGAACACCTGGCCGTCGAGATGCTCGCACTCGTGGAGGATCACGCGGGCCAGGAGGCCCTCCGCCCCGATTTCGATCCGCTCCCCGCTCAGATCGAGCGCTTCGAGCCGCAGCCGCTCGGCGCGCTCGACTTCCAGCGTGACGTCGGGGAAGGACAGACACCCCTCCTCGCCCACCTGCTTGCCTGCGGTCTCGAGGACGCGCGGGTTGACCAGCACGAGCCGGGAGTCCGGGCGCTCGCCAGCGCTCACGTCGACGACGCACACCCGACGGGAATCGCCGATCTGGTTCGCGGCGAGCCCGATTCCCGGCGCGGCGCTCATCGTGTCGAACAGGTCCTGGACGAGAGCGCGCACGTCGTCGTCGATCTGCTCGACGACGCTCGTCGGTCTCAGCAGTACCGGATCCGGGTAGAGAACGATGGGACGAATCGCCATGAGACTCCGAGTCGGGACGGTAGCATCCGTCCTTCCGGAGGGTCAAGAATGGCCCGCGCTGTCGCCCCTGGGGGACAGCGACGCTCCACGAGGACAGCCGACCGGGGCGGGGATGCGCGCTTTCCGGCGCAAACCGCTGGCACGCCCGGTGCACTCGAGGGGGGGTGAGGGCGAAAGCTCCCGAGGTGAGAGGCCATGAAGACCCGACGAACGAGATGCTGGCTCCGAACCGTGGCGCTCGCCGCGCTCTCGATCGTTCCGTTCGCCACGGCCTCGACCGCGCAGAGTACGGCAGAGCGCGAAGATCCCGGCACGTATGGCCGCGTGCGCTACGCAGAGTACGGGCTCACGATCCGACGCTCCGCGGAAAGCCCGGTGCCAGAGGAGCGAGTGACCAACAACGCACCGATCTTCCCCGGCGACAGCGTCTCGAGCGACCGATCCCAGCGCGCCGAGATCGAGCTCGCCAGCGGCACGCTCGTGCGGGTGGCCGAGGAGACCGAGCTGACATTCCTCGCGCTCCCCGACCCATATGCCGAGGTTGCCGATCACACCGTGCTCCAGATCCAGCGCGGAACGGCGCGCGTCGTGTCCCGGCTCGCCGAGAACCAGGAGCTGCGCTTCGACACGCCCACGGCGTCGATCTACGCCCTCGGCGGCGGAGAGTTCCGCGTCGATGTGGCCGCAGACGGAACGACCGCCGTGGCCTCGCTGCGTGGGGTGGTCGAGGTCGCGGGCTCGGGCGGCTCCGTGGTCCTGCGCGGCGGAATGCGCACGGAGGTGCTTGGCGGCGACTACCCGGCGGATCCCACGGCCTTCAACACCTTCGCGCGCGACGGCTTCGACCGCTGGGTCGTCGACCGCGAGCAGGCGTACACCGTCCAAGACCGTGGCGACGACGACGCCTACGACGAGATCCCGCAAGAGGTCCAGCCGTACTACCGCGAGCTGTCGTCGAGCGGCCGCTGGGTGCGTACGGACGACTATGGCTACGCCTGGTATCCCTCCGGCGTGTCCGCCACGTGGCGGCCGTACTACGACGGGTACTGGTCGTACGGCCCGAGCGGCTACTTCTGGGTCTCCTCCGAGCCGTGGGGCTGGGCGCCGTACCACTACGGACGATGGGCGTGGAGCGGTCCCGCGGGCTGGTGCTGGATCCCGGGCCGCGTGTTCGCAGGCGCCTGGGTCGCCTGGTCGTGGGGCTCGGTGCACATCGGCTGGGCTCCCCTCGGCTACTGGAACCAGCCGGTCTATTACCACACGCCCTATTACGGCTACTACGACCCGGCGTGCTGGACGTTCGTGTCCTACTCGCACTTCCACCACCACACGCCGTGCTCGGCGTACGCCGTGCCATACGGCGACGTGGACGTGCGCAATCACGTCGTCGCGGCGCGAGCGCCCAATGCCTCGCCCGACCGGCTGGCGCGCTCGTCCGAGGCGCGCGTGCAGGCGGTGCGCGAAGCGCGCGCGACCAGCGCGGGGCGGGTCCAGTCGATCGAGCGCGGCGTGCGGCCCACGCAGACGATGCGCGATGTCGAGAGCCGGCGCGTGGCGAATCGCGGAACGAGCCCGGCCAGCGCGGGACGCGCCACGGCGTCGCGATTCCCGCGCCAGCTGACGGGCGCAGGCGACCGCGCGAATGGACTCGCTGCGGGACGAGCGCTCAGACCGTCTGCGCGCAGCGATCGCCAGGTCACGGGCGAGGCGGACCGCCGGGTGCGCGACCTCTATCAGCGCATGGCCAGCCCACGCACGACGCGTGAGGGCACCAAGGCAGGAGCGCCGCAGGCCTCCCCAGCCCCGCGGTCGAAGCCGGGCGCCAGCGCAGGTCGTGGCAAGGCCACGGCGCCGAGATCCGGTACCTCCGCCGCCCCGCGGCGCACTACCGGGCCCGCCGCCACACCACGACCGGCGCCGAACCGCAGCTCGATCGGTGTGGCACCGACGGTCACGGAGCGCGGCGTCCGCGAGCGCGCGGTGACGCCACGATCCACGTCGTCGCAGCCGCGGGCCAGCGCGCCGCGGCCGACGGTCACGGAGCGCGGCGTCCGCGAGCGCGCGGTG